>SAMEA104315434__coassemble_459_pt1 | contig 21902 bp, 22 predicted proteins | sample SAMEA104315434__metabat2_low_PE_016 | metagenome-assembled genome bin SAMEA104315434 (sample SAMEA104315434) | gut metagenome | biome: Monkey gut; feature: monkey-associated habitat; material: faeces | place: China | collected 2013
CTCTCTCATCGAGAGGAGAGTTATTGTGTGCTTTCCTTTTGTCAGATATACGGACAATGGAGATGTCACATATCCGTCGCTGTCATACATGTACTCGCTCACCCACTCCGGTTTCTCCTTCATGCTCGGCTTGCAGTCATTTCCCTGATTGTCCTTCTCCCAGGTATATGCCCTCGAGCCGTTAGCCGCCGTGTAGCTGTCCGCGTCATACTCCCATATTCTGTAAAATGTAACCATCGCAAGCTCCGAATAAGGAAGCTCTCCGTCGATGAACACGCTTCTCTCTATCGCTGAGTTTTTGCCCTTAACCGGGTAATACTCGAGCGACATATTGTAAAAGCCCTCCTCCTTCACATCAACCTCGAACTCTATAAGTGAATTCTCACTCGTGTAAAGGCTGTCACCGCTCATTCCCTCATAATCCTTGTAGATGACCGGTTCAGTCTCCTCATCGTCCTCGTCGTACCTCACACAGCTCTCAGCTCCGACCGTTATCGTTGTATCCGGATAAACCGCGCTGAAATTTTCAACATAATCGTTGTAATCGAGTACGGAGTCATCAACCGAGTATGTGCTCACGATGTCATCGTAGTCGTCCATCTCAAGCTCCGTCCTCGCCTCAACGTGCGCCGAGCCGAGCGGGAATGTAAGGAGCAGTGTCATCGCGATGGCAAGCACTGATGTAACCCTCTTTTTGATAGTCTGCTTCATCCCTCTTCCTTTCCGTAAAGCCTGCGTCCCGCTTTACCTTAATTACTGTTATAGTACCATGCGTCATCGCCCTCCTCGGGCTTAGGCATATAGTGCAGCAATACCTTCTCCATCATAAATGTCACGATAAAGCACCAGCAGCCCGGCACAAACGCTATGCACGGTATCGGGAAAACATATATCTGTAACCATATAAGAAGTGCCGTCCCCGCAATCACCGCCGCCGTGACGGGCAGATACCTTATTCCCATTACAAATGCCAGCTTCCACATGTTCATCGTCCTCATCGTGAACCTTGACAATATCGGAAAAATATATACGCTGACAGCCATAAGCAACACCCCCAGTATCACATACACCGTCGCAAAAACTTTTCCGTCATGTGTGGTTATTCCCGCCGCTGCCGCCTCATTCATCGCGACAGCCTGCCTGTATCCCATGTATAAGGCAGCCCCCACTGCCATAATCTCCAATGTAATTATTATCCCCCTGCCGAGCGTCCTCTTCATCGATGCGAAGAACTCCGAGAGCGGCGTTCCTCTCCCCCTCCTCACGCTCTTAATCACCGCGTAATAAAGAGAAGTCACTGCCGGTCCAATGGTCACAACCGGCACACAGCATATCAGAAACACCACGCTCAGCATAACCAGCTCCCCAAAACCATTGACAAGCTCCATGAAGCGCCCGTCCCAGGAGAAGAACTTTCCGTTGAATATGTCCTTAAGGTTAATACCCTTTTTCGTCTCACTGTCTCTCAATTTCCAACCCCCTTTTCAAGTAAATAATCAAGGTATTTTGTCACTGAACAGTTGTGAAAATTTAACAAATTCGTAAGCAGGTGCTTCAGAGCGGTCGGTACTTAGGCGGCGTATTTTGTCGCCTTATGTACCGTTACCAGCGATGAGCAGCGAAAGCGTGCCTGCGGCGAATTGTTAAATCTTCACAACGTCCGTCTTGCATTATATTTACTTAATAGGGTACTCTTTGAGGTCCGGCACCTCATCAAGCGTAATCACCAGCTCGCTGTCATACGCCTTCTTTAACATATCCTTCTCCGTATACTGCTCGCTGTATGAATATATCGAAGTGCTCTTCGCCACGAACTCCGTTCCCCAGGTACAGAACAGCCCCCACATGGCTCCGTCCCTCTTGGCAAGCTCAGGGTCGAACACGCAGCCGTTCTCCGACATCACGACCATCTTGCCCTGTGTGTAGTTCACAGCCTCGAGGAACTTGTTGACCTGCGATGTGTAAACATGCTCTCCCGGATATATGTCCTCGCCGATTATGTCTACATACTCATCACCCGGATACCATTCCGCGTCCTGTCCGTTCCACAGCCAGATGAGATTGTTGATTCCGTACTCATTGGTGAGCTTGTCGTACAACAATATGTAGAGTTTCTTGTATGCCTCCGGTCCCGATGCGCCCCACCAGAACCAGCCGCCTGATGCCTCGTGAAGCGGTCTCCACAGTATCGGCACGTCTGCCTCCTGCAAAATGAGAAGCTGCTGTGCAATGGCATCTATATCCTTCATCAACAGCTCGTAGCCTTCCTCGTCCTCGCCGTTCATAATCTTTGCGAGGTCGATGTTCGTCGACTCCGTTCTGAAACCTGACCACCACTCGCCCGTCAGATATTTGCTCGGCGCATTCCAGTGCCAGCAGAAGGTAACTATTCCGCCGTTCTCCCAGAAGCTCTTGGCGTAATCCGTAGCCTTCGAGGTGCTTCCGTTCTCAACTCTCGACGGCGAGTACTCTATAAAATCAAGTCCCAGCACCGCCGGATACTTTCCCGTCACTTTATTTATAACCGCAAATTCTTTTCCGAACTGACCTGTATCACAATACTGACCGGAAAGAATTTTCTCCCCGTATATGTCTGTCAGGTAACTCATAAGTCTCTTGGCGCTCTCTGTTGCGTTCTTGTTGACGAGCTCTGCCGAGACCTTGTAAATATTCTCATCAATCGGCTGCGAGGTCTGAACCGTCAGCTTATCCAAGAAAATCCACCCCCAATATTTCTGTACAAGAACCTCATGCTTTCCCGTCTCAAGGTACACACGATTGATTGCCGTGTCCGAAAATGTGCTCTCCTCCGATACGAGGTTTCCGACGCTCTCACCGTCGACATACACATAATTTTCCTTGTAGCCCCCGTTGCTTGCCGTTGTGAACACCAAATCGTAAAACCCGGCTTCCTGTATATCGATGCTGAATTCGCACGCATCGTCGTCCGCCGAGAAGCCTGCCGCATATCCTGTTCCGCTGTATCCCGGCTTCTCCTTATCGGTCTTTACATTTCCCTTAAATGCTGCGTCCTCAGCCTCATATATTCCGGCAACCTCCGGGACAAATTCCTGCGTCTGCACCGGCGTGCTCTCTGTCTCCTGCTGTCCGGTCGATGCACCGCCATCTGCCGCTTTGTTACAGCCCGTGATAACACCCGCCATTGCAACCGCCGCGATTGCCGTCGTGATGCACCGCGCTCTTATATTCTTTCCTGCCATAAGGTCGTCCTTCCATTTTTTGTAAAACAACACGTTTTTTATATTTGTTTTTCACATAATTTTGCTTTAGTTACTTAACAAAAAATAATTTTTAAGTAACTTTAGTATAGCCCATAGGTTTGACAAAGTCATCATTATTTTTTGATTTTTATAATATATTTTTGATTTATTTGTGCATTTTTTCTAAGCAAAGTTGAATTTTAATTAATATTTATGTCATTATACCAATATATATGTCCCTCTCAGCCTAAATTTGTTGTGTTTTTTGTTAGCTAACAAAATTAACAGTTATATTTTTAACATACTTTGCACAATGGGTTGAATGTGACCGCATTTTCAAATATAATATGGGCAGTGACATGGAGTTAAGTGTGAAAAATATGCTCGACAGCATAATTTATATTAGTATTTGTGCCGCCGCTCGGCGGCGGAATGGAGATTAGCATGAAATTTTTATTTGATGGCTCTCATTTTACCGATATTGATGCCGCGGAGGGCGGCTGTTATCTCATAACCAACGGACTTGGTGGCTACTCCTGCCTTGACCTCGCGGGCGGAACCTCGCGAAACGACCACTCTGTCTTTATGGCGGCGGTTAAGGCTCCGAACGTGCGTTGCAACATGATTACCAATCTTCTTATTGATATGGTCATCGACGGCGTTTCACACCCGCTCAACACGCAGCGCCTGTCAGACGGCACCTGCGTCAACGGTTTGGAATACATAGAAAATGTTGAATTTGACGGCAATATTTTTTCCATGACCTTTAACATCGAGCGCGTGCGCCTCGAGCTGACCATCGTCATGCCCCACGAAGAGAACACGGTAATGCTTGGCTACAATATATTTAATCCGGACTGCCATGATATAGAACTTGTACTTACACCTTTGCTTCGTTTTACCCCGAAGAATACGCCATTCAGGACGGACACCCTTTTTTCCATTGATAAATCCGTTAATGAAAATATGGCTTATGACGGCGAGCTCTTTATTATAGAAGGAAATAACCTGAAAGTGGTGTGCGCCTCCAACATGGAGAGCGAGCTTCTTCCGGAAAGTGAATGCTATTCCATGCGATGGACTCTCGACACGCGCGACGGAAGGGACGACACGGGCTCCTGCGCCATAAACCACCGGTTGAAAAAGCACACCTCTTTACCTGAATATCAGAATGTTGTGCTCTACAGCCTGTGTGACCCGGCTGCCATACATTCGCGTCTGAAATGCGGTATTGTCGAGGCATTTAAAACCGCCGTTGCCGAGGAAAAAGCGCGAATTGCGAAGATTGTTGAACAGTCCGAGCTTAAAAGTGAGCTTGGAAAGCAGCTTGCCGTGAGCGCGGACGCATATATAGTAAGGCGCGAGTCTACGGACGGAAAGACCATCATCGCGGGCTATCCTTTCTTTGAGGACTGGGGGCGCGACACCATGATAGCCCTCGGCGGAACCACACTCGCCACCGGACGTTTTTCGGACTGCAGGAGCATACTCAGAACCTTTGCAAAATATGAGAAGAACGGGCTTCTGCCTAATCTCTTCCCGGAGGGCGGTCTTACCCCGATGTACAACTCGGCGGACGCTCCGCTTCTGTTTGTGAACGCCGTCTATGAGTACATACAGGCATCTGGTGACGATGACTTTTTGCAGGAATGTTTTGAACCGATGAAGAATATCATTGACGCCTACGAGAACGGCACCGATTTTCATATCAAATGTGACACTGACGGGCTCATCATGGCAGGTGACGGCTTGGAACAGCTCACCTGGATGGACGTGCGCGTGGACGATTTCCTCCCGACACCAAGGCACGGCAAGCCCGTCGAGATAAACGCCTACTGGTACAGCGCGCTGTGCGCCATGGAAATATTCGCCCGCAGGCTTGGCAAAGTTGAACTTGCGGACAAGTACGCCGCTATGGCAGAGCATACAAAAAAATCTTTTATGGAAAAATTTTATGATAAATCCATGGGCTGTCTGAAGGACGTCCTGAACGGAACCTATGAAGAGAAGCAGATACGCTGTAATCAGGTGTGGACGCTCACAATGCCGTTTACGATGCCTGACGACACCATGGCAGAACAGATTTTGGACACGATAGAGGAAAAGCTGTACACGACAATCGGGCTTAGAACCCTCGATATGGCTGACCCGTCTTTTGCTCCCGTGTACATCGGAGATATGCAGCACCGCGACAGGGCATACCATCAGGGAACCGTATGGACCTTCCCTCTCGGCGCATACCTGCGCGGCAGGATACGTCAGCTGTCCTCCCCGGCATGCACGCCGGAGAAAAAAGCTGTCCTGGCCGGACATTTAAAAGATGCCTTTACTGCGCTGGAGAGCTGGCTTAGCGAGGGGTGCCTCGGACAGTTTGCCGAGATTTATGACGGAAAATGTCCTACGATATCCCGCGGCTGTTTTGCACAGGCTTGGAGCGTGGGCGAGATACTGCGCGCCGCAGCCGAGCTGGAGCAGTGCAATATTACAGATTTTGTTTCGTAATTATATTTCATATTTTTTTCAAAGGAGCACCCATGCAGGTAACGGAACTATTCACCTCCCGGCTTGAGGAGGCAATCAGAAAAAATCCACACGGAAACATAGCCGACTTTCTCCCGGACATACACGACTCTCTTCCCGAGATACAGGAAAATCTGTTCTATATATGCGCGAGCGGCAGGCGCACACTGCGCCAGATGGAGCAGTATTCCTTCAGTGACATTGAGGGCTACCTCCTTTTATACACCCACTCAGGGCAGGGCATCATGGAGGTCGCAGGCGACAGCCGCAATCTGGAGAGCGGGGATATGCTGCTGTGGGACTGCTCCGATTTCATACAGATGCGGGCTCTGTCCGACGAATGGAACGTGGATATGCTCTTTTTTAACGGCAACGCCGTCATAACCTACTACGAGGAAATATGTAAGATAGCGTTCCCGCTGTTTAACATCCCCGCCAATTCACTTGCCGAATGTCATTTTGAGGAGGCAATGGCGCTCGGCCCCGTCATAACCCCGCACCACGCTTTTCTGACCAACAAGCTGCTCACCAACCTGCTGTCAGACCTCATCTCCATGCTACATATGTCAACCGACATTCCAAAGGCAGCCCCGGCTTACATTGAGGAGCTTCGCACGCTTTTTATAACGAACTGCGAGGCTGATTTCTCGATGGACGAGCTCGCCGTGCGCTTCAATGTGAACCGCTACCGAATGACAAGAGAGTTCTCGCAGTTCGTCGGCATGACGCCGCTCAAGTTTCTCAACAACACCAGAATAGAAAAAGCCCGTGCCCTCATCGAGAGCACGGACCTCTCAATCGGTGCGGTAGGCACTGCCGTCGGTATTCCCAACACAACGCACTTCATAAACCAGTTCAAGGATAAGCTCGGAGTCACCCCGCAGGTCTACCGCGAAGGGTATCGCTCGTTCAGGCAGATAAGTAAGAGTTATTAAAGACAGCTTTTATGACACAAGCAGTCCAAGTAAATCAAACAAATCTCCCGTCGACTCCGGCGATTTTTTTATGGTGATAACATGCTCGGCGGTGTCATCAGACGTATACACCTGTTTTGCCTTTATGGCATTACCCCAGCCACCGGAGAAATCCGCGTCAATCGTGCCCGCCGGCTCGCCGTCTATGTATATATCATACTGACCGCTCTTTCCGTCAGTCGTGGCATAATAGAGTATTCCAAGATTCTTAAAGCTTGCCCTTATCTCGAGATTTCCCTCGCCCTCATTGCACTCCCAGCCATAAGGAAACTGTGTGCACACACGCTTCTTCTCAAAATCGCCCATGCTTACGACATCGGCGTCAGCGGAGTCAATGATATCCGCATCTATGTAGCTATCCTTCATGACCGCCGCCATATCAAACTTCTCAGGCGTTCCATAGCTGTCCAAATCGGCATACACATTGTTGAGATACTTCCACAATATCTCACCTGTTATGGCATGTCCGAGCGCCGAAGGGTGCACCTCATCTCCCGAGAGCTGCTCCTTGGTATATACCTTCTGCTCCATCATATCGTTTATGAGACTCGTGTAGCTGAGCATCGGAAGCTTGTAGTTAAACCCGACAAACACATGATTTCCCTGCGCCGTGGCTCCGTTAGTCTGCCCCATGTAGAGCAGCATAACCGCCGGACTATTATCTGACAAGAGTATCTTTCTTACAAGGTTATCGTAGGTCTTTTTATAGAATAATGAGTCCTCATCATTCACCGAAAACTCTACCAGAACCAGGTCAGGCTCATAGTCGAGCACATCGCGTTGAACGCGGTGCACGCCGAGATACGAGTCTGTTCCGCCAATACCCGCGTTCACGAATTCAAATTCTGCATCCGGGAATGTGTCCGTCCACCACTCAAAGAATATATCCGCATAACTTTTCTTAAATGAGAGTTCAGAGTCACTGCTCCCCTTAGAGATGGTTCCCTGCGTTATCGAACCGCCGATGCAGGCTATCACAACCTTCTGGCCGCTCTCCGCCTTTTTCATCACCGCGGCGAGTGCCGTGTCATCACAGCTCGGCCACTGATCTGCCACGCCGTAGAGCTCCCCGGATACCAAATCCGTGAGCGGCACAACCACGTTCTCAGCGCGGCTTTCAGGCATATCCTCGACCGTCCCGGTCGCTGTAACAGTCCCGGTTGTCGTGACCTCAGTGCTGATTTCCTTCTCATCAGAGCCCTGTTTGTCAGGTGCAGTATTCCCTGAACACCCGGCAAGCAGGCACGCCCCCATTACCGCTCCCGCCAGCATCACATAATTAATGTACTTTTTTCTCATATTCTGCCCCATTTTTATCTCTTATTTTAATATGATTAAAAGCTGTATATCTTCCCACCAAATTTCACTATAAGTTTTTTACCTTCTTACACAGGTTTTAAGCGTTTTTCTTCGGCATTCTTCCGCAGGACTTTCTCTCCGTGCAGTAGCCCACCTTGTCGCACTTAGGCTTGAAGTAGTTGTCAACTATGTACTTCCACTCCTCCGACACCTGTGACAATGCCTGTGCGATGTCGGCAAACAACTGTCTGTACTCCCAGTAAGCTCTCGTGCACATTCTCTGACCGCTCATATCCACAAGATTGCGGAGGTTGCGCTTATCTACTATCTTGGTCTCCATGCCGAGCGGAAGCAGCATCGCCGCGTCCTCCCTCGGAATACCGCACTCCTTCTCAAGATAGCTGCAAATCTCGGTGATTGACTTCATCATCGCATTATATCTCTCTGCCGCCTCCTCATTTGCCGCAATCTTAGGCGGTACGACATATGCAAAATTCTCATAATTGATATATCTTGTGCTCGCCTGAAGTCTTGTAGGTGCACCGCCCAGATGTGTGTACCACTCGCGGATAACACGCGCCGAATAGCCATCGATAACCATCTCGACATTCACATACTCCATGACACGTCCGTGTCCGGATACAAGACAATCCAATCCTCTCTTATAATTTTTAGCACTATCCGTAATATCAGCTCCCCAGCACACACCCGCGCGCTGTCCCATAAGACTGATTGGATTTTTTGTTGTTTCCTCAAGAATAGTTATCTTTCCCATACTAACCTCCAATGCCACCACCCGGCAGCACTATTTTCACATGTTTTCATACTCTGTTCCGTTCTTCGCCGTTGATAAATGCCTCAAGGTTCAGATACGCTTCATCTACAAGTCTCTGTCTCGCTTCATTAGTCGCCCACGCTATATGCGGGGTGATTATCAGCCTGTTGCTGTCCTCATAGCCGCAAAGAGGGTTGTCCTTCCTCATCGGCTCGACAGATATCACATCAAGCCCTGCCGCCGCTATTCTTTTCTCATTGAGCGCCCACAGCAGGTCCGTCTCATTTACAATAGGTCCACGACCTACATTGATGAGCACTGCCGTCGGCTTCATCTTTTCAAATGCAGCCCTGTTCATAAGATTTTCCGTATGGCTGTTGAGCGGCGCATGTATCGATATGATGTCCGATTTTTCCAACAATTCGTCAAACCCAACTCTCTCATAATCGGGATTGCTGTTCTTTCCCGATGTCGAGTAATATATTACCCGGCAGCCTTCGCAATATCAGCCACCTTCCTGCCTATCTCGCCGAGTCCTACTATTCCCCAGGTCTTTCCCGACAACTCCGCAAATCTCTCGCCAAAATATGTAAAGCAGCCATACTCGCAGTATTTTCCCTGCTTTACAAAATCATCATAATGTCTGAGCTTCTCATAGACATAGAACAACAGCGCAAAGGTATGCTGCACAACCGAATCCGTCGAATAGCTCTTTACATTCGTCACCGCAACATTTTTCTTCGCGGCGTATTCTAAATCTATATTGTTCGTTCCCGTGGCGTTTATTCCTATATATTTAAGCCTCGGAAGCCTGTCCAGCTCATTCTTTCCGATTACCACCTTGTTGGTCAGAAGGGCATCAGCGTCCTTCAACCTGTCTACAACCTCATCGGGTGCCGTTCTCTCATATATTGTAACCTTGCCGAGCTTTTCAAAAACCGACATGTCTATGTCGTCTCCCAAAGCCATTCTGTCTAAAACAACAATGTTCATAAATTCCTCATTTCTGAGCGATTTGTCACAGGAAGGCTTTTTCCATCTGCCGTCAGAGCAATCTGTCAAGCCAGATACTCCCTGAGCACCTCCTCAATAAGCCGCCTCTGTTCATCGCTTATAGTGCCTGTCGTAACGGGAGTCTCCTGCTTTGCAAGCCGCACCTCTCCCGGAATTAATCCGCTGTGCACATCTGCGTTCCCGCTTCTGTCCGCAGCCCTCCTGTCCGTTTCGTCCTCCGCGTCCACGGTATCCTGCCGCTGTGTCTCACCGCTCACCCTGTCGTTAGTCAGCACATTGTCAAAATAGTCCACTATATTTACAACCGTCTGCTGCTCTCTTCTCTCAATATCCTCTATTCTGCCGACGCACGCAACCGCTATGGCGCACACACAGCCGTAAGCCGTGTACCAGATATTTTCCTTGATAATACCGCTTATAAGCCCGAGCATGACGCATATGAGCTGTATCAGCCACGCCGTCTTTACATACTCGCTTATCGACAGATTGAGGTACTTGTACTTTTCCATGTTCTTAAGCACGAATATATAAGTGTTGTGTATGCTGTTGTTTATTCGCATTCCGTTCTCGCGCCTGAGCTTTATCTGCTTGATAAAAGGGTGGCTGGACGTTGTCATGGACATGCTCTCATTATAGAGCACCGTCATCCCCTTCCCTGCCAGTCCAAATGAAAGGCACCCGAACAGCCCCATAACGGCAATTATCACGGCAAAAGCATTCTCCTGCATGACAGCTATAAAATTCTGCATAAAATCTCCTCCTTAAAAATCAGGTACTCCCTGCAATATTAAGGTAATTTTACTATCGTTTTCCCCGCTCTAAAGAGTGATTTATGCTTCAATTATCAACAAAATTCATTAAAATACGACTTTATATTCTCTGTACAAGGTTCTCCATAAGAAGCACTGAATGTTCGATAGCCTTTCTCTCGAACTCGCCGTAGTCCATCGATGCGCTGTCGTCCGCCTTGTCTGAGATTGCACGGATAACAAGGAACGGAATGTTGTTAAGATATGCCGCCTGTGCAATGGCCGCTCCCTCCATCTCGGTGCAGTATGCAGCAAATGTATCCACAAGTCTCTTCTTCGTGTCCTTGTCCGTTATGAACTGGTCGCCGCTGACAACTCTTCCCTCAAACACACCTATCTCCGGCACTGCCTCACTGCATGCAGCCTTGGCAGCGTCTATAAGCCTTCTGTCCGCCTTGAAAACCGACACAGGCATTCTCGGAATAACACCCATCGCATAGCCGAAGCCCGTCGCGTCCATATCATGCTGAACAGCATCGCTTGATACGACAATATCCCCGATATTAATTTCATTCTTGAGTGAGCCTGCAACTCCTGTATTGATAACACAGTCCACTCCGTATCTGTCGGCAAGTATCTGTGTGCATACTGCGGCATTCACCTTGCCGATTCCGCTTCTTACGACGACAACGTCCTTTCCCTTTAACTGTCCCTTCTTAAAGACCATTCCCGCAACCGTCGCGGTCTCAACTCCGCTCATCATATCTGCGAGTGCCTTTACCTCTTCTTCCATTGCTCCAATAATACCTATCATATAAAATGTTTCCTCCGCTGATTTTATTTTTGTTAATTATAACACTTGATTGTCTGTTGCGCCATTGTTATGATATAATAATGTGTGGAAATTTTTTCTGCAAAAGTATTAAAAAAACAGATAGGAGAATAATGTTATGATATACAAACCAACAGGAGTTTGTTCAAAGGAAATCAATATCGAGTTAGACGGAGACGTAATCAAGTCCGTCAAGTTTACAGGTGGCTGCTCAGGAAATACACAGGGCGTTGCTGCTCTTGTTGCCGGAATGAAGGTTTCCGATGCCATCAGCCGCTTAGAGGGAATCCGCTGCGGAATTCGCGAGACATCATGCCCTGATCAGCTCGCAAAGGCTCTCAAGCAGGCAATACAGTAAGTGTCTGTCCCAGTATTTTTTTATAGAGGTTTACCATGAAAAAATTACTTCTCACCGGCGGCGGAACTGCCGGTCATGTAACACCTAATATAGCCATGCTTCCGCTTCTTCGCGAGCAGGGCTACGACATATCCTATATCGGCTCGTATAACGGTATAGAAAAAAAGCTTATCACCGAGCAGAATGTACCATATTACGGCATCGCAACCGGTAAGCTCAGACGCTACTTCGACTTAAAGAATCTCACTGACCCATTCCGCGTGATCAAGGGATGCTTTGAGGCGAGGAAGCTTATCAAAAGGCTTAAGCCCGATGTGGTATTCTCAAAGGGCGGCTTCGTGTCCGTTCCCGTGGTGCTTGCCGCACACAGAGAGCACATTCCGGTCATTATACATGAGTCGGACATGACACCGGGGCTTGCAAACAAGATATGCATACCGTATGCTTCCAAGGTCTGCTGTAATTTTCCTGAGACAGTAGCGATGATACCTAACGGAAAGGGTATTCTTACCGGAACCCCTATCCGCGCTGAGTTAAGTCAGGGAGACCGTCAGACAGGTCTTGACCTGTGCCACTTCACTTCCAATAAGCCCGTAATAATGGTCATTGGCGGAAGTCTCGGAGCACAGCATGTCAACGAAGCAATACGCGCAATACTGCCTAATCTGCTTGAGCGCTTTCAGGTGGTTCATCTGTGCGGTAAGGGCAAGGTCGACGAGAGCTTCTACTCAACCACAGGCTACTATCATTTTGAGCACATAGATAAGGAGCTTAAGGATCTTTTCGCCGCCGCTGATATTGTGGTTTCGCGTGCCGGAGCGAATGCGATATTCGAGCTTTTATCGCTCAACAAGCCGAACCTGCTCATCCCACTGCCGGCAGGAGCCAGCAGAGGAGATCAGATTCTCAACGCAGAGTCCTTTAAAAAGCAGGGCTTTTCCATGGTTCTTCCAGAGGAAGAGCTCACCAACGAGTCGCTTTACCTCGCAATCTGCAATCTGTATGAGCATCGCAGCGAATATATAGACTGCATGAAAAAGTCCGCGGGAACCGACTCCATAAGGCAGATAGTCTCACTTATCAGTGAAGCTTCGCTTTAATAAGCTCGGCTGTGGCAGTAAGCTCATCACTTGATGGCTTCATCGGCTCCCAGCCAATACTTACTTTGTCGTTATTATATCTTGGAATTATATGGAAGTGGAGATGCATTACGGTCTGACCTGCTGCCTCTCCATTATTCTGCACAACATTGAGTCCGTCACAGCCCAGAGCCTCCTTTATGGCATTTGCCGTCTTTGAAATCACCGGCAGAGCCTTGGCTGCTGTCTCGGAGTCAATGTCCAGCAGATTATCGGAATGGTTCTTAGGTATAACAAGTGTGTGTCCCTTTGCCGCAGGTCCAAGGTCAAGGATAGCTCTGAAATTCTCATCCTCATAAACGGTTGCCGAAGGAATTTCCCCGGCTGCAATCTTACAAAAAATACAATCGTCTTTTTTCATCTTGAAAAATCTCCTTTTATGTTATATGTTTATTTATATCTAGAAATTTTATAAATGCTGTTACTACAGCTTAGCATAGTTATCACATTTTTTATTTGAGAGGTCACATTATGTTATCCGATAACGACAAGCAGATTCTTGCTAAATTAAAAACCGATTACCCTGAGGCTTATGATTTCTATGAGCGCCATGAAGCTGAACACAAAGCTCTTTTAAAGAGAGGCTGTCACGACCTGAGAAATATTGTCACCCTGCTCAGCGGCTCCTACCAGCTTCTCGGGCTTACAAACCCACAGCTCAATTCACTGCCGAGATTTATGACAATGGGCAACGATATAAAAAGCCTCGTCCGTGCCTTCAATGACATCGCCTTGTTCCGCTATGCCTCAACCATAAGCCTGGAACCCGTGACAGTATCCGAATTGGAAAAGGCACTCCGCATTTTCATATCAGACAATCTGTTCCATGCGGCTGACAACATCAACATAATATCCGCAGCCTCCGATACCACGGTGAATATTGACAGCCCCCGCCTTGTCAGTGCCATAGGCTGTATTATTACCAATGCCGTTGAAGCTTCTGATTTTGACTCTGAACCATCATCGCCTGTCAGGGTGACGCTCACGGTGACAGACCATCATACCCTGTGTGCCGAGATTACCAATTCAGGCAGCCGCCCGAGCACCGATATCGCTGACACCATGTTTGAGCCCTTCTGTACAAATAAGCAGGAGCACCTTGGACTCGGACTTGCCATAGCCGCCGAGACCGCCGATGCAATGGGCGGAAGCATAAGCTGGGAACACGACAACGGTATTACCTCTTTCCGCCTTAATGTCAGAATTTAAAGCACTGGTCCAGCATACGGATATTCTTAAAATTACCCTTTGCAGTCATGCTGCCCGACATAAATGCTCCCTGAAAAGTCAGATTTCCCTGAACAATCTTCTCGAGCACCAGATTGTCGAGGCGGCATGATACCTCTGCGTCCTCCTTCTGACCGAAGCGGCAGCTTATATTCTTATTGTTTATCTCTATTACCAGAGTCTTTTTCTTATCGTTTATATTTATAACATAGCTTGCCTTGAAATCACTCTGCGGCACAAAGCTGTCCGTAAAAAGCTTTGAATACCTCTCAATTCCGCCCTTGTCCTCATCGTCCATGAGATTGCGGAACATGCTTGCAAGCTCCTCGATATCCTCCTTCTGCTTTTTGATGTAGGTATCATCGGAGGCATATTTTGACAACTGCTCTGACTCCTGCGGTGTAAGCCTTATCGTCTCGCTTACAATGTTGCTCTTAATGGCATTATTGCTCGACGGCAGGGTATTGACCTTCTGGGACACGGTGCGGTATATCTCTTCCGCCTTCTTCTCAAATATTCCCTGATACTCGGGATTGAGCTCAAACTCAACCGGGTCCGCAACATAAGCCGCAAGACCATTACAGCTCTTTCCTCCGAGCAGCTCCCATGCGTTAGAAAGCGACATGGCAACCTCCTTCTCACCCGAGGCTCTCGACATCACCACAGGGAACATGTACAGTCTGCCTATGGTCGACTTGTCGGCATACAGCCAGCAGGCATCGAGAAACTGGAGCATATATCCACCTATGCCGAACCACTCGACTGTGCTCGCCAGAATGACGGCATCTGCGTCCTTCAAAGTCTGCGGAAGTGTTGTTATCGTGTTTTTCAGTTCAAAGAGATTGTACTTTTCAACATTCACCCTGAGTTCCTTCAACACCTCCGTTATTTTATTTAATACCGTGATGGTAGGGTCGTCAACCAGACCCCTTCCACCATAATATATATTCACATTCATAAACTGGTCCCCTTCCGTTTCCTATAAATTAAAGCTGCAAGAATAATTCCTGCGACAAGACCTCCTATGTGTGCGCTGTTGCTCGTCGTCGCACTCTGAAACCCAAGATAAATACTCATCACTATAAACAATCCAAGCTTCGAGGCGGATAAATCCTCAAGTCTGCCCTTATTGACAAGCACTATGTAAAACAATGCTCCCACAACGGAAAATATAGCTCCCGAGGCGCCCACACAGCATACATTTATATCCCTTACATTATAGTAAAGCAGTGCCGCGATATTTGCAAGCAGTCCGCCTGCCAGATACATTATAAAATACTTTACATGTCCCACAGCCCGCTCAAGGTTATCACCGATACAGAACAATACAAGCATATTGTTGAATATGTGTGAAAATCCGGCGTGCATGAACATCGACGTGAACAGTCTGTAGTACTGCCCTTCCCCCATCACAAGCTCCACATTAAGCGCTCCGTGTCTTAGCATATATGCCGTATCCTGTGTGCTCCCGTTAATCTCCATAATAATGAATACAATTACGTTGACCGCGATAAAAAACCAGTTTACATACGCCGGAGCCCTTTTTCCCACAGCACGCCTGCTCTTACGCAGCGAAGCCGAACCTGCCTTTCGCTCCTGTGAATTTTCCACTGCCTCTCTAAGCCCTGCAAAATCCTCGGGCTGTTCCTCATATATAATGAGCCTCCCTGCACTCATATCCACGAACCACACCGGCATCTTAGCCTGTGCGTTTCTCTTCGACATCGCCGTATTGTATGTACATACAATGTTGAGCAGCATGCAGTTAAACACACCTTTTCCGGTAAAGAATGCAACAATGCTCCTATTCTGTTCATCTATAGTCTCCGGTGAAATTCCGGCAAGCGCTGCCTCATTCCATATGCAGACCACATTCATGCGCTCCTGCCTGTACGAATACAATATACTTATGGCAGGATTTTCAACCTTCAGTCTGCTGAATCCTTCATTTTCAACAGCATCACAGCACCCTTCAAACGTCATAGCTCAAGCCTCCAATGACTCTAGCTTATCATTATTGCCCAGCGGTGTCAATTAATTCAAAGCTGCTCTGTGCAAGCCTTATCACGTCCCCATTTCTCACCGGACACAGCTCATAAACACTTAATCTGCGGTCATTTACCCATGTCCCGTTGGTCGAATTCATGTCCTTCACGAAGTACATCTCCCCCTCCTTCGTAACCCTCGCGTGAAGTCTGCTTATTCCACTGTCCTTTATCACTATATCTGCTGCCGCCCCGCTGCCTATACTCACACTGTTCTCCATAAGCACATACTCCTGCGCCGCCTGTCCAGCTTTCGGTACACGCCTTAAGCAAGCACCTCCGACCATACCAAGCACAACCGTAGCCTGCTCCTGCGGTTCATAATGCCTGATGTCCTTTTCCGCCTCTATATTTTCCCTATACGCTCTAATATTCTCACTGTCTGATTTGCCATTTTCCCTCTCCGCTTGGATATTTTTCTTATTCGCTTTGATATTTTTTCTCTCAGCTTCAATATTTCTCTCACTGCGTGGCTTAATCTGCGGATTTTCCACCTCATACGGCAGTCTGAGCTCACTTGTCACGATTTTCTCCCAGGACGGTCCCCTAAGCTTTAAAAGCACCACCACGGCAAGACATAAAATACATACCACTGCCGCAATTACCGCCGCCGCAAGCCCCCATATAAGCCCTGCCGTCACACAAATACCGGTCGCGGTAATCACCGCAACGACAACAAAGCTCTTATCCGGCATTCTCTTTTCCTTCTCCTCCGCAACATGCTCCTCCGCCACGGCAGGATATACCCTCGTGTTGAGCTCATATTCCGGATTTTTCGTTTTCTCCCCGTTCTCTCCAAATTCTTCCATATTTTCAAAAATCTTAAGAAGAGGTATCTCATCCCTGCACACACGCTTGTACAGCCCATATCCGAGAATAACCGCCCTGCTGTCCTTATGATCAAGCCTCCCCAACAGATACTCAAACACAGTCTTTATTCCGCCCCTTGCGTCCGAATGCATGTCTGAATTATACACATAGCTCCATGTGGCATCATTTATTCCGCAGAAAATATATTTTATGTCGAACACTATCCCGTTAATATCCAGCATATATCGTTCCATCGTATCTATAATTCCTTTTATCGAGTCTGCGATGAGAAGTATATCCTCCGCCGAAAATTCTCTGGCTGTATACTTCTCCTCAAGCGGCATACATCCCGATATATCATACAGAAAGCTCTCCTGATTGTTTATGGCTGTTCTTCTGACCGGAAGCAGACCCTCTATGGCATTATTTTCGACCATCTTCATACTGTAATCCGAGCACTCCCCCATATCATGGGTTATCTTCAGATAATTTTTGTTCAGCTCCCTGATAAATTCCGTCATCATCAATTATCCTCCCTACATGATTTTTTATGACATGAATAAGACGCACAACCGTGCTGTTTTTTATTCCATTAACCCCATATTCCGTGTCATCCGTCTTAAAAATCCTCCCGTTTACGGCTTTCCTAATATCCATGCCGCCGGTGTCCGTATCAAAATAATGCCTCTGTACCACCTCAGCCCTGATATCAAGATACATCTGCCTGCTGTCAGCCGCCGTCCGGTTGTATATGTCAAACCCGAAATTTAACACAGCCAGAATGACAAACATCACAATCGGAAATACAAATGAAGCCTCGACTGTTATATAGCCGCCAAACCTGTCACTGATATGCATATTCCGCACCTCCTCCCATGAACATAAAGAACACGAGAGCCACAGCATATACCACCGTCACAAAAGGTATGAACGGAAGCGCAGCCTCTCTTGCCCTGCTTCCACGGAATATCCCGACAGCGCCGTATATCCCTGCGGCGAGCATCGACACCCACAGAATACCAAGCACCACGGACGGCTCGATACACAGTCCCATTACCGTGAATATCACTGCGTCCCCGTAGCCTATTCTCTGCCTTGAAATGCACGCCATAAGACACATAAATCCCCCTATAAGCAAGCCGTACAGCAGCCATATCAAGGAATTGCCGTACACCAGTCTGCCAACCGCTACTCCCAATACTCCCGCAGCGATGGCAACCCTCACATCAATTCTCATATGCTTAATGTCCACCGCACTCTCGTAAACCAGCATAGCCAGAATAATAAAATACACCGCCATCTTACTGTTTTTCTCCCCCTTTTCTGTCCCTGCATTTTGAACACAGCCTTCGCGACTCCGCTTCCTTTTTGGACACCTCCAAAATGTTGTGATATATGGCTTTACATCTGCTGTCCGCATGGTAACAGTCACCATACTGTGATATGTAGACCACCTGCGTCACCGCCTGCCCTTTACAGCACGCCGAACATGGATAATACTTTCCTCCCGACGCATTTCTGCGGCTTCCCACATCGCTGTAATTTACACCGGAAAGCTTTATTGCCAGATATGTGCAGTCCCGGTATAGATGATATACGGCACCGCTCTTGGTTATATATACCCTGTCAGCATTGTCGTCCGTATCCCCGCTTCCGCTGTCCTCATCGGGTATTCTCGTAACTCCGGTCCATTTTCCAAGATGTGCTCTCGCTATCATCGGAACCGCCCTGATACCGAATATATTGTACATAAGCTTAAGCTCATAGTGCAGAATGACATCTATATCCTTCTGTCCCGCACTTCCCGAAAATATGACCTGTATCCCGTCCTCACCACCGCTTATCCACGGCTTTTCAAAGAACCCGCTTCCCAGCTCATTTATGACCATATACTTTATAAGAAGCTCTGTAATTCCGTTTTTCACAATATCTTCCACAGCCGCATGGTCGTCCCCCGAAAGCTCGCCGGGCAGCCCATCTAAGACCGCCTCCGCCGCAAAGGAATAGCCTGCCGCCTTCATTGTCTGACGGTACAGTGCTGTCTGCATCTTTAGCTGCACATTCATAAATATCATAATCTGGATAAGCGAAGCCATGGCAAATATAATCAACGGCATCACAAGCGAAGCCTCAACTGTTATGCTCGCACCCAAGGTGACATAAGAAGCCCTTCCCTGCGAAACACTGAATTGGTCATATGGGGGGATACCGATTTCAGCCATTGAATTTCCGTTTTTTATTTTATTAAGTGTGTTTGTATCATCTGTCTTTTTTATTGTAAATACATTAGTTACATTTCCGCATGGAAAGGGCATCTTATATCACCTCCTTGTATAGTTAATCCTGTGCTCAGTAAGTATAGCTGCATTTATAGGTATACTGTTCTTTCCTGCCTGCTGTATGGTACGTCACCGTTATATCCATGCCGTATATGTAATTTCTCAGCCTGAAGTTGTCCACCCCGAGAGAAATCATATGCATCTCCGCCACTGCCATTGAGCGGTAAGCCTTATCCTGTGAGTTGCCAAGCAGCATTATCGCGCCTAAATACTGTCCATAAGTAAGCCCCTTTTCCTCCTCGCTATCCCTCACGGCAAGGGAACCGCTAAGCAGACTGCCAAGCTCCAGCCTCCAGTCTTCCCTGCTCTTTATGACGGGAACTTTCTTTCCATCAAGCAGACAACGTATATCAACCACCGTCTCTCCTATAGCCCACGCCATGAGTATCACATACTCAAGCGCCTTCACAAGCGCTATTATGCCCGTAAAGCCGAGTGCCGTCATCGCCACGTTATATGCCTCCTGCTTTTTTTCCGCATCGGTAAAGAGATAGAGCATATTGCTTCCAAACCGTACCCCGGCAATCGACATAACCGCCGACTTCAGATTTTCCCTGTCGGAGCTTTTTCCAAACATAATAAATTCCTGCTCGTAATCAAGTAAGCCAGCGCCATCGTTGTTCACATAATTGTCAAAATATCCGCACAGGTACACATCAAACAATGTTTCATTTATGATATTAAGTGCCATATCTTCTATATATTCACCTCTGTCTATTCTGGCGCCATACATATCCGCAAGCTCGAGATTTCCAATGGTCTTATCAGATACCTTCGTCCCCTTTGGCAGCACAAGCCCCAGCAGACCATTCATTGTGTACTCATATACACTTCCGAGCACACTTCTGTTCTCCTCCCTGCACGCCACTCTAGCATAATCAAGCTCCATCGAGTCCGTCCTGTAGCCTACGAGCAGCCCGAAGGCCTGACTGTACTTCTCATAGACCGGATATTCAGAACTGATATCGCTCGCGTTGTCATTGATATACGCCATATCAGGGCATAAATCATACACGGCATTGATAAGTTCAAGATTGCTCCTAAGCACCTCATACATCGCCTCGACATTGCCAAGCTTCTGTATGACCTCCTCCTGTTCCTTTTTTACTGTATTGAGGCTTTCCTTCAAACCCTCCATACTTTCGCTGCTTATATCCGACAGATTGGCTATATATTCTGCCGCCGCGCCAAGACTCTCAGCAATAAGTCCGTCAGTGCCTCTAATATCATCGATAAGTCCCATTGCTGTCACAGTCTCATTTCTTAAATTCCTGAAAAACGTCCTTATCACTCCCCCTAACTCCTTGACCTTCGCGATATCCGGATTTTTTCCGTTTATCGCCGACAGAAGCCTTTCCAAAAACACATCTCTGAAAGCGTACACATCAAAAAGATTATTTTTGACCACGTCAAACACCCGGTAATCTCCTATACTCATATTCTCCTGTGAGACCTCCATGCCTCCACCCGCGCCGATAACCTTCACATACACCGCCCTCGTTTTCAGCTTGTCAAAGTTCACGCCGTTGCCGGCTGTCTTTATTCCGTCTATATGTTCTATAAGGCTCAGATATCTGCCATAGAAATCCGATATCTGCTCACTGCAATCATCGATAAGCTCCGATGCCTTCTCTACAGCCTTGCTCTCCTTTTCCACCTTCTCAATATCAAGCATGCTCTCCAAAAGCTCGGCAGAATAATTCCACACCGCATAATCATTCACGGATTTTCTCCATATCAGCCCACCCGCATCTGTCGCCGTGACAGCCCTGTCCACGCTCACATCGTCGATTGTTATACCGTAGAAATCCGTCCCCCCGGTAAATATAAGTCCCCTGCCCATATCAAGATTGTTCTCGATGGTCTTCCTGAGCTTTCCGGAGAGATATTCCTTGTCAAGCTCATCCCCCTCGTTTGCTCCGTCAAACAGCAGCACCCCGTATTTGTCCAGAAGCTCCCTCTCATAATCCGCAAAAATACTGTCCAGCGCCATATTCGAAGCCATCGCCACCATGACTCTCGCCCCCTGTATTCTTGACCCCTCTATGAGAACACACACGACAGACACTATCAGCATGAATGACAGCGCCGCAAACACAGTAACACTCCCTGCTATATTACGTTCCTTTCCAACTGACCTGTCCATACCTTATACCCCCGTATATCCTAGATTGTCCGGCTGTATGTATAATCGGGAATTTCGACTACGTTTCCCATTATTAAACTACAGCCGGAAACTGCCTCACTCCCCGCTATATGCTGAGCGCACCCTGTGAAATTTTACCGAAAATGGTTCCGACAAGAGCGGTAAGCTGTGTCTTAAAGATGAAAACCAGACTAATAAGAACTACTATTATAAGAATTATCTCAATAACTCCCATTCCATCTTCCTGCCTGCGGACAGCTCTTCCCACTCTGCCTGATACTCCGCACAAAAATTTCTGCATATCTCTCACCTCCCTTCCATGCTCATAAATGCAGGTACCATTATCACCACCAACACTACAAGCAGCATGAGCATCATCGGAAACAAAAGCTTCGTTCCCGCCTGCTCTCCAGCTTTGCGCGCCCTCGCCCTTCTGTCCTCGAGAGCCTCCATG
>SAMEA104315434__coassemble_474_pt1 | contig 21323 bp, 16 predicted proteins | sample SAMEA104315434__metabat2_low_PE_016 | metagenome-assembled genome bin SAMEA104315434 (sample SAMEA104315434) | gut metagenome | biome: Monkey gut; feature: monkey-associated habitat; material: faeces | place: China | collected 2013
TCCTGTCAAACGATACTGCGACGGAAGAGCAGAAGCAGATTGCGGCAGCCATTGTCGATGTATTTGACAACAATAAGACCTATACCGATGATGAACTCGCAGCATATAGGAAGACAATAGCCAACTATAACAACAAGGCATCGTATGCGGCACAGTATGAGAACCATCAGGCTGTTGTAAAAAACTATGAGGGTCAGCAGGAAATAGTCGATAAGTACAAGGACAGACTTGACGAATTAAGACAGAAGCTTGTGAAGGAGACCAAGACAGTTACCGATGAAGATGGAAACGAGGAGACTGTCAATGTCAACTACACGGATGCCGAGCTCGCTGAGATGAAGGAGTTCATAAAGAAGAACAACGGAACGACGGACGAAGAGATTGCCAAGCAGATGGAGGAGAAGCAGGCAATTCTTGAGGCGAAGGTAGCTCTTGACGATTTCGATGCGGCTAATAAGTTTGTAAGTGACGAGGACAATAAGAAGGCCTACTATGAATCATCGAACGTGGTTACAAGTGAGGAGGCTGAGTACAACGAGACAGTTGAGTTCCTTAACAATGATGACAATAAGGCAGCATATCTGGAAGCCAAGAATGCCGTTAATTCTGCGGCAGCAGGTACATATAATTCAGATGCTGCGAGAATAAGCGGTCAGGACGCGGAGATAGTTCTCAACGGTGCCACATTCACCAGCAGTACTGGTACATTCTCCATCAATGGACTCTCTATCACGGCAATGCAGGTGACAGGACCGGACGAGGAAGTAAGCATCACAACCACGAACGATACGCAGGCTATGTATGACAAGATTAAGGGCTTTATCAGCAAGTACAACGAGCTCATTAAGGATATGGACACAGCCTACAATGCTGCATCGGCGAGTGATTATGAGCCTCTTACCGATGATGAGAAGGACAGCATGACTGACACCGAGATAGAGAAGTGGGAGACCAAGATTAAGGATTCGCTTCTCAGAAGAGACAGTACACTCGGAAATACATCTTCGGCGATGAAGAGCATAATGAGTGCAAGCTTTGAGATTAACGGAAAGAAGTATTCACTCGCTTCCTTTGGTATAGCCACAGGCAGTTACTTCTCATCGGATACGAATGAGAGAGGCTGTCTGCATATAGACGGAGATCCTGACGATGCCACGACTTCCGGAAATGAAGATAAGCTTATGGCTGCAATCAATGAGGATCCGGAGGCAGTGAGCGAATTTTTCCAGAAGCTGTCCAGTTCAATGTACAGTGACCTCACAAAGAGAATGGCTTCATCGAGCGTAAGCAGTATTTACACTATTTACAATGATAAGCAGATGTCCAGCGAGTACAGCGATTACAAGGACAAGGTAAGCAAGTGGCAGGAGAAGCTTGATTATTATGAGGAGTTCTATTACAAGAAGTTCTCATCAATGGAGACAGCACTGTCGAAGCTTCAGTCCTCAACGTCCTCGCTCTCCAGCCTTCTTGGTTCATGATAAAGTTTATACCTTTACAATGTGATAATAATTTGATAAAATAGTACCATAAATATGCACAGCTCATTATTAGGATAATAATGGGCTGTGCTTTGCAAGTAAGAGGAGGTAGGCGGCATGAACACACCTGCAGGCTATCAGCAGTACGAGAGGAACAAGATACTCACAGCGTCACCGGCTGAGCTTACGCTTATGCTGTATGAGGGAGCTATCAAGTATGCCAATATTGCGATTGTTGCAATAGAGAAGGGCGAGATAGAGAAGGCACACAACAGTATCCGTAAGGTAGAGAGAATTATAGAGGAGTTCCAGGTCACATTGGATCACAAGTATCCGGTTGCAAAGGACTTTGATGAGGTATATAAGTATCTTAGAAGAAGACTTCTTGAGGCGAATATCAAGAAGGATAAGGCGATAATGGAGGAGATACTTGGACATCTCAGAACCATGAGAGATACATGGAAGGAAGTTATGCGTCTATCAAGAACCAACCATTCTAAGTAAAACAGTATCTGCAAGTGCAGGATATGGAAATGAGGAACACCATGAGCATGACAGAGAGCTATTTGACAATATTGGAGAGCAGTCTTGATAAGAAGATTGACATTCTTGACTCTGTTGAGAGACTTAACGTAGATCAGGAAAAGATACTCAGCGCCGCGACATTCGACGAGGAGGCATTCGGACATATTGTTGAGCAGAAGGCGGAGCTTATAGACCAGCTCAATGCGATGGATGAAGGCTTTCAGCTTGTCTACAACAATGTGAAGGCAGAGCTTGACGGAAATAAGGACAGATATGCTTCTGAGATAAAGAGGCTTCAGGGCAAGATAACTCAGATTATGGAGAAGAGCAGCCATCTCATGGCGGAGGAGAAGCGCAATAGGGACAGAATAGAGGGAAGGTTTGCATCGCGCCGCAAGGAAATCAGCAGCGTGAAGAAGAACCAGCAGTACGCCGCTAACTATTACAAGACCATGAACAAGGTTACCAGTGAGCCTGTATTCATGGATAAGAAAAAATAAAAAATTTTAAAAAAGATATTATTCGGGTATAAAGTTATAGGACTTTGAACCGATATAATATACAGAAGGTAAGAAATACTTACCAACTTGGAGGCAGAGCCTCTACAACTAATTCACATCGGCATGGATGCCGATAGATATTCAAGGAGGAATATATCATGGTAGTACAGCACAATCTTACAGCGATGAACTCTAACAGACAGTTAGGCATCACAACTAGCGCACAGGCTAAGTCAGCAGAGAAGTTATCTTCAGGTTACAGAATTAACAGAGCAGGCGATGACGCAGCTGGTCTTTCAATTTCCGAGAAGATGAGATATCAGATCAGAGGTCTTGATAAGGCATCTGACAACGCAGCTGACGGTGTATCTCTTATCCAGACAGCAGAAGGTGCTCTTAACGAGGCACACTCCATTCTTCAGAGAATGAACGAGCTCGCTACACAGGCTGCTAACGATACTAACACAACAGTTGATAGAAACTCTATCAAGGATGAGATCGATGAGCTTAAGGACGAGCTTGACAGAATCCAGTCTACAACACAGTTCAATACTCAGAACCTGTTAACTGGATCATTCAAGAACAAGTCTCTTCAGATCGGTGCTCTTAAGGGACAGACAATGTCTATCTCTATCAGCAAGATGTCCGCATCTGCTATCGGTTTAACAGCTGCTAATCTTAAGGTAAGCTCTAACGCAACTGCTGGTGTTACAATGAGCGCTATTCAGGCAGCTATCGAGAGCGTATCTACACAGAGATCTAAGCTCGGTGCTATCCAGAACAGACTTGAGCACACAATTGCTAACCTTGACACAACATCTGAGAACACATCCGCAGCTGAGTCACGTATCCGTGATACTGATATGGCTGATGAGATGGTTAGCTACAGCAAGAACAACATTCTTGCTCAGGCTGGACAGTCTATGCTTGCACAGGCTAATCAGTCAACACAGGGTGTTCTTTCAATCCTTGGCTAATCTCAAGTAAGAAAGCTATCATAGTAAAGACCGGTGATTTCACCGGTCTTTATTTTGTGCTTTATTATATTCTGATTTAGATTACAATATATCTCTAATTTCTATTTACTATATTGAACATCTCACTTATCCTATGATTCAAGGTATGATTTTCAGCAACGCACTTATATCCGTTTATGGCAATTCTGAGCCTTTCGTTGTCATGCGTGAGATAATAATTTACCTTGTCAAGCAGTTCGTCAACGCTTCTGTAACATTCTATATCCTTTCCGACGGTGAAAAGGTCGTCAATCTCCTCCTGATAGTTACTTATACAAAAGCCGCCTGATGCCATAATATCGAACACGCGCTGTGGAACTCCTGTCTCTATGGACGGAAGAGTCACATTGAGGTTGATTTTGGAGCAGTAGAACACCTTGCTCATATCACTCTCGTAGCTGACACGTCCATGCTGATGCACATTGCTTAGCGCGGGGTGAGCGCTGTCTCCAGTGTAGAGGTCTACATGGTGCTGCATGGCAAGCGCATTCAGCAAGGTTATGCGGTCTATCTCCGCAAGCTTTTTGGATAGAAATAATAGGGCTATATATGTGCTGTCATTGAGAGAGGAGTTGTTTGTAATCATATTTCCAAATAGCTGCTGCATGGCGCGGGTGGACTGCTCTGACAGGGAAGGCCACGGCTTGGTGTGAAGCCAGGTATGGGCATTTGCGAGAAGATAATTGTTGAGCTCCGTTCCGGCAGCCTCATCAAGATATGCTGAATATTTATTGTATGGGTTGTCTCCGTAAAGCGTGCCGACGAATGATATGTCTGCTGAGAATTTTGCGACGTCATCGTCCGATATGTCGATTGCGCCGACGCGGGTCATGTATGCACCCAGCGGGAGATGGTATACATTGGCATTGGTCGAGGTCTTGAGACGAAGATACTGTGCCCTGTCGAATATAAATACATAATTATTGTCATATTCTAACTGCGGAGTGAACAGGCTTGTGAGCGGCGAGTCGTAAGTCCATGATATGTAAGGAATACCGTAGGAATGGGTAATCTCAGCGACCATAGGGATAAAAAGATACGAGAATACATAGCTTGGGCGGACGGTTTCAAGCGCGGAGATGATGACGGCTCTGTCCGTGTCCAGGGGAGCTACAGGGTTGGCTGCAAAATTGGGAATATATGACACATCATATCCCATTTCGGTCAGACCGAGCATGAGGTCCGACACTGAGTTCGCGGTTGGTATAAAAAGTACTTTCATTAAAATGTGTCCTCCTTGGAACGAGTATGCTATAATGATAATATCACATCACAAAAGGAAATCAAATATAATGCGAATTGTATATGCGAACTGGAACTGTTTTGGGGCGATAGATATGTTTGAGACGCTTCTTCAGCTCGGACATGAGGTGAAGGTAATCGAGATACCGGAGAAAGCGTTTGGCGGTGAATATCAGGAATTTAGTGACAGCCTGTACGCTGTGATAAGGGAGACGAGGGCGGAGCTGGTTGTGTCCTTTAATTATTATCCGTTTATATCACAGGCGTGTATGAGAACGAGCTGCCGGTATTTTTCGTGGATTTATGACAGTCCTTTTCTGAAGGTATATGATGCCTCCGTCAATAATAATGTGAATTACGTCGGAACCTTTGACAGCTATATGGCGGACGAATTGTCCGGGAAGGGCGTGAATACGATACATTATATACCGCTGGCAGTCAACACGGAGAGAATTGCCGGGACCATAGCAAAGAACAGAAGCAATAAAATATGTGGTGACAGAGGCGATATCGGATTTGTGGGCTCAATGTACAATAACAGAAACAGATTTTATGAGAGGCTGTTTGAGACGAGCAGGGATATGGAGCTTGCCGGGTACCTTGATGCTCTTGTTGAGGCACAGCGACGGGTGTATGGCTGCAATTTTCTGGAGGAATGTCTTGAGGGGGAAGTCTTAGAAAAGATAGACAGAGTGATGCCGTACAGGATAGAGAAGAATAGCTATATAAGCAAGCCGAGGGTCTACGCGGACTATTATATATGCCCGAGAATAGCCTTTATCGACAGGAAAGGGCTTATAGGTGCGATGGCTGGGTGCGGATTTAAGATAGACTACTTCACTGAGTCCGATTATTCAATTCCCGGGGCGCGAAACCGGGGCAGCATAGACTACCTCAACGAGATGCCGGTTGTGTTCAATACATACAAAATCAACCTTAATATATCCTTGAGAAGCATAAGGACGGGAATTCCGCTGAGGGCAATGGATATAATGGGTTCCGGCGGATTTCTGCTCACCAATTACCAGCAGGATATGCTCAGACATTTCGAGCCGGGAAAGCATTTTGTACAGTATACATCGATAGAAGAGGCACTCGAGCTGTCAGCCTATTATCTCGAGCATGAGCAGGAGCGCAGCCGCATTGCATCTGCCGCGCTCGCTGAGATTGAAAAGCATCATACATATAAGGTCAGATTGAAGGAGATTTTGTCAGACTGTATGTAAACATATTTATTCTGCGGTGCAGTCAGCCCTGTTAAGGAGAGAGCTCCTTTGGTATATTCTGCCTTCTATGTCGCCGCCGTATATTTTTATGCGGGTATAGAGTTCTTCAAGAAGAGTTGGTGGGATACAAGCCCCGGTGTCCATATATGTAATATAGTCTCCGGTTGAGTAATCTAATGCGATATCCTTGGCATATTCAGGCTGTATGCTCTCGGAAAGCGGGATAAGCATAAAAATATCAGAGTATTTTTGCTCGTACTCGCTCAGTATGTCAAGCGAGTTATCCGTGGAATGATTGTCCACGCAGATAATCTCCGTAGCTGCCCGCGTAAGCGTCTGCGATAGCAGGCTGTCGAGACATTTTCTGAGCTGTTTTTCCGCATTGAAGCAGTAGACTATGATTGATATTTTGTCGAGTCCATCATAAATAGCCCTCTTGAAATTCGCAAGAGCCGTGCCGCGCTCGTAACAGGATACGCTCTCTGTGCAGGCACGGGGTTTGATGGCAGGGAGAGTTCCGTCCGAGATGGCGCATAAGATATCGGCGAGTGCTTCGTGGTCATTGTGAGGGAACAGCCAGCCGTTTATTCCGGGAGTGATCAGCTTGATAACTCCGTCAACGGGGGTCGATATGACGGGAATGCCGTTGGCAAGAGCTTCAACCGCGACAAGGGGGCCGCCTTCACATTCCGATGCAACGACAAGAGCAGTGATATCATCGCAGTATTGCCAAGGATTGCTCTGCCAGCCGGTTAAGGTGACATAGTCGCCGAGGCGGAGCTCGTCAATCAGGTCTATGATTGAACGGCGCTCGTCACCGTCGCCCACTATACGAAGCTTCCATGGAAGTCCGGGCTGCCGCATATTGACGGCGGCAAGACCTTTTAGAATGATATCGACACGTTTCTCCGGCGATAAACGTCCTACATAGAGGAGCGTTCTGCTGTCGGAATGGTACTGCTTCTGAGGAATATATTGGCTCATATCGACAGGGTTGTATGTTAATGAGGTGCTGACATTGGGATTGTCCTTGATAAGAATGTCGGCGGCGTGTCTGCTGATGCAGAGGTGGTGGTCGGCAAGTCTCATACATTCAATTCCCCCGGCACCGTAACGAGAATATTCGCTTAAAGCGTTGTGCAGCCAGGAGTAGACTTTGCATGGAGTGTTAAAAGGCTCGAGAGCCTTGCGCGCTGTTAGTATCAGATAAGGCCAGGAAGTGGCGACAACAATGTCCGGGACACCGTACTGTGACAGAAATGCGGTATACAGACCCGAGAGTTCGCTCAGGTCATTCACTCTTTGATTTATCAGAATGGGGTAAACATCAATGCTGCTGTTAAAGTGACGGCTTCCGTCAGATATAAGCTGAACAACACGGGCATGGAAGCCGTTATTGTTGAGATATTCGAGCACCACGTTCATAACACGCTCGGCTCCGCCTTCGCCGGCAATCGGGATAAGAAAATCAATCAAAATATCTTTTTTGTTGTCCATTTTTACCTCCTAAAAGGGACTGATACAAAAAATTATAACGCCTGCAATGAAAAAGGTCAAACGCGATACGGCGGATTGTAGTAATATTAATAATAACAGAGAATTAACCGATATACATTAATAATCACAATAGGGAGAAAGCAGATGCAGTTTCCGGAAGAATATTTTGAAGATGAGATTAGGGAGGGATTTTTTGTACCTTCCATGATAAAGCGTGCATGGGCGGCGGAGCTGGAAGTCCTTGAGCAGATTGACAGGATATGCCGCAGGCACAATATACAGTATTTTGCAGAGTGGGGAACACTGCTCGGGGCGGTGAGACATAACGGTTTTATACCGTGGGACGACGATCTGGATATCGGCATGAAACGCGCCGACTATGAGAAGTTTCTCAAGGTCGCCGAGAGTGAGCTGCCGCAGGGATACAAGATTAATAACCTGCATACAAGAGATGATTTCTGGCTGTTCCTTGCAAGGGTGATGAATACCGGACACATGAGCTATGATGAAGCCCATCTGAGAAAATACCATGAATTTCCGTACATTGCGGGCGTTGACATATTTCTTATGGACTATGTAGCGAGAGACGCGGAGGCTGAAAAGACGAGGGATGTCCTCGCTGACTATACGATTACGCTGGCAGACCATATAGCGGAAAAGAATATTAGTGTGAAGGACGCTTTTGACGGACTTAACAAGCTCACACAGACAGGTTGCATACATGGAATGTACAACAGGAGATATATAGAGAGCTGGCTTGCCGGGGACGGCGCCGATGATGAGGTAAAAAAATATATAGACGGGCTGCATCAATATATGTACATTCAGGCGGAAAGACTCTTTGCAAAGTTCAGTGATAAGGAGAGCGATGAGCTTACTCAGTTGTATCCTTTCGGGCTCAGAAGGAAAAATCACAGGTATAAGAAGGAGTACTATGAGGACTGTGTGAGAATACCGTTTGAAAACACCACCATACCGGTGCCGATAGGGTACGATGCGATGCTAAGAAAGCGGTATGGGAATTATCTGGAGATACATAAGGATTGCAGTGGACATGGCTATCCGTTTTATGAGAGCCAGCAGGCGCAGCTTGATGCGCTGATGGATATAACCCTTCCTAAGTATGAGTACAACGAGACGGAGAAAAGCTATGCCTTGGGTGAATGCCGGAGGGCGAAAGCTGCTGACAGCTTCGAGGATATCGCCCATGTGGTATGCGAGGAGCTTTATGATATTAAGGATCCGTATGAGGCACAGCAGCTTGCGGTTGATTTCGGTACGCTCATAGAGCAGCAGTATGGAGAAGGACTTGAGACAGTCGGAAGGCTGGAAAATTACTGTGAGCTTCTGTACGAGCAGGTTCAGAAGGGCGATGCGGCGGAAGAACTTAGAAAATGTGCCTTGGAGATAGCTGAATGTGTACGCAAGGACATAATTGACAGGAAAGAAACTGTTTTTGTCGTGTCAAGGACTGCACAGTGGCAGTATATAAGGGCTGAATACCTGAAAGCAGTACAGAGTGACTGCAAGATATATGTCATACCGGTACCTTATTTTCATAAAAGATACGATGGCGCATTGTACGATGAACACTGCGAATATGAGGCGTTTTTAGAGCTTCTTCAGAATACGCCGGAAAACGTCAGGGTGGTGAAGTACAATGAATATGATATTGCACTACACACACCTGCGGTTGTATATATACAAAATCCGTATGACGAGTGGAATGAGGGTATAAGCATACACCCGGTATATTATACGGGAAAGCTTCTGGAGAGCTGCGAGACCATGATATATGTTCCACCGTTTGCTGTTGATGAGTTCACGGACAGCGACGAGCGCGAGTATCATAATATGAAGCATTATGTCCTTGTGCCGGGGGTAGTGAGAGCACACCGGGTTATAGTACAATCGGAAGCGCTGAAAAAAGTGTACTGTGATAAGCTGACCGAATGGGCAGGTGAGGACAGCAGAAGTATATGGGAGCAGAAGCTTGTCGGAACGGGAAACCAGACGACTGTGGCTGACAGACAGGCTACCGCGCATAATGAGCAGAAGCTTGCCGATATGCCTGACGAGGTCAGAAGGATGATCTATAAGCCCGACGGCAGCAGGAAAAAAATAATATTATACCATAACGAGGTCGGCTTTTTCCTTGAGAATGGCGCGGCTGCCGCAGCGAAGGTCAGACGGGCTTTAGAGGTGTTTAAGGATAACTCTCAGGATATTGCAGTGGTTTGGAATTTTCCTGGATGTACGATGGAGTCCGTGAGACGGACAAATCCGAAGCTTGCCGGAGAGATAGAGGAACTGGCAGCCTGTGCCCGTGATATCGGAATACATGACATGTCAGATGGACATGCTGTAGCGGAGCTTGCCGATGCGTACTATGGAGATGGCTGTTACCTGTCGAGGATATGCCAGAAAAACGGCGTGCCTGTTATGATTGAGAGCGTTGAAATATAAAGAACATGTGAGGTTAGAAAAATGCAATTCCCGGACAATTATTTTGATGATGAGGTCAGAGACGGTTTTTTTGTGCCAGGTATAGTTAAGAGGGCATGGGCGGCAGAGCTTGAGGTGCTCAATGAGGTCGCAAGAGTGTGCAAAAAACATAATATCCGATGGTTTGCGGACTATGGAACACTTTTGGGAGCAGTGCGCCATGGCGGGTTCGTGCCGTGGGACGATGACCTGGATATCGGCATGCTCAGAGAGGACTATGAAAAGTTTAACAGCATAGCTAAGAGTGAGCTTCCGGAGGATTATTATGTTCTGAATGTCCATGAGGCATTGGATTTTGATGACATGATAACCAGAGTCAATAACGACTCGAAGGTAAATTTTACAAAAACACATATAGCCAAATTTCATCAGTTCCCGTATCCGGCAGGCGTGGATATATTTGTGCTCGACTACATTGCGCCGAATGAGCAGGACGAGGAATTTCGCAAGGAGATGATAAAGCTCGCAACCTCAATAATAAACAGCATCGGAACGGACAAATGTGAATTTGCCAGCACGCTTGAGGCGGTGGAAACCGTCGAGAGACTCTGCCATGTCCACTTCGACAGGGACAAGCCGCTTGTTCATCAGATGTGTGAATTTGCGGAGAAGATGTATGCGCTGTATACTCCCGAAGATGGCGCCACAGAGGTTGCACTTATGACTTACTGGATAGAAAAGGGAACTCATAAGTATAAGCTTGAGTATTATAAGGATATTATAGAGCTTCCGTTTGAAAATATGACCATCAATGCGCCCGCCATGTATGATGAGATACTGAGGGAGGACTATGGAAATTACATGGTTCTTATACATTCGGGCGGAGTCCACGATTACCCGTATTTTGATAAGGCTGAGGCTGAGGCGGAGAAGCTCTACACCAATGGTCTCCCCTACAAATATTATTTTTCTAAGGAGGACTTAAAACCGTGTGTCAGGAGCGATGTCAATATCCGTGAAAATGTGAAAAGACAGGTGCTTGAAGCGGTTGAGGTGCTTGCTAAGATACACGCGAATATAATCAGGCTGGTGCAGGCAAACGATATTGAGACTGTGTTGCAGCTTCTTGAGAGCTGCCAGAATGTCGCCATAGGTGCGGGAAATGCGGTTGAGAACAATTTTTCCAATACGGACAGCCTTATAAAAACATTCGAGGAATACTGTGAGACCGTCTACAGCATGTACGAGCTGATAAGCTCGGGTGAGGCGGGCAGCGTGGAGAGCAGGCTGGTTATGTGCGGAATGGTCGATGACGCACTCACAAAATTAAAAGCCGGTGTTGAAAAGCTGCAAAAAAGACGGGAGATAGTATTCATACCATATAAAGCATCACTGTGGAGAGGCTTCGATGACCTGTGGAGGGAGTACAGCAAGGATGAGGACTGCGATGTGATCGTCATGCCCGAGCCGTACTTTATAAAAACGGCAAGAGGAGAAATCCTTGAGGATTGCTGCGAAAGTGAGGGCTTTCCCGAGACGGTACAGCTTACCGACTACAGACAGTATGATATTGTTTCAAGGCACCCCGATGAGATTTATATACAGTGCCCTTATGACCAGCACGATTTTGTTATAGGAATATATCCGCCGTTTCATTCGGATAACCTGAGAAAATACACGGATTGTCTGGTATTCGTTCCGCCGTTTGATATCGATGATATCAGGGACGATGACGAGAAATCACTGCTTAATGCACGCAATTACATGTGCAGCAAGGGCGTTATGCAGGCGGACAGGGTGATTGTGAAGTCGGAGAGCCTCAGACAGACTTATGTGAAGCTGCTCACCGAATTTGCCGGGGACGATACGGCAGAGCTATGGGAGAAGAAAATTCAGACCAGATTGCCGGCATACAGGCAGGAGACAGAACAGGCGCTGCGAAAGCAGGTAATCTCAACCTTGCCGGAGCAGTGGAAGAAACTCATGTACGACGGTGACGGCAGGGAGAAGAAGGTTGTCGTATACAAGAATAACATAAGCTTTATCCTTCAGAACAGGGACAGATACATAGAAAAGCTGAGAAACATACTAGCGACATTTGAGAGAGAAGCGGAGTCAATAACCTTCCTGTGGATTGACAATCCGATAGTGGGACCCGTATTGGAGAGCAGATATCCCGAGTTGTGGCAGGAGGATGTGTCGGTGGTGGACGAGTATCTGAAAAAGGGCTGGGGAATATATGACGGAACCGGAAAAATACAGCCCGATGAGCTTGCACTGATAGGACATGCATACTATGGTGACGTGGACAGCATTATTCAGAAGTTCGTGCGCGCGGGGAAACCGGTTATGCTGGAGAATGTGGAGGTGGGGTAATTAAAAAGGTCCCCTTTTTAAATTGTACAAAAATTATAATAAGGTTAAGAAAATACCGAAAATGCCGATAAAATAAATATAAGAATTAATCGAAATGTGTACAAAACAGGACGAGACAACGAATCCGCATGGATAGCGGGTTGTAAAATGCATGGAGGCATTATAGGGAATTGATAGTTTACAGAGGCTGCCATGGGAATGGCAGCCTTTTTAATATGGTAGGAGATTTCGTTGAAATCCCCTATTATATGATATAATCGCGAAAATCATGCATTCAGGTTGGGTCCGGAAAGGAACACATAATGGATGACAGAATACTAGTTACACAATCCTCTATGCCATCATACGAGGAATATATAGAGGCTATTAAGCCGCTTTGGGACACACACTGGCTCACGAATATGGGAACATACCATAAGCAGTTAGAGGCAAAGCTGACAGACTATCTTGGAGTGCCGGGACTGTCGCTTATGGTGAACGGTCATATGGCGCTTGAGCTTGCAATTCAGGCATTCGGCTTTCCAGAGGGAAGTGAAGTTATAACGACCCCGTTCACATTTATATCGACGACTCACGCTATTGTCAGAAATCACCTCAAGCCGGTGTTCTGCGATGTGAACTGGGAGGACGGAACGATTGACGAGAGTAAGATAGAGGAGCTTGTCACAGAAAAAACAGTGGCTATTCTGCCGGTGCATGTTTATGGAAATGTATGCAACGTGGAAGAAATTCAGAGAATAGCTGACAAGTACAATCTCAAGGTCATATATGATGCAGCCCATGCATTCGGTGTCGAATACAAAGGGAAGGGAATAGGCTGTTACGGAGATGCGTCCGTGTTCAGCTTTCATGCAACCAAGGTGTTCAATACAATAGAGGGCGGTGCGGTTTCATTCTCTGACCACAAGATATATGACAAGCTCTATAATCTCAAGAACTTTGGAATTCACGGGGAGGAGCTGGTGACGGACGTCGGAGCTAACGCTAAGATGAATGAGTTCTGTGCAATCATGGGCTTGTGCAATCTGAAGCATATTGATGAGGCGCTTGCAAACAGAAAGGAACGCTATGAGTACTACAGGGAACAGCTCTCCAAGATTCCGGGAATAGGTTTCCTTGAACAGCGTCAGGGAGCAACCCGCAATTACGCATATTTTCCAATATTGGTAAATGATGAGTATGGAATGAGCAGAAACGAACTGTATGATATGTTAAGGGAGCACAATATATACGCCAGAAAGTATTTCCACCCGATTACGGCAGACCAGGCTTGCTTCAGAAATAAATACAGATTTGACAAGCTTGACAATGCCAGAAATCTCTCGGACAGAGTCCTGACGATACCGTTTTATGAGGGGCTTGAGGTGGAAAAGATGGAGAGAATAATAAAAATAATTAAGAGGTAACGATAATGGATTTGGCAACGAGAATTTTATGTGCTAATAATGGCACTTTCATGTTTTATTTAGGTCAGGCAGGATATATTTTGAAGAGTAAAAGCGGTCAGTTGCTTGGAGTTGATTTGTATCTTTCGGATTGTGTCGAGAGAGTTGAGGGGCATATCGGATTTAAGAGAATGCTTCCGAAGATATTAAGCCCGTTTGATATTAAGCTTGATTGCATAATTGCAACTCATCCGCATCTTGACCATTTTGATATGGATTCCATTCCGGAGCTTATGGCAAATGGCAGCACACAACTGTATTCCTCAGTTGAATGTAGGACACTGACTAATAAGCTTGATATGTTGCAGGATAATATTCATTATGTAAAACCCGGAGATAGTGCGAAGGTTGGAGATTTTTCGATTGAATTTGTTGACTGTGACCATGGAAAGGGAGCACCTGATGCGTTCGGAGTTGTGATTACGGTTGATGGCAGAAGAATATATATGGCAGGGGATACATGCTTAAGACTTGACCGTGTTGATGATATGAAGCAAAGAGGTCCATTTGACATTGTAATTGGACCAATCAATGGTGCGTATGGAAATATGAACGAGAAAGAGTTTGCTGTATATAGCACTTCAATAGGAGCTAAGACCATAATTCCATGTCATTACGGTATGTTTGCAAGCCATGGCGGCAATCCGGGATTATTTTTGGAGGAGATGGATAACCTTCAGAGAAAATCAAGTGTTTATATTATGACAATGGGTGAACAGATATCAATTTAGTGGAGGAGACAGGAATGGAAGCGGATTTAAGAGGAAAAAAATTGCTGATTTTGGGAGCTAATCCAGAGACGATACCGTTGGTTGAGATTGCGGAAGGTATGGGAGTCAGGACAATAGTTACAAGCTCCATTCCGGATGACGCGGCAAAAAAGAAAGCTTCTGTGTCGTATGACGTTGATGGTTTAGATGTACCTGGACTGATAGCACTTGCAAGACAGGAAAAGGTTGACGGGGTGTTGGTAGGAGTTGCTGATATATTGGTTGAGCCTTATTGTAAGGTCTGCGAGGCACTTGATCTGCCATGCTATGGAACGGAGGATATAGTTAAGGTATTTACACAGAAGGACGTTTTCAAGGCAACCTGCGAAAAATACGGCATTCATGGTATACCGGAGTTCTACCTTGATACGAACATGAACAGAGAAGATTTGGATAGGATAGTATACCCTGTCATGGTCAAGCCGGTAGACGGAAGAAGCGGAATAGGGATGACGGTGTGCTATAAGGAAGATGAACTGAAACAGGCGATTGACACAGCCTTGCAACATTCCATAAGCAAGAGATTTATCGTAGAAAGATATATGCAGTGCGATGATATGGGAATGTATTATACATTTAAGGATGGCGAGTGCAGCGCCTCGTGTATATACGATAGATATACCACGGACGAGCAGCCGGGACTGAGCAGAGTATGTCTTGGCGGAACTTACCCGTCCAAGCACATTGACAGGTATTTTGAGAGAATGCATGAAAACGCATGCAGAATGTTCAAAGAAATAGGAATTAAAAATGGTGTGCTTATGTTGTCGGGCTTTTATGAGAATGGTGAGTTCTATGTGTATGACACGGGATTTCGCTTGCAGGGTGAAGCACCGCATCTTCTTATGAAGGCGGTACATGGATTTGACCAGAGGGAAATGCTTATTCGATATGCACTTACTGGTTCAGAGGGAGACGTTGACCTGAAGAAGGACGATGATGCACTGTTCAGAGGAAAATGGGCGGCAACCCTTTGGTTCCTTCTCAAAGAAGGCAGAATCAGCAGAATAGACGGACTGGATAATATACTCAAGGACGAAAGAATTGTCGCTAATGTCCAGCGCTTATATGAGGGCGATGTCGTTAAACATGAGTGGATTGGCACTGAGAAACAGGTTCTTACCAGAGTCTATATTGTATGTGATACCAAGGAAAAATTAGCGGAAGCTTTAAAGGAATATATGAATAAGGTTTCGGTAGTTGATGAAAATGGAGATGAAATGCTTCTGCATGGATTCAATGTTGATAGGGCATTGGAGTTGAAATAATATGGTGAAAAAAAGACTTGAGGGAAAAGTGATTGTCATATCAGGCGGAACAAAAGGTGTCGGAAGAGCAGCAGCAGAAGCGTTTGCAGATGAAGGGGCAAGAGTTGTAATCGGAGGAAGAGATAAGGCAGCCGGCTCCACTGTTGTAAAGATGACTGAAATATATGGCAGTGAAGGAATTTTCGTGCATACGGATTTGGAGAAGGTTTCGGATTGCAGAAAATTGTTTGACAGCGCTTATGAAAAATATGGGCGCATAGATGGCTTTTTTAATTACGCCGGAGTCACACCTGTATCACCGCTTGACACATGCGATGAGGATACCTTTGATAAAATAATGGATATAAATTTCAAATCCGCATTTTTCTGTTGCCAGACAGCAATAAATTATATGCGATTGAGCGGTGGCGGTTCCATAGTTCTGACCGGCTCGGCTCATGCATGGGGCGGGCAGAAGGATAGGGCGGCGTATGCCTGCTCAAAGGGAGTATTGATGACACTCTCCGAGCATATCGCGCACAATTATGCGAGCGAGCAGATAAGATGCAATTATTTTACCTTGGGCTGGACTCCGACAGAAGGAGAAATTGCACTTAGAATTTCACAGGGAGAGAGTGAGGCTGAGCTGAGAAAAAGGGCCGCGGGAATACTTCCTATGGGGCGAATGTGCGAGAGAGCGGATTATACAGAGGCTTTGATTTATCTTATGTCAGACGATTCGAGAATGATGACAGGAAGCACGTTTAGAATAACAGCAGGAGAGTACATATAAAAATGTTAAATAAAGATTATAAATCATATCTGGCTACACCGATTAGAAGTGACAGAAAACCTTTACAGGATTTACTTCCACTTGGTCATCCGTTAAGACTGCTTATAGATCCAAGTGATATTTGTAATTTCAGGTGTAAATTCTGTTTTCAAAGTAAAGAAAGCTTTCATGGTCAGAAAATGAGCATGGACACTTTTAACAGAATTATTGAGCAGCTAAAGGAATTTGATGAGCCAATAAATGTTATCCACATGTATGGCTTGGGAGAGCCTATGGTAAATGAAAAACTTCCTGAATTTATTGACATTATAAAGAAAAATAATGTTGCAAGGGAAGTCGCAGTGACATCAAATGGCAGTTTATTAAACCATTCCCTTTCAGAGAAGTTAGTAAAATCCGGACTGGATAGATTATCTATTTCTTTAAATGGAGTAAAAGATGAAGATTTTAAGAGAATAGCCGGAGTTAAAGTGGACTTTAATAAGTTATATGAGGAAATACAATACTTCTACAAAATCAGAGAAAACTGTCATCTTCATGTTAAAATCAATGGTGAAGATTATTCTGAGGAGAAGAAGGAAAGATTTGTTGAGCTTTTCAAGGACTGCACGGATTCGATAAATATCGACCACGTTGTAAATGTGTGGCCGGGCTTGGAAGTTGCGGAGTCTGATGGCAGAAGAATGTATGACTATAATTTGAAGGGCTTGTCTAATGCGGGAGATACGTTGCCATCGGTATGTCCGCTAATGTTTTATGAGTTGCTGGTTCATGCAGACGGTTCGGTCAGTCCTTGCGCTGTGGACTATGAGTACCAAAAGCAGAATTTGGGAAATGTAAATAATAATACGCTTAAAGAAATATGGAATGGAGAAGAACTTAGGAAAATAAGGATCGAGAGCCTTAAAGGTGAGCGTATCAGCTATAGCGTGTGTGGTGAGTGCAACTATACGGAATGTGCTGCAACAGTGAATATAACACCATACAGGAACGAACTGTTAAAACGATACGAGGTATAAGTTTGAAAGTGAAGCTTTCAAACTTTCAAACTGCGTTATTGGTGGCAGTGCTGTAAGCAATGCTTACAGTATGCAGGAGGATAAAAATGAGAATTGGTATCACTGGTGCAACAGGATTTATAGGGCAATATTTAGTTGATATGTACGGTGATAAATATGAGTTTATTGCTATTACTTCAAAGGAAAATACGGATAAATATTGTAAATTAGTGAAATACATAAAAGCAGAGTATAGTGTAGAAAATTTTGAACGCATATTCAGGGGTTGCGATGCAGTTATCCATCTTGGTGGGAAGGTCATGTATGGCATGGATAGCTCTATGGAAGTGTCAGGATATGTCGACAACCTTGAATTATGTGAAAATCTTTTTAGAGCATGTAAAAATATTGGTATAAAGAATGTCGTCTTTACGTCATCTGTGGCTGTATATGACCAACTTAATCCCAATCCGGTAAATGAGCAGGGAATTTGTCAACCTAATAGTATGTACGGGGTTATGAAAGTAGCTGCGGAAAAAATAGCTGAAATCTATAACAGAAGATATGATATGCATATAAAAATTCTCAGAGTAAGTCAGGTATTAGGTCTTAGAGATAAATTAGATACGAGTCAGTTTTGGGATAAGCTGCTGGTTGATGCAAGTAATAAAAGACCTTTATGTGTATATGGTAAGGGCATAACGGGTAGAGATGTTATATATGTCAAAGACGTCGCGAGGGCATTGATGGCGGCGGTTCAAAAAGATAATTTGCGAGGGGTATATAATATAGGAACCGGACATGTATGTACAAATCTCGAGTTAGCTGAGAACTATAACAGGGTATTTAATAGTACAGCCGGAATAGAGCTGCTTTCAGAAAAAAAGGAAACAGGCATACAGACTTGCATGGATTGTAGCAGGGCAAAGCAGGAGCTTGGGTTTGAACCGGAATATAATGTTGAGTTAATGGTAAGGGACATTAAAAAAATTTATTGCAAAGAAGTTTGACAGAAATTGGAGAATAATAAAATGAATATATTAATGTTTGGAACAGGTGGTTTGGCACATTATTTGTCATCTTTATTAAAAAAAGATGTAAATATATTAGCTTATATTAATAGTAAAATGGGGGGGGGCATGGTAGATAATATACCAGTCATATCAGTTGATGAACTGGGAGACTATGAGTACGATTATGTTGTAATTGCGTTTTCTAAAATTGATTATGGTAAGAAAATGTTGGTAAAATATGGTGTGCCGGAAGATAAAATTGTATGTTACCATTTTAACGGAGCATATGATTATTGCAATAACCCATATCAAATTGAGACAGATAATTTTTTAAGAAAAGAATGGAATACAAATATAATATGCAATTTGTTTAATGTTCCGGAAAAGAAATATTATTTATGTTCTATGAATTTGGCAGATGATAGCTTTGATATAGAGCATGATTTCGTTAGAGAACAGACATTTTATCTTATAGCCAGGGAAATAGAGAGAAAAGGTGTTAAGGGAACTTGCGCCGAGGTTGGTGTATTTAAAGGTGAATTCGCGAAAAAAATAAATAGAGTGTTTAGTGACAGAAAGTTATATTTGTTTGATACATTTGAGGGCTTTGAGCTTAAAGATGTAAAAAACGATAAGACGATTGGCTGGGGCGAACAAATTGAAAATTTTAATGATACATCTGTAGAAGAAGTTTTGAGCAAAATGCCATATAGAGATAAATGTATTATCAAAAAAGGATATTTTCCTCAGACCTTTGATTTAGATGAGGAGCAGTTTGCATTTGTGAATATAGATTTGGATCTATATGCGCCGATTAAGAGTGCTCTTGAAATTTTTTATCCGCTACTATCTAAAGGCGGATATATTATGGTCCATGATTATAACAATATAGTTTACAACGGTACTGCACAAGCAGTTGTTGAATATTGTGATAAAAATGGTATATCTTATGTTCCGTTAGCTGACATGGCAGGGAGCATTGTAATTACAAAATAATATTAATATGATGTATGCTAATGTAATTTAATGTATAGAGAGGATATGAGACAATGAATTTAGAAGAAAGAGTGAGATTAAAAAAAGCGGAAAGAAAAGAATTGTATTGCCTTGAACCGGTATTCCCATATACAAATTTTCTTATAGAAACATCGAATGCATGCAATCATGCATGTATATTTTGTGCTCATCAGAAAATGAAAAGACCTGTTGGAAAAATCAAACCGGAGATGGTTGAGAGTGTGCTTAAGCAGGCATACGAACTTGGAACAAGGGAAGTTGGCTTTTATGCCACGGGTGAACCGTTTTTAGTTCCGGAGCTGCCTGATTATATTGCATTGGCGAAGAAAATAGGGTATGAGTATGTATATCTTACCTCAAATGGCTCCGTGGCTACACCTGATAAGATAAGAAAAGTTATTGATGCAGGACTGGACAGCATTAAATTCTCCATAAATGCACCAGAGAGAGAGCTGTACGCGTTTATACACGGCAGAGATGATTTTGATAAGGTTTATGAGCATCTTAAATATTTGAATGAGTACAGAAAAGAGTCGGGAAGACATTATAAAATATTTGTAACCGGAATTTTGACACGGTTTACAGAGAAGATGAAGGACAAATATTTTGAGGTATTTGGCGATTATGCAGACGAGATTGTATTTAAGAATGTTTATAACCAGGGCGGATATATGCCTGAAATAGATACACTTTTAAAGTGTACGGATGACAACGAGCAGTATAGAAGATGTAATCTTCCGTTTGATGCAATATGCGTTACTTGTGAAGGATATCTTTCAGTAGAAAATGCTGATTTTGAAAATATGCTTATTGTTGCGGACTTAAATAAAGTCTCATTGAAAGATGGCTGGTACGGCGAGAAGATGAAGAAAATAAGACAGGCATTTATAGATGACAAGTTGGAGGGAACCTTATGTTATGGCTGTGTGCACCACACATGCGGTAAGGTTGAGCCTGTTACGCCTGAGCTCGCGACGGATAACCCGGATATATTCTCAGATGCTATGGTAAGAGAGAGATTAAGAAAGGCAGGATATATAGATTGAGTACAGTATATATGAGCTTTAGTGCGGATGTCATTCATTATGGACATATAAAGATAATGAAGGAAGCGGCACAATATGGTGATTTAATTATTGGGGTATTGACAGACGATGTTATTGCTCAATATAAGAGACCACCGCTTGTTTCTTTTGAAAACAGGTGTAAGATTTTTGAGGATTTGAATTTTGTAAGCGCTGTCGTGAAAAAAGACACTTTAAGCTACGAAAGTATTATTAGAGAATATCATCCTGATTACATAGTACATGGTGACGATTGGAAGTCGGGGGTAAAGGCAAGAGTTAGGAAAGAAGTTATAGAATTATTAAAGATATATGGCGGAGAATTAATAGAGTTCCCTTATAATATGGAGGAGGATGTACAGCTTGTTGAAGCGTCCATGAAGAAACAGTATTCAATGCCGGAAGTAAGAAGGGGTACTCTGAAAAGATTGTTAAACACAAGACCGTTTGTGAGAGTTATGGAAGCGCATGATGGATTGACGGGTTTGATTGTGGAAAATACGGTTTATCATACTGAGGATGGAGACAAGGAATTTGATGCAATGTGGGAGTCGAGTCTGTGTGATTCGACGTCAAGAGGAAAACCGGATATAGAGTTGATAGACTGGTCGGAGCGAATTTCAAGAATTAGTGAGATAATGGACGTAACAACGAAGCCTATTATTGTT
>SAMEA104315434__coassemble_692_pt1 | contig 16549 bp, 14 predicted proteins | sample SAMEA104315434__metabat2_low_PE_016 | metagenome-assembled genome bin SAMEA104315434 (sample SAMEA104315434) | gut metagenome | biome: Monkey gut; feature: monkey-associated habitat; material: faeces | place: China | collected 2013
ATTATCGCTATCTCGCCGTCTAAGCCCGGAACGACAAGAATATCTGCCTTTCCCGCAAAGAACACCTTGTTGGAGGCTAATATTTTAAGATAAAATGAGCTCATCTTACCCCGCCTCCTTTACTGCTGTTCCATCATTTTCTTTGCCTTCTCAACAGCCTCGTCTATTGTTCCGACATTGAAGAATGCAGCCTCCGGGTACTCGTCCATATCACCGTCGATGATTGCCTTGAAGCCTCTTATCGTCTCCTTTACAGGAACATACTTACCCGGTACACCTGTGAAGTTCTCAGCTACATGGAACGGCTGTGATAAGAAACGCTGTATCTTTCTTGCACGGTATACGGTAATCTTATCCTCGTCTGAGAGCTCCTCCATACCGAGAATTGCGATGATATCCTGTAATTCCTTATACTTCTGGAGCATAGCCTGAACCTTACGGGCTACCTGATAGTGCTCCTCGCCAACGACGTCTGCCTCAAGTATTCTTGATGTAGACTCGAGTGGGTCAACAGCCGGGTAGATACCCTGCTCAACAATCTTACGGGAAAGAACCGTAGTCGCATCGAGATGTGCGAATGTTGTCGCAGGTGCCGGGTCTGTGAGGTCATCGGCAGGAACGTATACAGCCTGAACCGATGTTACGGAACCCTTTGTCGTGGAGGCAATTCTCTCCTGGAGCTCACCTACCTCTGTAGCGAGTGTAGGCTGGTAACCTACGGCTGAAGGCATACGTCCGAGAAGTGCGGATACCTCTGAACCTGCCTGCACGAAACGGAAAATATTGTCGATGAAGAGAAGCACGTTCTGATGCTCCTCGTCACGGAAGTACTCCGCCATTGTGAGTCCTGTCTCAGCGACTCTCATACGCGCTCCAGGCGGTTCGTTCATCTGACCAAATACCAAGGCAGTCTTTTCAAGTACGCCGGACTCCTTCATCTCTGACCAGAGGTCATTACCCTCTCTTGAACGCTCTCCTACACCTGTAAAAATTGAATAACCACCGTGCTCTGTGGCGATATTTCTGATAAGCTCCTGAATGAGGACGGTCTTACCAACACCGGCACCTCCGAAGAGACCGATCTTACCACCCTTTGCATAAGGGGCTAAAAGGTCGATGACCTTGATACCTGTCTCGAGCATCTCGACAACAGGGCTCTGCTCCTCGAACGTAGGCGGCTCTCTGTGGATTACCCAGTGCTCACCGTTGTCAAGCGACTCACCGCCATCTATGGTTTCACCTAATACATTGAACAATCTTCCCAAGGTCTGCTTGCCGACAGGAACCTTGATACCTGCTCCCGTAGCCCTTACTTCCATATCCCTGCACAGACCCTCGCTGGCTGCGAGCATGATACAGCGGACAGTGTTGTCACCTATGTGCTGTGCAACCTCCATAACGAGGTTCTTTCCCTCACAGGTAACCTCTAAGGCATCCTTTATGCATGGAAGGTCGCCGTTTTCAAATACAACGTCAACAACAGGTCCCATAACCTGAACAATCTTTCCTGTATTAACAACATTTGTATTCATTTATTTACATGACCTCCTTTCTGGCCTTTTTCTTCTTTTTCTGAGCCTTGGCACCCGATATTACCTCGGTTATCTCCTGGGTAATCATCGCCTGTCTGGCTCTGTTGTACTCTATGGACAGATTACGAATCATCTCCGATGCGCTGTCATTAGCCACCTGCATCGCACTCATTCGGGCATTCTGCTCACTGCAGAAGGACTCCATAAGTGCTCCGTAGATGTAGCCCATGATTACATCAGGGACGATGTTGTTAAGAAGCGCATTCGGGGAAGGCTGAAGTTCTACCTCCTCGTTGAATACTCCCTGACGCTCCATCTCGTGCTGCATAGCCATGTCCCTTGTAATAGGAAGGAGATTAATCATATCAACCTCGGTCGATATGCTCGACTTCATGTAAGTGTAGATAACATACACCTCATCAAGCTCTCCCGCCTTGAACTGCTCTACAACCTCCTCACAGATAATTCTCGCTCTGTGAAGTGATGGGTTCTGTGCGGTGTAGTGGAACTGCTCCGCAACCGGAATATTCTTTTTCTTAAAATACTGTCTTCCTAACTCGCCAACCACGAAGAGCTTGTAGTTTTTACACTGTTCAATCTCTTCCATCGCCTTTTTGAGGACGTTGTGGTTGTAAGCTCCCGCAAGACCCTTGTCAGCCGTCACAACGATGAAGCCCTTTATGCGGTCCTCCTTCGCCTTACGCGGTCTGGTATCCATATACTGGTTCTCGACGTCCGGGAGATGCCTTACAACACGGGAAACCATGTTTCTCAGTGCGTTAAAGTAAGGCTCCGTCTCCTCGAGACTCTTCTTTGCCTTGCGCAGCTTCGTGGAGGATATCATGTACATAGCGTTAGTGATTTTCATGGTGTCCTGAATACTTTTCATTCGGCTTTGAATTTCACGAGCATTTGCCATGATTTATCCCTCCTTAGCCATATATTCATCCCTGAAGCTCTTGGCAGCCTCAACGATAGCCTTGTTGAGCTCGTCATCAAGCACGCCGCCGTTTTCTATCTGAGTTATAATCTCCGGGTGATCTGTCCTGATATGCTCAAGAAGCTTCATCTGGAAATCCTTTACATCTTTAAGCTCAAGCGGAAGCATTACCTTGCCGTTAGCCGCACAGAGTGTGATTACCTGCTCTGCCGTGCTGAGCGGTCTGCAAAGAGGCTGCTTTAACAGCTCCATGAGCACATGTCCGTGCTGTAACTGCTCCTTTGTCGCATTATCGAGGTCGGAAGCGAACTGTGTGAACACCTCCATCTCCCTGAACTGTGCGAGGTCGATACGGATACTTCCCGCTGCCTTCTTCATCGCCTTAGTCTGGGCAGCACCACCAACTCGGGATACGGAAAGACCTACGTTTACCGCCGGTCTCATACCTGAGAAGAAGAGGTCGCTCTCGAGGAATATCTGTCCATCTGTGATGGAAATGACATTCGTAGGAATGTATGCAGATACATCTCCCGCCTGGGTCTCAATGATAGGAAGCGCAGTTATTGAACCGCCGCCCTTCTCATCTGAGAGTCTCGCAGAACGCTCAAGAAGTCTTGAGTGTAAGTAGAATACGTCTCCGGGATAAGCCTCACGTCCAGGCGAACGCTCAAGTAAGAGTGACAGTGCACGGTATGCAACCGCATGCTTACTGAGGTCATCATATACGATAAGAACGTCCTTGCCCTCATGCATGAAATACTCTGCCATAGCTGTTCCTGAGTAAGGTGCTATGTACTGAAGCGGTGCCGGGTCTGAAGCCGTAGCAGATACGATAATGGTGTAATCCATAGCGTCATGCTGCTTTAATGTATTTACGAGCTTGGCGATTGTAGATGCCTTCTGTCCGATAGCGACATATACGCACACAACGTCCTTGCCCTTCTGGTTTAAGATGGTATCGATGGCGATTGATGTCTTACCTGTCTGACGGTCGCCGATGATGAGCTCTCTCTGTCCACGTCCGATAGGGAACATGGAGTCGATAGCGAGGATACCTGTCTCCATAGGAACCGATACTGACTTACGGTCAACGATTGATGGTGCCGGTTGCTCTATAGGACGGTAGCCGTTCTCCTTTACCGGGCCTGCTCCGTCGATAGGTGCTCCGAGTGCATCGATAATTCTTCCGAGGAAGCCCTCGCCAACCGGGATACCTGCTCTCTTGCCTGTACGCGCAACTCTTGAGCCTTCCTTAATCTCTGTATCGCGTCCGAAGAGGATACAGCCTATCTCGTCTTTTCTTACGTCCTGAACCATACCCTTTACGCCGCAGTCAAAAATGACTATCTCGCCGTAAGCTGCATGGTCAATTCCGTTGATATTGGCAATTCCGTCGCCGACATAGCTTACAACGCCGACTTCCTTGTCCTGTGCCTCGAGCTCGAAATTGTCAATCTCGCTCTTTAATATAGAAATAATATTCTCCGTGCTGGCAGTAGCTCCGATATCCGCCTTGGCAAGCTGTTCCCTGAACTGCTTCATTCTGCCGTTGGTACTCCAATCGAATACGTCGTTGCCCGCCTGAATGACAAAGCCTCCGCCGAGGGTCTTATCCTCCTCGAGCTCAAATGTAAACTCTGTCGTGTTATACTGCTTTGCCACGAAGTCCTTGATACCCTGAAGCTGCTCGTCAGTAGGTGCTGTCACATACTTGAGAGTAACAACGAACTCTCCCTTGCGCTCAGGAGCTGCCTCCCTGTACGCCTTAACTATGTCCTTCCACAGACCTGTGTCAGAATTGTCACACAGAAGCTTTAAAAAGTCTCTTATCTGTAACGGAAAGACCTTCTCAATCACATTGTGCTTGGATGCGAGCGATATTGAAGGATTGGCAAATTCCTCTGCAATCTGCGGTACAGCAGTAAAGATGTCATCTGCCTGTCCCACTATGTTCGCTGCAATATTCAGTTCGCGCAATGTCTTAGCATAATCTTTTGCTGTACTAATCACTTGTTCTCACCCGTCTTTGTCAAAAATTGGTTGTAGAGTTCCCTGTCAGCGGCCTCGCCCTGTCCTGAAGCCACAACCTTAGCTGTAGCTGCGACAACAAGCTCCTCGATCTGATCCTTCGCCTGCTTGATGGTCTTCTCCTGTTCCTTAGCTGCTTCTTTTCTGGCATCGTCCATAAGCTTGTCCGCTGCTGTCCTGGCATCTGCGACGATCCTGTCGTACTCTGCTCCTGCCTTGACTCTCGCATCGCTTATAACTGCTGCCTTCTCTTCCTGTGCTCCGCTCAATGCCTGCTCATACTGAACCTTGAGAGCATCTGCATTGTCCTGTGTCGCCTTTGCATCCTCGTACTGCTTGTTAATCTCAGCCTCGCGCTGTGCGATGATCTTCTTGACCGGCTTAAATAAAAGCTTACGAATGATTACATAGATGATAATCAGGTTGATAACGGTAAATAACAGATTAATATCTATTCTTAACATGCTATCCTCTCCTTATCCGATATTTTGTCTGACTTGATTAACCAAGTAAGATGATGATAAGGATAGCTACAACGAAACCGTAAATAGCAGTTGCCTCTGCGAGCGCGCCACCTAAAAGTAAAAGCTTTGTTATCTTGCTCTCTGCCTCCGGCTGTCTAGCGACTGCCTCTGTTGCCTTACCTGCTGCGATACCGATACCGATACCGGCTCCTATACATGCTAATGCTGCAATTCCTGCTCCTAATGCAATTCCCATATTTTCCTCCGTTCTGCCGCCCTGCGGCATGTTGATAATTTAATGAATTTTAATGTCCTGCCCCCGGCAGTGTGCAGCCTACTCTTCGACTGCTTCCTTAATGTAAAGTGATGTTAAAAATACAAAAACGTATGCCTGGATTAAACCGTCAAAAATATCAAAGTAAAAACTGAATGGTACAGGCAGTACAACCGGAATTAATGACTTAAGTAACTCCATGATAACAAATGCACCTAATACGTTACCAAAAAGTCGCATACAAAGTGACAACGGCTTGATGAACAACTCAAGAATGTTAATCGGTGTCACGATAGCCATCGGCTGTGTAAAGCTCTTTAACCAGCCCTTAAAGCCCTTCTTGTGTATTCCTGCGTACTGGACGAGCACAATACTCATAACGGCAAGTGCTGCTGTTACATTGAGATCCTTCGTCGGCGGCTTAACTCCGCACAGACCAATCAGGTTGGCAAAGCCTATGTACAGAAGTACTGAACACAGATATGGCACGAAGGCTTTTCCTTCTTCCCCGGTCATTCCGATAACAAACTTCTCAAGCCAGCCTACAATGGATTCGGCTACAAGCTGTCTCTTACTCACATTCTTGACCTTCAGTCCTCTTGTCAGGAATATACACAGTGCAAGTAAAATCACCATGATAACCCATGTGATGACGGTGGACTCGGCAATCGGAATATCAAAGCTTCCGAGGTGAATGGTAAATACAGTCTCACAGTTGAGCTCTTCCATTATCTTTTCCTTCAAATCTCCCATGAACTCACTCCTTTCTCTCTATTTAGTTTTTATGTAATACGTGGGTGCCTTCTGCGCTCACTGATACATTCACATATTGTACTCACAAAATCAAAAAAAGCAAGCCCAAAAAATAATTTATTTAGTACTTTTTATCCATTTACATAGTACACATCACTGACTGAAAATAGAAGAAAATATAAATTTAATAAAAATTTTAGAAACTGACTACTGGTCATTTATGTAATATGTGCTATCATAAAGGACGTTGACTACAAACACATTGTTACAATATCACATTGACTGTAAGCATATAAACTATATAATAAATTACAGCAATTCATGTTATCAACATTATATAATAAGGAAGTTATCAGGAAAAAGGAAAGGAATTAATTATGAAAAACACATTGACCATCTTCCTCCGGGACTTGAAAAGACTCGTGAGAAGCCCTTTCGCGCTTGCCATTGCACTTGGTCTGTGCATTCTGCCATCGCTGTACGCATGGTTTAACATCTATTCTAACCACGACCCGTACGGCAACACCTCCAATATCAAGATTGCCATAGCGTCCGAGGACGCAGGCTACACGCTCGAGGACGGCACCTACAAGAACATGGGCGCCGACGTTTTGGAGGAGCTGAAAACAAATGACAGCATCGACTGGGTTGCCTGCGATACCGCGGACGATGTCGTTGCCGGAGTTGAAGCCGGAGACTACTACGCCGGTGTAACAATCGGGTCAGATTTTACCGAGAGCATGTACACGGTATTCGACACCGACTTTAAGAACCCTGTCATTACCTATTATGAAAATGAGAAGAAAAATGCCATAGCGACCAAGATTACGGACACCGCTGTGGGCTCACTCCAGCAGACCATCAACACCAAGTTCATTGAGGTCGTGGTCAGCACCATATTCACGGAGACGAACACGATATCCTCAGATATCGAGGAGGGCGAGCGCACAGGCACTCTCACCGACAAGCTGACACGTCTTCGTGACAATCTTTCTTCCTATAATAATACACTTGCACTGCTCGTAAACGGCAACACAAGACTCACGGACAATCTTGCCGACACCAACGCACAGATAAGCAGTCTGTCAGCCGGAATAACCAATGCAACCGGAAGCCTGAACAATGCACAGGCTGCCTTCTCAAGAAGCCGCACGGCTCTTGGCAGCTTCAGCGAGCAGTTAAAGACGACGCTCAATGATATGTCTGGCTCACTTACGAACATATCCACATTGCTTGACAACGCCACCCTTGCTAAGGACTCACAGGAGCTTGCCAACAGTCTGACACAGCTTAACGCCGATGCCGCACAGCTCAGCACCCAGATGAAAATTCTCAAGCTTCTCATCGCAGAATATTATGCCGGTCAGTCCGACTCGGTAAATATTCCTGAGCTTGGCGTCCTTGATACCGTTGTAACACAGATTTTGAACACCATCAGCTCGCTGACCTCGCAGGCTGCTGGAAACGGCGTCATCACACAGGCTGCCGTGGACACCATGGTTTCGGGCATAAAGTCATCACTTGACTCCTGCAAAAAGCAGCTCGATGACCTTTACTCCAACTACGTCAACAGCATAGAGCCACAGCTCAACAGCTTAAATGACTCCATCTCGCAGACACTCTCCAGCGTAAACAGCATTATGACGAGCCTCACAAGCGCGCTCAATGATGCCGGAGAAATCCTCGACGGTGTGGGGACAACAGTTGACAAGTCAAACGAGAGCCTCTCACAGATACAGGAGGTAATCGGAAATGTCATAACCGAGCTTGACAGCGTCATCGACTGGATGAACAACACCTACGAGAGCGACAAGATCGATATGGTGACACAGTTCCTCGGCGGTGAATCCGAACTCTACGGAGAGTTCTTTGCGGAGCCTGTAAATATGATGACGGAGGAGATTTATCCTGTTGAGAATTACGGTTCGGGAATGACACCGTTCTACACGATCCTTGCACTCTGGGTAGGTGGAACCCTTCTCGTATCGCTCGTCAAGGTTCACGCAGACCCGACCGGTCTCGAGAATGTGAAGCCGCGCCACCTTTTCTTCGGGCGTTACCTCACCTTCTTCCTGCTCGGACAGATTCAGGCGGCAATCGTTGTGCTCGGAGATATCCACCTGCTGCACAGTCAGGTATTGGAGCCCGGACTCTTCTATCTGGTTGCCGTGCTCGCAAGCTTCACGTTTACACTACTTATATACTCCCTCGCAATCTCCTTCGGCGACCTCGGCAAAGCACTCGCCGTCGTTGTCATGGTACTTCAGATTGCGGGTTCAAGCGGAACCTTCCCTATCGAGATGCTTCCGCAGGTATACCAGAACATATACATATTCTTCCCATTCCCTTACGCAATCAATGCGATGCGTGAGACCGTGGCAGGAATGTACGGTTCAGCCTATGTCACCAACCTCGCCCAGCTTATGATATTCGCTGTCGCAGCCCTTATAATCGGACTCGTGATAAGAATACCGTTTATGAAGATTAACCACTTCGTGGAAGAGCGAATGGAAGACACCGGAATGATGTAAATAATTTAAGAAGGAGATTGCATATGTCTAAGAAAAGGATAAAAGATAACAACCCTGATATATACGGCGAGCTTGTGGATTTTCAGGACAGGCTTCATGCACAGAATTTGAAGCGTATCCATATCGGGCTTCTGTGCGTGCTTATCATTCCGATGATATTTCTCGCACTGATGTTCATAACGGACAGCAACAAGGTCATATGGCTTATTCTGTGGATTGTATCGCTTTTTGCCATATCTGCATACCTCATAGTCGTCGAGTACGGAGATTACAATTTACAGCACCGCATCAATTCGATTACGGGCAGCGAGGCTGAGCCTGTTCCTCTTCTCGAGTCGGGAATTAATGACATGAGCGGAAAGCTCGCCTCCGTCAAGGCGGAAGCCCGCGACATAATAGCCTCCGCGAAGGCATCGGTCAACATTGACGATGAGGAAAACGAAGGCTCCGAAAATTATGCCGCTGATATCGACACCGAGCTTATAAAGGAAAGCCTCTCCGAGGATATCGACGAGTCTGCCGCAGCCCTCAGCTCCTCCAAGAAGGATAAGAAATCCGGCAAAAAGAAGGATAAGAAGCAGGACAAGAAGAAAAACAAGAAAAAAGATAAGTCCAAGGACAAAAAGAAAAAGAAGAAAAACGGCAAGAAGAAGTCCGATAAAAAGGACTCTTCCGGCAAGAAGGATAAAAAAAGCAAGGTAAAGGAGGACGCATTCGATGAATAAGATACTCAAGGTATTCACAAACGACATGAAGAAGATTTCGACCAATGTGATAGCCGTGGTTATTATTCTTGGTCTCTCCATTCTCCCTTCCCTGTATGCGTGGTTCAATATTTTCTCAAACTGGGACCCGTACGGTCCAAGCTCCACGGGAAACATCAAGGTTGCCGTGGTCTCCGACGATAAGGGCGCAGAGATTTCCGGGCTTGAGATAAACATCGGAAGCACCGTTGTCGAAGCACTCCAGTCCAACAACACCATCGGCTGGGTATTCACCGACAGCTCAGAGGACACCATCGAGGGCGTCAAAGCCGGAGATTACTATGCAGCTCTCATAATTCCCGAGACCTTCTCCGAGGATATGGTGAGCTTCCTCAGCGGTGACCTCGAGCACCCACAGATTATCTACTATGAGAACGGCAAGAAGAATGCCATCGCCCCTAAGATAACCCAGAAGGCGCAGAAAACGGTACGCCAGCAGGTAAATGCCACATTTATAAGCACTCTCGCCGAGTCGGCGATGAAGGCAGGAAATGTCATCTCCTCGACCGACTCCGACGGCGTGAGCATAGCTGACACCATGACTGAGAAGCTCACAGCCCTCTCAGATGATATGGACACCTACATAAATATTCTGTCCTCATTCAAGGGAATTATGGACTCCGCACAGAGCATCATCGCCACGACCAAGATAATGCTCCCAAGCCTTAGCACCGTGCTTGACAGCAGCAAGACATCGCTCTCGAGCATGCAGACTATGGTGAACAGCTCCACCAACACTATAAACACAGTATCCGATATGATGCTGTCAAGTCTCGACATGATTGACGGGACACTCACAATGATATCCAATGTTGTAAACAGTGACCTCGCCTCCGCCCAGACCATCTCGAAGGTAGTGGTAAACGGAATAGGCACGGTCGGCAACATGGTTCCGTATGCAAAGGAGATATTCAACAGCTCAGTGTCAGGGCTTGAGTCCAAGGGCGACGAGAAGGTCAATGCCCAGATAAATGTTATCAGAAGCCAGTTTGATACCATAAAGACTGACACCGACCGCGTGGGAACCGCAGCCGCAGTTGCCGTCTACAACTCATCAGACCTTATAGACAGTATACAGGCAGAGCTGGACAACTGCTCGAAGGATATCGACAGCCTGAGAAGCATATACACCAACTCGGTCAAGCCGCAGCTCAGCTCGACAATCACAAACGCGCAGGCTGCGCTCAACACGACCGTGAACGCTCTGTCAGGCTTCAACTTAAACCTCAGCAGCACTGACAATGTTCTCAGCGACTATTCGGACACACTTGCCGACGGAAACACGAACCTCGACACAACTCTCGAGCTGGCAAACGAGCTCTCAGATTATATAAAGACACTCACGGAAAATATGAATGAGCTCTCCGACAACGAGAACTACAACAAGCTCGTGGAGATAATGGACACGAACCCTGAGAAGCTTGGAGAGTTCGCATCATCCCCTGTCTCCCTCGACACGGTGCGCGTATATCCTATCGAAAATTACGGTTCAGCCATGGCTCCGTTCTACACCGTACTCGCCCTGTGGGTCGGCGCACTTATACTCGTAGCCATCATCCATGTGAAGGTTCACCCTATTCCGGGCGTGGACGGCATCTGCCCCCGCCACGCATATTTCGGAAGATACATGCTGTTCTTCCTTGTAGGGCAGCTCCAGACACTCATCACCGTGCTCGGCGATTTGCATTTTATAGGAATACAGTGTGAGCACCCGGTAATGTTCTGGTTCGCAGGCGCAATGTGCAGCTTTGTATTTACACTGTTCATATACTCGCTGACCGTAGCCCTCGGCAACATCGGTGAGGCGCTTGCCGTAATCGTCATGGTTGTCCAGGTTGCAGGCGCAGGCTGTACCTTCCCTATAGAGACACTTCCGAAGGTATTCCACTCGCTGTACAACTATCTTCCGTTCCAGTTCGGCATGAACGCCATGAAGGAAGCCATCGCGGGACTCTACGAGGACAACTACTGGAAATATATCGCCAAGCTCGCCGTGTACCTTCTTGTCTCACTCTTTATCGGACTTGTCGGCGCAATACCGTTCCGCAAGCTGAATAAGATTATTGATAAGAATAAGGAAAAGTCGGGAATTATGATATAAAACCGGTTCCGGCGCTTAAAAATACAAGTTTTTTGTCATCTGAAGCAATGAGTATAATTGCTCATTGTTTTAGATGGCATTTTCATTTATAATATTACATAAATAACAAAACACGGAGGAAAATTATGGATTATAGTGTAATTGACAGGTACATAGAAGAGCTCTTGACAAAGAGCACACCTGACAGACCTATCTGGAACATAGAAAAGATTTTGCAGGGACTCAAATCCACATGGAACTATATCGACGGGTGTATGATTAAAGCCCTCCTTGAGATGTACTCCATCACAAAGAAGCAGGAATATTTTGATTTTGCCGATGCATTCATCGACTACCGCGTTCACGACGACGGAACGATTGACGGCTATGACGTATCCGAGCTCAACATCGACAATGTGAATGCCGGAAAGACTCTCTTCGAGCTGTACGACCTCACGGGCAAGGAGAAGTACCGCAAGGCGATAGACCTCATCTACAGCCAGATTAAGCTCATGCCCCGCACGGCTGAGGGAAGCTTCTGGCACAAGAACATCTACCCTAACCAGGTATGGCTCGACGGTCTGTATATGTGCCAGCCATTTTACATGGAGTATGAGACACGCTTTAACGACAAGAAGAACTATGATGACATTTTCCTCCAGTTCAGAAACGTGGTAAAGAATATGAAGGACCCGGTTACAGGTCTTTACAAGCACGCTTACGACCACTCACGCGAGATGTTCTGGTGTGACCCTGTTACAGGTCTGTCACAGAACTTCTGGCTTCGCGCACTCGGCTGGTATTCGATGGCACTTCTTGACACCATCGACAAGGCTGACCCTGACTGTGCCGACACCGAATTTTTGAAGAGCACCTTCACAGACCTCATGGAAGCCATGCTTAAGTACCAGGACGAGAGCGGCATGTGGTATCAGGTTGTAAACTACGGCAAGCTCGCTCCTAACTATCTCGAGACAAGCGGAAGCTCCATAATGGCTTACGCGCTTCTTAAGGGTGTGCGCCTCGGCTACCTTCCTGAGAGCTACCGCGAATACGGCGTGAAGGCATTCAACGGCGTGTGCGACAAGTACCTCTCCTCCGACGAGAACGGTGAGATGCACCTTGGCGGTATTTGCCTCGTGGCAGGACTCGGCGGCAAGCAGATGCGCTCCGGAACCTTCGACTACTATATGTCCGAGCCGGTTGTTAAGGACGACGCTAAGGGAGTAGGGCCATTCCTTCTTGCCTATACCGAGATGTTAAGACTGAATAAGTAATTAAACAAACCCATCAATGTAACTGTACATTATATGTGAACAATTACATTGATGGGTTTTATTATATGAACAATATTCTATCTTTTATAAGGACAATATTTTATTTCGGAAAAATTTTCCCTAATCACATAACCACCGTTATCCTAAGCGACTTCCCGTCCTGCGTGTACGCGCTTATCTTTCCTTTGTGAGCCTCCACAACCGCCTTAGCCACGGAAAGCCCTATTCCATAGCCGCCCGTCTGTGAATTGTGCGACTGCTCCGCCCTGTAAAACCGGTCGAAAAGGTGCTTCACACTCTCCGCATCGATATGCTCACAGGTGTTGTAGACCTCCAGCTTTACAGACCTCGATGTTACGGGTGGCTTGGCTGTGGCTGCCTGTTTTGACGTATCCGTCCGCTTTGTGCCGGCGCTGGTTAAGCTTACTTTAATATTTCCTTCGCTGTCAGCGTATTTTACCGCATTGTCCACAAGTATCGATACGAGCTGTCTTACCGCCTTCTCGTCGCCGCAGTAGGAAATCCCCGGCTGTATATTTATCTCAAGGCTCTTGCCCTCATTGATGGCGCGCGCCCTGAACGAGTCCGCGGTCTCCTCAACAATATCCGACAGCGGAAACTCTATTTTGACGGTATTTTTCTGTCCCTCCTCCATCTTCGCAAGGTAAATCAGGTCATTGGTGAGAGCCGTCAGCCTCTTCGTCTGCCTCTTTATGTCGTCGAGCCACTCATTCTCCCCGCAGTCCAACTCGACAAGCTGTGCGTCGGCGTCAATTATGGTCAACGGTGTCTTAATCTCGTGCCCCGCATCGGTTATAAAGCGCTTCTGCTTTTCATAGCTCTCGCTGACGGGCTTAACGATTCTTCCCGAGAAAAATACAAGCAGGAGAAATACGGCCAACATTCCGGCAAGCGATATCCCGGCGCTTATCAACAGCACCGAGCGGAAATTGGAGATTTCCCTACCGCAGTACAGAAATATTATGAGCGTCCCGCTATCCTTGTCCTTGACCGCGAACCTGTACTGCCCCATAAAGCCTGCCGTCCTGCCGCTGTCTAAGACTCTCACAGCATACTCCGCCGCCTCGTCGGTGTCCGTCCCGGCAATCTTTCCCGTGTCTATGGTGCTGACATTCCCGTTTGCGTCCATCAACACGGAAAAATATCTGCTCTCATACGGCGCCTCGGGTGACATTCCCTTAAATATATCCTTGTCATGCCCCGGCGTCATATCCGGTTTCGGAAAGCTTCCGTCATTCTCCTTCAAGATATTGATGGTCCGCTGTGCATCGTCAACCATTCTCGTATAGTTTAAAATATTTACCGTTCCTATTATAATAAGAAGTACAATAAACAGCGACAGCATCGCCACTGCAACCAACTTTCTGCGAAGTTTCTTAATCATGGCAGCTCCTCTTTTTATATCCGTTACTTTCCTTTGCGTTCTCCCTTTTCCTCAAGCGAATACCCGGCGTTCCGCGTCGCCTTTATCTGAATATCCGCGTCAAGTGCATCGAGTTTCTTCCTTAAATAAGAGATGTACACCCACACCACATTAATCTCAGCCTCGCTGTCGTAGCCCCATATCTTCTCCATGAAGCGCTCCGTGGAAATGAGCTGCTTCGGGTTTGCCATCATCATCTCCATCATCTGGAACTCCTTGTTCGCGAGCTTGTAGGAGCCCGACGGCGATGATAGCTCATAGCTTGCCGTGTCGAGTGTTATATTGCCCACATGCATTGATGAGTCTGCGTGCATGCCCGCGCCGGCATTTCTGGTCATCGCCCTTATGCGCGCTAAAAGCTCCTTCGTGTCAAACGGCTTGGTCAGGTAATCGTTGGCTCCGCTGTCAAGCCCCTCCACCTTGTCGTCAATCTCCGATTTTGCCGTGAGCACCAGCACCGGAACCATATTTCCCGCAGCGCGCAGCTTCTTTAACGCCGTTATACCGTCCATGCGCGGCATCATCACGTCCATTATCACACCGTCGTAGTTTCCCGTCTCAAGGTACTCAAGCGCCTCCACGCCGTCGTACACCGCGTCCACGGAAAAATTATTCTTTTCAAGTATCGCCTTAACTGCCCTCGAGAGCGATTTCTCGTCCTCTGCAAGAAGAAGTCTCATATATATCTCCATTCCGCCGCCGAACAGCGGCACAAATCGTAATGAAAACGTGCTTTTATGACAATATAATAAATTCAACCCGTTCATATTTCAAGCACGATTTGCGATATGCACCCGTATAAATTTTTCTGCATTTTACAAAAACTTTAAATAATTTTTAAGTTCATTTAGGGTTCGGGCATTAAACTCATCTCATACAAAGAACAAAGCACATACATAACAAAATAAAAGAGGTGGTTTATATGGCAGTTCAGACCGTGTTCAAAAGATATGAGCTAAAGTACCTTATGACCAGAGAGCAGAGAGATTTGCTGCTGAGGGTTATGAAGGGACATATGGAGCTCGACAAGTACGGACACACGACAATAAGAAATATCTACTTTGATACAGACAACTACAGACTGGCAAGGCACTCCATCGAGGGTCCTCCATACAAGGAAAAACTCAGGGTGAGAAGCTACAGTCATGTATCCGGCAGCGACAACGTATTCTTAGAATTGAAGAAAAAATACAAATCGGTGGTTTATAAAAGAAGGCTCGTTCTTCCGCTTGACGCGACGATGGACGCCATTGCAACGCACCACCCGCTTCCGGTGAAGTCGCAGATTGCCGACGAAATCAATTATTTTTGCAGCTATTACCAGACCTTGAGCCCGGCGGTATTCTTAAGCTACGAGCGCGAGGCATTCTACTCGACGGACGGAAGCGACTTCCGAGTCACCTTCGATGAGAACATTCTCTACCGCGACGACGATGTATCACTCACCAGTGCGGTATACGGAGCCCCGCTGATTGCCAAAAATCAGGTGCTCATGGAAATCAAGACTCCCGGCGGCATACCGATGTGGATGACGGATTTCCTCACAGAACAGAAAATATACAAAACCTCATTTTCCAAGTACGGCGCAGCTTACAAGGATATGAACCATTATAATAAGAATTTAGGAGAGATTAATTATGCTTAACAATATATTTAAAGGAATTTTCGACTCAGATTTGACAAATGTAATATCCGTCACAGACTTTTTCCTGTGCATCGGAACAGCCCTTCTAATCGGCCTTATTTTTGCCGGAATGTACATTTACCGCACAAGAAGCTCCAAGAGTTTCGTCGTGACACTCGCACTTCTCCCGGCTACCGTGTGCATGGTCATAATGATGGTAAACGGAAATGTCGGCGCAGGTGTAGCGGTAGCCGGAGCCTTCTCGCTCGTCCGCTTCCGTTCCGCTCCGGGCTCTGCCAAGGAAATCGGTGCAATCTTCCTCGCGATGGCTGCCGGACTTATCACCGGAATGGGCTACCTCGCATACGCAATACTTTTCTCGGTAATTATGGCGGTTATCTTCATAATCTACACCGAGATTGAGAGAAAGAGCAAGGACAGAGGCTCACTCTACAAGACACTTCACATCACAATCCCTGAGGATCTCGACTATGACGAGGTTTTCGAGGAGATATTCAAGGACTACACCTCAGAATTTGAACTTGTTCAGGTCAAGACAACCAACATGGGAAGCATGTTCAGACTGACCTACAACATCACCCTTCTTGGAAACGCATCGGTAAAAGAGATGATAAACAAGCTCCGTTGCAGAAACGGCAACCTCGAGATCACGGTATCCAAGCAGGACAACCAGGCTATAATGTTATAGAAAGGAGTTTTCACCATGATTAAATACAACAAACTTTTATCTGCTGCCCTGATATCAGCCATGCTGCTCACAGGGTGCAGTGCCAACAATTCAAGCACAGCCACGGACAGCAGCTCCACTGAGATTTCC
>SAMEA104315434__coassemble_708_pt1 | contig 16264 bp, 12 predicted proteins | sample SAMEA104315434__metabat2_low_PE_016 | metagenome-assembled genome bin SAMEA104315434 (sample SAMEA104315434) | gut metagenome | biome: Monkey gut; feature: monkey-associated habitat; material: faeces | place: China | collected 2013
CGAAAAGTCAACGGATAACAATGTGCAGGATAACGGGACAGCAGAAGGCGGCACGGAACGCGTTGTGAGGGAGAAGTTTACCTGGAACAAAAAGTATCTCACCGTATGCCTGTACGCAATTCTTGTGGTGCTCGCGAGTGTTCTTATAATAAAGGCGGTAATCGACTGGGACAATGTGGTGGCACATATCAAGACATCTATCTCGGTGCTTTCGCCGTTTTTGTGGGGTGCATTTATAGCATTCCTCATAAATCCGCTTGTAAAGCTGTTTGACCATAAGATATTCGGTAAGATAAAACCGTTAAAGAAGCACGACAAGCCCAGAAAGATGCTGTCACTCCTGATATCATATCTTCTTGTAATATTTATTGTGGTCATCATGTTTGTGTACCTCCTGCCGCAGATTGGCACGAGCCTTACGGAGATTGTAAATCAGGTTCCCGCATGGCTCACACAGGTAAATAACAGCCTTTTGCATTTTGAGGAGGAACACCCGGATTTCGATTACGATATGATAAACGATTTCTTTAACAGCATTACGCCTCAGCTCATGGATTTTTCAAAGAATATTGTGACGAATGTTGTGCCGGTGATATTTACAACCTCCATATCTGTTGTGAAGGGACTTTTGAATGTCCTGATAGCGTTTATCGTGAGCGTGTACATGGTCTCGGACAAGAAGCTGCTTGCGCGCGGCTTCAAGAGAGTGCTCTACAGTGTTGCATCTGAGAGAACGGGCGACAAGATTATGGAGACACTGCGCGAGTGCTATCATATTTTCAGTCAGTTCGTGCTCGGAAAGACGGTGGACTCATTTATAATAGGATGGATCTGCTTTTTCTGCATGACTATATTGAAGCTTCCGTTCACGCCGATTATAAGCCTTATAGTAGGCATTACGAACATGATACCGTATTTCGGACCGTTTATCGGTGCGGTTCCGGGAATTGTGCTTATATTGATGGTTGACCCGATAAAGGCGATAATATTCACCATATTAATCGTTGTAATCCAGCAGTTTGACGGACTCTATCTCGGACCTAGAATACTCGGCGAGACGGTCGGACTCAGACCGCTGTGGATAATTTTCGCAATCACAATCGGCGGCAGCATGGCAGGTGTTATCGGCATGTTTCTCGGCGTTCCTGTGGTGGCTGTGCTCGCTTATCTTTTGGATAAGCTTCTGGACAAGCTTGTACGCAAGAAAAATATTGATATCAGTCGTAAAATAGATTAAAATTAAGTGATGCCTTGGTCAGGGGACTTTTGTGCCAACCGATTCCGGGGCAGACGAACTAAAAAAGACCGCTCAGAAATGAGGATAAGTATGAATATAGTAGTAGTTGGAACAGGATATGTGGGCTTGTCCATCGCAGTGCTGCTCGCGCAGCACAATCATGTGACGGCGTGCGATATCGTAAAAGAGAAGGTGGACCTGATAAACAGCGGAAAATCGCCGATAGCAGACAAGGAGATAGAGGAGTACCTCGCACAAGGAGGTCTCGACCTTGTCGCCACGACCGATGCCTGCGGGGCGTATGCCTCTGCGGACTACATTGTTATCGCGACACCGACGAATTATGATGAGGACAGGAATTATTTTGACACGAGCTCCGTTGAGAGCGTTATCGAGGCTGTCATCAAATCCGGAACAGACGCCGTCATGGTGGTTAAGTCTACAATTCCTCTGGGATTTATAGACGATATGAAGAGAAAATACGGCATTGACAATATAATGTTCTCGCCCGAGTTTTTGAGGGAGGGGAAGGCTCTTTACGACAATCTCTACCCTTCAAGGATAGTCGTGGGTGAAAATTCGGAGCGCGCGCGTGTGTTTGCGGGGCTGCTGGTTGAAGGAGCGAAAAAGAGCGATATCCCGGTGCTCTACACGGGCGCTGTTGAGGCTGAGGCGATAAAGCTTTTTGCCAACACATATCTTGCCATGAGGGTGGCATATTTTAACGAGCTGGATACCTATGCATCCTCAAAGAGACTCGATACAAAGCAGATAATAGATGGAATAAGCCTTGACCCGAGGATTGGAACCCATTACAACAATCCTTCCTTCGGTTACGGCGGATACTGTCTCCCAAAAGATACAAAACAGCTCAGGGCTAACTTCGAAGGTGTTCCGAATGAACTTATAGGCGCCATAGTCGAGTCAAATTACACAAGAATGGACTTTATAGCAGACGAGATAAAGAAGCGGCATCCAAAGACCGTGGGAATATACAGGCTGACAATGAAAACCGGTTCCGACAATTTCAGACAGTCAGCCATTTTTGGCGTTATAGAAAAGCTCAGACAGTCAGGCATAGACATAATAATATACGAACCGACCGTAAAAGCACCGGAGTACATGGATATGCGGGTTGAGCCTGATTTTGAGATCTTTGCGCGGACGGCAGACATCATCGTCGCAAACCGGCTGAACGGGGAACTGAAAACGGTTGGGGATAAGGTTTATACCAGGGATTTGTTTGGGAGAGATTAGGACAATAATTGGAATTTTGTATGGCAGGCACACGAATGTGATTTATAATAGACAGTTGGGAGGTGGCACAAGGTGCGTATGAAAAAAAGTGCATTGATAATAATGAGTATTGTTCTGGTTGTAGGAACGGTACTGGGAATAAAATGGGCGGATGTTGCGAAGGCAGAAATAACTTACGAGGATATTGAACAATTTCCTGATTCATATAAGCAGGCACTTTATGCGCTTAAGACGCAGCACCCTAATTGGATCTTCGAGGTTATGGATACGGGACTTGACTGGAGCACGGTGCTCTACAATGAGATGAACCCGGCACAGAGAAGCCTTGTACCTTCGTATTTTCAGAGTGATTTTGTCGGAGATTATTACGGAGATGGGTGGTCATGTGCGACACAGGCGGCGGTTGAGTACTATATGGACCCGAGAAACTGGCTTACGGAGGAGTATATTTTCCAGTTCGAGAAGCTGACTTACAATGGAACCACGCAGGGTATTGCTACTGTCCAGAAAGTATTGCAGAATACGTTTATGTCCGGGTTCATTCAGAGTGATGCAAAAAATGATTATGCAGGCATGGGTCTTACCTATGCAAAGGCATTTTATGATATCGGAAACTATATTGGTGTGAGTCCTGTGCATCTTGCGACAAGAGTTAAGCAGGAGCAAGGCACGCAGGGCACGTCAGATTTGATTTCAGGAACTTATCCGGGATATGAGGGCTATTATAACTACTACAATATTCAGGCATCGGGTTCCACACATGAGCAGATTGTTGTAAACGGACTTAACGAAGCCAAGTCGGAGGGCTGGGATACACGATATGGCGCTTTGCTCGGCGGCTCACAGAAGATAGCCAGCAGATACATATTGAGAGGTCAGGATACACTTTACCTCCAGAAGTTCGATGTGGACGGCACCTATGACGGAAGATATTGGCATCAGTATATGCAGAATCTTGCGGCACCTTCAAATGAGGGAAGAAATACCAAGAGAGCTTATGAGAGTGCGGGAATGTTGAACGAGGCGTTTGTGTTCAAAATTCCGGTGTATAATAATATGCCGGGCAGCATAGAAAATGCCCGTAAATTTGTTGATGGATTGTATGTGAACATACTCGGACGCGAAGCCGACAGTGCTGATAGCAAGGAATGGGCAACAGCACTTACCAATGATGTGACTACATGTTCTGAAGCGGCATTGTACTTTATAAGCTGTGATGAATATAAGCAGAGAGATGAGAATTTAGAGAACAGGGATTATATCAGAATGCTTTATGCCGCACTGTTAAACCGTGAGCCGGCAGAGGACGAGATAAATATATGGCTGGGAGCATTTAAGAACCGTTATTCCAGAAAATATATATTTAAGCAGTTTACCGACTCTCAGGAATTTATTCAGTTGTGTAGCTCATATGGAGTCAAAGCAGGGCAGATTACCATATCAGATGATGAGATGTATGAGGACCCGAGAATATCACAGGAGGACAAGAAGGAATTTTCTCAGTCCCTGATATCAAAGCTGTATACTCAGGCGCTTGGCAGAGAAGGCACTGCTGAGGAGATAGAGATGTGGAGCTCCTCTCTTGCAGGCGGAAGTGCAACCCTTGAAGGTACGTTTTATTGCTTTATTTTCTCAGATGAATTTAAGGCAAGAAATGTAGATGATACAGAATTTGTCCGTATTTTGTATGCAACGATGCTCAACAGAGAAGTGGGTCAACAGGAAATTGCGATATGGACGGGCTGTTTAGACCAGCATTATTCGAGAAAATATGTTTTCAAGCAGTTTACCGAGGCTGATGAGTTTAGGCAGATATATAACATGTACAAATTTGCAACGGAGAGTATTGTCGTGGGTGATGATGAGGTGTTTGACCACACGGATGAGCCGGTGCAGCCGACTGTGCCATCACAGGAGAGCAGGGAGAGCATCAATGCATATATCAGGAATTTGTACAGCAGTGCATTGAACAGAGAGGGCTCTGACAGTGAGGTGAATGGCTGGAGTGACATGTTATATGCAGGAACGGTAGATACAAAGAGTTTAATCTATGGTTTTATATTTTCGGATGAGTTCAACGCGAGAAATACGGACAGCAGGGAATTTGCCGAAATTCTGTATAAGGCCGTTCTGTGCCGTGACGGAAGTGCAGAGGAAGCGGAGTATTGGGTTGGATACCTTGAGCAGGCTGACGGAAGGAAGCAGGTATTGGATACATTTCTTGCCTCAGACGAATTCCGTGAGATAGCAGAGAAATATGGCTTTATACTTTGATAAATTATAAGCCGCAGATAGGAATAAAAATATGATATCAGAGTCGACAGTGAATAAAAAGGAGCCATATATAAGCATTGCGATAGCTTCATATAATTATAGTAAGTATCTAAGGCGGGGCATAGAGGCGATAGACAGGCAGACGTACAGGGATTTTGAGGTTGTCTATCTTGACGATGCGTCGAAGGATAACTCAGTAGAGGTGATTGAGGATATTATGCGGGAGTACCCGGGGCTTAACATTCGCCTTTTGCAGAATGAAAAGAATATGGGAATACTGTATTCAAAGACGAGGCTGACAAGGGAATGTGCTGGGAAATATATTATGCTGTGCGACGCAGATGACTGGATGGCGGACGACTGTCTTGCGAAGCTTGCAGATGCGGCGCAGAGAACGAATGCTGACAGGATAGTGTCCGAGGTAGCGAATATAGACTCCGACGGTAAGATTATTCAGACACAGCATATTCCGCAGCAGGCATCGCCGTGGCTGTGGAATATACATCACGGTTGTCTGTACAGAAGAAGCATAATCACAGACAACAATCTAGTTATGGACTACGAACCGGATGATGTGTGCCTTATCACGAAATTTAATATGTACTGTGATAAGACAGAATGGGTAAGAGAAACTTTATATTACTGGTATGTTCATACCGACTCAAGCGGAAGAGCTACAGGTGAACTTGAAATTTCCGATATGACGGATAAGTTCGAGGTGATGATTGATAATATTAGGCAGACCTACGAGGCATTGAAGCGGACAGCACCCGAAAAGGTACAGGACGGTGCACTTACGGTGCTCGCGATGAAGCTATATTATTTGCAGCTATACCATTCAATGCGCTATTTTAATATAGGGCAGAAGCTGGAGGGCTATAGCAGCTTGCATAAGGTGATGTTAGAGGGATTTCCCGGCTATCTAAAAAAAGGCTATGCTGCCATGTCGTCAAAAAATATCAGAGGCTATGCATACCATATAATAAAGCTAAGCAGAATAATTGAGAGATTACATCTTATGAGACCGGCATTGATAGGCTATCATATAGTAGGCAAATTTGTTTATATTGACCAATAGTGAAGCTGTAGTCTGCGTTTATAAGGGGATAGGGCATGAAGATTTCTGTTGCCATGACAACATACAACGGTATGCGATATATAGAGAAACAGCTCGACTCGCTGCGTATGCAGAGACGCAGTGCGGACGAAGTAATAATAATAGATGACTGTTCAAGCGATGGGACATACAATTTTTTGAAGGAATATATAAAAAGATATTCACTTGATAGCTGGGTGGTAAAGAAAAATGAGGTAAATCTCGGATATATCAGGAACTTTACGGCAGCACTTGGCATGTGCACGGGGGATATTATATTTACCTGTGACCAGGACGACATTTGGTGTGAGGACAAAATATATAAAATGTCTGAGATTATGGAGCGGGATACGGGCATACTGTTAATGGCATCGGGAATTTGCTTCATAGACTCAGCCGGAAACAGAATTGACAGACAGTACATACCATATCATATGAAAAATCCTGAGGATAAAGGTATGGTCAGAATAGCATTTCATCAGATACTTGAGAAGAATTTTTTTCCGGGGTGTACGATGGCGGTGCGCGCTGATATAGTGCACAGCCTGTGCCACACCGAAAACAACGGAATATCACATGATTGGGCTCTGGCACTGTTGGCGGCAGCGCGGAACGGTCTGGTATGGTATAATGAACCGCTTATCCGCTACAGAATACACGAGAACAATACGCTTGGTCTTGCCTCTGCGGTAAAGGGCAGGCTGCAATATATAAAATATATGATATATGACTGGAAAAATTATTGCCGGGACTTTGAAAAAAGAGTTGTCTATACAGAAAAGAACATTGAACTCGCATCTGGTGATGCAGCTCGATTTAACCGCATTGCACAGTTCGGGCGATTAAGGGGCAGAATAGTCCTTGGTGACGGCAGCCACGATAAAAAAGCACAACACTTTATAGGAAGATTTGACTTGTATATGAGAGAAGTAGCGTGCTATATAAGATATCTGCGGGGGCTTATGGATAAAAAGGGACTCGCCATCGACTGCATTTATGTGTTTAAAAAGAGGAAATATCAATGAAATTTACCATAATAACAGTCTGCTATAATTCGGAGGCTGTGATATCTGAGACAATCGACTCTGTGCTTAGGCAGACCTGCCGGGATTATGAGTATATAATCAAGGACGGGGGCTCGACGGACAGTACTCTTGACATTATAAGAGAATATCAGACTGAGACGAACATACAGCTTATCAGCCAAGATGACACGGGAATATATAACGCGATGAATTATGCGGTAAAATATGCCCACGGCGAATATATACTCTTTCTAAACAGCGGTGACAGGCTTTACGATGAGAATGTGTTGAGGGATGTATGGAACCTGCTCGATAACGAAAATCCGGATATTATATATGGGAACATGGTTGCGGTGAAGGGCGACGACACAGGTGTGTTGGTCAATTACGCGAAAAAAAGGCGTCTTAGCAGGTTGAAAATTGCGCTGGGCTATACGGTATGTCATCAGGTAATATTTGCAGCAAGGAAACTTTTTAATGAAAAGAGCTTTGATGAGAGCTATAAGTTCTGGGCGGATCAGGAATGGCTCTCGTACTGGCTTGGACAGAATATTGATATAAGACCGGTTGATAGAAAGATTGTCTATTATGATATGAATGGAGTGTCCTCGGATTGCGAAAATTTGGATATCATAAGAGAAGAGAACGACAGAATTGTACGAAAATACATGGAGGGGTACGGTTCTCTGATTATATTTTTAAAAAAAATAATCAGAAATCTAAGAAATATGGTAAAGTAGAAGTGTGGGGAATGGTATGAATATTGCGGTTGACGTAATTGCGCTCGACGGAGACGGGAGTGCAGGCGGAATAACATGGATGGCAATGGAACTGATAAAGGGCTTTGCCGATTACGATAACACCAGTGTTACGGTTCTGTGCAGAGCGGAGAATATTGATTTTCTGCAAAAATATATTGGCACAAAGGTGCAATATAAGAAAGTGGACAACGAAAACAAAAGTGAAAATCCCAATATAATAAACAGGATTTTCGCCAGATTAAAATGCATTAAATCAATAAAGAAGATAATCAGGCAGGGCGGGTTTGACATATTATATTTTCCGTTGGGGATAGTGGACTATCATGTCAGAGGCGTAAAGACAATCAGCACAATTCTTGATGTACAGCATGAATTTTATCCTTCTTTTTTCAGCAAAAGAGAGCTTATAGCGAGAAGGCTGATATACAAATCAATAGCGCGCAATTCCAGGAAAGTTGTATGTATTTCTGAATATACCAAGAAAACCTTCTGTGAGAAATACAATTATCCGCTTGAGCGCGCCGAGGTCATATATATTGCCATACAGAACAGATTTGATGTCTGTGATGACAGGATACTCGAAAAGCTGGAGCTCAGAAACAATGGATATATAATATATCCGGCTAATTTCTGGCAGCATAAAAATCATAAAAGGCTTATTGCGGCATTTGCAAAATATGGTGGTAATTCAGATATAAAGCTTGTTCTGACGGGCAATATGCTCTCAAGATATGAGAAACTGAGCAAATATATTGAGAACAGTGGCATGCAGGACAGGATAGTAATTACAGGATATCTTGAAGAGAAGCAGTTGTTTGCCCTTTTAAAGTACTGCCGGGGACTTATATTTCCGAGTCTTTTTGAAGGGTTTGGTATTCCGGTCATAGAGGCGATGCAGCTATATAAGCCTATAGCATGCAGCAATACGACAAGCCTTCCGGAAATAGGCTGTGAATCGTTGTTTTATTTTAATCCTGTGGATGAGAACGATATCTGCCGCGGAATACGGTTTGTCGCTGACACGAAGATGACAGATGATATGATTAACGATTATAATGAAAATTTAAAGAGATTTGATAGAGACAGTATGATAGAGGGCTATATGAGTGTATTCAGGGAGGTATGCTCAAAATAGTTCAGACAGGGAGAAAGTTGTAATGGCTGTGAAGGTTGGAATAGTTGTGCCAAGCTATAATCAGGGAACATATCTTGAAAGAACCTTGCAAAGTATAATTGCAAACAGAAAGAACATAGATATAAAGATAGCGGTGATAGACGGAGGCTCAACGGATAATAGTGTTGATATTATAAAAAAGTACGAGACACAGATTGACTATTGGGTGTCCGAGAAGGATAATGGACAGTCAGATGCCATAAATAAAGGCTTTCGGCAGTTGAGGGACTGCGAGTACTACATGTGGCTTAACTCGGATGATGTGTACGACGATGATACTGCGGTAAGCAGAATAGTGGGATATGCAGTAAAGAACAATTATGAAGTCGTATATGCAAAATCACATTATATAGATGAATATGACAATATAACAGGTGATTACGAGACGATGGAATTTAGCAGGAAGCTTCTTAGCAAACGGTGTTTTTTGAGCCAGCCGAGCGTTATGTTCAGCCGGAAGGCGTATAATGAGGTCGGAGAGCTGAATGTAAGTCTCAGAATGTGCATGGATTATGAGTACTGGATGCGCCTTAGCAGGGTGTACCGGTTCGGTTATCTGAAGGAATATATAGGTAACACGCGGATATATGCACTCACCAAGACCTCGACCATGAGAAAGAGAAGCTTGCAGGAGGGAATATGCCTCATTAAACATTACTACGGGACGGTTCCGAAGGATTGGACATTGCCTTATCTGCATGAGGAGACCCCAAAAAAGAATATAGTATACTATATTGATGTCATCATGGCGAGACTTCCCGGAAAAATAAAAAATATTACAATAAACAGGCTTATAAAGCAGTTCGGATTGGATATAAAATATATGGACTGACAGGTCAACTATAATGCTTAAAGGAGAAAGGTATGATAAAAACCATTTATAAAAATAGCTATTTATTCAAACAGCTTGTAAAGAAGGATATTCAGCAGCAGTACAAGGGCTCGGTGCTCGGAATACTGTGGTCCTTCATTGTACCGATATTTATGCTGGTAATATACACGTTTGTATTCAGTGAGGTATTTCAGGCAAAGTGGGATATAGACACCAGTGACAAGTATCAGTTTGCGCTTGTATTGTTCTGCGGCTTGACAGTGTTCAATCTCGTCAGTGAGGTTATGAGCCGTTCCACCAGACTTATTGCATCTAATACCAACTATGTAAAGAAGGTTATCTTTCCGCTGGAAATTCTGCCTGTGGTTGCGACCTTCTCAAGCCTGTTTAACTGTGGTATAAGCTTTATTATTCTTATAGTTGTAAGGCTTATAATATATCACAGTGTTTCAACTACATTGTATATGATTTTTCTGATGTTTATTCCGCTTATTGTGCTTGCGGTGGGGCTGGGTTTGTTTATATCGGCTGTCAGCGTATATCTCAAGGACGTGGGGAATGCGATATCGGTTATAATTACAATACTCATGTACATAAGCCCGGTATTCTTCCCGTTGTCGGCTGTTCCGGAAAGCTTTAGGAGTGTATGTGAATGTAATCCTATGACCTACATCATAGAGAATTTCAGAAATGTTGTACTTTACGGAAAATGTATTAACTGGAAGTACTATGGAATATCCTGTGCTGTTGCATTGGTGTTTTACTTTATTGGAAAAGTTGTATTTATGAGAGCAAAGGAGGGCTTTGCAGATGTCCTTTAATTCGGATATAGCGATAAGCGTTAGCAATCTTACAAAGAAATACAAGATATTTGATACACCAGGAAAGAGATTCCTCTATCACATGTTTCATACCAATACGGGACGAGATTTTGTGGCGCTTGACGATGTGAGCTTTGAAGTAAAAAAGGGTGAGGCGTTCGGAATAATTGGACGCAACGGCAGCGGCAAGAGCACGATGCTGCAAATCCTTGCGGGAATTATCAACCCTACTTCGGGGCAGGTGCAGGTAAACGGCAGGATAGCCGCACTTCTTGAACTTGGAAGCGGATTCAACCCTGAAAATACCGGGTATGAGAACATATATATGAATGCCGCGATACTTGGTGTTTCAAAGGACAAGATAGAAGAAAAAATCAATCAGATTGTAGAGTTTGCGGATATAGGAGATTTTGTAAACCAGCCTGTAAAGACATACTCGAGTGGAATGTATATCAGACTAGCCTTTGCAGTAGCAATCAATGTCGATGCGGATATACTGCTCATAGATGAGGCACTTGCGGTCGGGGATGTTTTCTTCAGGCAGAAGTGTTATACCAAGCTTAATCAGTTGAAAAAGGAAGGAAAGACGATAGTGCTCGTAAGCCATGGAATGAATGAGGTTGAGCAGTTCTGTGACAGGGCGCTTCTTCTGAATAAGTCCAAGACACTCATGTGCGGCGACTGCCGTGAAGCGGTTCAGCGCTATTATCTGCTTGAACAGGACAACGGTATAACGGGTGAGGCACTTAGTCTTAATGAGGAGGACGAAAGCTTACCTGAAGAAATTGAGCATGGTTTTTCAGTATGGAAGAAAGACGCAAACAGCACATTTAACTGTACAGTTGATTATGAACATCAGATAAATAATGGCAAGGTAAAGTTCTTAAATATAGGTATCTTTAATAAGGAAGGTCAGGCCTCGAAGGTATTCCATCAGGGCGAGGAAGCCTATTTCCTATATGAGGTTAAGGTATTGCAGGATATTGAGGTTCCTCTGACGGGCATAGTATTCTATGACCAGAAAAATACCATTGTATTCGGCAAAGATAATTTGCAGACATACACAAAAGTGCCTGAAAAGGTAAAGAAGGGAACAGTTGTGAGCTGTCTTTTCTGTGTAAAGATGGATCTGGCTATCGGTGAGTATACATTTGATGCAGGCTTTAACTCGATAAACAAACAGACATATGATTCGAGGATGTATTATAATCAGGAGAGAATAAACCACGACTTGGAGAGAATATGTACAATCTCGGGGGCAGGTAATTTTTCGATACATGAAAAGACGGTCGGCGACCCTATGAAGATAATGTTTCACGGCTGCTGTGACCTGAAAAACAATATTGAAATGTCACTAGCTGACTGATAGATGCATGGTGTGGGAAACACGCAAAAGAGCGGTTTTCATTACTATTTGTGCCGCCTGGCGGCGGAATGGAGATTAATATGAAAAAATGTTGGTGCGGCAACGAGGATTTACGCGAATACTCGGATAAATATTATGCGTGTGACAAATGTCACACGTTGCTCTCAAAGCAGGATTTTGAGAATAAAATATATGATGTTGAGAATGAGGAGGACGACTTGTACGGTAAGAATTACTGGGAAGTGTCCATGACAAGAGCTGCGGGAAAGAACTCTCTGAGCGAGGTTGTCGATATGTATTTGACCGAGCGAGTTATATATTGGCTCAAATTTATCTTGAAGTATGTCAAGCTCGGAGGAGATATCGCCGAGGTAGGCTGTGGCTTGGGCCAGTTACAGTATGTGTTGAGAAGGCTTCAATATAACCAGAAGGCGTTCGAGCTGAGCAATGAGATATGCAGCTATATGGAGAGGGAACTTAAGATAAAGGCTCATTGTGGTGAGTTCGAGGCTGACAGGGAGGCTTATGACGGAGTTCTTGCGTTTGACCTATTTGAGCATCTTATAAGTCCTCACGAATTTCTTGACAACTGCGCTGAGAGTCTGAAGGAAAAAGGTGTTCTGTGCTTTCAGACCCCATGCTACGATCCAGGGCTCAACTATGATGAGATGAAGCAGAAGGCTCCTAAATTTATGGAGCAGTTAAAGTATGAGCAGCATATCTATCTCTACAGCAAGCAGTCCATGAAGGAAATACTCAATCAACACGGCTTTAATTATGTTGAATTTGAGCCGGCATTCTTCGGAGATGATTACGATATGTTTTTCTTTGCCTCAAAGAAGCCGTTAAAGCAAAACACGGACGAGGAAATTGATGCGTACCTCAACAGTACGGAAAACGGCAGACTGGTTAAGGCGATGATTACCTTGTTTGATGAGAACGGTAAGATGGAAAAGCTGTATGAGCAGGCTGATAAGGACAGGAATGACAGATTAAACAATATCAACATATTGGAGAAGCGCCTGGAAGAGAGCGAGAGCGACAGAAGCAACAGACTGACGGAAATAAATGAATATGATAGACTGCTCAAGGAAAGCAACAATAATCTGGCGGAAGCTCAGAAGAAAAATGAGCAGTTGAGTATTATGCTTCGGGAGAGTGAGAAGGACAGAGAGGACAGACTTAGTCAGATAAATGAGTTGACTGATATGTTAAAAAAGAGCGAGGAGGACAGACAGGAGCGCCTAAAGCAGGTTGAGAAATTGTCGGGTATGCTCAGCGAAAGTGAGATTGACAGACAGGAGCGCGCAGAGCAGATTGACAAGCTTACGGCGATGCTGAAGGAAAGTGAAGCGGACCGTGAAGCGAGATTTGTTCAAATTCAGGAATTGACCCAAATAATTGATGATATGAAAAATCAGAAGAATACAAATGAGGTGGATTAAGTGAAAATAGCAGTGGACGTAATGTCAATAAGAGAAGATGGAAGTGCAGGCGGAGCTACAGGTTTTGCCATTGAGCTGATAAAGGGGCTTGCAGCCAGGCAGGGAGTACAGGTTGTAGTGCTGTGTGCCGACTGGAACGAGGCTTTGTTAAGAAAATGTCTGCCGAATAATGTTGATTTCTGCATAATGACCGGAAACAGAAAATATACGGGAAATGCAAGAATTGACGGTTTTATCGAGAAAGTCAGAAAAAGAATTAGTAAGGAGTCGGTTCTTACAGCGAAGAAGGTAGATGTATTATGCTGCCCGTTCAGTGCGGCTACCTTCAAAGAGAAGGGAATACCTACCGTGAGCACCATTCTGGATATCCAGCATGAGTTTTATCCTCAGTTCTTTGACCCGATTGAACTGTCGCACCGCAGACAGTTTTACCAGAACATAGTCAAGAATGTCGAGAGAGTTGTGTGTATATCGGATTATACGAAGGATACCTTCTGTGAAAAATACGGTTATCCTAAGGAGAGAGCTCAGACAATCTATATAGCAATCCAGAACAGATTTGATAAAAAAGATGACAATATACTGACCAAGCTCAATATAGAGAGGGACAAGTATATTGTATATCCGGCTAACTTCTGGGAGCACAAAAATCATAAGCTGCTGTTAAATGCGTTTGCGATGTATGCACATGAGAACAAGGAATTGAAGCTTGTGCTCACCGGAAATCCACTGACGCAGACAGATTATTATAATGAGTTGCTCAGGGCTATGAAGATTGATGACAGAACGGTAATCACCGGGTATATAACCAACGAGGAACTCTACAGTATTCTGAGCGGTGCAAAGGGATTGATATATCCGAGTCTTTTTGAGGGCTTTGGAATACCTGTGGTGGAGGCGATGCATCTTAACAAGTTGATTGCGAGCAGTAATCAGACGAGTCTGCCGGAAATCGGCTGTTCAGCAATATGCTATTTCGACCCGAGGAGACCTGATGATATTCTTCGGGGAATTAACTATATTGCCAACAATGAGATGACTGATGAGATACGAGCTGAGTATGCACAGAAGCTTAAGGATTATGAGACTGAGAAGATGATAGATGCATATCTTGAGGTTTTCAGGGAGGTTATTGACGATAAGCTAAGATGCGGTTATGACGAGGAATTGTCAGGTGTGTATGCAGATAGCTGGAGTGGAAAGGAAATCTCGGTAAAGCTGAACCAGAAATCAGGAGAAAAGCTCAAGGTGAGATTTTCGGTTCCAGAATTTGTCAAGATTGACGAGAAGATTAAGGTAGAGCATAACGGTGTCAAAAAAGTTGTAAAGCTCTCTTGTGGAAATACTGTTTCCTTTGAGGAGCCTATTAAGAATGAATATGAAGAAATTAAATTCACTTTCTCAAAGACATGGACACCTAAGGCTGTGCTTAAAAGTGAGGACGAAAGACAGCTCGGTGTAATGGTTGAGGAAATTTCAGTCACTGATAATGGGAAAACAGTGGATTTAAAAAGCTATATAAATTAATCATATGAAGAGAGGGCAGGCATGAAAGTAACTATAGTAACACCATCGTACAATCAGGGAAAATTTATCAAAAGAACAATCGACAGTGTACTGTCACAGGGAGTGGACGACTTAGAATATATCGTCATGGACGGCGGAAGTAACGATGAGACGGTAGACATTTTGAAGAGCTATGGCAATAAGCTCATATGGAAAAGTGAGAAGGATAAGGGGCAGACCGATGCCGTAAACAAGGGTATAAGAGCTTCACACGGAGATATTATCGGCTGGCTTAACTCCGATGATATCTACTATCCGGGAGCCGTAAAAAAGGTTCTTGAGGTGTTTGAGACTCATCCGGAGGTGAATGTTGTCTACGGCAACGCATACCATATTGCTGAGGATGACAGCATTATCGAGGAATATTATACGGAGGACTTTGACTACGAGCGCCTCAAGGATATTTGCTTTATATGTCAGCCGTCACTTTTCTTCAGAAAGAATGTTGTGGACAAGTACGGATATCTCGATGACAAGCTGCAGTACTGCATGGACTATGATTATTGGCTCAGACTTGGCAAGGGAGAAAAATTCTACAGGCTTAACGATTTTATTGCAGGTTCAAGATTGTACGAGGATAATAAGACCCTAGGCGCGAGAAGAAAGGTGCATGAGGAGATGCTCACCATGCAGGAGAAAAATCTTGGAAAAGCGTCTGAAAAGTGGATTTATAATCTTGCACATGTTATTGTGGATGTCATTGTAATACCGCGAGAGAAGGAAGTAAGAACCAATCCTGAATTTGCGAAAAAGCTTGCCAAGACATCGGCAAAAATCTTTTTAAAACATTATAAATATATTCCTGTACATGCATTAAAGCTGATGAAAACATGGTATTTTCAGAAGTAGAAAGGAAAAAGGAAGTTACATATGAAAATAGGATTTGATATCAGTCAGACCTGCGAGAGCAAATCGGGAACGGGTTTCTGGGCTGATCAGTTAATTCGTGCATTGGCGCGTGTGGATAAGAGTAATCAATATACACTTTTTCCTTGGTTTTACGATTACCGTCCGCAGACGGTGGAGAATGCCACACATATAGAACAGAAGAATTTCAGACAGGAAAAAATTGATAAATTCAGCGAGAGCGAGCTTGTAAAGCAGTTGGATATCATTCATTCCAACAATTTCCGATTTCCGAGAGACACGGAGGCAAAAAAGGTTGTCACCATTTATGATGTGTGTTTTATGGACTGCCCACAGTACACTACGGAGGCTAACAGACTCTTTTGTTATAAGGGGACACTTGACTCGCTGTTGTTCGCGGATAAGATTATTGCCATCTCAGAGTATACAAAGCAGAGGCTGGTTCACTTTTTTCCGTTTGTAGCGGACGATAAGATAGAGGTTGTGTATTGCGGGAACAGGGATACGCTTATGAAGGAAGCAGATAATGTATCGGATATAAAG
>SAMEA104315434__coassemble_777_pt1 | contig 15051 bp, 11 predicted proteins | sample SAMEA104315434__metabat2_low_PE_016 | metagenome-assembled genome bin SAMEA104315434 (sample SAMEA104315434) | gut metagenome | biome: Monkey gut; feature: monkey-associated habitat; material: faeces | place: China | collected 2013
GAATACAGCTATGGCTGAGGAGAGCTCGGCAAGCAGCGAGGAGCTCGCAGCACAGGCTGAGAAGCTCAAGACCTTAGTCAGCGCATTCACGCTCTTGGAAAAATAAGGACAAGAAATATTAAAGACACGAGAAGGAGTACTTATGGCAAAAAAGGTTTTATTTTCATTTGAAGTTAAACCCGGAATGGTTATTGCGGAGGATTTATACAACCCGGCAGGACAGCTTGTTCTGCCTGCCGGATTTGTACTTGATGAAGCTACTATATCGAAGTTGGAGTACTACACTATTCTTGAGGTTCCGATAGATGACTCTCCTGCTCCGGCTCCAAAGGCTGAGCCTGCATCGAGCAGCCACCCTGAGGACACGCGCTATTCGGAGAAGCTCAAAAACAGCAAGGACTTCAAGCAGTTCAAGGCTGACTACGAGGTCTCCGTCAAGCATCTCACGAACGTGCTGAGTGAGGCTGCCAGCACCGGAAAGCCGATTGATACCGAGTCCATCTACAAAGATGCGGCACACCTTATCAACACGAGCAAGAACACAATACATATCTTTGATATCATACACAATCTCCGCAACTATGACGACATCATATCCACTCACAGCCAGAATGTCGCACTTATATCGAACATTCTCGGTCAGTGGCTCGGAATAAAGGGCGAGGATCTGAAGGTTTTGACAACAGCAGGCCTGCTTCACGACATAGGTAAGCTGACAATCCCTCAGAATATATTAAACAAGCCTGGGCGCCTTTCCGATGAGGAGTATGCACTTATGAAGGAGCATGTAAAGCGCGGCTACCAGCTTCTCAAGGATCAGCCTATCGATATCCGCATCAAGGAGGTATGCCTGCTTCACCATGAGCGCTGTGACGGTTCGGGCTATCCTTTCCACACGGAAGCCTCCCGCATCACTCCGTTTGCCAAGATTGTCGCAATAGCGGACGTCTACGATGCCATGACGGCGCAGAGGAGCTACCGCGGTGCCTTCTGTCCGTTTGATGTCATACAGATGTTTGACGAGGAGGGACTCAACAAGTACGACCCTCACTACATTATGACCTTCTTAAACCGCATCACAGCCACATACCTTCACAACAATGTGCGTCTCAATGACGGGCGTATCGGCGAGATAGTCATGATCAACCCTATGTGTCTGTACCGCCCTATGGTTCAGGTCGGGAATGAATTTATTGACCTTTTAAAATACCCTAAGCTCAAGATTGAAGCTATCGTATAGTGTCAGAAATATTAAGCTATTGTCTTACAAAAACCGTAATAGAATTCGCTATATGCCGGAGCTGTTGCGGTTTTTTGCTCCTTACGCTGTTTTTACACAAATATACAAGATTTTTAATTGACAATAAAAAATAAGTACTATATATTAAATTACAGAAAAAATAATATGGGTATTTTTTACTATTGCTTTCTGCATGTAATAACCGGTACCCTCAAAACGAACCAAGGAGACTATACTTATGAAAGAAAAACTGAGACACTTAAGTGTAGCCAAGAAGCTGCAATACAGCTTTGGCTGCGTACTGCTTGCAACCTCCATCATATTCGTTGCGGCAATTATTTCATTAACCACTGTCCTCGTACAGTTCAGAAACTTTTACACCACTGCATACAAGAATGATGTTCTCCAGATGGAGATAAGGAAGGATCTTCAGTATGTCGGTAAGATGGTTCTGTGGTCACTCACAACCGACGACACCACAGTCACCAACGAGAAGCTTGATCTTGCGGAACAGTATTCGCAGAGTATCGCAACTAACATAGCTGCCCTTGAGTCAAGCTATAAAAACAAAGCAATATTAAGCGAACTCGACTCCGCTGTTTCCCAGCTTAGGTCAGCCCGCGCAGAGCTTATGGAGCTTGCAAGAGCCAACGACAACGACAATGCGCTCGTGATATTCAACGGAACCTACAATGATTTAACCGAGAAGGTTCAGGATATCCTTATCGAGATAGGCGATGACTCCTCAAGCACCGCAACGAGCGATTACACAATCGCATTTACAATAGGTATCCTTTCAACAATAATCACAATTTTAATATTTGCCGTATCCCTTGTCATCTCTGCAAGAATCCGTAAGTCATTGGTACTCATCATCATGGAGCCTATGGCACAGATTGAGGCTGCGGCAGAGAAGCTCAGAAAGGGTGAGCTCGATGTCGACATTGCCTACGAGTCAAAGGACGAGTTCGGAAAGCTTGCAAACAACTTAAGAGAGAGCTGTCACTCCCTTCACGAGATTGTCACTGATGCAGGCAGACTTCTCGGAGAGATGGCAAACGGCAATTTCAATGTAAATACTGATATGGAGGATCAGTATGTCGGCGAGTTTGAATCCCTCATTTTAGCGATGAGAAACATGAACCGCAAGCTCAACGAGACACTCCACAACATCAATATGTCGTCAGATCAGGTTGCCATCGGTTCCTCACAGCTCGCTGAGAGCGCTCAGACACTCGCTGAGGGTGCTACCGAGCAGGCAGGTGCCATCGAGGAGCTTACCGCTACCATAGAGAATATCAACGAGTCAGCAGCCACCACGGCAAAGGAGGCTAAGGAAGCTTCCGCAAAGGCAAAGCAGGCAGAGCTTGACGCAGAGAAGAGCCAGGCAGACCTTATCGAGCTCACAAATGCAATGCAGAGAATTAACGAGACATCAAGAATGATTCAGAATATCATCGGTGAGATTGAGGATATCGCTTCACAGACCAACCTTCTCTCACTCAACGCTTCCATCGAGGCAGCGAGAGCCGGCGACGCAGGAAGAGGCTTCGGCGTAGTAGCTGACCAGATTGGCAAGCTCGCCGACGACAGTGCTAAGTCAGCAGTCAACACAAGGGAGCTCCTTGAGAGATCACTTGCCGAGATTGAGACCGGCAACGAGATTACCAAAAAGACTGTTGCAGTGCTCAACAATATCCTCGACTCCATGAAGTCCTTCGCAGACAGCGCAGCCAAGTCAAGCGAGACTGCCGTAAGCCAGTCCGACATGCTCGCACAGGTTGAGAAGGCTATCGAGCAGATTTCAGAGGTTGTACAGAGCAACTCCGCATCTGTCGAGGAGACCTCCGCTACGAGCGAGGAGCTCTCCGCACAGGCTGAGACACTCAAGAACCTGATTGCACAGTTCCAGTTCCGCTAACATCAGTTCAAAATAAAAAGTCTTTCGACTTTTTACTTTGAACTTTTGGGAAAACGCTGTTGGCGTTTTCCACAAAAAGGGGTGAATGTCCATTGGACATTCACCCTTTTTATTTTCCTTATAAAATTATCTATGATATTATAATATCTATGATATTTTCAGCACAAACTTCCGCAGCTCCTTCTCGCTCTGCACATACTCTATCTTCGCTCCTAAGTCGCGCAGCTTGGCGTCAAAGTCCTCGTAGCCTCTCAGTATATACTTGATATCATCGACGACCGTTATGCCGTCTGCGGCGAGTCCTGCGAGCACCAGCGCGGCTCCGGCGCGCAGGTCAGGCGCGATAACCTCTGCGCCTGTATAGCGCTCAACGCCCTTGACAATGGCTGTATTGCCCTCCACGGTGATATCTGCGCCCATCTTGGCAAGCTCATCCACATACTTGAAACGGTTCTCAAAAATGCCCTCCGTGACAATGCTTGTACCCTTGGCAAGCGCCAGCACGACAGTAATCTGCGGCTGTACGTCCGTAGGAAATCCCGGATACGGGAGTGTCTTTACGTTAGTGTATTTCATATTGCGGTAGCCCACAACCCTGACGGCATCGTCGAACTCGGACACCTCACAGCCAATCTGTGTGAGCTTCGCCGTGATAGCCTCCAGATGCTTCGGAATGACATTCTTGATAAGGACATCACCGCCCGTAGCCGCAGCCGCACACATGAAGGTGGCTGCCTCTATCTGGTCAGGTATGATGGAGTACGTCGCACCGTGAAGCTTGGAAACTCCCTTAATTCTGATTACGTCCGTACCTGCACCCTTAATATTCGCGCCCATACAGTTGAGAAGATTGGCTACATCTACCACATGCGGCTCCTTAGCCGCATTCTCGATAATCGTGTTGCCCTCAGCGAGTGCCGCGGCAAGCATTATATTGATGGTAGCTCCGACAGACTCCATATCGAGATAGATATGACCGCCCACAAGCCTCTCTGCCTTCGCCGTTATCATTCCATAGGCTGTGTCGACCTCCGCACCCATAGCCTTAAAGCCATTGATATGCTGGTCTATAGGTCTTGTTCCTATGTTACAGCCGCCCGGGAAAGCGACATGCGCCTCCCTGTATTTTCCAAGAAGTGCTCCGAGAAGATAATATGAACCTCTTATCTTCTTAGCCTTCTCATAATCAACAATAGTAGTATTTATAAGTGCACCGTTCACCTTATAGGTGTGTCTGTCCACTCTCTCCACAACGGCACCGATACTTGCCACTGCTCCGAAGAGAACCTGTATATCGCTCACGTCCGGCACATTATCTATAGTAACTGTCTCATCTGCCATGATAGCCGCTGCAATTATAGCGAGAGCTGCATTCTTGGCACCAATAATATTAACTTCACCACTTAAAGGATTTCCACCCTTGATAACATACTGTTCCATTACATACCTCTGCACATGTAATTCTCTTAAATTCGCGCACTTCCACGCATCTATCCCATTATAGCATAAAAGTCCCGTTTGTAAAGGCTATTTTCAACGCCTGTCTACCATATCCCCCGTAAATTAATAAAAGCAGAGGGAAAGCTTCTCCCCTCTGCTTTATATTGTGTGCATTATTTGTTCAAATAATTATATGGGTTCTGTGAATTTCCCCAAAGTAAAACTTCAAAGTGAAGATGTGGACCCGTCACATTTCCGCTGGCTCCCGAGAGAGCTATTCTCTGTCCCTGGGATACTGTCTGTCCGACAGATACCTCTATGGAACTGAGATGTCCATATCTTGTCGTAAGTCCATTTCCGTGACTGATATCAACGCACCAGCCGTATCCCCCATTCCAGCCTGCAAGTGTTACCGTACCGCCACAGGAAGCCTTAACTGCCGTTCCCATAGGTACATACAAATCAATACCTGTGTGGAAGCTTCCAACCTGTCCTGAAACAGGGTGTGTACGATATCCGTAGCCCGAGGTCTCAACCATTGAGCTGAGCGGATTGATAAATGTAGGAGGAATAAGTGTTCCTCTCTCAATAACAGTAGGTGTTGACTCTACTATAATGGACTGACTGATAATCTCTCTGTCATACTCCTTATTGTTCTTGGAGCTGACAACCGCTATAACCTCTCTGTAGCCCGGTGTACCCTGTGATATCACATTCTGCTGTCCCTGATACATGCTGTTGTTGTCAACATATACGACATCAGCCTGATACTCTTCGCTGTAGGTAACCTCTTCCTTGACAACCACCGAAAGCTCAGGTGTAGGAACCGTAATCGTTATGAGGTCTCCCGGCATGATCACACTGTCCTCGTTAAGCCCTTCGTTAAGCTCGTACAACTCGGCGAGCGTGATGCCTGTCTTGTCCGCGATAGCCGAAAGGCAGTCGCCCGACTGTACCTCGTAGGTACCCTTCTCAGCCTTCTCCTTGGTTATGTCCTCGAGTGCTTCCTCAACCGACATAACCGAAGCGGAATTTCCTAAAGTCTCTATAACTTCAATATTCTCTTTAAATCCTACATACAGGACACCGTCCTCGAAAACCGTATCCTCAGTAACCTGAACCGTGTCGGTTCCGTCTATTGTGGCGAGAACCTTCGCAGCCTCATTCATCGTGATATCGGCAGTTGCGACATTGACCGTCTTGTGTGACAGACCGTTGTCCGTGCTGTCAACGAGCTCGACCTGAAATGCAGCAGCGTCATCGCCTGCCATCTTGTTCTTGGCAGCCTCGAGAAGCTCGATTACCTCAGCTTCACTTCCGACCGTGACCATATAGTCATCTATTCTGACCGTATATGCAAGATTGTCCGGGACGTATGCAACCGATGTAACCGCATCGTACATAAGATTCTCAAGCTCTGCCTCATCAAGGAGCTTTCCCCTGATATTGTCATCGGCAAATACCTCAAGCTGTGTGTCCGCATAGACTGTAGTTCCATTCTCATCGTTCAACCGTGCTCTCACGCTCTGCAAAGCCGTCCTCGCGATGTCCGCATCCTCCGTACAGCCTATCGGGGTTCCGTTCAGCACTACCGTGTAACCTGCTGTTCCTGTTGCCATACGGCTTCCTGCCTCCACCTCTTCAGGTGTGGTAAAACGTGTCGCAAATGGTATTACAAATATAATAAACAAGCAGGCAGCTACTGCAACCTTCAGATAGACATTCTTCAATTTCCTGTACTGCCTGGTAAACTTCATTGTGCCCTCCCAAAAATGTAAGAACTTACTTAACAATTTTGTAACAAATACATACTAACAAGAAAAGCCCGTTTTGTAAAGGTTTTTTTATAAAAAACAGGAAATTTTTTACGCATTTTGTTACAAAATGTTACGGAAATTTAATATTTTTTTGTAACATTTACATTATTTGGAAATTCTTTCTGCGTTATCTGACTGCTATCGCCACCGCCTTGGCAGTGTCAGCCAGCGTTCTTCCGTGCTCGTCGATTATGACATCGGCATATTTTTCATAGAGGACGCAGCGCTCTTTGTAGAGATCCTTGAGGGTCTGCCCCTCTTTCAGGACAACTCCCCTTCCCTCGAGATTGGAGAGTCTCTCGTCTATCGTCTCATAGGACGCCTTGAGGTACACAACCATTCCTATCTCCTTAAAATGTCTCATGGCATTCTCGCCGTACACGACGCTGCCGCCCGGCGCTATGACGGAGTGCTCCGCCTGAAGCTCTGAGTTTATTTTGTCCTCTATTCTCAAAAATCCCGCATTTCCCTCATCGGCAATAATTTCCTTTAGAAGTCTGCCCTCCTTCTCCTGTATGACAAGGTCGGTATCTATAAACTGATACCCCAGAAGCTTTGCCAGAACCACTCCGACCGTGCTCTTTCCCGCTCCCGGCATGCCAATCAATATCACATTGCTTTTTTTCATAACCGTCTCCTTCGTTTCTTCCTTAATTCTGGTCAGTTGCAGCTTACCGCATTAATATTCAGCCTGCAATTTATAATCACTTTTTCTTATCCTTCTTCTTTGCCGCTGGCTTGGACTTAGGCTTATCTTTACTATTCCTGCCCTTGCCGTCAGCTTTTTTATTCACCGAATACCCGAATTTTCCGAGTTTTTTCCCCAATTCAAAATATTCGCCGTGTGAATAAGTCGTAAGCCCCGATGCGTTGAGATCAAATCTTCCCTTCTCGTCCATATAGCGGTCGTCCACCTGCACGTTTACGACCTTGGCAAGAAAGAGCGTATGGCTGCCAAGCGGCTGCTCGCTCACGACGCGGCACTCTATATTGACCGGGCTCTCCGCTATTCCCGGAGCCGCAACCTCCTTAGACTCTGCCTCGTGAAGCTTCATCTCGGCAAATTTGTCGACGTCCTTCCCGGAGCGCACGCCGCAGAAGTCCGTGGCATACACCAGCTCCTTTGTGACGAGGTTTATGACAAACTCTCCCGTCTCCTTTATAATATTGTACGAATATCTCTCGGGTCTTACCGATATCGACACCATCGGCGGGTTGGTGTTGACAGTTCCCGCCCATGCCACCGTTATGATATTCGGCTTCTCACCCTCCCTCTTGCAGCTTACCATAACCGCAGGGACGGGGTAGAGCATGTTTCCCGGTTTCCAGCTTAATTTTGCCATGTGAGCCTCCTTATTTCAATGCGCTTATTCCTGTGACAGAACCGTGAGTATCTCAGGTATGAGCTGTTTCTTTCTTGATACCACGCCCTCGAGTCTGTACACATTGTCCTCGAGCTTAGGCGCGTCGAAGCCGTTCTCAATCACGTCGTCGGCACCGTTTCCGAGCGCAATGAGCAGTGTCTCCGTGGCGATCATGTTGGTCAGCATGAAAAATATCATATTGACGCCCTGACTATCGAGCTGCTCCCTCATGTACGGCATAATCTTTTCCTTGATGTCGAGAAGCTCGTCCTCGTCCATGGAGGATATCTGACCCACACCGAAATTGATGTCGTTCACGGAAAAACGCTTATAGTCCTGTGAAAAAATCTCCTGCGGAGTCTTGTCCTTCAGATTGCTGCCCGCGCGGAACATCTTGACCGCATACTCCTCAATCACAATTCCCGCTATGTCTGCAAGCTCGTTTGCCGCCTTCATGTCAGCCGGAGTGCAGGTCGGCGAGCGGAACATCAGTGTGTCGGACAGGATTGCCGAGCACATAAGTCCCGCCGTCTTTTTGTCGATTTCCACATGGCTCTCACAGTACATCTGATAGATTATCGTCGCCGTACAGCCGAGCGGCTGGTTTCTGAAAAATACAGGGTTCATGGTCTCGACCGCGCCGAGCTTGTGGTGGTCGATTATCTCAAGTATCTCCGCCTGGTCAATTCCGTCGACAGCCTGCTTCGCCTCATTGTGATCCACCATGATAATCTGTTTTTTACCCATGCCGAGGAGATTTCTTCTGGAAATCATTCCTATATAATTGCCCTGCTCATCGTGCACAGGGAAATCGCGGTGTCTTTTCTTAGCCATGACCTGACGCACCTCGTCGGTGTAAGCCTCCGTGCTGAAGGTTATGAGCCCCTCCGTCCTCATAAAAAAGCTTATCGGCACTGACTGATTGATAAGCCTCGACGCGGTAAACGTATCATGCGGCGTGCTTATTATCGTGCAGTGGTTCTCTATGGCTAGCTTCTTTATCGTCATCGATACGGGTGCGCCCTCGCACACCACAATACAGCCCGCCTGCATCTCTATGGCGCAGAGCTGCGACTCATAGCGGTTTCCGAGTATGACAATGTCGCCCATCTTGATGTAGCTCTCCATGAGGTCGGGATTTGCCGCAGCCACGAGCTCCTTTCCCCTGTCAAAAACATGGTGCTCATCGCCGATGATCAGCTCTCCGTCGAGCGTCTCGACAATGTTCTTGCACACGGTCTTTGCCGTGGAGAGCGTTGTGCTGTCGTGAACGTCCATGTAAGATGTTGCGATATCCGCGATTGTGATAAGCCCCTCGAGCTTGTTGTCCTTCGTTATAGGGAGTGTCACAACGCCTATGTCCCTCATAAGCGTCCACGCCGCCTTTATCGATATGCTGCTGTCGACGCCGTCAATCTTGCGGATTTCGATATCCTTGACCTGACTCTTGACGTCCATGACGTACTGCGGGGCATTTACGCCAAACTGCTTTAAAACGTACTGGGTTTCTTCATTAATATGTCCTGCGCGGAGCGGAATGTACTCATTCTCGCTGTCAATGCTGTTTTTTAGCTGAGCATACGCTATCGCCGAGCATATAGAGTCCGTATCGGGATTTTTATGTCCTATAACAAATATCTTCTTTTTATCCATAATATGTCAGCCTCCATTTCAGGCAAGATGCTCATTTACATAGTCATATCCGTTGAGTATTATCGCAGCGTGGTCGGCGGCAATCAGTTTGTTGCTCACTATCTTGTAGTCCTTCTTCTCAAGTATGCCCGTTCTGTCGGTTATCACAAGCACCCTCGCAGTAGGCTTCAGCTCTCCGCACTCAAATTCCATGTCAAAAAATTCTTTTTTAATCTTATCCGTGCTGTCGGACGCCTCGCCCGCCTTGTTGACCTTTATGGTAAACCAGCCCGCGTCCGCCGCGTCATCGCCCGCCTTCGCGGTGAGTTTTCCCTCCTCCTCGACAAAAACGTATGCCGTGGTGATAATTCTCGTTCTCGGGTCACGGTCGTAATCTCCGTAGCTTGCGAGCTGAACGCCCTTCACGCCCTTAAGCCCCGTCTCCTCCTCAAGCTCCCTCGCCGCAGCCACGTCGAGGTTCTCGCGGAAGTCCACAAAGCCTCCCGGGAGAGCCCACCAGCCTATCGACGGGTGGTTTCCTCTCTTTATAAGAAGTATCCTTCCTATCTTCTTTTTTCCATTTTCCTCAACATAAGTAAAAATCAGATTATCCACCGTGTTAGCCGGGGTATCGTAAAGCTTAGGATTATACTCCTCGAGAAATGTCTTAAGGTCGAGTCCCTGCTCATTCTTCTCCCCGGTTCCAAGATACTGTTCATATTTTTCCAGATACATATTCTGCCTCCATTGTGCCACCCTGCCGGCGGTATGATAATTGATGGTTTTACGATAAACACATAACTTAAAAGGCTCCCCGTCCACAGCGAAACACGCATTGACGAAGAGCCTTATGGACTCTAAATATTATATTAGAAAATTGCCATTGTTACAAGCCAATTTACAAAGTAAAGTCCTGCACAGATAATTGCTATCGAATATATGAACTTCTTTGAGAGCGGAAGCACCTTCACAATGCCAACGCCGGTCAGGTAAAACATCATACCTGCGATAGCTGCATGTACCACACCGAAAATAACGCTAAAGAACTGATGTGTGAGCACAAGTCTTAAGATATTCAAAACGGTAAATGCCAAAAGCGGAAGTGCCGGAATTGCAAATACGCTGAGCGCCTTCTTAAAGCTTACGTTCTGTCCCTCAACATACTTCGCGCATACCCAGATAAGTCCCGCAAATGCTGCCGGGATTGCTACCCACCATATAACAGGGCGCACAATACGCATAATCCAGTCGCCGATTGAATAATGTCCGCCTCTTGCAGTGCTTACAATTATTGAAATAAGACTGTAGATAATCTGAAGCGCCGCATTGACAACCACAAGTCCCGCAACGGTCATAAGTGAATGTTCACCTACAACTGCCTCACTTGCCCCAACCGGGTCCTTAACGAACTCCTTGGCGTATGCTAACATACCCTTGGAAATCTCCGTAGCCTGCTCCTTGGTTATGATAGGCTTAGCCGCCGGCTGTGCTGTCTGGGCTGTCGCAGCCTGCTGCGTTGTTGTAGCTTGCTGCTGCTCATTTGAGGCCTGCTGCACGTCGCCCGTGTTTGTCTGGGCATCAGCGGTGTTCTGTGTCTGACAGCTGCATACCTCGCCGTCCTGAAGCGGCTTACCGCACTTAGTACAATACTTCATCTCTAATTTCCTCCTGTCTCCTACCCTTATATTTAAAAAGCCAATATAGACAGAATACACTGCAACACGTTAACCGTCAACAGTACTTTACTACTATGAGAACTATTATGAAAGGTTCCTGAACTGCGCCGCGTAGAGGTTGTAGTAAGCGCCCTTCGCCGCGAGAAGCTCATCGTGGCTTCCGGCCTCCTTAATCTGTCCGTCGTCTATCACGAATATTCTGTCCGCGTTCTTGATGGTGGAGAGTCTGTGCGCGATTACAAATGAGGTTCTTCCCGCAAGCATAGCCTCTATACCCTGCTGCACAAGTGCCTCCGTGTGGGTATCGATGCTCGAGGTTGCCTCGTCAAGTATGAGTATCTGAGGCTTGCTTAACATCGTTCTCGCAAACGCGATGAGCTGTCTCTGACCGTTCGAGAGTCTGGTTCCTCGCTCATTTATCTCGGTGTCATAGCCCTTCTCAAGCTTCATAATGAAGTCGTGCGCGTGAACCGACTTTGCCGCCTCGATAATCTCCTCGTCCGTGGCATCGAGCTTGCCGTAGCGGATATTTTCCTTGATGGTGCCGGAGAACAGGAAATTGTCCTGCGTCATAATTCCCATCTGCTCTCTGAGACTCTTTAACGTAACGGTCTTTACATCGGTGTCATCGACGAGAACTCTTCCCTTAGTCGCATTGTAAAAACGGCTCACAAGGTTGATGACCGTCGATTTTCCGGCACCGGTAGGTCCAACGAGCGCGATGGTCTCGCCCTGCTTAACCTTAAAGCTCACGTCCTTTAACACCATAACATCCGGCTCATCGGAGTAGGCAAACGATACATGGTCGAACTCAACCCTTCCCTCAATCTTAGGAAGCTGTGCCGCGCCCTCCTCGTCGCGGATATCCGGCTCCGTGTCGAGAATGTCGAACACTCGCTCTGCTGCCGAGATATTCGTTATAATCTTGTTGTAGAAGTTCGCAAGATTTCTTATAGGACTCCAGAACATCGACAGGTAGGAGGTAAATGCCATAAACGTACCGACACCGACCGTGCCCACGCCGAGAACCCTTATACCTATGAAGTAGAGCAGAAATCCGCCGACGCCCCAGCTTATCTCGATAGTAGGACTGAACATATCGGAAACGCGGACCGCTCCTACAAATGCCTTCCTCTGCTCATCTACAAGCTCCGTGAAGCTGTCAAGTGACTCCTCTTCAGCGGCAAAGCTCTGCACAACTCTAATTCCCGAGAGATTTTCGTGAAGGTAGGCGTTCATGTTCGAGGTCTTTTTTCTGAATGCCTGCCATCTCTTGTGACCGAGCTTCTCGATAATCGACATCGCAATTATGAGAAACGGAAGTGTCACAAATGATGCAAGCGCAAGCTTGTGGTTCTTTACGAGCATGATAACTGCAACAGCCACAAGCGTGATGAAATCCGGAATGAGCGTCGTAACGCTGTCCGAGAGTATGTTTTTTAACGAGTTTACATCTCCGATAATCCTCGCGAGAATTTTTCCCGTAGGACGCGTGTCGAAGAAGTGGAAGCTCAGCTTCTGGATATGCTCGTAAACCGCCTGCCTGATATCAAGCAGCACCTGATTGGATATCTTTGCGAGCATGTACATACGAAGCTTTATTCCGGCTACATTTATTACATTGAGTCCCACACCGAACAGGCACAGGAGCATAAGCCCCTTCATGTCCTTGTTGGCAATGTGGACGTTTACCGCGCGCTCAATGATGAGCGGGTTTACAAGGTTGATTGCTATGGTGATGCACATTATGAGCAAAACCAGCACTATCTTTTTTCCGTATCTGAACAGATAACGATAGAGACGCAGGAGAGTATCAAGCTTCAATACCTCCTTCTGCTCCTCGTCCTCTCTGAAGGAATTAACCGACATCTGGTGCCACCTCCTCTAAAAAGTTGGATGCGGAATACTGTGCATTGTAGGTATCATAATAGATGCCCTTCTTTGCCATGAGCTCGTCATGCGTTCCCCTCTCAGCTATGCTTCCGCCTGACAGGACGATGATCTCGTCAGCCTGCTTAACCGCTGAAATTCGGTGAGCGATGATGATTTTTGTCGTGTCCTTCATCGCCTCAAGCTCCTTCTGTATCTCGTACTCCGTCTCCATGTCAAGAGCTGATGTCGAGTCGTCAAGTATAAGCACCGGAGCCTGCTTTGCTATGGCTCTGGCTATGCTGATACGCTGCTTCTGTCCGCCCGACAGACCGACACCTCGCTCGCCTACTACTGTCTCATATTTGTCGGTGAGCTTACCTCTGAAGCCTGCCGCCCTCGCGGACTGTGCCGAGGACTCGATAAGTTCATCCGTTATGTTGTCTTTTCTACCTATACTTATATTTTCCTTTATTGAGTCTGAGAAGAGGAAAACGTCCTGCATTACAACCGAAAGATTGCGTCTGAGGCTCTCCGTGGTGATGTCCTTCACGTCGTTTCCGTCAAGCATCACCTTTCCCTCCGTCGCGTCGTAGAAGCGCTCCATAAGGTTGATGATCGAGGTCTTTCCCGAACCTGTCACACCCATTATTCCGAGGGTCTTTCCGGCAGGAACCGTAAACGATACATCATTTAAAACCTGTGTGTCATTGATGTTAAATGACACATTCTCGAATGAAACCTCTCCCTTGGCTCTTCCGATGTCCTTTGCGCCGTCCTTGTCGGCAATCTCAGGCTGCTCACCCCATATCTTCTTTATCTTCTTTGCCGAAGCAAGACCGCTCGCAAGATCGGAGCTCAGCCAGCCTATCATCTCCATAGGCCAGATGATGTTGTTCGCATACTCGGTAAACGCACCGAGGTCACCGAGGGTTATCTTATCCATGATTACAAAACCACCGCCCACAAGCACAACTAACAGAAGCAGAAGTCTCGTCAGAAATGATATGTTCGGGTTGTACCTGAGGGATATCTTCGACTGCTTCATGCTCAGGTCATAATAATTCTTATTATGCTTCGCAAACTTCTCAATCTCATAATCCTCCCTCGCAAACGCCTTTACAACACGCACTCCTGTAAGATTTTCCTGGACAACGGTCGTGAGCGCCGCATTCTCCTCGGACAGATCGTCGTAAACCTTTCCTATCTTCTTCTCAAGCGCAACCGCATGGTACGCCACAATAGGCATGATGATTACGGGAATGATTGTCAGCGCCGGGCTTATGCTTATCATACACACCAGCACCATAATTGTATGAATTGTGCATTCAATAGCTAACATTCCCACATATCCAAGCGCATTCCAGACATTGTCGACATCGTCCTTCACACGCGCCATCAGCTCTCCGGTATTGTTCTTGTCAAAAAACCTTATCGAAAGCTTCTGCACATGCTTGAAAAGTCCCACTCTTATCCTGCTGCCTATGCTCATACTGGTATAGTCAAAGGTAAATTCCTTTACAAACTGAAAGAACGCTCTTCCCAATCCTATAGACAGCAGCCCGAACAGCAGCTTCATAAGGAGCTGTGTCTGTCCGTCCATAATGACATCATCGATAAGTGACCTCGTTATGAACGGGTAGATCATATCAAGACCTATACTGCACAACATCGCCACAAGAGCAATCAGGTACAGATACCAGCTCTTCGCGATGTACTTACTCAATTTCATAAATACCCTCCCATTCTGACACCGGACAACGATTTAAACAGTAATTACCGATACCGTTTCCGCGTCAATATTAAATTTGTAAACGCCGTGTACTGTCTGCACTGTCACCGGCGTGTGATACTTTGCGGCGCTTCATTCCTTATTGCCTGCCACACCGCATGCCCCGAAAATACATACGCATGAATGTAATTGTATAATAGGACCAGGGTGTCAAAACATGCACTGTAGATTTAATTGTGTATAACGTGTTATATTTATGTATATCGCGACTTTTGGGAGAAGCTTAGTTGTTCTTAGGACTCTGCTCACTGTACAGCCACAGTCAGCATGGAGGCTGACTGAGTTGCAAACAGCCACGGA
>SAMEA104315434__coassemble_779_pt1 | contig 14991 bp, 14 predicted proteins | sample SAMEA104315434__metabat2_low_PE_016 | metagenome-assembled genome bin SAMEA104315434 (sample SAMEA104315434) | gut metagenome | biome: Monkey gut; feature: monkey-associated habitat; material: faeces | place: China | collected 2013
CGTCCGAGTTCTTCTCCGACTGTAATCTCGCCGCTCCTGCCACGAGCACGAATATAACCAGTATCGCGCTGAGCGCATACATAATTGAAAGCTGCTGCTTTGCCTTTGGTTCACTTTTATTTTCCTTCATAAGCTGTCTGTACCTCTTCATAGCCGACTCGTCGGCTTTTGTTCTCTTTCTCTGACTGTCCACGTCAGCCATATATCTCTGCATCTGCTCATTTTTATCAAAATATACGATATATCCGTCAAGACATTCGAGTCCCCCATCAAAACAACTATATATATCCTCCGTCTTTTCCGACGGGTTGACATACAGGAGTGCCTTGTACCTTCCGAATATATCCACATGCGTGCGCTCGAGCGCGGCATTCTTCTCCGGTCTTATATTTGCCGAGACAAGATACCAGCCGACAATATCCATGCCGTCAAAATATGTGCTGCGGCCCGCATTTACCAGCGGCCACGTCTCCTGCGTGAAGTTCACCCTTCCCTCAAACACCGAGGCGTTGGCAATCTCCATCGCCGCATAGACGAAGGTGTAGGTCTCGCCGTCAATATCTCCTCGCCGAGAAGAATACCCACCTTGCCCTCCTCGTCCTCGTCAAGGTTCGTCTCCTTGATGAACGAAAAAGCGTAGTCCTCGATATAAATTCTTTTATCTAAATCCACTTCTCCCACCTGTCTTATGTTCTTAGGCAGTTCGTGATTATCCTTTTTCTTTACAACATGCTCCTTCACTCTTAACCTCATTTCCGCACCGCAAAATATCCACTGCCCGACAGGTGCGGTACCCCTCTGCCGGAACAGAATATAAACAATATCAGTTTAACATCTTCTATCCGTATGTGCATTACTTTTTTGCGACTTTTTCGGTGCTTTTTCGCAATAAATTTCTCCCTGCTCATGTATACTGAATAAAGTTGTCCTCTTCTACATATAATTCGTGTATGAAAACATTAACGGAAAATTATTATTTTGACACTGCGAAACCTAACGCAGCCTGCAAAATGGGCGTACAGCTCACGGAGCTTCTGCTCAAGTCGGACCGTTCCATCGAGGACGTGGTCATAATCTGCATAGGCACCGACCGCTCCACAGGTGACAGCCTCGGCCCAATAGTCGGCTACAAGCTCTCCAAGACCCTGCATGGAAAAAATATGAGGAAAAGCGGTATAACCGTGTACGGCACGCTCGCCTCCCCGGTGCATGCCACCAACCTTGAGAGTATATTATCTGATATCTACTACAGACACAGCAATCCCTTCTGCATAGCCATCGATGCCTCTCTGGGCACCCAGGGACATATAGGCTATGTGACCGTCGGGACAGGACCGCTAAAGCCCGGTCTCGGTGTCAACAAGCAGCTTCCCGACGTGGGCGACCTGCACATAACAGGTATCGTAAATCTCTCGGGCACCAACGACCCGATGCTTTTGCAGACAACCCGCCTGAACATCGTCATGGAGCTCGCCGACGTGATTGTAAAGGGACTTCTCTACTGTCTTGACCCGGTCAATTCAGGTCTGAAGCCTCATATCTCCTTTTTTAATCCAATTAAGCTTTCTCATTATTTCACTGACCGCCAGGCTGATTAAGCCCGGAAGCAGAAAATGCATGAGCACAATCTCTATCACGACAATGGCACCAGGAGTTCCCGGAACCATGCTGCGCCATGTCTCAAACTGACCTATCAGCATAAGTGAGCCCGCCGCGGCACCGTGCGCCGTGTTGCTCATCTTTAAGAGAGCCGCCCCAAACGGTCCCAATATGGCACTCGCACTCACAGGCGGTATCCAGATTAACGGTTTTTTGAGTATATTAGGGAACTCAAGCATCGCGGAGCCCATGCCAAGCGCAAACACTCCTCCGAGCTTATTGTCACGGTATCCGGCTACGGCAAATCCAACCATGCTGCAGCATACCCCGATGGTAGCTGCGCCTGCTGCCACGCCGGAGAGTCCCAGTGCTGCCGTGAGCGCGAAGGTGCTAAGCGGCATCGCCGCAAAGAGCGAGAACAGCACAGCCACTATGATACCGCCAATTATCGGTGACGCAGCCACATTGTAGCTTGCAAGACTTCCTATCCAGTGTATGAACTTTGTAATGTATGGTCCGACGAAATACCCCACGAGCGCTCCGGCAAATATCGAGACAATGGGTGTGAGCACTATGCTAAGGCTCGTCCTGCCCGATATGAACATTCCCACCTGTACCGCTATATAAGCCGCGACAAACGCTCCGAGCGGTTCTCCCGGCGCCCCGAAAGCAATCGTGCTCACTCCGTGAAACGCGCCGAGCATGCCCGCCACAGCCGCCGACACCGTGACGAGGGAGTCCGCACCGAACCTCGCCGCGACACCGACTCCTATTCCGGCACCTGTCAGAAGCTTGGCGATATTTCCGAAGGTCACAAGCTGCGCCCCCATCTGACCACCAATCCATGTTCCGAGCTGGACGGACGCCGTCCCCATAATGAGCGTCACGAACATTCCCAGTGTCATTCCGGTAAATCCGTCAACAAAAATCCTCTTGAGTATATTCTTCATCGTTTTTCGATGCCCCCTCAGAATAATCCTTCTCGCGGCAGTGTTCACGCCGCCTCCTATATTCTACAAAATAAACGCCTTTTTTTCAATTAAAGAATAAAAAAATATGTGCACATCTGAATTTTTATGGTTATAATATGATGTATGTGTCACCTGCAAGGCAATGTGGCAGGTCTGATACATAAATGAGTGACAATTTTTATGGGCTCGTAAACGCAGCCCGGAAATGAGGAGAAAATGTTCCGTTTATGGGCGAAAGAATTTAAACACAATCATCTCATGCGCGATATGGTCGTATGCAACGACGATCCCGAAATGAACCGCACAAAGAAAGTATTTGCGGCGCTCGACGAGGTATGCCACGCCTTCGACCTCCAGGTTCCCGCCTGGCTGGATATCAATATAAATGACTTCAAGAAATACAGCAAAGCACGTTTCACGCAGGACAGCTTTGTGGAGCATATCGACTTCGACTTTCTCGAAATCCATGTTATCGAGGAGGACTGACAGTGAACAACCGTGTTCTGACCAAAATCGCAGGCTTCATCAGAAAGGAAGCCGTACTGTGCGCCGCCGCGGTCCTCGCGATTATCTCAATATTTTTTGTTCCGCCCGACAGCGGCTATTCAGGATACATCGACTACAGGGTGATATCCCTGCTGTTCTGCCTTATGCTCGTGGTGGCAGGGCTTCGAAGCGTGGGGCTCTTCACAACACTTGGCTCCATGCTGTTAAAGCACGCAAAGAGCACACGGTACCTCAGCTTCATTCTGGTATTTTTGTGCTTTTTCTGCTCAATGTTCATAACCAATGACGTGTCCCTTATAACCTTTGTCCCGTTTGCGATAATGCTTCTGACAGCCGCGGGGCAGACTAGGCTTTTAATTCCGGTAATAGCACTTCAGACTATCGCCGCAAACCTCGGAAGCATGTTCACACCCATAGGCAACCCGCAGAACCTGTACCTGTATTCGACGTTTCACATCACAATACAGGAGTTTCTAAGGCTTATGCTTCCCCTGACACTTGTCTCGGCTGTGCTCCTTGTCATCGCCATACTGCTGTTAAAAAACAGTCCGCTGACATCTGCCGCCGCACCCGACAGCCACCTGTCCGGCGGCATGCGTCCCGCAGTATATATGATACTGTTTCTCGTGTGCATCGCCTGTGTTGTACATATAATCGAATTTCCGCTCATGCTTGCCATAACCGTCACGGTAATATTTTTCTGTGACAGAAGTTTATTTGCGCGCGTTGACTATTTTCTTCTGCTTACCTTCGTATGTTTTTTCATATTCATAGGCAATATGGAGAGAATTCCGGCAGTATCAGCGCTAATGAGCCGCCTGATAACCGACCGCGAGATTGCCGTAGGAATAGGTCTTTCACAGATTATAAGCAATGTTCCTGCCGCCATTCTGCTGTCAGGCTTCACGGACAATTACCCGGCACTGCTGTACGGAGTGAATATCGGCGGACTCGGAACGCTCATCGCTTCTCTTGCAAGCATAATATCCTACCGCGGCTATTGCGGTTCACCGGACACGCACAAGGGCAAATATATTCTGGTTTTCACATTATATAACCTTATATTTCTCGCCGTGCTGTCCGTCACTGCTTCAATAACAATCAATATATAATGTACACACAATAAGGGCACGCCGGCGCGTGCCCTTTTCTTCATATAATACCTGCCGTCCGATAAACTTATTCGTAGCAGTTGTCAGACTTGTTCTGGCTCTTGTTCTGAGACTTATTCTGAGACTTGTTCTGGCTTCTGTTCTCCGTCTTGTTCTCGGACTTATTCTGGTTCTTATTGGATGACTTGCTCTGCTCGTCACCGTAATTATAGGACTTGTTCTGTTCGTTGTAATTTTCGCTCATAATTGACCTCACTTCTGAATTTTATTGCGGCACACTGCTTCACGCTTTTTTGCCACGGGAATAGTATGTGTCATATGAGCTCAATCATTCATTCTACACACAAATTTTTTTAAATATATTTTTTGCGGGCTCAATCTGCTCCTTCGAGTACATGCACCCGTTCTCGTCCTCCCAGTAGGTCACAATCGACACGTCCTTTAACAGCTTTTCGTCAGCCACCGCGTACTCGTCGAATGCCTGTCCCGGCTTTAACACCCTGCAATCCAAGCGGCTTCTGAGAACGCATATCCGATGCCCCTTCGGTATGTAAAAATTCACGTTGTACGCGGGGTCGGTCCCGCTGTTCCATATCCTAAGGTAGATTTTCTTGTCCTCCTTGCGGATTATCTTCGCCTGAACATAGGCTCCGCTTATGCTTTCGTTTACTTTTTTTGTCTGGTAAAGCTCCATGATAACCCTCCTTCATTTACACTATATACTCCCTTGTACTACATTCTGAGTTTACCATAAAAATATGCACATATACTTGCCGAGCCTTCGACAAAAAAAGCCATCCGCCGACACAATCCGCGAATGGCTCTCTATCCACAATCATCTCACATAAGCCCTGTCTATATCCACAATTACATGATACTTTTCCTCAAGCTGCGTTGCAGCCTCCTGAAGCTTACCCACAAGCTCCTCCCTGCTGCCCTTGTAATCATAAGGAACCACGACATCGAATATCAGGTTCGTTCTGTCATTCCCCTTCACCATTCTAAAGTCGTGTATAGTCATCTCAGGGTTAATCTTAAACAGCTGCTCCTGCATGCACGCCTTGAGGTGAAGCACCCGCCCGTTGTCCGTCTCGACCGGGTCCATATGTATGACCGCCTCACAGCCGAGCCTGCTCCTTAGCTCCCTCTCAATCGTGTCAATCTCCTCATGCAGCACAAATATGTCCACGTTTCCCGGAACCTCGGCATGAAGCGATATCATAACCCTTCCCGGACCGTAGTCGTGAACCACAAGGTCATGTATACCCGTGACAAGCTTGTGCGACCTGACTATCTGCTCAATCTCATTCACAAAAGCATCATCCGGTGCCTGGCCAAGCAGCGGGCTTATGGTGTCCTTCGCCGCATCATAGCCGGCATACAGGATAAAACATGCCACCGCCACACCGCACACACCGTCGAGATTAATCCCTGTGAACTTAGCGAGCAGCACAGAGGCGAGAACGACCGTCGTAGCCACAGAGTCGCTGAAGCTGTCACCCGCCGTAGCCTTCATGGCAGCCGAGTCGATCTTCTTTCCTATGCTCCTGTTGTAGGCAAACATATATATCTTCACTGCTATCGAAAACAGCAGCACGATTATCGCAGCGATGCTCGTGTCAACAGGCTCCGGCTTCACAATCTTCATAACAGACGAGCGTCCGAGCTCAAGCCCCATCACTATGATTATGACCGACACGATAAAGCCCGATATGTACTCAAATCTTCCATGCCCGAACGGGTGCTCCGTGTCCGGCTTCTTGCCCGCAAAACGGAAGCCCACAAGCGTTATGAACGAGGAGCCCGCGTCCGACAGGTTGTTGAAGGCATCCGCCATTATCGCTATGGAGCCGCTCACAAAGCCTGCCATATACTTGCCCGCAAACAATATAATATTCAATATGATACCAAGTATGCTGCACATACTGCCATAGACCTTTCTCACGTCCTTGGTATCTTCCTTAATAAAAATCTTAGCCAACAAAGTAACCATACTTTACCTCGATATCCGCCCCAATTCAAAAGCCCACCGTATCCGTTTTCTCCTGCAATCAGCCCTCTTCAATATATCTCGCACAGAAATCCGCAACATACTTGACCGTGTTGAAGGCGTTTATCTCCTCATCGCTCCAAACATGCGGCTGTGTATAAAATTCAAAGGATACTATTCCCCTGACTCCGTTCGTACATTCAAAGCCCGCCTGTGCGAAGCTTCTAACTGCGCTTAGTGCCACCATTCTTCCGTACTCGCTGCTGTCAGGGTAGGAATATACATCTCCGACCATGTAAGGCTCCCAGAACGTCACCTTGTTCTCAACCATGCTCTGACCACCCTCTACATGAAGGAGACACCCCTCCGGTATGTTCTCCAGCACTTTCGTGTTCCACTGCATATATTCAATATACCGCCCGTCCCTGCAAACGCTCATCGACGCTCTCTCGAAGCCGTACTTCACCGACAGTTTCTCGAGAAGAATACGCATGCATGACATGACATGTGCCCTGCGCTCCTCAACAGTCAGTTCCTCCGGCTCCTCATCGCTTAGCAGTCCTATGACATACTCCGCAATCATATCCTCCGGCTCGGCGCTCGCCGCCTCGAAGCTGTTCGCAGTCTCCTGCGGCTGCCTGAAAAATTCGATCTCTCCTATGTTCTTTTCCTCAGCCGTTCCCAGCGCCGACAAAGCCCTCTCATAGATAACATTCTCAACGCCATCGTAGTTGCTCTCAAAATCTATTCCCACATGTGCACCGAGAACTCTTCCGTCAAGCTGCTGAAAATACTGCTCCCCAAGCTCGGTTATTCCGTGCATGCTCTTTGCCACGGCATCTCCAAGCTCCGTGAGTGTCGTAAGACCTCCCGTGAACACCGCAAATCTGTGTATTCCGACTCTGCACACAAGAGTTCCGTGAGGGTAGCTTCTCCTGATACGTCTTATGAGGTTTATAAGCAGCTCCTCGGATTTTGCATGGCTCAGTCCGCACACAATTCTATCATATTCCGGAACATCAAATAATATGCATGCAAGCATGGTATCCGACTTGTGCCTTCTCTTATAGCGCGCAAGCGCGTCCATGACCCCATTCCTGTCCGACAATCCCATCATATCAATCTTATGTCCGGTTCCGCCCTCCGCATTTTCCCTCGAGGACATCATATAATTATGTATATCACTCACTCTTCCGAGCACCTCATACGGTCCCTGCCCGTCGAACTTCGTCCTCGCGATGAGTCTGTACCAGCGATAGTCCGCACTTATGTGAAGCCTCATTCTGAATACTCCCTCAATCGTTCCCGGCTCGCCGGACTTAATCTTCGCCGTGAGCCTTAGAAAGCCTTCTATGTCGTCAGGATAAATCATCTTCGCATTTATCATGGCTGCATCGAAGTCCTGAAGCCACGAACCGTACTTGGACAGCTCGCTCCTGTCCGAATACTGCATGAACTTCCTGGTCTTTAAGTCGTATCTGAACACTATATCCCCGGCAGCCTGCGCCACCTCTCTGAAAATGTCTCCCACTTCTTTCATACTAATCCTCATTTCCGAGCGATTTATCACGAGGAGGCGATGAGAAATTCGCGCAGGCGATTTATCATCTGCCATCGGAGCAATTTGTTTTCGCTCAGAAACAAATTGCCTGTGTGAAATCGTAATACATCTTAGTAAGTATAACACAAAAGGCGCCACATTAAAAGCTTAATGTGACGCCATTTTAACACGTTTATCAATTCAATTTAATTATTCGGAAATAACCATGTTGTTGTTCTCTGTGAGGTAATCGCTCACGATATCAAATATGAAGCTCTCTCTTACATACTCCTCGCCGTACTGCTCGATGAATGCTGCGGCTGAGTCAAAACCGTTGTTCGCTGCTGTCTCCTGCGCTCTTGTGTTGTACTCCTCATCAGAAAGAGTCATTCCGAGATCCTTGTATATCTCGCATGCAAGTATGATGTACTGAACCTCCTTCTCAGCCATAGAACGGCACTCATTTGTGAGGTCATCCTCTGTCATGCCGTACATTGTTGAAAGGAATGTTGCCATATCAACACCGTAAAGTGATGCATAGTATGTGAAGTACTGCTCATAGTAGCTGTGATAATCGTCAGCTATGCCTGCAACCTTCTCCTCAGGTAATGAGTTGAAAGTACTGTTCTCTGCAATCTTGTCCCAGAGACCATTCTCATAGTTGGTCTGCTGGCTCTCCTGTGCAGATGTGAGCATCTCGTTAGTGAAGTAATTCTCATACTCGTCGGCTGATGTGTAATCACCGTTAGTGTAAGCTGTCACAAGCTCATCGCCCCACTCAAGTTCATTCTTCTCGCCCTCAATCCAATTTACCGTAACTACGAAAGTTACCTCCTTGCCTGCAAGGTCAGTGTTATTGGAATAGTCCTCAGGGAATGTACACTTGAGCTCATACTCCTTGCCAACCTCAAGACCTGCGAGCTGCTCGTCAAGGTCAGAGATAAATCTGCCTGAACCTACAGTGTAGGACTGTGATGTAGCTGTACCTCCGTCAAATGCAACTCCGTCAAGAAGTCCGCTGTAATCGAGATTGATTACATCTCCGTCGGCTGTTGTTCCCTCGGTGATGTGCTCTCCCTCAAGGACATATGTGTTGTAGTAGCTTACAATGCTGTCCTTTCTCTCCTGTATCTGTGTATCTGTAACCACTGCGGCATCAACCTCTATATCAAGGTTAGTGTAGTCGCCGAGTGTAACGTACTCGCTGTAGTCTGTTACCTCTGTTGTCTGTGCAACCGGCTGTGCCTCTGTTGTTGTCTCGGTTGTTGTCTCTCCCTCAACTGTTGTCGTCTCAGTTGTTGTGGTCTCGTTCTTTCCGTCCTTATTGCATGCTGTAAGACCGAAAACCATAGTTCCTGCAAGCACAAGTGCTAATACTCTCTTTTTCACTGTATTCCTCCAATTCTTCCCCTTATCAGGAAATTAACATGATAAAATAAAAAAAACTAAATAGCTGCCACCATGCGACAGCTATTTAGTTATATCACACTTTATATGCAAAAGTAAAGCAAATCCATAAAGTTCACATTTTTTTCACCAAATGAATATGCCCTAGCTCACGCTGACGAAGTTCTCCAAATCCTCCGCCTCTATGGTCAGAAGCATCTGCTCATCTATCGAGTTGATGCTCTTTACAAGTCTTGTCGCCTGCTTCGAGACAGCCTTCTCAAAGTAATTTCTCACCTCTCTGGCGTTGGCAAAATTCTCCGTCTTATTCTCGCATGCCTGCACGAAGTACTCCTTCGCCTTGACCTTCGCGTCCTCGGACAGCACATAGTCCTGCTTCTTTGCCATTCCGAGAAGTATCTCGAACAGTTCCTCAGGCTTATAATCGTCAAAGAATATGAACTTGTTAAAACGTGAACGAAGTCCCGGGTTCGAGTTTAGAAACTCGTCCATGAGGTCAGGGTATCCGGCAACGATGACGACAAGGTTGTCCCTGTTGTCCTCCATCGCCTTTAACAGCGTGTCGACCGCCTCCTGACCGAAATCGCCCTCGCCCTTGTTGGCTGTGAGGGTATAGGCTTCATCTATGAAGAGTATTCCGCCAAGCGCCTGCTCCACAACACCGTTTACCTTCGTGGCTGTCTGACCGATATATCCGCTCACAAGCCCCGAGCGGTCGACCTCGACAAGCTGTCCGCCCGACAGTATTCCAAGCGAGTTGTATATGTCAGCGAGCATACGCGCCACCGTGGTCTTACCTGTTCCGGGATTTCCCGAGAACACAAGATGCTTCGACACGTTCGGCTGCTTCATGCCCTTCTCCTCGCGCAGCTTCTGGATACGCAGCAGATTGACAAGGCTGTTGACCTCCTGCTTAACGCCGTCAAGACCGACGAGCTGGTTGAGCTCCTCAAGCACCTCATCTACCGAGCGCTTCTTAGCCTTCTGTGTCTTAACCGACAGCTTCGTGTCATACAGACCGTACTCCTTCAGGAACTTTTCCATGATGGCGATGTAGTCCGTGAGCATCTTTACCTCCTGCTCACTTGTCACATCGTTGCAGGCTACGAACTCCTGTCCAAGCGCGCGGAACGTATTGACAAGGTTGTTCGCCCTCTTCTTGTCGTCCCCGAGCTTTCTTCCCGCATCGCACAGCACGAAGCCCTTGAGTGCAAACGGCACCTTCTTCGTGTAGGACTCATCATGGAGCTTGTCGTAGAACATTATGGACTTTATCTGTCCCTCCGTCATACGATAGCCCAGTGTGCTGTTGATAAATTCAATCTCCTTCTGGTCAACATATCCGTCGCCGTCGCTCAGATAAACCAAAAACTTCAAAAATTCATATCTCAGGTTCTCACGGAAGGTCGTATTGAGCTTATCCTTTATAACTCCGGCGCGCTCAATCTCCTCCGCCTGTTTAAGACATTCTTCCACCTGCGCTTTTATCTCTGACATACCCAACCCCATTTCTTAGCTCTCTAAAAACTATTATTCCTCAATACCCGCCTTAATCTTAGCCACCATATCGGCATACTCTGCCTCTGTGAGGTACTTCTTATCAGGGTTCATAAGGAACACACCGCCCCACTCAAACTCATCCTTATACTTAGGCACGAGATGAAAATGAAGGTGATGGCCTGTGTCACCATAAGCTCCATAATTAATCTTCTGAGGGTTAAAAAGCTTCTGAAGCACCGAAGAAACCTTCGCAATGTCCTCAAAATATGCTGCTCTCTCCTCTGCTGTGAGCTCGGTCATGTCACCGACATGCTTCTTGTGTGCGAGAATAACTCTTCCCGGGTGACTCTGCTCTTTAAATAAATATACCTTACAGGTATCCATCTCACAAATCTTAATTCCAAATTTTGCGACTAACTCGCCCTCCATGCAGTATGCACAGCTTGTATCCTTTTCCATGTTAGAACCTCCAAGTATTTATTGCGGTTTACGAAGTTGGGAACTTAGTGATATGTCCAACGGACGTTGAGAAATTTTGCTATATTACCGCTGGGCACGCTTTCGCTGCGTTTTGCCACGCAACGGTACATAATCGGCTAAAATACAGCCGATAAGTACCGGCGGTCAAAAAGCACCCAGCTTGCAATATAGTAAAATTTCTCAACTGTTCAATTTAAAGCCCAAGTTCCTCAACTACTTATTTATTACTCTTAATAATATATAACTTACATTGTATATTGTCAAAGGGTTTCAGACATGCATCGCGCTGGCATATCGTATTTGATGCATCGTATATAACGCAACAAAATCAAACCACTTTATGCACGGTAATGGGGCGGCACCTGAAGGATACCAGCCAACTATTGACAATGAACTTAAACACATACCTCACTAACCTTTGACAGAGAGCCATAAAAAGATACCACACTAACCATTTACAATAAGCAAAAATAATCCCCGGCTTGTATAATATGCTTATACTGAACCGGGGATATGTTTATACCTATTATATATAAGATTGTGCTGTTCCTTTATTTGAAAATCTGAAAAAAATACCAAACAGGAACAACTTATTCCTACTTCTCCTGTTTCTACATCCGGATAATAGCGGTGTCGTAGGCTTCGAGGGTGGCGGTCTTGATTCCGGACTCGGTCTTTACGTTGGCGGTCTGGGTCTCGCCGCTGTTGTTGATGATTACGAGCATGTTGCTTGCAGGATAGTAAGCGCACTCCGTGTATGGATTGTCGGTGATGTAATCGCCGTCGAGAGCCTCGCCGCCTGCAAGAAGAATGGTGTTGAACAACATTCTTGTGTTCTCAAGGCTGATGTTGTAGTGGGACATGTAAATTCCCTTGCCCTTGCCGAAGTCGTTGATGGTCATTGCCGGTGCTCCGTCCGCCTCTGCGACAACTCTTGCCTTGCCGTCAGTGAGATAGAGACCGCTTCTGCCCTTTATGCTGCTTCCCTCAGGCATGAGTCCGTCAACAGGCTGAACATCGTACTGCCACTTGCCGTGACATATTCTCGCACCTGTGTCCTCGTCGATGCCGAGAACGTGTGCCATTCTGAAGTAGGTGTCGTAGCCCGCAACCGCAGATGGCTCGTCAACACCGATGAAGGTTCCGCCGTTGTATACCCACTCAGTGAGCTTTGATACAACCTCCTCGTCCTTCCAGTTGTCGCCGCCGCTCCATGCGCTTCCCGCATAGCCTGCGTTTATAACCACGTCAACGTCCTTCAATGCTCCAGCCTTCACGTCCTCAAAGCTGATGAAGGATACATCAACAGGGAGTCCAGAGAGTGACTCATTGATATGTATAAGGTCGTTCATGTAGGTCTCATGGAAATGTCCTGAGAGTGTCCATGAACGGAGCTTGCCCCAGCTGTGAAGCACTGCCACCTTGGTCTTTATTGACAGAGGTGCGCCCTGTGCGTGGAAGGATTTAACGGTTCTGAACTCGTCCGAAACCTTCTCTATGTAATCGCAGAAATCCGGGAACGGCTCAACCAGGTGAAGATAGCCGCCAAGTCCTATTCTGTCGACAGGCTGTCTTAAGAGTGCTCTTCTTACGCTGTTCCAGTACTTCTTTGCATCGAGTGTAGGATTGCCGCCCTCCATAAAGGTAGGTGCGCCGCCAAGTCCTACAGGGAAAAGGTACGGGTGAAGTCTGAGCTCATGTGTAGGAACATCAACTCCCGAGCAGAGTCTTGCCTCGTAGCCTGAGAATACGCACTTGATAAGTCCGTCGAAACCGAACTCCTTAAATCTGCCGTTGTATGGCTCAATTCCTACCCAGCTGTCGTCGTAGAATACATAAGCCTTCTTGCCGTACTCGTGAACAATGTCCACAAGCTGCTTGCCGAACCAGATAACGAAGTCATTGACGAACTCCATCCAGTCTGCCTTCTGCTTCGTGCCGACCATATGTGTCACATGGAGCTTGCCCTGATTGATGAAATCCTCGGCTGTAAGGCTGTAGCCGTACTTCTTTGCAAACTCATCGAGAGCCAGCGGGCTGACCGTGAAATCGTAGGAACCCCAGTCTGAGAAGAGATTTCTGTTTCTCTCGCTGCTTCCCCAGATCCATACAAAGTTGTAGAACATGGAGGTAAAACGCACAACTGTGGTATCAGGGTGTGTCTCACACCAGTTTCTCATCCAACTGAGCATGTACTCTCTTGTAGCCTCATGTCTAGGGTCAATCTGCATGAGGTGCTCCTTTGTCCAGTTGTTCGTGGTGTGATTGTACATGGAAATCTCTTCCCATATACGGTAAGCCATGAAGCTGACCGTGTACTTATGCCAAGGTGTAATTCCCTTTATTGTCACCTTTCCGTCAGCATAGCTCCAGTGCTCCCTGCCAACCAGCGTGTCGGTGGTTCTGTCGTATACCTGCCAGTACTTGAGTGAGTCCTCGCTCTCATTTATGGAGAACTGCTCCGCGAAGAAGTCCTTCATAAGCTCAACCGTAAGTGTATCGCAATCTGCCACGATCGGCTGGGTCATGAGGAAGGTCTGCTGAAGCTTATCCATGTTCTTCTTAGCCCACTCATTATGGTCACGAATAATACAAATTGTTGAATAAATTCCATATCCGGCATTCAAAATCTCATCTGAGAGAACAGTTCCATCACTGTCTCTTATAACGTCTGCTCCCCACTTCTCTGCCATTTTAAGGGTAAGCTTCTCATAGCCTGACTCTCCGGGAAGTGTAAATCCACCTTTCTGTGCTGACATGTGTTTTTCCTCCAAAATCTCATATTTATAAATGTATTGGTGGCAAAGTAACTTTACCACCAATTAATAATTACCTACATGTTATAATGTTTTAAAGTGCTCCGTCCTTCTGAATATCGCCCGAAACAAGAAGCTCTGAAAAGAATGCGAGCGCAAGTCCCTGCCCCCAGCCCTGGATATATGCCTGGTGATTTTCGAAATGCTCCTGGCTCATGTCGAGGGGAAGCTCTGCTGCCATAAAGCAGCTGGCCATCTCCTCATTACAGCGGTACCGCCGGAAACATTCATAACCTTTCCGTCCTCGCTGACATTGGCAAGAAGTCCCTTTATTGACTTGTTGATGTACTTGCTGTGAAGAGGATTTCCTCTTGTGAGCATAGCCGCGGCAATACCTGCGGATGCGGATACCTCCTCGTATGACTCAGGGTCATCAACGACTGTTCTCCAGAGACCGTTCTCTGTCTGATATGTCTTGAGTGCTGCGAGCTGCTCGTTGAGCGAGCCTGCGATATCAATAAATTTAGGATAGAGATAGCACTCAGGAAGAATACCGCCAACCTGTGACATTGTGAACGCTGCCCACGCGTTGGCTCTGCCCCAGTAGATGCCAGACATATGGTCGCCTGCTATGTTGTCATAGCCGTGATACCACAGACCGCTGCTTGGATTCTGGAGATACTTGATGTGCCAGTAGTACTGGTTGAGCGCGTCATCTATCATCTCCTGATTCTTCTCCATAACTCCTACTCTGAGAAGAAGGAATGCTGCCATGAACAGTGTGTCGCACCAGCACTGCTCAGGGAAATCATTGTTGGCTGATACTGTGTGCTGAAGAACATTGTCCGCAAAACGGAGAGCGTCCTTCTGGATATAGTGTATCTTGCTCATGAGTATCTCATGATACTTCTCCTCGCCTGTTGCCTTGTAGAGTGTGATGAGGCAGTGTCCCATCGCACATGCATTTACAGTCCATACCTTAGGAAGTCCGAGGTCGATGAGCTCGTCAACCCTGTCCTTTAAAAGGTCAAGATATTCCTTCTTTCCCGTCTTTTCATATGCCTCTCCGATTCCGTAGTAGGCAACTCCGCACGGCCAGTCCCATGTAAGATCCATGTTCATGGTCTTT
>SAMEA104315434__coassemble_798_pt1 | contig 14857 bp, 9 predicted proteins | sample SAMEA104315434__metabat2_low_PE_016 | metagenome-assembled genome bin SAMEA104315434 (sample SAMEA104315434) | gut metagenome | biome: Monkey gut; feature: monkey-associated habitat; material: faeces | place: China | collected 2013
TGTTTGTCAAGAACTTTTTTAAACTTTTTTTCAAAACCTTGTTGAACCGTTTTGGTCTCAGGTAAGTTTCATATTGTTCTTGGCTTTCCTCTCGCGAGGACGTGTTATATATTAACATGTTCTCAGAGGTTTGTCAACAGCTTTTTAAAGAATTTTTTCTTTTTTCTAAAAACTGTTTACAATTAAAACCCAGCTTCCAAAACTGAGCTCACTGCCCGTTTGAGAAAGCTTGTTTATACTAACATACAGAAGCTGGTTTGTAAATACCTAAATTATAGATAGTTTTCAGCACATAATTGTGTGAATTGTCAGATAATAGATATTTTATATACATCTCATTCTATATTGTATATAATGATGTTGAGGTCAAAAGGTATTTTGACCTCTATGATATCGAATTGCTCCGCACTGCGTGCTCCCACAATTCTCAAAAACATTCGTAATTCGCACATTTTTCTTTGAAAAATGGCTACTTACTCATATTTTTGGCGGGTCACAATGTCAAAAATCCTCTCGCAAGCAAGCTTGCATCGGACTTCTGACCTTTTGACCCTGATATCTTATAATGATGTTGAGGTCAAATAGGCTTATTTATGTTTTGAACGTATTTCGGAGGTTTGATTAATAATGAATAAACGCAATTATCAGAGAGAACTTGAACAGCTTATCTCCAATATAGAGCCGGGACAGGTTCCAACTCTATTGCTGCACGCCTGCTGTGCTCCATGTAGCAGTTATTGTCTTGAATATCTCTCACAGTATTTTTCCATAACAGTGCTTTTCTACAATCCCAACATATCGCCTGCTGAGGAATACCAAAAGCGCGTCGATGAAATCAGGAGACTTATATCAGAGCTCCCTGCCATAAATAAAATATCGCTTATAGAGGGAAGATATCTGCCTGAAGAATTTTATAACGCGGTCAAAGGACTTGAGCTTGAGCCCGAGGGCGGCAAAAGATGTCCTGTCTGCTTTGAGCTGCGTTTAAGAGAAGCCGCCGTGACGGCAAAAAAACTTGGCTTTGATTATTTTACGACGACACTCAGCATAAGTCCTCTTAAGGATGCCGAGAAGCTCAATGATATAGGAAAAATGTTGTCGGACGAGTATGGGGTAGCGTACCTGTATTCCGATTTCAAGAAGAAGAACGGATATAAGCGCTCGATTGAACTTTCAAGAGAATACAATCTGTACAGACAGAATTTCTGCGGATGTGTGTTCTCAAAGCGTGACTCCGGAACCGATTAGAACGCTTACATATATAATTTCAAGCAAAAATGGGGCGTTTATTATGATACATGCCTTCCTCACTGAACATTCTTTTTCCAGCAAAGAGGGGAAATATCATTATAACCGCCCCATTTTTTATTTAATAATTGTTATGTCATTATCAATATTCCGGATACATGATTGTTATGTTATTGTCAAAATTCTTTATTTGCAGTCCCAATGGATAAAGCTTCTCCTTATATTGCCAATCCTCCTCAAACAGAACATAGCAGGCATTGTAAGCCACATCATCGGGAAGTCCAAAGACATATCTTCCCGCATATTCCTCTATATGCTCCATATCAATATCGTATGGTGACGGAAGTGCGCTCACAAGATAATATATGTAGTAGGTGTATCCCATGAACACCGGAAGTTCAGAAAGCTTTTCATCGCTCTCAATAAATTCCACAACCTCCGGATAGATGTCGCTCATAAAGCGGTGCCTCATATCCGGCTCCTCGGTAAAATAATATTTCAGAAATGAAACCGCGAACACGGCATATACCACTGCAATCACGGCTGCTGCCGTTTTCTTAAATTTTATAAAATCCACCGTTGTCAAAATTCCACTCACTATATAGTATAGCACGCTGAAATATATGCCATTCATCTTGTAGGATGTAACTCCTGCGCCGCCGATCATCATCCCGACTATCCACTCTGCCACAAACCAGATAAATAACCCGTCATACATGTCAAAGCTTCTGCTGCGGATATTTTTTACCAATTTAATTATTCCTCTGACAAATCCCACCGCAAAAAACGGAATGGACACCTTAAACAGCGTATAATATTTACTGTTAGAGCTGAAGCCTACCCAGTCGTACATAAATACGGCTCTGAATACCTTCGGAAAATTGCCAAGTTTCGGCATGGACAATTCCCCAACCCTGTACTCGGGAAGCTTTATGAGGGTAAATTTCCACAGCTTTATGGTGTTAAGGTCAAATATATTTATAAGCTGAATTATAATAAGCGGAGCCGCAATCACCGCAACCGGAATGCAGAAGCATATCGCCTGTTTAAGGGTCAGCTTTTTCATATACAGAAGATAAACAAACATCATAATGAGAAACAGTATCATAATAAAGTAGCTCAGCACATAGGTATAGAGCACGGCTCCACACGCCACACCCGCGAGCACAAACCATCTGAGCCTGCCGTCCTTCAACGCCCACGCAAGGCACAGCATGAATATTGCTGCAGAACCGAGCATCAGATTGCAGTCCTGACCGAGCCTTCCCGCCATGATGAAAAACGGAAGTATCGTAAATAGAACAGCCCACCATATTCTCGTTCTTCTGTCAGAGCCCGATATTTTCAAAAAGCCAAGTCCGGCAAACAGCACCATCATCGACATTATGACCGAAGGTATTCTGATTATAAACTTTGAAAATCCAAAAAGTTTTATCAGTATAACCGCCATGTATGCGTACATCACGCTCTGACCGCCGCCGAAGTTGATAAGGTACAGCGGATATGAGTATCTGTATCTGTCAACACCATAATGTGCCATTGACCAGGCATCATACGCCATTCCCGCCTCGTCGATGTTCCAGCCGCCCGGTATCTTATCGAGCATGATAAGGTGAAGCGCCAGAGCACATATGCTTATAAATGCAAGTGCTATAATCTCCATGTGTTTTTTGACAAACACGGCAATTTTTTTCATCTGTATTTCCTCCAATTTTTTGAACATAAGTTAATAAACCTATGTTAATTAACGTATATTCATTTTCCCCCCAATTCACCCGGCTTGTCAACAGCGGCATTTATTTTGTCACAAATTTCCTATTACGCAAAAAAAGAGACATCAAATAGATGTCTCTTTTCATGTAACGGAGAAAGAGGGATTTGAACCCTCGCGCCGGTTGCCCGACCTACACCCTTAGCAGGGGCGCCTCTTCGGCCTCTTGAGTATTTCTCCGAATTCACAATTCGTATTAAATTGTGGCTGCCAAGGGTTCAATGTGATGTACATTATCACCTGACACGATAGATATTGTATCACACCATAACATAGTTGTCAATCAATTTTTATTTTTTATTTTGGCAGCATTTTTGAATCTCTGTTCCGGGCATAAATTGCTGTTCTCGGCACCACAATATTTGCGATAAGCGCGATGAAAGCAAGCAGTGATATCACGTCCATCACATGCCACATGGTTTCCCCGGCATAGTATACCTTGATGTCTCCCTCATAGCCCGGCTCGGTTATTATTCCGAGTCTTGCACACTCGCCGATCTTAAACGGCTGAAATTCGTTTCCGGTGTCGACATCGACAATTTTATAGCCTCTGTAGTAGAGGAGCGGAAATTCCACAATACCTATATTTTCCTTGTCCGCCACCACATGAGCATATATGTTGGTGTACTGTTTATGGTACTCAGTCACCTCGGAGTTCGTGGTAAAGCAGTAGTGTACGTCGTAAAACTGGTCGAGGTACGGCATCCTTCCGTCTGCGGTTAGCGGTATATACTCCATATTGCCTATGGAGCTTGAAAATCCGACGTTGTTGTCATTGATGCTTAAGTACTTTTCATATCTTCCATTTATGATAAATGATACACCACTGTAAATTGTCTGAAATAACATTATAAAAACAATGGCATATCCGGCGTACTTTATAACTCTGTCCTTCCTGTTATACAGAATACATGCCGTCACCGTAACCAACAGACAGCTTATAATCATAAATCTGAAAGCATACTGTATGTTAAGAATACAGTTACGCACCGCCTCAGCAATTTTGCTCAACGCATGACTATCAATATATTCCGGGTTAAGCTTTTCAATTATGGCACCCCACGGAAAACGATTTGTACAGATTATCGTCGCTATCGCTGCAAAAACTGCCACAAAAAACAGTCTTTTCTTATCCTGCTTTTCAAGTGTCTTAGTCACCATACCATACACAATCAGCACGGCAATGATTAAAAGTGCCGGACCTGAGCCCGCCTCCAGGACATTATACCAGCTCTCAGGCTTTCCAAGATTATACTTAAACATTGCACGAACCGACACATTGTTGGACAGCTCCTGCCCCTGAAGCAGGTTCTCACTTATGATGGTGTCCTCGAACATATAGTTTTCAAGGAACGGATACAGGAACCACAGGTTGAGAACTATTGTGAACAGCACAATCTTAAGCAGCACGATAAATGTCTTTTTTCTGAAGGTCTTTTTAAAGAGCACGAGGCAGATTATGACCGTGAAAAGACCGCTTATCTCGGTGCTCAGAATATGCGACTGTATTATTCCGGTATATCCCAATACCGGTAAAATCCATAGTCTGCCATAGCCCTCTTCCTCGGGAGAAGCCGTATATATCTTCCACAGACCTGCTGCCACTAGTGGCAGAAAAGTGATGGCTGTATACTCGCCGACAGCACCGCGCTGATATAAGTCAAAGAGTCTATACAGTGAAAGGCTGTACAGTATGCTTCCGTACATTGCCGTCCTGTCGTTCTCAAACATCAGCTTGAAGCAGTAATATGAAATCAGTATCGTCGCAAGATTGATAACCACGACATATATCTTATATGCGCCCTGTATACTGAATCCGATAAGTCTTGCTATCGCCGCGATATTGTAAAACAGTCCGCCGTAGTACGTCGAGAATGCATACCCGTATCCGCCGTTGAACGCAGGCTCGACCCTGACCGGAAGCTGCCCCGCCTTATAACCCTGCATAATGCCCTCTATCCGGACGAGATGAATTTCCAAATCCCAGCCGACCAACAGATTTTTGTGAAACAGCGGTATGCAGGATATCAAAAGCACCACGGCAAATATACATAGCTTTTTCACATCGTCTCGCGATATCACAATTTTTTTATTCTTTATCTGCGAATATACGAAGGTAAGTGCAAGAAGCATCAGCGTGACTGCGAACATAATGTCGCATACATACTTGGTCGATGTGATTGTGCACGCCGCTATGTGAGCAGACTGCGACTCCACATCCTCTCCTATCTGCCTGACACTTATCGTTATATCCCTGTTATGACCGTTTATCCAGAACTCGGTCGTGAGGCTGTCGTCATTTTCGCCCAGATAATTTTCCACCTGTGCTATTCCCTTCACGGAGCCGTCCAAGTTCTGTATATACAGGTAATTCACGGTATCAATCCCACTGTAAATCTCATATTCACAGGTGAGATAGTAATGCCCGAGCGGAAGTCTTATGCTCTCCCCGGGCTGTATTGAATAGCTTTTTGACGGGATAAAAAACATGACAAAAAGCACTGCCGTCACAAGTATTTCCAGCAAAAATACTGCCGACAGCACCGTAATTTTCTTATCTTGCAGTAATCTCTTCATACAAATCTCTACCTTCCGAGTCAATCACAACAATCACAGGAAAATCCTTCACTGTCAATTTTCTTATCGCCTCGGTGCCGAGGTCATCATACGCGATGACCTCCGATGAGGTTATGCACTTGGAAAGAAGTGCGCCTGCACCGCCCACTGCCGCAAAATATACCGCCTTGTCCCTGACTATCGCCTCGTGCACAGCCTGATTTCTCTTTCCCTTGCCAATCATGCCTATGAGCCCGAGGTCAAGCAGTGACGGGGCGTACTTGTCCATTCGGCTCGCCGTTGTCGGTCCCGCTGAACCGATAGGTCTGCCCTCCCTCGCCGGTGACGGGCCCATGTAATAGATTGTGTTGTTCTTCACATCAAAAGGAAGCTCCTCTCCTTTTTGAAGAGCCTCATACATTCTCTTGTGCGCCGCATCCCTCGCGGTATAGATTGTTCCCGTGAGATACACATAGTCTCCCGCCTTTAAGGTGGTGGATATGCTGCTGTCAAAGGGTACATTGATATGCTTGTCCATTTTTGTCTCCTTATTCAACTTATCATTTTTCGTAATTGTTTACTGAAAAATTCATATTCTTTTATTGCTTGAAATATATTGTATCTTTGTCAAAATATTTCTCCAGCAGCCTGTCATAGCGAAGCTCCTCGAACACGGCGTTTTCGTCCTGAAGGTAAAAATAGTCCGCCGCAAGCTGTGTGCCGCCAAATATGTAGAATGCCTTTTCGCTCATGGTATCCGCGTCGTTGAAAAAGAACACGCTCGGAACACTGTCCTCGTAGGTCAGCTCCATGTTTCTTGTGTTTGTGTCATAGTAGCCCACAAACCTGTCATCAATTCTCTTGTCGAACCTCTCTGCATCGCCATTTTTCAGGTGGACGTCCGCCGCGTAAGCAGTCGTGTTGAGGTAGTTGAACATGGAAAACACCATGACAGCCACGCCTGCTGCCGCATAAACCGCGAACATAGGCAGCTTCAATTTTGCGTAAGGCTGTGCCTGCGCGGAACCATTAAGCCTTCTTTTTATGACCACACTCACATAGCCCATGACGTACACGATACATGCCATGGTGGCGAGCACCGAGTTAAAATATATCAGGTCGAGCACCCTTGCGTAGTACGGTATACCCGTGAACTCCACAGGTGCAAGTGAGGCACAGTATATAAGATAAGTGACTGCCACAAAGAGCAGCGGCTTTTTAAATTCAAATTTACAGTCGGATTTCAAAAACGAAGCCAGCGCCATAATTGCGATGAATATATAGTACGGCAGGGTTCCGTTTCTGTGATAGGAGACAAAGAATATACTTCCGTTTTTTATCGATGTCCACACCGTCGCGAAAAATCCAAGCTTTCCCACGGTCTGGGCGCCCCTTATGTAATTTCCCGGAGCCAGAACGCTTAGCATGAGGCTTATGAGGCTCAGCATGAACACGATTATAACACCGTTTTTTCTCATACCGTTCTTTTTTGCCATGTAAATCATTTCAAGGAACAGTATGCAGGCTGCCGAAAGCGCTGTGAGAAGATTGCCCTGCCCTGAGATAAAGGCCAGTACGGACGCAATGACAAGGCATACTATTCTCCACGCCTTCCTGTCTGGGTTCATGTACAGCAGCGTGAACACCTGTGTCAGAAGCGATACGGCAAAAAATATGGTGTAATTTGACGCGCCCGGCCACCAGTAAAAGCCCTCTCCGGGCGACGGAAGATAATTTACCAGAAGAAATATTGTCACACATGCAACGGCAAGCGCAGCCGTAACCGACTGCTTTAAGACCGTTCTCATAACGACATGTGAAGTTATCATAACTGATACAAATAATATGATGAGTGTCGCGTATGCGGCATACATGTAATATTTTTCATTGAACGCCACGGGTGACAGAGCTGTAACAAACATGCTTATAAAGCACCCGCTGTGATACTTCCAGGCGAGCACCGCCGTGTGAAGCGCCTCCTTTATGGCGCCCGATACGGAATGAGTCGACTCCCATACCCTGTGAACCGAAAAGCTCATCCAGTAATCGTCCGTGGTCGAATGGGTGTACTGCGCGATACACATAACCGGATACAGCTTCCATACAAGCCACGCCAAAAAAGCCACGCTCAGCACAATCTCTGCAATCAGACAGAAATTAATCTTCTTTTTCATACTCAAAATCCCTTTAACCCCTTATTCACATTGTCTATATAACTCTGTGTGCATGTCTGTTGACATGGCAGCAGATGTTGACCGCAACGGGAAGCCCCGCAATGTGCGTCGGATAGGTCTCGACATTGACCGCGAGGGCAGTCTTAGAGCCTCCAAGTCCGCCCGGTCCTATTCCGAGTGCGTTAATCTTCTCAAGAAGCTCGTCCTCAAGCCCGCGGACATATCCTGACGGTCTCTCACCGTCCAAGTCCCTTGTAAGAGCCTTCTTTGCAAGAAGCGCACATTTCTCAAAGGTGCCGCCTATGCCGACGCCGACTACCATCGGCGGACATGCGTTAGGTCCGGCGTCCCTCACAGCCGTGAGCACAGCCTCCTTAACGCCATCTATGCCGTCAGCCGGCTTTAACATGAATACGCGGCTCATGTTCTCGCTTCCAAAGCCCTTCGGCGCTATGGTTATCTCAAGCTGGTCACCCGGCACAATGTCGTAGTGAATAACGGCAGGGGTGTTGTCCTTGGTGTTCTCCCTCTCAAGCGGGTCCTTAACCACTGATTTTCTCAGATACCCGTCGACATAGCCCTGTCTCACACCCTCGTTGATGGCATCAGTGAGTGAACCGCCCTCAATGTGTACGTCCTGTCCAACCTTCATAAACACGACAGCCATTCCGGTATCCTGACATATAGGTATCATGTCGTTTCCTGCTATCTCAAGGTTTTCCTTAAGCTGGCCGAGTATCTGTCTGCCAAGAGGAGAGGTCTCCTCGTCGGCAGCCTTCTCAAATACCTTTCTCATGTCGTGAGACAGAAAGTGGTTAGCCTCGATACACATTTCCTTTACGTTTTTTATTATTTCCTCTGTGCTTATACTTCTCATTGTCAGCCCTCTGCATATTAAAATTTATGTTCACTCAGTAAGAATTACATTTTTTCCGTAATAATCGGCAATTCCCGTGTACGAAGTTTTGTCATCATGCACGAACACAGGCACATACGGCGGCTCGGTTATGTATACGTCCCAGTATGGGCTGTTGACGAGCTCGTCATACCGCTCGTTGAGTATCCTGTCGTACTCGTACACCGTCCCGAACTCCATCGCTCCGTTAGCCCTGAACGCGGTGGACAGATTGTAGTAATCCGCATCTTTTAGTTCGCGTCTGCACAAAACCACGGCACACATGGCAGCAAGTGCAAACGCAATATTCATTACCGCTCTGTTGTGTCTGCTCTTAAGCCATGCAGCAAGCGCGCCGCACAGATATATTATCGATACGGTAAACGACATCATCGATATGAAAAAGTTCGTGTCGAGAACGCGACCGAAATAGAAGGAAATCGTATACTTTGTCGGTGCAAACGATGCATACACAAGGCATACCATAAGTATGCATACGACAGGAGGGAGCTTAAATCTGCTTCTGTCCGTCTTTTCACAGGAATAAAAGCTCCAGAACGCGATGACTGCCACCATTGCATAATAAAAGTACATGGCCTTCTGTGTCAGTGAATTAATCATTATGGTTCCCTCGTAAAATGAGCGCTTTATCGTCTCAAATACGCTGAGGGTTCCAAACTGCACCCTCGCCTTATTGCCCGGAGCCACGACGATGATTATAAGTCCGGCAAGCGCGCACACAAACGGTATCCATCTGAGCGTCTTTGCTGACTTCTTCACATATATGTGGTATGCCAGCTCATATACCGTGAGGCAGGTCGAAACCAGCGAGGTGAACGGATTTCCGAGTCCTAACAGGAACATGCATATGCTCGTTACGACAAGCAGCGCCGTCTTTTCCTTCTCCCAGTATATGGCGTACAGTCCATGTGCGAACATGAAAAGTCCGAAGAAAAACGTGTAATTGGCTACGCCCGGCCACCAGTACAGCCCCTCGCCCGCATCGTAGAGATAGTTCATAAAAAATATCGTGAACAGCAGCATGATGCTTATGCTGTTTATGATAGGCATATGCCATCTTCTGTACAGCAGACCGTAAGCCGCCATCATGGCACCTATCATAAATGTCACAAACATGAAATAGAATGTAAAAGGATAAGCCGACTCGCCGAACACTATCGGTGACATACTCGTGAGGAACATACTGAAAAAGTTCCCGTCCCATGTTTGGTATATTCCGATGGCATATTTGAAAGCTTCTGTGATAAAAGCCCATATTGAGTGGGTCTGCGTCCATTTTCTGTAGACCGCCATGCTCATCCAGTAGTCGTCAAGCGTGGGGTGACTGTACTGTGCAATCACCACCACAGGCTTGATCATGGCTACAAAAAATTTCAAAACTACCAGTAAAACAACTATCTGGACAAGGTAATTAAATACCTTTGCCTTGTTATTCTTCAGTTGTTCCAACAATCTCGTCAGCATTATCGTCGGCTTCATTGTCCTCTTCCTTCGTCTCATCGCCTTCGCGAACCTTAGCTACCTTTGCAACCTTAACGCCCTCATCGAGATTGATAAGCTTAACTCCCGAGGTTATTCTTCCGAGCACGGATATACCTGCTACCTGCAAGCGGATAATGATTCCCTCCGTCGTGATAAGCATAACCTCCCTGTTCTCGTTGACAGCCTTAACACCTATTACATTACCGGTCTTGTCGTTAATCTTATAGCACTTGATTCCCTTGCCGCCTCTGCGCTGTACAGGGAACTCCTCCTTCTTCGTTCTCTTACCGAGACCGTTCTCGGAAACGATCAAGAGCTCGTCGCCCTGCGTGTCGAGCTGCATTCCGACAACCTCGTCGCCTGCCATAAGGTTCATACCAATTACACCCATCGCGCTTCTTCCGGTAGGTCTTACGTCCTGCTCGTTAAATCTGATGCACATACCGAGCTTGGTCACAAGAATGATATCCTTGCTGCCGTCGGTCTCCTTAACCTCGATGAGCTCGTCGTCGTCCCTGAGCGTGATCGTCTGGATACCCGTCTTACGGATATTAGCGAACTCCTTTGCAGGCGTTCTCTTGACAATACCGTTCTTGGTACACATGAAAAGATATGAGTCATCTTTGATACCATTTACAGGTATGATTGCACTTATCTTCTCGCCCGGCATGAGCTGTAAGAGGTTTACAATGGCTGTTCCTCTCGCTGTGCGGCTCGCCTCCGGTATCTCGTATGCCTTCAGGCGGTAAATTCGTCCAAGGCTTGTGCAGAATAAGAGGTTCTTGTGTGTTGTGGTCATAAATAAGTCCTCTATGTAGTCCTCATCTATCGTCTGCATTCCCTTTATTCCGCGTCCGCCCCTGTTCTGACTCTTGAAGTTGTCGAGAGTCATTCTCTTTATATAACCGAGGTTAGTCATGGCAATAACCGTGCTCTCATCAGGAATGAGATCCTCCATGTTAATCTCGGACTCGTCATAGCCGATTGAGGTTCTTCTGTCATCGCCGTACTTGTCGGAAATCTCCATAATCTCCTTGCGGATAACCATAAGAAGCTTCTTCTCGTCTGCAAGTATAGCCTTCAACTCCTCTATTCTGGCTCTGAGTGCGGCTAACTCCTGCTCAATCTTCTCTCTCTCCAAGCCTGTGAGCGCTCTAAGACGCATATCAACGATAGCCTGAGCCTGAACGTCGGTGAGACCAAAGCGCTCGATAAGTCTTGTCTTTGCTGCTGCCACATTCTCGGAGCTTCTTATAATGCTGATAACCTCGTCGATATTGTCGAGAGCTATCATCAAGCCCTCCAAGATATGCGCTCTCGCCTCAGCCTTGTTGAGCTCGTAGCGTGTTCTTCTCGTCACAACGTCCTTCTGGTGAAGAAGGTAATAGCCGAGCATCTCCTTGAGATTAAGCACCTTAGGCTGCTGGTCGACAAGCGCGAGCATGATCACGCCGAAGGTATCCTGCATCTGTGTGTGCTTGTAGAGCTGATTGAGAACGATATTCGCATTGGCGTCCTTTCTGAGCTCAATGCATATTCTCATACCCTGTCTGTCGGACTCATCTCTCAGGTCAGTTATTCCGTCAATCTTCTTTTCCTTGACGAGCTCCGCTATCTTCTGGATAAGGTTTGCCTTGTTTACCATGTATGGAATCTCGGACACGATAATACGGCTCTTGCCGTTAGGCATAGCCTCTATATCCGTCACCGCGCGCACCTTAATCTTGCCGCGTCCGGTGCGGTATGCCTCCTCGATTCCTCTCTTGCCGATAACCATGGCTCCTGTAGGGAAATCAGGTCCCTTCACGATCTCCATGAGCTCATCAATCTCTGTCTCCCTGTCAAACTCAACCTCGTTGTCGATAATCTTGACAACGGCTGCGATGACCTCGCGAAGGTTGTGAGGCGGTATATTGGTCGCCATACCAACGGCGATACCCGAGGTTCCGTTCACCATGAGGTTAGGATATCTCGACGGGAGCACTGTAGGCTCCTTCTCCGTCTCATCAAAGTTCGGGCTGAAATCAACCGTATCCATGTCAATATTTGCAAGCATCTCCATGGAAATCTTACTGAGTCTCGCCTCAGTGTATCGCATGGCAGCAGCGCCGTCACCGTCGACGGAGCCGAAGTTGCCGTGTCCGTCGACAAGCGGATATCTCGTCGCAAAGTCCTGCGCGAGCTTAACGAGTGCATCGTAGATGGAAGAATCTCCGTGTGGGTGGTATTTACCCATTGTATCGCCGACGATACGCGCGCACTTTCTGTGCGGCTTATCCGGGCCGTTGTTCAGCTCTATCATAGAGTAGAGTATTCTACGCTGTACCGGCTTAAGACCGTCCCTGACATCAGGGAGCGCTCTCGCAGCGATAACGCTCATCGCGTAGTCTATATATGAGTCCTCCATAGTCTTTTTCAGGTCTACATCATGGACCTTATCAAAGATATGCTCATCCATTCAAATTTCCTCCAAGTTATTTATAATTTATATATCCAGGTTCTTTACGAACTTCGCGTTTGCCTCGATGAACTCTCTTCTAGGCTCAACATTGTCGCCCATGAGGGTTGAGAAGGTGACATCTATCTCGGAAGCGTACTCCTCGTCGTAGAAAACCTTCTTGAGTATTCTCTTTGCCGGGTCCATTGTGGTCTCCCAGAGCTGGTCTGCGTCCATCTCACCAAGACCCTTGTAACGCTGTATCTTGTTGTTCTGGTCACGTCCCACCTCGGTCAGAATATCATTGAGCTGCTCTTCCGAATATGCATACCATACCTTCTTGTTCTTCTCGAGCTTGTAAAGAGGCGGCTGTGCAAGGTACACATAGCCCTGCTTGATAAGCTCAGGCATAAAGCGGTAAAGGAAGGTGAGCATGAGCGTCGCGATATGTGCACCGTCGACATCGGCATCGGTCATAATGATAATCTTGTGGTAGCGCAGCTTGCTTATATCAAAATCCTCATGTATTCCCGTTCCGAATGCGGTTATCATCGCCTTAATCTCGGCATTTCCGAGTATACGGTCAAGTCTTGCCTTCTCGACATTGAGAATCTTTCCTCTAAGCGGAAGGATAGCCTGTGTCGCACGGCTTCTTGCCGACTTGGCTGAGCCGCCGGCGGAATCTCCCTCTACGATGAAAATTTCACAGTTCTTAGGGTCCTTGTCGGAGCAGTCTGCAAGCTTGCCCGGAAGGCTCATGGACTCAAGTGCAGTCTTTCTTCTCGTCAAATCCCTCGCCTTTCTTGCTGCCTCCCTCGCTCTCTGCGCGAGAAGAGACTTCTCACATATCATCTTGGCAACCGTCGGGTTCTGCTCGAGGAAATATGTAAGCTGCTCTGTAACGACATTGTCAACCGCACCTCTCGCCTCGCTGTTTCCAAGCTTCTGCTTGGTCTGACCCTCAAACTGAGGATTTTCAATCTTTACACTGACAATGGCAGTGAGACCCTCCCTGATGTCCTCACCCGTCAGGTTCTGCTCGCTGTCCTTTAACAGCTTATTCGACCTCGCGTAGTCGTTGAAGGTCTTGGTAATCGCATTTCTGAAGCCTGTAAGGTGCATACCGCCCTCAGGCGTGTTTATATTGTTTACAAAGGAATAGATACTCTCGTTGTAATCGTCGTTGTGCTGGAAGGCAACCTCCACGGATATGTTGTTTACCGTGCCCTCGCAGTAGATAATATTCTCATAGAGAGGAGTCTTGCTGCGGTTAAGATACTGCACGAACTCCTTGATACCGCCCTCATAGTGGAATATCTTCTCCTTCTTGTCCTCCCTGTCGTCCCTGAGAATTATCTTGATTCCCTTCGTTAGGAACGCCATCTCCCTGAGACGATTCTTCAATATGTCAAAATCATATACGGTATCCTCAAAAATCTCCTTGTCAGGAAGGAAACTTACCTTCGTTCCGGTCTTTTCCATATCGCAGCTTCCGACAACCTTGAGAGGATACATTACCTTGCCCCTCTCGTATCTCTGCTGGTATATGCTGCCTTCATGGTAAACCTGAACCTCAAGCCACTCGGAGAGCGCGTTTACGACGGACGCACCTACTCCGTGGAGACCTCCCGATACCTTGTAGCCTCCGCCGCCAAACTTGCCTCCGGCATGGAGAATTGTAAATACAACCTCTACAGCCGGGAGTCCCGACTTGGCATTTATTCCCACAGGTATACCTCGTCCGTTGTCCGTTACTGTTATTGAATTGTCAGAGTTAATCTGCACATCGATCTCGGTGCAGTAGCCTGCCAAAGCCTCATCTACCGAGTTGTCTACAATCTCATAAACCAAATGATGAAGTCCCTTCGATGATGTACTGCCAATATACATTCCCGGTCTTTTTCTTACTGCCTCAAGACCTTCAAGTATCTGTATCTGGTCAGCTCCATAGTTATTTTCCATGCTTTCCTCATTTCTGCGCTAAGCTAAATTAAATATTCTAAAAGTAATGATATATGCGGCAGCAGCGCTCTCCCATATATCTTATTTATCAGTTCTTCTCAACCACATGCCCGTCCGTCACATAGAAAACCTTGTCTAGGTGAAAACGGCAATTGATAAATTCATCCAGTCCCGTGCATGTCACAATGGTCTGGACATCGCTTATGCTGTCAAGCAGATAGTTCTGCCTGTTCGCGTCAAGCTCCGAAAAAACGTCATCGAGCAACAACACAGGCGTATCCCCTGTTAAGAGCTTTACAAGCTCAATCTCC
>SAMEA104315434__coassemble_907_pt1 | contig 13650 bp, 13 predicted proteins | sample SAMEA104315434__metabat2_low_PE_016 | metagenome-assembled genome bin SAMEA104315434 (sample SAMEA104315434) | gut metagenome | biome: Monkey gut; feature: monkey-associated habitat; material: faeces | place: China | collected 2013
TCCGCTCATCAATCTGTATATTTATGACACACAGGAGAATGAGATTTTCAGAATGACAAAGGAAATCGGGCATGCACTTGCCACATACAGATTTTTCTACAAGGGCGAGCCTTACGGGGTGCTGGAGAAACAGTTCACGTTCGTGCGCGACAAATTCGCGATGGATATAAAGGACGGAAAGCTGGAGCTTATCGAGTACGCAGGCACGATAGGACACAATTTCAGGGTTATGCTGAAGGGACAGATGATTGGCGCAATCATGGATAACATGGACATCACTATTGAGAATGTCATATGGGACAACGCATTCCTGATTGTCCATGAAAAGAAGTATCTGCCGCTTGTGACTGCGATGGCTGTCATGGTGGCGAGGGAGCTTGCACGCGACGAGGACGGCGGATTGACAAACCGCACGGGCGGCGCAACAGACATAATATAAGGAGGGGATTTTAGAAGATGGGTAAGAAGAGACTGGCGGGATTGTTGATGGCTGTGGTTACAGCTGCAATGCTTTCCGGCTGTGACGGGGAGTCCAGGGTCACAATTTCCGATGCGGAAGCGGCAAAGGAAGCACTGAACACGGCTTCGAGTGTATATTTTGAGGGAAATTTAGAAGCCGTCAATCAGGATACGGATATTCTGGCGGACGGAGCCGTGGCAGGGCATATGGAGGAGTCGGGAATATTTAGCACGAGATGGACGGTCACGGTGGGCGGTGAAACCTGGTTTTATATGAAGATTGTGACCGATGAGCCCATTAACGATGACACGGATATTTACGTTACCGCTGCTACATACGGCTACTACGACGAAAATGACAACTGTCTTAGCTATGCACAGGAGCGGCTGATGCGTGGGGACGGCAACTATGCAGATTACGTTTATTTTATGGACGCTGACGGAAACCTGAGAGATTACTGCATGGAGGAAACCGGAGAGTATGTCATTGATATGGACGGCAATGTGATTGCGAGAGCGGACAGCCGCGCCGATGCCATAGGAAATGGCTGCCATATACAGATAGACATGGAGGAGGGCTGCGATATGCAGATGGACTTCATGGATAAGATGGCGATGTACATTCAGCAGTATGACGAGCTGAAGTTCTGGCACAGCAATTAAATAACAGAGGTTATCACGATACTTATGTAACATTCTAATCTGCTTATTTGTACATATATAAAATTATATAGGAGGTTTTCATATGGGAATTGGTGAAATGCTGGGTGTAAAGACCTTAAAACTGGAACTGAAGGGAAACTACGCTTCTTTGGAAGAACTTTTAGATGCGATGAAGAATGTCAAATTTGAGGCGGGTGTTCCCACAATCACAAAGCATGGCATTGGAAAGGTAATTGTATTTCCGCCGATTGACCGCAACAATCAGGTCTGGATTACGGGAGCCAAGGGAAAGTTTACCATCGCTCGCAGCACCGAGGTGGCGGGACTTGGAAATATGGCAAAGAATGCGGCACTTGATGCTTTGACAGATGGCTGGAGCAGCATGAGCGGCGCTTTCGGAAATAAGAAAAAGCGTTGTATGGAATTGGTGGATATAACTGCCAAGGAAATCGAGGCAGCGGGGATTTAAGACAAAAAACAAATAGGCAGGTTTGAATGTTACATAAGGTAAGAAAGGACATATGGTCGGTGGGATTTGTGGAGAAGCGGTTGAAAAAGGATAAAACAATAATAAGGGGCAGAGGCAGAATTGCCCTGTTATTTGCCCTGATGCTTGTCGGGACATCGGTTTTCCTGACGGGCTGTGATGAGGGTGGGTATGCGGACGAGACCTATTATGAAGAAAAGGGCGAGGAACACAGTGATGAGGATAGTGCGGAGAGCGGTGGGGGATACATAGGTTACGAGGCTTCCGTGGAAATAGGAGAAGACGCAGACTCGGCTTCGGATTTCGGAAATGGCGCCGTAAACGGAGGGAGAAGCACCGAGATGCGTTCCGTGCGCAGGGGAAGCACCGGTACACGTTACGGTTCCTCCGGAAAACTGGAAGGGACGATTGCTGTTGTGACAATCCTTGCCGATGATGCCACAACAGAATGGAACCTCTCGGAAGATGCCGACTTCAAGATGTACAGCACAGTTTACAATAACCTGAAGATTGGCTGCGGCTGGATTGAGAAGGCTTGTGCGGAATATGGCAGAGATGTGAATTTTATCTGGGATTGGGACGCACATGGAGAGCTGATTTACCGGGCATCGCTAAACAGGAGCATTGGCGATAATTATTATGATGCATATGTTGATATGCAGGATTTTATAAGCAGCAATATTGACAGCGAGGGGATAAAGAGTACGTTTGGCGCGAACGGAATTATCTATATGGTCTGCGTGGACACTTCTTCGTCCAACACTACGGCGAGCAGCACGTTTTCCTGGGATAGAAGCAGCCCGTGTGAGTATGAGATGTGTTTTATGCTGATGAATTATAAGGGACGTATCAATGCGCCGGCTACCTTCGCACACGAGATACTTCACACCTTTGGCGCACCGGATTTGTACTATGCGGGGAAGCGCGGAATTACAGAGGATTATGTGAGCTATGCAAAGTCAGCGGGAACCAACGACATCATGCGCGTGACGTGGGATCTGAATACCAATTATTATGTGTATGACAGCGTAAAAAATGAGGTAACGGACATCACGGCGTATTATCTGGGGCTTACGGACTACAGCGAGACTGTGCAGCAGTGGGGGCTCGGGCAGAGCGATTATGCCTACTACGGGGAAACCGCAGGGCAGGCTGAGACTGTGGCAGAAAATTACGACTACGGCAATAATTATGAAACCTCGTCATACGGCTGGTGGAATATGCTCGATTCCGAATGGGAGATGAGTGATTGGACGTATGAGGACGGCGAGTGGTATATCTATGATGAGGAAACAGGATATTTCTACATCTACATAGAGGACGAGGAGCTGTTCGCGGCACTGGACGAGGACGATAATCTATACTATTTTGACGACGAAAAGGGAGAATGGGTTGAGGAATGAAAGCAAAAGGACGTGACAGAAAAATGATTAAGAAAATCCCGGCTTTACTGCTTGTGGGTATGCTGGGCGCAGCCTTGCTCGGCGGCTGTTCAGAGGATTGGGACGAGGAGCCGGCAGAAGCGGTGGGCGCAACGTATGAGAGTGTGAAGAATGAAAACACGGGCGACGGAGAACTGGAGCTGGGAAACGGTTATGAGGCCGGTGTCGCGGAGGGAGGACTCGATGAAAATCCCACGCGGGCGATAAGGCGGAGCGTGACGGCAGTCAGCGAGGTACTGATAACAAAGCTGGACGGCTCGAGTGTGTCAGAGGACTTTTATCTGTACCGCAACACGCTGGATATAAAAGTACAGCGCGCATATGACCAGATATGCTCAGGCTGTGCCGAAGGACAGGATACGATAGAAATGTCAGTCCTTATTACCGAGGACGAGCTGGAGGACATCTTTTATTCAGTGGTGTATGACCACCCGGAGTTTTTCTGGATAAAGCCGTCCTACCGCTATTATTACAATAATGACGGCTATATCACGAAGGTATGTCCAAGCTATTATTCAAACGATATTTCGGGCATGACGGCGGACGTGGAGCAGAGTGTAAACGGCGCACTTGCGAATATGTGGGGGCTTTCAAGCGATGTGGAAAAGGTAAAGTATGCACACGATTATCTGACAAAGACCATCGACTATGTCAGAAATGACATGGACCAGTCGGCATACAGCGGATTTGTGTGGAATCAGACGGTGTGTACGGGCTATTCCAAATGCTTTGCCTATATGATGCACAAGATGGGTATACCGAGCGCAGTGGTGATCGGCAGCACAAATGGCATAAACCATGCCTGGAACATTCTTGAGCTGGACGGAGAGTATTATCTGATGGACGTGACGTGGGACGATCCTGTGGGAAATCCTGCCGATACCTATTACTATAATTATTTCAATATTACCGATGCCCAGATGGCCGGCGACCACTCCAAGGGAACCTCTTCTAATTCGAGCGGAGGCTATATAGACATTTCACTCTATCTTCCGACGGCGAACGGAACAAGATACAGCTATCAGAATGCTTTCGGCGGAAATGCCTACGGCACGGATTTTAGTGCAGTCAGCGAAACGGCGCCGGAGACGGTTGCAGCTTCGGAGCCGGAAACCTACACGGAGAGTCCGGTTGATTACGAGTGGTGGAATCTCTTGGACGACAGTTGGACATTGGACGACTGGGAGTATGACGAGGGCTACTATTTTATATGGGACGATGAAACCCGATTTATCTATGTGTATGACCCTGATTGGGATTTGTTTGGAGCGATGGAGGAAGATGGCGATGTTATTTACTGGTATGACAAGGAAAGCGGTGAGTGGATTGTTGAATAAAAAAAGATTTTTGGCATTGTCGTTAATTCTGGCGCTTGTCCTATCCTGCGCCGGGTGCAGCGAAGATGTTATGGAAGAAGATTACGGCGGGACTACTACGACGACCACGCAGGAGGTGAGGTCACAGGAGGCGGAAAGCAGCAGTTCCGATGCTGTGCCAACTAATTCTGCATCAGACGTCCGTGGGCTTAGCATAAGCGTTGACAATAAGACGGGAGAGTTACAGGTCGACCGAAAGACCCCGGAGGTCGTCGGGGAGACGGGAGACCTCGGCGTCTGGACAATCTTCGTCTATATGTGCGGTACTGACCTGGAATCCAATTACGGCATGGGAACGGGCGATTTGGAGGAGATGTGTGCCGCATCGGGGAGCGAGCAGGTGCGCTTCGTCGTGGAGACGGGCGGTACATATGAGTGGAAAAGCAGCGCTGTAGGGAGCGAGAGTATACAGCGGTTTGTGGTGCAGCAGGGTGTGATAGAGCAGGTGGACGAACAGCCGCGCGTCAACATGGGAATCACTTCAACACTCTCGGATTTCCTGCTGTGGGGCGTGGAAAACTATGCGTCCGAACACATGGGGCTGGTTCTGTGGAATCACGGCGGTGGAAGCGTCACGGGCGTCTGCTTTGACGAGAGGGAGAACTATGACTCTCTGAGCCTGTCGGAGCTCGACGAGGCACTCTATACCTATTATGAGCAAAAAGGGCGCAGGTTCGACTTCATCGGCTTTGATGCCTGCCTGATGGGAACGGTGGAGACAGCGAACATTCTCGCAACCTACGCCGATTATATGTACGCTTCGGAGGAGACGGAGCCGGGAAGCGGCTGGGACTACACCGCTATCGGAGACTTTCTCGCCTCCAATCCTGATGCGGACGCATTGATGCTTGGCAGGACGGTATGCGACAGCTTTCTTGAGGCGTGCAAGGCACAGAACGATGACAATATGACCACTCTTTCAGTGGTAGACCTTAACAAAATTGATACACTCCTCAAGCAATTCAACAGTTTTGCTATGGGAATGTATAATGAGAGTTCGGATTCGTCTGTCAGGGCGGAGATGCTCAGGGCAATCGAGCAGGCGGATAACTTTGGCGGCAACAACAAATCCGAGGGCTATACGAACATGGTCGATATGGGAGGCATCATAGCTGCCTGTGCCGCCTATGTGGACGGTGCTCCGGCTGCTTTGCAGACCTTGGAGGAAACGGTTGCCTATTCAGTCAGTGGTCAGGCACACAGTTCGGCTTCCGGGCTTTCCATCTACTATCCGCTCAGCGTTCAGGGTTCGGAGGAGCTGTCTGTATGGAGCGGTGTATGCGTCAGCCCTTACTATCTTTCCTTTGTGGACAGACAAAATCAGAGCAGCGTTTCGGGAGCGGGCAATACCTACGATTCCTATGACGACAGCCAGTGGTTCGACGACGACGGAAGCTGGTTCTGGGGCTGGCTTTTCGATGACGATGATGACTATTGGAACTATCTGGACGACTACGAGCAGACGGGAGAAAGTCCTTATATAACTTTTGCGGAAGAGCCGCAGTTGGACGAGGACGGTACTTTCTGGTTTGAACTCGACGAGGACGGCTACTACAATGCGGCGGACGTATATGCGATGATCTATATGCAGTCCCCGGACGGTGAGGATATTATTGAGCTGGGTGAGACCTACGACATTAACGGCGATTGGGAGACCGGTGTTTTCTATGATGACTTTGATGGCTATTGGCTCTCACTGCCGGACGGACAGAATCTTGCCACCTATATCGTGGAGTCTGCCGAGGACTACACAATCTACACCTCACCGATTCTCTTAAACGGCGAGGAGACCAATCTCAGGCTGAGGCTCGACTATAGTGAGGCTGAGATTGTGATAGAGGGAGCCTGGGACGGAATTGACGAATACGGTGCGGCTTCGCGAGAGATAACCAAGCTCAAGGACGGAGATGAGATTATCCCTCTTTACAATGCATACGCGATTGAGAGCGACGATGAACTCATCTACTACGGCGAGGAGTATATCGTGAACGGCGAGCCGGAGATTTATTATGACCTGCTTTATGACGGAGACTATTATTATTGCTTCTGCATTGATGATATTTATGGAGACTATTACCTGACGGATATTGCGTTATTCTATGTGGAGGGGGATGAAGTGGGGTTCTATATAAATTAGTTACCCTGACATGGATTTACAGATATTATACTTGCAAATTAGTCATTTGTGAGAGAAAATAAAGCAACAGATGGAAATTTGGAATGATTTTCATTTGTTGCTTTTTATTAGTGAATAGGAGAAGAAAATATGGAGAAAAACTATGAAATGGAGCATTTGGAAAAATATAAGCCATTTCCGTTTGTGAAAAATGCAGAGTGTGTAAATAATGACAGAGTGTACGGACAAATTTATCTGGACGAATGGGTGAATTTGGGGAAGAAAGACGGGGGAATAATACGGATAAGTGCTTCATTGGTAAATAAACAAATGTTGAATATGGAATATGAAGCAATAGAAAGTGAACCTACGCCGCTGTTTTTCTATGAATTTCGTGGAGAAATGACATATGATGGTGAAGCAAAATCATTAGAAATGATGTTGAGGAATATACATGATATACAGAATATAAAGAATGGAAAAGAACCGGACAATTTTTATCTTATTCGGATTATTGATACAGAAACAATAGGTGGAAATCTTGAAAACGTGATAAAAGAATATGGGTATAAATTGGCATTTGAAGGAGAAATCACATTTTCAGCCAGTCCTGTGTTATCGCGCAAAGTAATAATTGTTGTGGAAGATCGGGCAGATGATGAAGCATGTAAAAAATTAAGTAAAATTTACAGTAGCTGGAATAAGAACATTAAATCTAAATGTGTGTACGATGAACAAATAATTATAAGTGAATTAGGCAGGCTGTTTGATAGCAGGGTAAAAGGCTGTGAGGTTAGAATATATAATGTCGGTCAGGCAAATTGCTGTTATTGCGATTTGAAAACTAAAAAGATATTTTTTGATATTGGGGTTACACGAAGCGCGGAAGATATTAAAACTTCAACAGTACATAGTGCGGTGAAAGAAATTTCAACATTAGATGTAGATGCTGTAATTTTATCGCACTGGGATTTAGACCATATATTAGGGGTATGTTGTAATCAACATTGTCTGAAAGAGAAAATATGGATAGTGCCTGATTTTGAAAAAATGTATTCTCAACCCACAGCTTCTATAAAAAGATTATGTAATTATTTAATAAAAGACGGAAAGTCTAAATTGTTTATGGTGGACACATCACAAGAAAATAAAAAAGATAAGCCGTTTTTTGAGTCCTCCAATAAAGCCGTTACTATTTATAAGGGGGAGTTGAGGGCTTCGCATGGTGTCAACAAGAGGAATAACGGCGGTTTACTTTTAAAACTTGAAAACAATAGGAATATACTGTTGCCAGGTGATTGTGAAAATCAAGTGATATTGAAGGTCACAGGGGCGAACCAATATGATAATGTGTTAGTGCCACATCACGGAGCAGTGATGAGTGAGCCAACATTTCGTGGAAAGAAAGGAAAAAAGAATGCGGCATATATCAGTTGTGGTAAAATAACAGGAAATTGCAAATTAGATGATAAAATTGTAACAAAGTACAAAGCAAAAGGATTTAAATATATACGGAAAACAAAAAATTTAACTGTTCGTAATAAGTATTGTGTGAATTTATAGTTAATAGTATTTATGTGCCGGAATTTATAAATTGCAGAGTTTGAAACAGTGAATGAAGGTAAAAGCAGCAGTTTTTACCTTTTTAAAATCAAGAGCTTATGGTTAAATCAAAGCAGAAAATAACATATTTCCCCATACATTGCTACTTTCATATAAACCAAAAATGATTTATACTTATTGTGAAAATGCAAATAAGGAGAAAGGAAATACGGCAATGAAAATATATATAGATTTCGATGATGTATTATGTGAAACCGCAAAATATTTTACAGTAATTGCGAAGGAGCTGTTTGGGATTGATGTGCCTTACCGCGAGGTTCAGTTCTTCAATCTGAAGAAAACCTTTAATCTGGACGATGAACAGTATGAAAAGCTTATGGAGGCGGGGCATCTTCCGGAAAATCTCTTGGGTTATGAGGAGACTCCGGGAGCTTCGGAGACGATTAATAAGTGGGTCGATGAGGGACATGAGGTGTTTATCATTACGGGGCGCCCGTTCAATTCGTATGAACCGTCCAGAAAATGGCTTGATGAGCACAAGCTGGAGAGGGTTCCGTTGTTCTGCGTTGATAAATATGGACGTGAAACCTGTAAACTGGATTATGCATACAATATGACTTTGGAGCAGTTGTACGGTATGACATTCGATTTTGCGATAGAGGACTCGCCGGCGGCTTTTGAGCATGTGATGCATTTTGAAGGCTGCAAGGTGGCAGTGTTTAATCGCCCTTGGAACAAAAATGAGGTGCTCCCGGACGACAGGTTTGTGAGATGCGAGGACTGGAAGGCGATAGACAGGCTGTTTGAAGAATATTGTGAGGAGCGTTAAAAGAAATCATGGAAACAGTATATATAGCCGGGGGCTGTCTGTGGGGAGTACAACACTTTTTTGACAGCCTGCCGGGAGTCGTGGCAACGGAGGCAGGAAGAGCTAACGGAAAAACCGACTCGTTGGATAGTGAATATGATGGATATGCAGAATGTGTGAAGGTGGATTTTGATGAAAAACTCACCAGCATTACTGAGCTTATGGAGCACTTGTTTGAAATTATTGACCCGTACAGTCTTAACAAGCAGGGCGTTGATGTCGGAAAGAAGTACAGAACCGGCGTATACAGCACTTCCGTAAAGCATCTTGATGAGGCGAAAGCTTTCATTGAGCGCCGTGAGGACAGGGACAAGATTGTTGTTGAGGTGCTACCGCTGACCAACTATGTCAGAAGCGCGGAGGAACATCAGCACCACCTTGAAAGATTTCCGGAGGACTGTTATCTTTGCAGTATTCCGAAGGAGATATTGAATAAATACAGGTGCGGATAGCGCTTGCAGTATGCAAGGAGATGAACATGGAAAAATTGATATTTATGCTGGTGCTGGCTTTGACGGCAGGTGTAATCAGTCTGATTACGGGCAGAAATCGGCGTCAGATAGATAAAATTCCGGAAGGAATGGCAATATTGTGCCAGCCGCCGGGGAAGAGGTATGTGCTGTATGCGCTGGGAGTGCTGGTGTTTGTTTTTGTGATGTTTTTTGGTGTTCTTTACATTATGGACGGCGCTCCGAAGGAGGCAAGGTTCATGTGGGTGATCTGCGTGGCGGTGGCGGTTTTAACTCTGTTCATCACAATTCTGGGCGGCAACATGATGGCGCGGGACTGCGTGTATTTTGACGGTGAGAAGATACAGATAGAGAAAGCGTTCCGCGAGCCGCGCACATATAATTGGTACGAAATCAGAAAGATAGACGGCAGTTTCGGCAATACGGTGAAGCTGTATCTGCTTGACGGAACAAAGATACTCACGGCGAATGTCGGAATGGTGAATTATGAGTTGTTTTGTGATGTGCTTAGGAAAAGATGCCTTGAATGAGTAAGGAACTGAGAGCAAAATTGCTAAAAATTTAAAAAGTTATTGTATTTTTGCAGGATATAGAATATACTAAAAATAACAGAACCCAACACGCCTCTCAACGATGCGGACCACGTTGGGTCTTTTAATTTTCAAGGAGAAAATGCATGGGGGAACTAAAGCAGCATCAACAACCTATGACAATAGAAAAACAGGTGGAAAATTTAAAATCTCTTGGGTTGATTATTGATGATGAGGAATATGCTAAGACGATATTAAATGATATATCATATTTTCGCTTAATTAAGGCATATAGCTTAGGGCTTAAACCTAAAAATGGAAGTTATAATGATGGTGTAACATTCAGACAGATTGTGGAATTGTATTTATTTAATTCTAATTTTAGGCAGATTACATTTGCTGAGATAGAAAGGATAGAAGTAAATGTCAGATGCAGAATTGCCAATTATTTTGCAGAAGTTTATGGCGTTCTAGGATATATGGAGCCTAAAAATTTTGTTGATGAAGAATACCATAAAATGTTAATGGAGGATATAGAAGAAGAGGTCAGGAGAAATTCTAAGGCGCCGTTTGTAAAAAATTTTGAAACCAGTTATGTAGGTGGAAATTTACCAATATATGCGGTGGTAGAGTTATTTAGTTTTGGCACGCTCTCGAAATTTTATAAAAATATGAAAAATGCTGATAAAAAGGTTGTTGCCAAGAGTTTTGGAATTGGTTATACATATCTGGAAAGCTGGTTGGAGAGCATTTCTTATGTGCGTAATATCTGTGCACATTATGGAAGATTGTATAATGCAAAACTTTCAAAGACGCCAATTTTTTATAAGGAGTATACACAAGCCGGAGTAGGAAATAATAGAATATTTGGCGTGTTGCTATGTATGAAACAGATTTTGAAGAATGATAAGCATTGGAACCTTTATGTTGATGAAATAAAATTATTAGTACTGCAACAATATTTAACAAAACACCCCCAAAAGTGTCAAGAATAGTAGGTGGACATCTACTATTCTTTTTTTTATTATAATGTTAAGAATAGTAGCAAAGGTAAGAAAAGTAAGATGACAAAACAGGGATAGGCAGGAGGGGGAAGGAAAAATGAGTGTAATATTATCGGTAAGGCATCTGAGAAAGGAATATGAGAAATTCACATTGGATAATATTTCGTTTGAGGTGGAGAGCGGCACGATTATGGGACTGATTGGGCGCAATGGCGCAGGAAAGACGACCACGATAAAATCCATCTTGAATTTAATCCATATTTCCGGCGGCGAGATTGTGTATTTTGGAAAAAATCTCAGGGAAAACGAGGCGGAAATCAAGGAGCAGATAGGCTATGCGGGCGGCGCGGTGGACTATTACAAAAAGAAGAAAATCCGTGATATCGTAGATGTGACGAAGACCTTTTACAAGGGGTGGGATGACTCGTTATACCGCAAGTATACACAGCTGTTTGAGCTTGATGAGGATAAGACCCCGGCACAGCTCTCAGAGGGTATGAGGGTAAAACTAAATCTTGCGATAGCGCTGTCGCATGGCGCGAAGCTGTTAATTCTTGACGAGCCGACCAGCGGGCTGGACCCGGTGTCAAGAGATGAGCTGTTGGAGATATTTAAGTATCTTGCAAAAGAGGGCGCAGCCATTCTGTTTTCGACGCATATCACTTCCGATTTGGAAAAGTGTGCAGATGCAATCACTTATATCCGGAAAGGGAAGCTGGAGTTTTCCGGACAAATGGACAGCTACATACGACAGTGCAGGGAACAGGGGATTGGCGAGAATTTAGAGGAAATAATGATACATTTTGAGAAGGAGGCACTCCATGAAAAATTTGATGCGTAAGGAGGTAAAGCTGGCGGCTTCTCCGATATCATTTATTTTTATATTGTTTTCGGCTATGGCGATGACTCCGGGATATCCGATTCTCGTTGGGGCGTTTTTTGTCTGTTTCGGGGTGTTTCAGTCCTTTCAGAATGGGTGTGTGAACAACGATATTTTGTACACGGTGTTGCTTCCGATAAAAAAGACTGACGTCGTAAAAGCAAAATATGGATTTACCATTGCTATTCAGATGATTAGCTTTGTGATTATGGCGGTGCTCACACTTCTTCGCATGACGGTGATGGCACAGGCGGCTCCCTACACCCAAAATGCGATGATGAATGCAAATCAGTTTTATCTGGCGGGAAATCTTCTGATATTTTCGCTGTTCAACCGGTTATTTGTCGGCGGATTTTTTAAGACGGCATATAAATACGGCAGACCGTTTCTGTTTTTTTCGATTGCCTCATTTCTCCTGGTTACGGCGGCGGAGACGCTTCATCATATTCCGGGACTGGAATTTCTTAACAGCACAGATACAATCGGAGATAGCAGAATGTGGTTAATTTTGGTTATCGCTCTGGCTGTGTATATCTTTGTTTCCGCAATGTCGTGCAGAGCCTCCGTAAAGAGGTTCGAGGCAGTGGATATGTGATAAAAAAATACTTAAAACTTCCAAATGATTATGCTATAATGCGGTTAGGAACAACTAATCACATTCTTTTGGGAGGTAATGATTTTGGAGAGAACGACGGAAATTAATCTTCAGGGTGTGCCGGAGACCATGTTACAGACCTTGTATGCGAGGGCGAAGGAGTCGGAAAAGAGCAATCATCATATATACGATGAGAAGGCAGTCGAGATTGTGTCAAAGCTAAACTACGATTTCTCGATGGCGGATAAGGACAAGATGATGAGCTATGGTGTCATTGCGAGGACTATTATACTTGACAGGCTTGTCGAGGATTTTCTGACGCACAATTCCGGGGCGGTTGTAATCAATATTGCCTGCGGTTTGGACACCAGATGCTACCGAATGAAGGGAAAATATCTGAGGTGGTATAACGTGGACCTTCCCGAGACGATGGGTATAAGGAGACGTTTCTTTGAGGAGAACGGACCGATTTACCAGATTGCCGAGTCGGCGACGACCGAGGCATTTGTGAAGGATATTGAGTATCACGGAGAGCCTGTGCTGGTGGTAATTGAGGGACTCACGATGTATCTTAGCGAGCAGGACGTCAGAAATATGTTCCATTTTATTGACGGCAAGGTTGGGAGCGCGACGGTTCTTGTCGAGGCGATGTCACCTTTTTCTGTAAATCATATCAAGGAAAAATCCATCGAAGGCAGCAAGGCAAAGTTTACATGGGGCGTAAAAGACGGAAAGGAGCTTGAGAAGCTTATACCGCCTTTCCGCAATAAGGAGGACATCAGCCTTGTGGAGGGCATGAAGGAGTTCATGCCTATATATAAAGTAATCGGAAAAATCCCGGCTGCAAGAAATATTTCAAATAAAATACTGGTCATGGTAAAGTAAAAACTTCCAAGAAAATATGGAGAATAAAAGTTACTAAGAAAAATAAAATTCCCTACGGAAATAGCAAAAAATAAAAATTCCCCCGAAAAACATGTAATGTATTGTAATACATGATTTTCCGGGGAATTTTTATATAATAGAAAATTTTTTAAAAATTCCTTTTTATGATTAATCAGGGTGTCAAAACATGCCATGTATCTTTAGCCGTGTATAACGTGTTATGTTTATGCATATCGCGAATTTTGTGGGAAGCTTAGTTGTTCTTAGGACTCTGTTCACTGTCCAGCCACAGTCAGCATGGAGGCTGACTGA
>SAMEA104315434__coassemble_911_pt1 | contig 13603 bp, 14 predicted proteins | sample SAMEA104315434__metabat2_low_PE_016 | metagenome-assembled genome bin SAMEA104315434 (sample SAMEA104315434) | gut metagenome | biome: Monkey gut; feature: monkey-associated habitat; material: faeces | place: China | collected 2013
ATGATATTTTCCACTTTTCTCACCTCCCCTCTATTTCAATTTCACCGCCTGCACATACCACTGACTATGCGTTGTAAATTCAAACGGTGTACTAATCTGTAAGCCTACTTCTGGGTTCTCAGTAACCTTGAGTATGCATGACATACTCATGCCCGGACACGCTGCACCGTAATATTGACTTACGCTGGTCGAACCCGCCGCAAATACTATTTTCCTGATGGGATACTGATTGTCACCGGCTTCGTGATAACCGTTGATTGTAAAAAGATATACTCCCGCTGGCATCGTCATTGAAGCTTTCAGTAAATTGTCCCCCTGATTAAAATGCTGGCTGCCACTGCCAAGCGTGCACGAATACATATTATTAATATTCGCTATCTTATAAGCAAGTGTGCCCTCCACTGAGGCATTCTTCTCACTTGCCGCAAGTGCCAGTCCGTCTGATTTGATTACTGTAGACGAATTTGTTACTTTCACCAAACCGGAAGTCGATGATGTCGCTTCGCCGGGAGTGTCGGACAAATCATCATATGAGCCGCTGAAAGCCACATCCGACAAATCACTAATATAATTTAGCCATGTGTACAGTGAAGCAAATAATCTTGACAGTGTCCAACCAGTACCGATACCCAGCGGAGTTTTCGACTCGCTCTCACTGAACTCCACCGTAAGTTTACCGGCATCTCCCGATGCTAACGGGTCGCCCCATACCCCATCCTCTCTTAAATATTGTGTATTCCCCGCCGTGTTAGGCGGTGCAGGAACAAGCCCTGCCTTTGCGCTCGGACCGGATTTACCGAAATTAACATAAGTTGTATTGTTGTCAGCATTCCAATCCGTACACAACCAGTAGGTGCCGTCATACTCAAATATATGAGTCATATTATTATAAAAATAATTTCCCCATGAGTACGGAACAACTGCCTTGGCTCCATTGCGTGAGTATGCCATTGTCTTGGCTCCGGTATTATTCACGTTAAGTGTCAGACTTCCGCTTGCCGGGTTTGACGTACCCGCTGTATCAGTAAACTTAACCACAATCCGCGCTCCCGGAGTTAGAGCAAAATTAGCCAAAACAGCGACCTTTGCAGCGGTAGCGCGTCCGGTCGCACATGTCGCAAACGGAGTTTTGAGCAGTGCAAGCTCCTTTTTATCCGCCGCGGACATAAGTCCTGAACCCGAAGCAGTTGCCTCACCATATGTTGTGTCTGTAAACTTGGCATCAGCCGGAACGTCACTGTCAACCGTATGCCCATTTACTGTATCACTGTTCCCACCTTTTGCTGCCATTGATGTAGGCTTGTCCGTCAGATCATTATATGAGCCGCTGAAAGCCACCGTCTTAATGTCATTAAACCATTTTGCAATTTTCCCCACAATAACAGACAGCTTATCACCGCTTGCGGGTTTTGTTCTTGCCGCCGCCTGAGTAAATGTCACTGTAGTATTTGAGGCGTCCCCTGTCTTTGATACTGCATTTTTCAACTTCTCATGTTCTGTTGCTGTGATATGTATTGTGTCATTTCCAGTATGCGTATCAAGTTCCGCCTGATTTGCCTTTTTTCCTATCGCATCATCAAGCGCCTCCATCACAGACTCATTCTCGTTTATGGCATCGGCAACCTCCTTGAGAGTGTCAAGAGACTCCGGCGCCCCTCCGATAAGGTCAGCTACTTTCTTATCGGTATACCCTGTCGCCTGACGGTACATCTCATCAGAATACGTCTTTGATGTATTAACGGCATTGCCCCATTCCTCCTTTTCCATATCTGAGACAAATCTGTGGTTCTCGTCCGTTGATATCATTTCCGCCGGGTGAGCATCAGGGTGTGTATATCTATTAGCGCCTTCTTCTATGCCTTTAAGCTTGTCCTTCTCAGCCTCAGTAACGTGAATTGTCGTGTCCGATCTATGAATAAGCATTTCCTCGACCGTATTCTCAAACTCTTTATATGACACATATAATATCCCCGGCGTGGATACGGTGATATTTTCCACATCACTCACTATTAACGACAGCCGTATTCTCTTTTGCGTTTTCTCAACAGCCGTTGTATTCACAATATACTGTGCGTCATCGCCTGAATTGTCATATACATATAACTTATCACCGTTCTCAGTTGTGACTATCACTCCAATTTCTCTGAAATAATAATCATAATCGACCTCCGGCAAGTCTGCTGTTAATATACAGCCCGTATCCGTGATGTCAATTTTGAGCTCATTCAGTTCATACAACTGATGTACAAGCCTTTTCTGTGTGCTGAAATTGTCAGGTGGGTTTCCATCGCCGACAACTATTGATTTAAAATTCAACTTTTTATCTGTCTGTGCCTGATTAAGTGCGGTTCTTCCATCTACGGTAAGATTTAAACCCGTCCATGCCATTTCTATCTCCTCCTTTGCTGTATTGTTATAATCTCAGCAGTCTGTAATGCAGCTCCATAATATGATATTCCCTCAAGCACACCTTCATAGATAATATCAATCACCATATTCACAGGAACCAGGGTCTCCAAAATATACTTCAGATTGTCGTTCTCGCTGTCGTTCGTTGTAAGTACTGTAAGCCTGACAGTATATGTTTTGCTAAAATCTACGTTAAGCTCAAACTTATAGTCTCCTCTTAATGCCTGCGTCAGTCTCTCTGATAATATTCTCAATGTATATGGCAGTTTATTAAACCATCTGCTCTGCACACATGCCCTTCTGCTCTCAAGTGTGTCGCCTTTCCCCGGAGTAATTCCCAGGAGTCTCTCAAAATGCTCTACACCTTGTTCATCAGCACTTAAAATAAAACGATTTTTAAGTACCTCATCTGCTGATGACCACAGCGCATTAAATTCTCTATTCTCCTCCTCCAGTGCAGCCGACATCTGCCTGCATGATTGCATAAAAGGCGGCAAATACTGTCTCAGTTCTATTTCACGCATTGTTCACGCCTCCCAAAAGCGGAATTTCAAATTTACCAAGTGTGATGTTCTCCGACTTACCATTCAAGCATGTGGAAGTTATATCTGCTACCCCTTTTACAGCAAGTATCCTCGACTCAATCTGGCTAACTCTTATAATCGTTGATGCCGACTCTTCCCATGCACGCCGTAGCTCAAGGAAGTATGCCTCAACTGCTTCCTCAATGCGGTTTTTAAGTTGTTCAAAGCTGTATCCATCTTCAAATGTCATTTCCGTTGTTATCTTGATTTTGACCGGAGATGCAGACATCACATTCACAACATGTCCTATCGGTGCCAGACCGTATCCCTCACCTGTATTCTGCTCGGGGTCAATTATCTCCTGGACGTTATGTACAAGAGCATTACTTGCCTCACCATAGTCATCTGAGTCAACAATCACCACCCTAACCGTTCCTCCCACGGTCAGCTTTTTATCGATTGCCGCTCTATATATTAAATCAATCCATTTTTTTACTGCATCAGGTACATCTGCTAACGTCCTAACCCATGCCTGCACCTCTGCGCCCGGTATAAAATCAATCGGTTTTATATCTCCATTCCATGCACGCTCAACCTTAACAGCTCCTACGCCATCAATGCTTTTAATCTTCGCTATGTAGTCCGCCCTGTTGCCACCAAACGACTGTTCATTGAAGCTGTCAAAATACCTTTTTCTGAAGCTCTCTGTATCCTCCTCATCTTCCCCTGGAATAAGTACCTCCGTGAGTTCCGCTGTCTTGAGTCCCGGAATATACTCAATCGGAAGCATGTCGGTGAGATATCTGTTTCCTTCTGTCCCGGCAGTCTCGCACTGCACTTTGTATTCCCCCTGAGCAATCTGTTCCAGTACAATGTAACTCAGTTCTCCTATATTAAATCGCTTACCCATAACATTGATATTGTCAGGCTCGAACACTCCTTTAAGCACTGCCTTTGTTGCGGGCTCCGGTGACAACCCCCTGTCTTTTGCCAGCAACACCAGATATTCCCTTGAGGCAGTATCCCCGTATGAGTTTAATATCAGATACTCCAGTTCAATATAAAGATTTTGGATTTCAAGGGCTGCCGCACTCTGCGCGTCATATATAAGTGAGCTTGGTCTCTTATCCAGTTTGTCCGAGACATTATTTAACATTCTGTTAAGTATGTTGTCATGTGTCTGTTCCTCATACATTTATATCTTCACCTCCTTGTCCATTTTAATATCTCCATAAACCGTATGCACAGTAAAAGCCGCATCGACAATGCCCTTCGTACCGGTGTCAAATTCAAAATCCGAGACGTCAAGTATCCTGCTGTCAACAGTTAATGCCTCTCTCACTCTTCTCTCAAGCTCAGGACACACATATGTTACCGGCTCGCCATACAAATCCATAGTCTCAATGCCATACCACCACGGATAAATTACATACTGATACCTTTCTGTGTTCAGTATCCTGAATACTGCCTGCTTTACAGCCTCTATTCCATCTGCAAAGCCGTTCACTTCCTCAGATGTAATATTTAATCTGTATGTAAGATCCGGCTGCTCTTCGATTTCAAAATCCTGTTCAAAAAAACCTGTCGTCGCTGGTATCATCAACTATCACCTGCCCTGTCAATAACAATGAATTTCTGCCCGCCCTGCTGCCTCGCAATAAGTACGCTCTCGCCCTTCTTCAAGCTATTATGCACCGTCATTTTCTTTTTTCCTCTGACCTTATGTGCATGTCCATCGTAGTCCTCAGTGAGCCATTCAACAGTAGTCTCAACACTGTAGTCCGTAACCTGTTTTGTTAAAACCAACTGCTTCTCTCCCAAGACCATTTTTTGCTCAACCCTTATTTTAAGCGGCGCGTCTGACACAACCTCGCCATAATATATATTCACTGGTTTTGAAGCCTTAACTGCTTCAAGTGCAGCCTTTTTCATCGCAGTAATAAGCTCTGTAACATCAGGCAATAAACTCACCTCCCCTTAACGTCAGGTCCATCCAATGCTCTCCTTCTTTATAGGTATGACGGCATTTTTCTACCAGCATAAAGTTCTTCAACTTAATATCCCCAAGGTCCAGATTTACCACAAGCATTGAGCCAGCCCTTACTCTGTTATCCCCGAAGGCATTTGTAATTTTCAGATTTCGAGTTTTTTTATTATATAATGACAGCAGCGCGTCCGCCTTTGCCTGTCCGTTCTCGCCTTCCTGAAGCGTGTCAAAATACTGCAAAACGCCCCATTTGTTTATATTTTCTGTATCCTGAGCAATATATACTTCACGGTATCCTGTGTCATCGTTATCGTATGTAAGTTTTATCCTGTTATATGTGGCATCATCTATCGAAGATGTATACTCGATGTTCTGACCTGTCTCCTCGTCCACCATCAGATAAGTTCCATTACTTCCCACATACATGGAATCAAGACTCTTTAAAGTAAGTTTTCCAAAATCATCATAAAGTACATACATTCTTCCAGTATTGGTGAGCGTCATATCAAGTGCATTGGATATCATTTCAAACAGAGAGGTATTTTCCTCAACCCTTGATTCGATAACATATCCTGTATTATCTAGAACACCAAGATTAAGGGAGTAATCTGCGGCAAGTGTTTTTATGAAACCTGATGCCGTCATATTCTCGTAAACCTTGGTGTCTTTATTTTTGAGATATCTTAGCTGATCATAAGCCGTTACGGTTATGATTCCGTCCCTGTCCCTCTGCTGCCTGAAAACAAAACCGTAGAATACATTATCGCCGTCCACCCTCAGACGCACAGCGCTTCCCTCTGAGAAATCAAGCACATCATCTTTTATAAGCTTAAATACCAGTTTGCCGGGCGTATCCTTTCTCTCCGTCGACCACTCAATACCTTCTTCAATCACGGGCTGAAATACCCTTGTTCCTGTAACATCTGCTATCAGCAATTCAATATTCATATATACCCCCTACACAGCAGGAATTGTCAACTTCTGCCCCGGATATATGAGACTTGGATTTCCGCCTATAATATCTTTATTGGCATTATAGATTACAATATACTTTGACTCATTACCATAAAAACGCTTTGCAATGGCGCATAAACAGTCACCTCTTTGCACCGTATAGCTCTGCGCGGAAGCCGGCGCGGGAGAATTATTTGTCTCACGTTTGGGCTCTGAACTGACACTCGGTTTTCCGGACGTGAGCCGGACATTAATCTGCTTAGTGCCATACTCTCTATACTGCTTCAAGCTAATCTGTACCTCAAAGTCAAATCCGTTCTTGGCTTCCTCTACAATTTTATAGTCCTCAAGCGATACTTTGATATTAGTATTTACAAGCTTTTTGCCCGACGGCATGCGGCGGCACACGATAAATTGAAACGGTTTACGACTGTTTTTCAAGTTCTCAAAAATATCCAGGAAATATCCCGCATCTTTGAACCCCTCCTTGTAGACTGCATAGGGGTATCTGACCTGTGGTATTTCAACCGTCAGGTCAATGTTCGTCAGTCCCGCTTTCTTTAACAGGTTAATCTCCCCATCATTTATCAGGGTAACTGTTTTGTTGTTACCGTTAATTTTGGTTGTTATCTTCTCCGGTGGTACCGGAAGGAGACATTTACCCAAATACACATCATATCCCATTTACTCATGCACCCCCTCTGCCATAATATCAACCGCCTCATTAACTGCGTCCGTCAGTTTGGACACAAAGCCGTCAATGTCATCGCCACTATTCACTGTATTCCTCATTCCTGACATATCAACATGTATCTCAGCAGTTGTAAACCGATTAACCGTCTCCTGCTCAGCTATGTCTCTCAGATATTTCAAATTCTCCTGCGTGATATCGAGTGAGTCCTTTATCGCCCCTGTGTCATCGGCAATGCTCACAATTCCGTCTCCAATGCCATTGGTTATCGCATCAGAGAACATATCATCATATTGATTCTCGTCCGGTATTTCTATTTTGCCGAATATATCGGAAAAGCTGAAATTATCAATCTTATCAGCAATGCCGTCTCCCCACGCCGCGCCTGCATTAAACGCTTCTGAAACCCAGCCTTTGTCAAATGCATTAAAAGTGCTAAATCCTTCGCTGAATGCATCGCCTATAGACCGGTACTCCTCTTTACTTCCCGATATCTCTGCTGCCTTTGCCGCATATTCATCTGCCGCGCTTGTTATACCGGAATAATCAAAACTGACAAATGGCAGTTTGTTAAGTGCTGCACATATACCCTCAACTACTGTTACGACATCTGAAAGCAGCTCAAAAAACCACGCCCTAACATCAGCTATACTGTTAAAAAACGCCGTTTTTATATTTCCTCCAACAGCAGCCGCCGCATTTCCTATACCAAGAAATACATTAGCTACAACCTTCAGCAAATTCCAGAAAAATTGAATTGCAACATTAACTCCTCCGGTCATAACTCCAAATCCTGACGCCGCAATACCTGTTGTCTTAGCTATTGCCGTGCATATCGCATATATAGCTGAAACTATTGCAATAAGTCCAACCACAATCCATACGATCGGGCATGACAGTAATGCCGTGTTCAATCCCATCTGCGCTGCCGTCGCCTGTGCCGTTGCCGAAGCCTCAGTACGCGTTAGTGCCGCATGTGCATACGACGCGATGCATGATGCAACCTTTGCCGCTTTCCCCGCAAACTCCGCCGCACTTACTATTCCAAGATAAGCCGCATATACAGCCAGTGCTCCTACAATGCCATAAACAATAGGACTTATCACAGACCAATTATCAGCTACAAAAGCTGCTCCAGATGCCATAAAATCAAACACATTCACTGCCACGGCCGCAAGTGTCTCCATGCCTTTTATGGCACTGTCACACAGAACATTGAAAGTATCACTGTTAGCAGTATTGTTAATTCTTTGCAGTACTGTCCTGAACGCCATCATGGCGATGTTCTGCATCTTTGTCCACGCCTGTCCCCAGGTCATCGGCATTGCTTCAAAATTGGAATTAATCTCATCAGATGCCGTGAATATAGCCGCCTTTACGATATCTGCGGATATCAAGCCCTCAGAAGCCACATCTCTTATATGCCCCATCGCATTTGTCGACATCTCCTCATACGACACCCCTATGGCATCTGCCATCTGTCTTGCCACATTCTCATTGCCCTGTATGTATGAGGCAATATTCTGGATAAGATTCGGCGCCTGTTCAAAGATACTGTTGAGCTCATCGCCTCGAAGAACTCCGGAGCCAAGTGCCTGTGAAAGCTGAAGCATGGCATTTGAAGCTTCCTGAGTTGATGCTCCTGCTATTGTCATCTGCTTCTGTATAAGACCCGCAAAAGCTACAACCTCCGCGGTACTGTTGAATGCACTTCCGGCATTATTTCCAAAACGGGCAACAACATCTGCCATCTCATTCATCGAGCCTCGCGCACTCTGCGCGCCGGCATATACCATGTTCACAAGCTCATCCGTTGTCTGTAAACCGTCATTCATCATATTAAGGCGCGCTGTCGTCTGAACAAAATTATCCGAAATATTAATAACATCTCCAATGCTCCGGATACCCATATACGCCCCCACAAAGCCCTGTATTTTATTCATAAGCTCATCAGCGTTCCGTGTCCCATCGCTTATCGTCTGGTTAAAGGCTCCCTGCTCATCGACATTGTCTCTTATGTACCGCTCCGTATTCCCTATGGTCTGCGATAATTGTAAATAGGCAGCATTTGCCGCTGATACGTCCATATCCTGCATTGCGGCATTGAGCTCATTCTGTGATGACATAGCTGCTGCCAACTGGCTTCTCAACTGTTCAAGCTCCGTGTTGGCTTTATCCGTTCCGAAATTCATCGGATTGCTCTCTATCTGCTGAATACGCTGTCTTATTGTGTCAATGCGTACAGCCATGCTGTTAAGATTTTGAAACGCCTCCGGCGGAAATATGCTTGTATTGTATGCCTGCTTTGCAATGCTGTCCTGCGTACTGCTCAGTTGTTCGAGCATAGCATTGGCGCTCGCAGTTTCCTGTGCGAAACGGTCATATCCCGTTGTCGTAAATATATCGACCGCCTCTGAATGCCACGTCACGGGTATCTCAACCGGAGGGATATTATCGAAGGAGTCTCTCACCATTCTCTCAGCATTGCTTATATTATCGGAGAGCTGCATGTACGCTGCATTAATCTGTGATAAATCTCCCGATGCCATCGCCACATTCAGGTTCTCCTGTAGCTCAAGCGTACCGGACAGCCTCTCCCTTAATCTTTCTATGCCTGCATTGGCAGCATCGGAGCCTATATTGAGTGGATTGTTCTCTATCTGTGCAAACGACTCCTGCAATCTGCCAAGCTTCTCCTCAACCGCGCTGATATCCGTCTGTGCCTCAGACGGCAGTAATGTCATGCCCGATGCCGTCTGCGTGATGCTGTTCTGCGCATCACGCAGCCTTGCAAACATATCATTTGCGCTCTGTAGCTCCTGCTGAAAACGCTCAACACCGGTACCGGTGAACACGTCAAGCCCATCAAATGACTCCCACTGTAGCTGCTTTACAGCCTGCCGTGACTGGCTCGCAGCAGCCTCATTGTAACGCTCCAATGTTGCTGTTGCCTGAGCTATCGCCTCCCGTGCGCGGTCAAAACCTGCCGTACTGACAGAGTCGCTCATGGAGGAGTGCATATCAGCCATCGAATTTATAGCAATGTTCACCGAGTCTATGATGCCATATAGAACCCCTGAAAAATGGTCCTGTAATTCTATCGCAGTCTGAATAGATGCCATAATGCCCCTCCTCCCTTAATGTCCTTTGTGCGCCTTCGCTTCCGCCTGCTTGCGCTCCTTCTTGTCATTCTCAACTTTGAGGTCGATTGATGCTATTATAAATGTCCGCTCCTCCTCGCTCATGTCAAGGAACTCCGACGGACGAATGTGCAGCTTATGGAGGGCATAATATGCGTAGTTCGCCTCCGCATCTCCCTCTTCAATCAGTTTTTTGCCTCTTCGACCTTCTCCTCAAGTGTCTTGTCGAACCCCTGGAACTTCTGTATCCATACACACAAATCCTGATACTCACCCGGGTCATCTACCATGGCAAAAAGCAAATCCTCCGGCGTCATCACGCCATAGCTGTCCTGAAGCCCACTGTCGTAGAGATCAGGATACACAACTGAGCTTGTAATCATCTTTGCTATGTACTTCTTGGTGTTGAGTCTCGGTCTGTATACGTCCGGTCTGCCTGTCACCTGAACATCATAGGTGCAGGAATCCCTAAGCTCCTCATTCTCCTTTGATGTGATATGTCTGAACTCAAACGCTAACGGATTGCCGTCAACATCTGTCAGTGATGCTGTAGGTGCGTACTTCTCATTCTCTCTTACCTTCTTGTTTGCCTTCATAAAGGCGCTGAATTTTGACATTTTATGTTCTCCCTTCTTATAATCAAAAATCCCTGTGTGAGCCTGTTGCAAGCCCACACGGGATTATTAACCGTCATCTTGCATTAATTAGTGAGGAACCCTGTAAGCTCCTTGAATGTCTCCGGCATTGAAAAATCCTCGAATGTAAAGTCAATATCCTCATCAAGATACTCCGAGTCCGCATCGAACTTTGCGAGTATGCCGCCATTAATGTTACAGTCTTTTAAGATTATTGTCTGTCTGCCAACATCACTTGTAGGGTCCTCGTTGGTTATCTGCATATCAAAATAAATGTCCTCACCCGTATCCTTGTAGTGAAGCATTAACTGACGGAAGATACTCGTATTGTAATGAAGGGTACATGAACCTGTGCCCTTCCAACCCGTCGTCTTATTTCCTTTGCCGGGCTTGCCTAAAATCGGTATTTCCGACTTGTTCTTTTCAAACTTAGCCTCGACCTTGATTGCCTGCATCAAATTGTAACGCCTGCCATCTATGGTCACAAAGCACTCCCCCAGCGCAGCGGAGATTGTATCTTTTGCGCGCATTGTCACATTTTTTGCCATCTTCTACTCCTTCCTATGCCACCGTTACGGTCATGTATACCTTTGACATCGCATTTACCACCTGGATTGCGCCTGTCACAACGACTGACTTCTTGCTGTCTCCCTGTTCAACCGTCACATCAGTGTCATTGAACTCCTCTATCGCTCCAAGCTTCTGAAGCTGTTGCCTTATCTTCACAAGATCAGACCAGAGCGATACTCTTCCCGACGCATTATTCGGAACGACACCAAGGTACTTCGTGTTGAACAGCACGGCATCGTCATTTCCTATCTGGTCAATGACACGCACCGTCTGATTGTCCTTGAATACCGCTCCCTGTGTGTCGGATTCCGTCACCATGGAATTAATGTCCTCCAAGACCCTCACATCGCCGCTTACATTGTGAAGAATGAACTCTCCATTCTTAATCGCAGTTTTTAGGTCATTCTGCGTATATCCTGTATCAACAGTAAATGCTCCGTCGTACTTCCTGTTCTGGCACGACTTGTTCACGGCGCAGCCGCACTGTGTTCCCGTCACCCAGTACACGAGTGAACCTTCGTCCCAGCCCTCGTCCGTAATCTTATTCTTTACATTGATAACCCCCAGATAGTCCGCAGCACAGCTATGAAGCACAAGCTGGAACTTTACCCCGACCTCATCACGCATTCTCTTTGTAAATGCCGCATAGAGCTTCTTTGTGCTGCTGTCCTCCGTCACAACTCCCATTGTGTTAAATGAATATGACTCAATCTTGTTAATGTACGCCTGGTGTGCCTCCCCGTCCACCGTCCCGTTGGTTCCGCCTGAAAGAGGGGTACCGGCAGTCTCCGAAAGCTCCGTCTCCTTAAATGTCACATAGTCATTAGCCACAAGCTCTGCTGCCTTGCCGACCGTCTGCTCATCAACCTTGACTGTTCCAAGATAGGTTATGACATCATATAAATCTGTCTGATCTGCGTTTGCCTGAACCACTATTCTGATGTCATTTCCCCTCACTCCTGAATACAAAGCCTGTGCGTACTCGTTTGATGCCTTGGCTCCTCCTCCGTTCAATCTGTAGGCATATAATGTCTTGGCTCCGATAAAAAGGTCATTAAGCCCCTTCATCTTTGCGTTGTCAACCGAATAGCCAAATATTCTCTGACTATTCTTCTGATAGTCCTCATTGGACACCTCAAAAACCTTTCCCTCAACGCCCCAGTCAAGCACAAGCGGCATTGTCGCCACTCCTCTGTCCGAGAGTGATGCAGACGCTGATGCCGCCGACACAAAATTTATGTATGTGCCGGGAAGTGTCTTATTCTGTGATGTGAATGTTCCTCCACCTAATGCCATTCTCATCTCTCCTTTCCATGCAGATATTCTGCAATAATATTATCAACTTCCTCTATGGTGTAGCCTCTGCCCTTTTCAAGCAATGCCTCAATTAAATCCTTCTTATCGGCATACCTTGCCGATGCGTAGAGCTGTTCCTTTAAAAAACTGCTCTCTTCTTTTACCTCTCTTCTCTCTGTTACAACTACGCCATCATCAAGCTGTGCCGTTTCCAACCGAACCGTCTTTCTTCGTTCCGCCATCAATCCGCCTCCTTAATCAATGTGTCCGATACTAAGGACTCCATCTGTCCATCATTTTCAATGCGTTTCACAAACATGTTGTAATTCACAAAGAAGTTCAGCACTCCCTCATGCACTTCATGGCTCATGTCAGTGCCTCTAATCTGTCCGTCATCAAGGTTGATATACTCAAGGCACTCTTCCAGTCTTATTGCCGTCTCCTCGCACTCTACGTTCTTAGCAGTCGACAACGGAAAATACTGTAAACACAACTGATTGCGTCTGATATATCGTTTCCCCGGATACAGCTGAACCGATGCATCAATGACGCTAATAAAAAAGCAAGGCTCTTTAAGTCCCTGCTCCATCTCTTCACAATATATTTCATAATTGTCGCCAAACTCGCCGTTGAGTGCCCTGCTCACAGCGTCAATTACCGAGTTTATCATACAGCCCTTTCATATACCTTTTAATTTTGCGTTCAAGTATCTGCGGCGATGCCTCTTGAAGCTTCTGTGCTGATATGGTCATCATAAAATGCCCCCTAACCCAGCCCTTGTTGTTGACTTTCCTGTGTCCATACTCAACATAGCTGGCATACTCAACCGGATTGATTATCTCTATGGTATATATATCCCCCTCTTGGCTTACTTTCATAGTCTGTGCATATTCTTTTATAGCTTTGGCGGATATTTTACCACCATTTGTCCAGCCACGGCGCAACGTACCTCCCACTTTGCCTTTTACCTTTCCGTTTTTGTCTTTTACCCTTACCTTATGACCTTCATGCTGTTGCCCCGCTGCACACTCGTATGGCTCTCCTGAGTAATCACCCACAGGTGTTCTCTTAACCGCCATTGCAAGCAGTCTCGCCGCCAGCTCCTTTGCACATGCTTCAATAAACTCATTGGAACTTCTCTCCATCTTCTCAAGCTCGGATTTAAACTTATTCAAATCCGACGCATTGAAATTTCCCATACTTCCCATTATGTCCACCTCTCAAACAAATCAAGCATTATCTCCTGATGCGTTGGGTACACCGCCGCTATACCGCTTCCCTTATAATCCGTTGTGACTCCGTTCTGTGTGACGGTAAGCTTTGAGCCCGGAATTATCACTATCTCCGGCGATACAAAAAGCTTAACCGTCTGACTTACCGCTGCTGCCGTCTCGGTC
>SAMEA104315434__coassemble_922_pt1 | contig 13485 bp, 12 predicted proteins | sample SAMEA104315434__metabat2_low_PE_016 | metagenome-assembled genome bin SAMEA104315434 (sample SAMEA104315434) | gut metagenome | biome: Monkey gut; feature: monkey-associated habitat; material: faeces | place: China | collected 2013
ACCTTGTCTAAATGAAAACGGTAATTGATAAATTCATCGAGCCCCGTGCAGGTCACGATGGTCTGGACATTGCTTATACTGTCCAACAGATAGTTCTGCCTGTTCGCGTCAAGTTCCGAGAAAACATCGTCCAACAGCAGCACCGGCGTGTCCCCCGTGATAAGCTTCACAAGCTCAATCTCCGACAGCTTAAGTGACAGCGCACAGGTTCTCTGCTGCCCCTGCGAGCCGTATTTTCTAACGTCCATATCTCCGAGCATGAAGCTCATGTCGTCCCTGTGCGGACCGTAGGCGGTCGTCTTCTGCCTGATGTCCTTATCCCTCGCCTCGGCGAGCTTAGTTTTAAACTCCTCCTCAGTCACGGAAGGCTCATACACAAGCTTTAGCTGCTCTTTGTTTCCTGACAGCTTGTTGTGTATATCATATATTATACCATTAAGGCTGTTCACAAAATCCCGCCTTATCTTTATGAGCTCTTTTCCGAAACTCACAAGCTGCTCGTCCCACACATCAAGAGTGTCCGCAAGCGACGGGTTAAAGGAGATATCCTTAAGCAGCTTATTTCTCTGCAAAATAGCCTTGTTGTAGTTGACGAGATTGTGTACATACAGCTTGTTTAGCTGGCACAGCTCCATATCCATGAAACGTCTGCGCTCAGCCGGACCGCTCTTGATTATGTTGAGGTCCTCGGGCGAGAAAAATACAATATTGATTATGCCGAGCAGGTCAACAGCCCTCTTTATAGGTATTCCGTCTATCGCAACGCCCTTCGCCTTCGTCTTTTTAAGATGCATGTCTATCCTGTGAGGGATATTATTCTTGCGTACAAACATCTTAATGTGCGCCTCGTCGCTGTCAAAGGCAATGATTTCCCTGTCCTTGCCCGCGCGGTGTGACTTGGTCGTGCCTGCCACATATATTGCCTCGAGTATATTTGTCTTGCCCTGAGCGTTGTCACCATACAGAATATTGGTTTCCGGCGAAAACTTCATGCTTAGGAGCCCGTAATTTCTGTAGTTCTGCAAATCAAGAGCTTCGATAACCATATTACACTAACCTTCTATCTTGATAGTTTCTCCGTCATACTCGACAACATCGCCCGCATGGAGCTTCTTGCCTCTCTGAAGCTCAACGGCACCGTTTACCTTAACCTGACCGTCAAGAATGACAAGCTTCGCGTCAACGCCCGACTCTACAAGTCCTGCTGCCTTCAGCGCCTGTCCCAGCTTAATAAATTCTTCTCTCAGTTTTATTATTTCCATATTTTCCCTTTCTATAAGCATAACTTGGGTAAAAAATCAAATTATTTTATATTTATGCATTTATCGTTAATAATTATGCATTTGTATATTTATGCATGCATAATCTGTATAATTATCCATTAATAGTTGTTAAAGTTGACCGGCAGAATGAGATAGATATATTCATTCTTGTCATCGCGGATAAAGCAAGGTGCCTTAGGATTCATCAGATATATGGATATCTGCTCATCGTCTATAACCTTGAGCGCATCCATGAGGAAACGTCCGTTGAAGCCAATCATTATGTCCTTGCCCTCTTTGGATATGTCAATGTCCTCATTCATGGAACCGATTGTGGAGTTAATCTTAATCTCAAGTGAGCCGTCAGTAATATTTACAATGATAGGCTTTTTGTCTCCCTCCTTGACGAGCAGCATTGAACGGTCAATACAGTCCAAAAATTCCTTCTTGTTAATGACAACCTTGGTCTCATAGTCCTTCGAGAGCATCTGGTCAATCTTGAAAAACTCTCCGTCTATAAGTCTTGACACAACCTTGGTCTGGTCAAACTCGAACAAAATATGGTTGTCGGTAAAGAAAATGCTCACCGACTCATCTGCCTCGCCGGACAGAATTTTGCTGATTTCGTTCAGTGTCTTTCCCGGAACAATCACCTTGATAGGTTCATAGGAATTCTTAAGTTCAATATTTCTTATGGATATTCTGTGTCCGTCAAGTGAGACAACTCTGAGATTATTGTCCTTAATCTCAAAAAGCTCACCCGTCATAATTCTGTTGCTGCTCTCATTGTCGGCTATTGAGAATATTGTCTGTCTAATAACCTCCTTAAGTGCAAACTTGGAGAGTTCGATGAACTTGTCCTTCTCTATATAAGGCAGATAGGAGAAATCCTCTCCTGATTTTCCGGAAATCGTGAAGTTCGCCTTTTCGCAGATAATGCGTGCGACATAGTTCTCGTCGGTCTCTATAGTAACTTCACTGTCAGGAAGTTTTCTTATAATATCAGAAAAAATCTTCGCATCGATGGCAACCTTGCCTCGCTGTTCAATTTCTCCCTTGATTATTGTCTCTATTCCAAGCTCCATGTCATTGCCGGTAAGTTTAATTTCCCCGGCAGATGCATCAATGAGGATACATTCGAGAATACTCATTGTTGTTCTGGAAGGTATAGCCTTGAGAACTATACTCACACCTGATAAAAGATCTGATTTATTGCAAATGATTTTCATAGTGTTTGAACTCCTTTCAAAAATGCACGTTGACGTGCTGTGTATAAATAATATAAAAATATTCAGCAGTAGTCGTAGTAGGGGCTGTGAATATGTTGATAACTCCTCTGAGCCTTGAAAATCAAGGGTTTCAGAAAAAGAATAAGTGTGTTAATAATCAAAGGACAAGCTGTTAAAGCTGTGTGGAAAAAAATTTCCGGCAAAATCGGCTGTGGACAGAAAACTGATTTATTCACATAAAAAGTGGATTTATCAACAGTTATCCACAGAATTGTCCGACAGGTTATCCACAATCCGTAACGAGTTTCTTCCTTATTATAATGGGTTTTAAATAATGGTGATAACCCGCAGCTTAAGACGGATTTATCTTCTTGATAAGAATGTCTATGAGCTCCTTGGTCTGTACATTATTCTTAATTTCATCGGAAATCTTGTCCGCGCCGTGAATAACCGTAGTGTGGTCGCGGTTACCGATAAGCTTGCCGATGGTAGCAAGAGGCACGTCCGTCATGGCACGACAAAGATACATAGCAATCTGGCGAGGGTAGACGATTTCCTTATTGCGCTTGTGCGAGGTGATGTCGGCAGGCGTAATATTGAAATGGTCGGATACGGTCTTGATGATGAGGTCAGGCGTCACGTCCCTTGTCTCGTTAGGGAAGATGATGTCCCTGAGTGCCTCCTCAGCGAGAGCGATGCTCAGATCATTATGTGTAAACTTGGCGTATGCGGTGAGCTTCGTGAGGGAACCCTCGAGCTCACGGATATTGGACTTAATGTTGTTGGCTATATATTCAAGTATTTCATTAGGTACATTGAGGTTCTCGGACTCAGCCTTCTTGCGGAGAATAGCCATTCTCGTCTCGTAGGAAGGCGGCGCGATGTCAACGGTGAGACCCCACTCGAACCTCGAACGGAGCCTGTCCTCAAGAGTTGCGATATCCTTCGGCGGGCGGTCTGATGAAATAACTATCTGTTTTTTCGATTCGCGCAGCGCATTGAAGGTATGGAAGAACTCCTCCTGGGTACTTTCCTTGCCTGCAATGAACTGGATATCGTCGATAAGCAGAACATCGACCTTGCGGTATTTGTCACGGAACTTCTGGTTGGTATTGGTACGATCGTTCTTGATGGATTCGACCAGTTCATTGGTGAATGCCTCGGAGGTCACATACATTACCTTCTTAGTAGGGTCCTTCATAAGAATATAGTTTCCTATGGACTGCATGATATGCGTCTTTCCAAGACCAACGCCTCCATATATGAAAAGAGGGTTATAAATCTCGGCAGGGGACTCCGCAACAGCGACGGCAGCGGCGTGCGCGAAACTGTTGTTGTCGCCGACGACGAAGGTGTCGAAGGTGTATTTCCTGTTGAGGCCGGCCTTCTCGTAGGTCTCGTCGGAAGGAGCTTCCACGGTGAAGGAAGGTCTGGCATGGTTCACGTCAGACGAAGAGCTAACCAGCCTGTCGATATCCTTGGTCTGGCTCGGGAAAATAAACTGTATATCAAGCTCTAAACCCGTACACTCGGCGACCGCCACCTTGAGCGGAACCGTGTATTTCTTATCTATATAGTTGATATAGTTCTGACCCATTCTCTCGTCGGGAAGCAGTATAAACAGAACATTGTCATGTGTATCATACGGCTCGAGAGGCAGCAGCCACGTCTTAAAAGATACATCACTGACTTCATGTTCATTCTTTATAGTCTCTAAAATAAGAGGCCATTTTTCTTTAATTTCAGCAATCATCGATATTTCTCCCATTTTGTGTCATTCTAAGTTATTATACCTTAAAATCAGGTTTTTTTCAATGGAATATCGAAGTTTAAAGGGTACTTATTTAGAAAAAAATACGGGTTATGAGATTTTTTTTAATATTAACATACGGTTTACATAATAATTCTATAAAAGTTGCATATAGTATATTATTCAGAAAAAAGATGAATTTGTGAAAAATCTCTTTGTGGAAATTGTGAATATCTTAATTAACATTATCCAGACCCTAAAATAAAGGCTTTGTGGATAATATTAACAGGTTAAGAACATTCATCAACAGAGTTATCCACAACTTATCCACAATTTGGGGATAACTTTTTCGATGCATTTTTGTGGATAAGTTGGTTGTCAATAATGAGGTGATTTTGTGGGCGGCGGCATCGGAGTAAAGATGATTTTTGCGGCTGCGCCATATAATGAAGGAGGTTATTGGAGACATAATGAAGATATTATTGAAAAAAAGCTTGACTTTATAGGGGCAAATGAATAAAATGAAAATGATGTTTTTTATTATAGTATGATATGCTTACCAAATTATGCCATATCATTATCAAAAAGGAGGTGCACGAGAACATGAAGCAGACATTCCATCCAAAGAAGAGACAGAGAAACAAGGTTCACGGTTTCAGAGCAAGAATGAGCACAGCAAACGGCAGAAAGGTTTTATCTGCAAGAAGAGCTAAGGGAAGAAAGAGCTTAACAGTATAGGCCGCAGGTGTGTGGCCTTTTTTCTATGAAAATCATAGGAGGCAGTTGGACACATGAGCAGTTATGAAACTTTGAAAAAAAACATCGATTTTCAAAAGGTATATAAGAGTGGTAAGTCTTATGCCAACAAATATCTGGTCATGTATGTTTTGGAGAATGGAACGGATACTACCAGGATTGGTATATCTGTGAGTAAGAAGGTCGGGAACAGCATTGTCCGGCATCGTCTCACGAGGCTCATCAGAGAAGCGTGCAGACTCAATTACGGTAGTATACAGTCAGGTTATGACATTGTGATTATTTCAAGGGCATCACATAAGGGGAAGGGCTTTGCCGATACGCAGAGCGCGCTTATCCATATATGTAAGCTTCATGGGATTTATCAGGAAAAGTTGGTATGAAAAAAATATTGATTGCATTGGTAAAATTTTACCGCAGGTTTCTTTCACCAATGAAGAAATATCCAACCTGTATATACACTCCAACCTGTTCTCAGTATGCTGTCGAGGCTATTGAGAAATATGGCGCCCTTAAGGGTAGCTATCTGACAACAAAGAGAATACTTCGGTGTAACCCTTTTGCAAAAGGAGGGTATGATCCAGTACCATAACATTAGTTGGACCGGTGGTCCAACTATTGGAATCCATGGTTTAAATTATGATGTAACCTTCAGCTTAAATCATGATTGAGGCTTTGGGGCGGTTATGGTAAGAATATGGTTCTTATTTTAGAAAAACTCAGGTTTTTCTAAATATAATGGGTTGTTTTCATCGAGTATGATAATGACCGGGAAGGAACAGGAATAATAATGATTTTATTGAAGGTGCCTATTCTTGGTGATATTATCGATTTTATCGCCTTGTTAATGGGCTATATTATGCAGGCGTTGTTCTTTATTACCGGTGGTTTTAACATCGGTTTGTGTATTATTCTCTTCACGATTATTGTAAGGCTCATAATGATGCCTATGACAATAAAGCAGCAGAGATTTTCGAAGCTGTCGTCGATGATGCAGCCAGAGCTTATGGCTGTACAGAATAAATACAAGGGCAAGAGTGATACTGCCTCCATGCAGAAGATGCAGATGGAGACAAAGGCAGTTTATGAGAAGTATGGAACATCTCCTACGGGCGGATGCCTTCAGATGTTCATTCAGCTTCCTATCTTCTACGGAATTTTCGCGGTTGTGCGTGACATTCCGGCTTATGTTCCAAGAGTTAAGGCTATGTTTGAGCCTATTATCAAAGCGATAACGGGAGTTACAAATTACAGCCAGGTACTTATCGACAGCGGACTCACCACGTCGACATATGAGACGGAGGACGCACTCCTTAAGTTCTTAAATGCATTTTCGGCGGATCAGTGGGATACGCTTCAGAATGCGTTTGCAAGCTATGGAAATGGGATTGCGGACACGATTGCACAGCAGTCCGAGAAGATTTTACATGTAAATAATTTCTTTGGAATCAACTTAGCAACAGCGCCGGGCTTCAAGTTAAGCCTTGCACTATTAATTCCGCTTTTTGCAGGTCTTACGCAGTGGCTTTCCGTAAAGCTCATGCAGACCAACAATCCTGCTAACGATGATGAGAATAATACGGCAGCACAGTCCATGAAGATGATGAACACCATGATGCCTATTATCTCAGCAGTTTTCTGTATCTCCATGCCTAGTGGTCTTGGTCTTTACTGGATTATGGGTAGTGTTGTACAGTGTGTTCAGCAGATATTTATTAACAAGTACATGGACAAGGTTGATGTGGAGAAGCTCGTCGCCAAGAACATGGAGAAGGTTAATAAGAAGAGAGCGAAGCAGGGACTTCCACCTAAGAAGGTTGATACCTCAGCGGTTACTAACTACGAGGAGAGCGTTCAGAGGAAAGAGGAAGAGATTGCCAGAAGAGGCGAGCGCGCCAAGGAAATCAAGGAATCTACAGAATATTATAACCAGAACGCCAAGCCGGGTTCACTTGCGTCCAAGGCGAATATGGTTAAGATGTACAATGAGAAAAATTCAAAGAATTAGTATTGGAGGAAAAATATCATGGAATATATAGAGATTACCGGTAAAACGGTAGACGAAGCCATTACTAATGCTACTATTAAGCTTTCAGTCACAAGCGACAAGCTTGAGTACGAAGTAATTGATAAGGGAAGCAACGGTTTTTTAGGTATTAACAGACGGCCGGCAGTTATTAAGGTACGCATTGCCGAGACAGAGGATGAGTTCGAGAAGGTTGTAAAGAACGTCACCGAGCCAAAGCGCGAGGACAAACCTGCTCCTGTAAGAAAGCCTGAGCAGCCTAAGAAGGAGTATCATGCACCTAAGTATGAGCCTAAGAGTGTACCTGTTCAGGATGAGAAGCCGGTACAGAAACCTGCTGCCGTTGAAGAAACAGAGCCTCAGGAGAATGAAAGACCTTCAAGAAAGCCTGTTGCGGGAGCTAATATGGAGCCTGCGATAAAGAAGTTCCTCGGTGATGTGCTTCATGCAATGGGAATGGAAGCTGAGGTTAAGGTCGTTATTGATGAGAATGAGGGTTCGGTAGATGTTGAGCTTGTCGGTGAGAACATGGGTGTTCTTATCGGAAAGAGAGGTCAGACACTCGACTCCTTACAGTACCTTGTAAGCCTTGTTGCCAACAAGGAGGCAGAAGGTTACTTCCGCGTTAAGCTTGATACTGAGAATTACCGTGCAAGAAGAAAAGAGACACTTGAGTCTCTTGCAAAGAATATTGCATACAAGGTTAAGAGAACAAGAAAGCCTGTTTCTCTTGAGCCTATGAACCCATATGAGAGAAGAATCATCCATTCAGCTCTTCAGAATGACAGATATGTATCTACAAGAAGCGAGGGCGAGGAGCCATTCCGCCATGTAGTTGTATATTTGAAGAAAAATGCGTAAAATATTCTTGCAATAAACTTAAAAGTAACATATTATCAAGATGTGTGCGTATGCGAATATGTACACATCTTTTTAAATTGCAAAATGATGTGATTGCGAAAATTAGTGTGTGTAATCGATAGACGTTGAGTAAAATTACACAACGGTTCTGTAAAACAGCGGGCTTAGCAATTATCTGAGTTAATAGAAATGAGGAAAAACATGGAGAGTCGTGAGACTATAGCCGCGATTGCCACGGGTATGGGCAATGCAGGCATCGGTATTGTCAGAATTAGCGGAGACGATGCCATTGCGGTTGCGGACAGGGTTTTTAAGGGAAAAAATAATAAAAAGTTGACGAATTCGAGGAGTCATATGGCTCATTATGGACATATATATGACGGTGAGGAGCTCATTGACGAGGCACTTGTGCTGGTTATGAAGGCTCCGAACACCTACACGAGGGAGGATGTTGTCGAGATAGACTGCCACGGCGGAGCTTATGTGACGAGGCGCATACTTGAGCTCGTGTTAAAAAACGGAGCGAGGGCGGCAGAGCCGGGTGAGTTAACAAAGCGTGCGTTTTTGAACGGACGAATTGATCTGGCTCAGGCGGAGGCTGTCATCGACGTAATAAATGCAAAAAATAATTATGCGTTAAAGAGCTCCGTGAGCATGCTGAACGGAAAGTTATCCACAGAGATAAAAAAAATCCGCGAAGAGTTAATCTACAATATAGCCTTTATTGAAGCGGCTTTGGACGATCCTGAGCACATTAGTCTGGATAACTTTGTGGATAAACTGGATAACTATGTGGATAAGTGGATAAATGCTGTGGATAAGTTGTTGACAAGTGTTGACAACGGTAAGATATTCACGGAGGGTGTGAGAACGGTAATACTGGGTAAACCTAACGCCGGAAAGTCCAGTCTTTTGAACACTCTGTTAGGCGAGGAAAGAGCCATAGTTACGGACATTGCGGGCACTACGAGGGATACCCTTGAGGAGCAGATAAACGTGCATGGAATTATACTCAAGCTTATCGATACGGCGGGTATAAGACAGACTGAGGATATTGTGGAAAAACTCGGTGTGGATAAGTCGAGGAGATTTGCCAAGGATGCAGACCTGATAATATATGTGGTCGACAGCTCGACCGAGCTCGACGACAACGACATGGATATTATATCGATGATCAATGCCGGGGTGGCGGGTAAGGTTATAGTCCTTCTTAATAAATCAGACCTTGATACCAGAACCACAGAGAACGACATAAAGAGCTATATAGACTGCCCTGTGATAAATATTTCCGCAAAGGAGCAGGAAGGAATAGATGAGCTTGAGAAGAAGCTTGAAGAGATGTTCTTAGGCGGAGAGCTCTCATACAACGATGAGATAATGATTACAAGGGCAAGGCAGAAGGACGCGCTCAGACGCGCTAAGGAGAGCTTAGAGCTTGTGAAGGATGGTATTGCTATGGCTGTGCCGGAGGATCTGCTGACCATCGACCTTATGAACGGTTATGAGGAGCTTGGAAAGATAATAGGGGAGTCCGTCGAGGAGGATCTCGTGAACGAGATTTTCAGCAAATTCTGCATGGGAAAATAATATTTATGATATCAGGGTCAAAAGGTCAGAAGTCCGATGCAAGCTTGCTTGCGTGAGGATTTTTGACATTGTGACCCGCCAAAAATATGAGTAAGTAGCCATTTTTCAAAGAAAAATGTGCGAATTACGAATGTTTTTGAGAATTGTGGGAGCACGCAGTGCGGAGCAATTCGATATCATAGAGGTCAAAATACCTTTTGACCTCAACATCGTATTTATTTTATATAGAAAAGAGAGGCTGCACACTGGTTGTGCTGTGGAAAAATGGGAAATTATCTTGAAGAAAATTATGATGTGGTGATTGTCGGGGCAGGGCACGCAGGCTGTGAGGCTGCGCTCGCTTGTGCAAGATTAGGACTTGAGACAATCATGTTCACGGTGAGTGTTGAGAGCATTGCGCTCATGCCGTGTAACCCGAATATCGGCGGAAGCTCGAAGGGGCATCTGGTAAGGGAGCTCGACGCGCTCGGCGGTGAGATGGGAAAGAATATCGACAAGACCTTTATCCAGTCAAAGATGCTCAACAGCTCGAAGGGACCGGCTGTCCATTCGCTGCGCGCACAGGCTGACAAGGCAGAGTACAGCAGGGAAATGAGAAGGACTCTCGAGAACACGGAGCACCTTACCATACGTCAGGCTGAGGTGGCAGACATTCTCACCGATGAGGATAAGAATATCACGGGAGTCAAGACTTTTTCGGGCGCCGTATACCATTGCAGGGCTGTGGTTCTCTGTACGGGAACATACCTCAAGGCAAGGTGCATATACGGCGATGTGAGCAGCTATACGGGACCTAACGGGCTTCAGGCAGCCAATCACTTAACCGATGCACTAAAGAGGCTTGGAATAGAGATAAGGCGCTTTAAGACAGGTACTCCGGCGCGTGTGGACAGGCGTTCAATAGATTTCTCCAAGATGGAGGAGCAGTTCGGCGACAAGCGTATAGTGCCGTTCTCATTTACTACCAATCCGGAGGACATTCAGAAGGAGCAGGCTTCGTGCTATCTGACGTACACCAACGAGGAGACCCATAAGATAATAAGGGATAACCTTGACCGTTCGCCGCTCTATTCGGGCAAAATAGAGGGCACGGGACCACGCTACTGTCCGTCGATAGAGGACAAGGTGGTAAGATTTGCGGACAAGGACAGGCATCAGGTTTTTGTCGAGCCTGAGGGAAATTACACCAACGAGATGTATCTCGGCGGAATGTCGAGCTCGCTTCCCGAGGACGTGCAGTATGCGATGTACCGCACGGTTCCGGGGCTTGAGAACGTGAAGATTGTGAGAAATGCCTACGCTATAGAGTATGACTGCATCAATCCGGTGGAGCTGAAGGCATCGCTTGAATTTAAGAATATACACGGACTTTTCTCCGGCGGACAGATAAACGGAAGCTCGGGCTACGAGGAGGCGGCGGTGCAGGGACTTATCGCCGGAATTAACGCAGCCATGAAGCTTCTTGGCAGGGAGCCGCTCATTCTCGACCGCTCCGAGGCGTATATAGGCGTTCTTATAGACGACCTCGTGACGAAGGAGAGCTCTGAGCCGTACAGAATGATGACCTCGAGAGCCGAGTATAGGCTTCTTTTAAGACAGGACAACGCGGACCTCAGATTATCTGCAAAGGGGCATGAGATAGGGCTTATCTCAGATGAGAGATACGCGAAGGTCGAGGAGAAGAGAAGAGCCATAGACGAGGAGATAAAGCGCCTCAGCTCGGTTATGATAGGTGGAACGGGCGAGGTCACGGAGTTCCTTGCAAGACACAACAGCACGGCGCTTAACAATGGAGTGTCGCTTGCAGACCTTATAAAACGCCCTGAGCTCGACTATGAGGCGATTTCGGAGCTTGACAAGGATAGAAAGCCGCTGCCTTGGGATGTTATTGAGCAGGTGAACATTAACATAAAATATCAGGGCTATATTGAGAGAGAGTTAAGGCAGGTGGAGCACTTTAAGAAGCTTGAGAAGAAGCTCATACCTGAGGATATAGACTACGATGAGGTCGGAAGCCTGCGTCTTGAGGCAAGACAGAAGCTAAAGAACTTCAAGCCGCGCTCAATAGGGCAGGCATCGAGAATATCCGGCGTTTCCCCGGCGGACATAACAGTGCTTCTGGTGTACCTTGAGAGCAGGAGATAGAAAAGTAAGGAGAATTATCTGATGGCAGATTTTTTGAGAGAAAGTCTGGAAAAGCTTGGGCTTGAGCCGAGCGATATACAGTGCGGGCAGCTCAACAGCTTTCATAAAATATTGTGCGAGTGGAATGAATTTATGAACCTCACGGGTATCACGGAGTACAATGAGGTTGTTATTAAACATTTTGTGGACAGTCTTGCGGTGAATTGTGTATATTCCTTCAAAAAAACGGACCGCGTTGTGGATATCGGAACGGGTGCGGGATTTCCGGGAATACCGCTAAAGATAATGTACCCTGAGACGAGCTTTACACTGCTTGACTCGCTGAACAAGAGAATTAAGTTTCTTGATGAGGTCATTAAGGTCAACGGGCTTGAAAAAATCGAGACTCTTCACGGAAGGGCGGAGGATTTCGCGAGAAATAAGACGTATCGTGAGAAATTCGACGTGTGTGTTTCAAGAGCTGTGGCAAATCTGTCCACACTCAGCGAGTACTGCCTGCCTTATGTGAAGGTCGGCGGTGTGTTCATCTCCTACAAGGCGGGACAGCTCGATGAGGAGCTTGCGGCTTCCGAGAGGGCAGTGAAGCTTCTGGGCGGACAGATAGAGCAGATTCATAAGCTCACGCTGCCTGATACGGACATAGACAGAACCTTTGTTGTGATAAAAAAGACGGCAGCCACCTCCGGAAAATATCCGAGAAAGGCGGGCATGCCGTCAAAGGAGCCGCTATAAGCCTGATTTATTCAAAAAAACGGTTGAGTGCCAGCGCAAGCTTGTCAGGGCACTCAAGCTGTGGGGCGCTGATGCCTTCGAGAGTGATGGAGGAGATATTCTCCCTGTCGAGGTCGAAGGCTGAGAGCGCTTTTTTAGCCTGTCTGTCCTCTGTGCCTGTAACGACAAGCACAGGGATTTGAAGCTTTTCAAGCATATGCTTCGTGTCCGTGTTCAAAAGATTGCCGTGTATGCTGCCGAGCAGGAAACGTCCGTAGTGTCCGCCGGTGTGTGCTGCCTCGTACATTGAGTCGGCGAGCTTATTTTTTGCAGCGTCGTCGAGTCCTTCCATGCCTGCGAGTCTGTCCATTATGGCTTTTCTGCTGTACTGAAGATTGTACAGGAAGGAGCCGATGACAGGGGTGTTATAGACCGCGCGCAGAGCCTTGGCAAACTCAAGTCTGGTGGACGCGTTGCAGTAGGTGTTCTCCATGGACTGAGGGTTCACAAACGCGAGCCCGGAATACAGCTTAGGCGCAATGAGGGAACCGCATATCAATATGGCAGCAGATGTCGATGCGGCAGCAGCATATATTCCCGATGCGCTGTCATGGTGCCGGCATATCCTGTTCTTTATGAAATCGTTCACGGCAAGTGCATACATATAGATGGAATAGTCGAGCACGCTCTTGTCCGAAAAACCACAGCCCGGAAGGTCGATGACATATACGGAATGTGACTTTGCAAGCTCAAGTGCTGTAGAAATCCATTCGGACATGTTCGCTGACGGGTCGAGCGAGTGGAGCAGCAGAACAGGGCTTCCGCTTCCGTAGTGCTTGTAATATATATCGCCGAAACGACCGCTGTAAATGCGGCACTCCTCGCGGTGATTGACGTTGCCGGATGTGGCTTTTTTATATTCGCAGGTATTGTAGACTGCCATGCATCCAAGGGCAAGTCCTGCGGCTTTGAGCAGAGGATGTTTATTTTTCTTATGACTCATGGAAACCTCCTTGTTAATGTATATAACAACATAATATGATGTTGAGGTCAAAAGGTATTTTGCCCTCTATGATATCGAATTGCTCCGCACTACGTGCTCACACAATTCTCAAAAACATTCGTAATTCGCACATTTTTCTTTGAAAAATGGCTGCT
>SAMEA104315434__coassemble_988_pt1 | contig 12778 bp, 9 predicted proteins | sample SAMEA104315434__metabat2_low_PE_016 | metagenome-assembled genome bin SAMEA104315434 (sample SAMEA104315434) | gut metagenome | biome: Monkey gut; feature: monkey-associated habitat; material: faeces | place: China | collected 2013
ATGCGGGCGACCTCGCAGCGGAGCTCAAGTTCGCCAATGTCAAGAAGATTGAGGATAAGTACAATGTAACCTTCGCATGGGAGAACCTCACATATGCAGGTACAAGAGAGTCCATCAACACCTCTGTTCTTGCAGGCTCACCTGACTGCGATATCTACCTTGTAGACCTTGGTATGGCTATTCCGGCGGCAATGAACGGACTTGCAACAGACTTAAAGACAGTTCTTCCTGCCGACAATGACCTCTTTACAGACCAGAAGGTAATCAAGTACCTTGACCTCGGTGACGGCAAGGCATGCATCTTAAAGAGAGTTGAGGCACAGAGTACGGTTGAGGCAACATATCCTCTCGCATTTAACAAGCAGCTTCTCGAGGACAACAATCTTGAGGACCCAAGAGAGCTCTACAAGAAGGGCGAGTGGACCTGGGATAAGTTCATCGAGTACTGCCAGGTTCTCACACAGGATACCAACGGTGACGGAACTGTTAACCAGTACGGCTACGGCGGATTTGGTTTTGAGACCTTCGAGCAGCTTATGATGAGCAACGGCGGTTCAATCGCAGCAGGTACAACAGAGACACTCTCAAGTGCACCTGTAGGCGAGGCTCTCCAGATGGTTCAGGATATGTATATCACATACAATGTATGTTATCCATACGAGAACGACGCTGACGCAATGAGATTCGCATACCGCAACGGAAACATCGGCTTCTGGCCTGGTGCAGCATGGATCGCAGCTTCAAATGCGGACTATGACTACAACGGAGCTAAGGGAACAACACTTGAGTTCGATACCTGCTATGTTCAGTGGCCTGTAGGTCCTTCCGGAAATCAGGAGACCAACAAGGGCAAGATTACATCCGGTGAGTTCTATATCATTCCTGCCGGAGTTGAGGACCCTGAGCTTGTTTACAATGTTCTCTACGATATGTGGAACTGGTATGACGGCGATACATCAATCCGTGATGACGAGGAGACACTCTACTGGTGGTATGCTGTAACTGATAAGGACCCTGAAATTCAGGACGAGAACTTCGACGTAATGTTTGACTGCGGAAGCAGAGAGCAGTTTGACTTATGGAACTCAATGGGTATCGAGTACGACCTTGAGAGCCTTATCAACGGTACGGTTACGGCAGCACAGTTCCAGGAGACCTATAAGCAGCAGATTCAGGACGCGCTTGATGCATACTTTAACTAATGTTTAAGGTAAGAAGGAAAAGTTCATTAAATTTTAATTGTTAAAAAGGCACGCCTCTATTAAAATACCTGATGGGAGAGCCGTGATGAGCGGTTCTTCCACCGGGAATAAAATAAGGAAGGTGCAGAGGTTATGGCATCAATTTTTGGTATGGATTCTGCTTACGGCAGATTTATGAACAAGGTGGGAGATATCATTTTCCTGAGTATACTGTGGATAGTGTGTTCGCTTCCGATTGTGACGATTGGGACGGCGACCTGTGCGGCGTACTACACGGCGGCTAAGGTGATAAGGCATCATAACGGATACGTCTCGAAGGAATTTTTCCGTTCCTTCAGGCAGAACTTCCGCGCATCGATAGGCTTTAACATAATCTATCTGCTGTTTTGTGTACTCCTTGTATTCAACTATGTATTTTTTAAGGACAGTGCCTCGGAGATTTCATTTTATCTGAGGTGCGTATATATAGTGATTGGATTTGTTTTACTGGGATTGATGCTTAATACCTATATATTGTTGTCAAGGTTCGAGCTGGGCAGTGGGAAGCTGTTTAATATGGCTTTTGCGGTATGCTTTAAGCATCTGAACGTAACGGCGCTGCTTGTGCTCATGTGCGTGGCGGCAGCAGTGCTGGTGTATCTTATGCCGTGGGCGGTTCTGATACTGCCCGGGCTCGTATTTTTCGGAATGACCTTTCCGGCGGAGCGCGTGATGAAGAAGTATATGCGGCGCCCGGAGGGGGAAGGCGCTGAAGGTGATATATGGTACTATAACTGATGGGAATGGTGATTTATGGCAAAAAATGTGACGATGAGAGATATTGCAAAAAAGGTCGGCGTTAGTACGGTGACAGTCTCAAAGGCACTCACGGACAAGGAAGGTGTAGGGGCTGAGCTTCGCGCGGTGATAAAGTCGACGGCTGAGGAGATGGGCTATACCTACACGGGAATCGGTGAGGGCTTCCGTCGCGGGCGCAGCTATAACATCGGTGTTATTGTCGAGGAGCATTATGTGGACAATTCCACCACGGTATTTCCTTTTTATATGAAGATGTATAACAGCATAAACAAGCAGATGTCACAGTTTCACTACTCGGTGATCATGGAGGCGATAACCTCGAAGATGCTCGCAGAGCACACGATGCCGGATATTGTGACGGAGCGCAAGGTTGACGGTGTTATAGTTCTCGGACAGATGAAATCAGATTACCTCAAGGTGCTCAGGGAGACTAAGCTTCCCGTTGTGTATCTGGATTTCTATGACAGGACGATGGAGGTGCCGAGCGTCATAAATGATAATGTCTACGGAACCTATATGCTTACCAACTATCTGGTCAGCATGGGGCACACCAAAATCGCCTATGTCGGAAGTATCGACGCGACTGCGAGTATTTTAGACAGATATCTCGGCTATTATCGTTCACTTATCACCCATCAGCTCACAATGCCGGAGGACTATATCATACCCGACCGCGATGAGGAGGGCTATTTTATAGACTTAAAGCTCCCGAAGGAGATGCCGACGGCGTTTGTTTGTAACTGTGACGGAACGGCAAACCTGTTGATGAGACTGCTTGTAAGCAGGGGCTACCGCGTGCCGCAGGATATATCGGTGGTTGGATTTGACAATTATTCGGCTGAATTTGATTACAGCCTTCCGAAGCTCACCACCATCGAAGTAAATATTGAAGAAATGACAAAGAATGCAGTAGAGATGATAATAAGACTTTTAAAGGGCGAAGAGAACTTAGGAGGGCGCAAGGTCATAAGCGGAAAGATGATTGTCCGCGACTCGGTGGCGCCGTGTCCGGGGACAAGCCCTTCGGTCACAAAATAAATTTATTTGTCGGGAGGTATGTATGTCAGAACTTAAAATGATTGCGCCTGCGGTACCTAATGTGCCATGGCAGGATAAACCGGAAGGTCACAGGGGAGCACCTGTCTGGAGATATTCAGAGAACCCTATTATTGACCGCAACCCGCTTGAGAATGTTGCGAGAATATTTAACAGTGCGGTAATGCCTTATGAGGGAAAGTTCATCGGAGTTTTCAGGGGAGAGCAGACAAACGGTATTCCGTATATCTACCTTGGCAGAAGCGACGACGGTATCCACTGGAACTTTGACAAGGACAAGATTCCTTTTAAAGATGAGGACGGAAACGATTTCATGCCTATATATGCGTATGACCCGAGACTTGTCAAGGTCGAGGATACCTACTACATAATCTGGTGTCAGGATTTCTACGGGGCAGCCATCGGAATGGCTAAGACAAAGGATTTCAAGACCTTCACGAGACTTGAAAATCCGTTCCTTCCGTTTAACAGGAATGCGGTTCTGTTCCCGAGAAAGATTAACGGCAATTTCGTGCTTCTCTCACGTCCGTCCGACTCCGGTCATACACCGTTTGGCGATATCTTCGTGAGTGAGAGCCCGGACCTCGTATACTGGGGCAAACACCGACATGTGATGAGCCGCGGAAACGAGTGGTGGGAGTCGTTAAAGATTGGCGGAGGTGCCGCACCTATCGAGACTACGGAGGGCTGGCTCCTGTTCTACCACGGCGTGAGCGGAACCTGCAACGGATATGTGTACTCCATCGGAGGAGCAATCCTCGACATAGACAATCCATCGAAGGTGCTCTACCGCTGTGAGAATTTCCTTCTCACACCTGAGCAGTGGTATGAGGAGCGGGGCTTCGTTCCTAACGTAACCTTCCCATGTGCCACAATACACGACTCCGAGTCGGGAAAAATCGCAATCTACTACGGCTGTGCGGACAGCTATGTAGGACTCGCGTTCACGACGCTTGACGAGGTTGTGGGATATATCAAGGAGCACAGCGTGGTCAATGGGACGGATACGGAGATTGGGAAGAGGTAATTATTACCTTACAGAGCTTGGAGTAAGAGGGTGAAATATGGAGGATATTATAAAGAATTTAAGAGTGGGGATAAGCATTGGGGATACGTTGGACGCGTTTGACGGGGCGGTTAAGATGGGGGAGGCTCCGGAGAGGTCGGAGACCTGCTGGGGAAATCCGGTGATTACGCAGGGGCTTGTGGACGCTTATATTGCGGCGGGGCTCAATATTATCAGAATACCGGTCACCTGGAAGGGACATTTCGGCGATGCGCCCGATTACACGATAGATGCCGCATGGCTTAGGCGTGTGAGGGAGGTCGTTGATTACGCCTACAACAGGGGCGTGTATGTGATACTCAATCTTCACCATGAGGATTGGAACTATCCTTATTACGATAATGAGGAGCGCGCGTGCATCATAATGACGGCGCTGTGGAGCCAGCTTGCGGCGGAGTTTGCCGGGTATGACGAGCGCCTTATCTTCGAGGGACAGAACGAGCCGAGAAAGGTCGGAACACCTCTGGAGTGGAAGGGCTGGGAGGTCGTCAACTCGACAAATGCAGCCTTTGTGAGTGCGGTCCGTCAGGGCACGGGATATAATAAGACGAGATATCTTATGATTCCGGGCTATGCAGCCAACTGTACGGTGGGAATTAAGCATATCGAGATTCCTGACGATGACAGGATTATCGTGTCGGTTCACGCCTACGAGCCTTATGAGTTTGCCTTGGACAAGAAGGGAAGGTCAGAGTGGAAGCATGACACCGAGATTATAGACAGCCTTATGGCAGAGCTCCACGAGCGCTTTACCGGAAAGGGTATTCCGGTTATAATAGGCGAGTTCGGAGCCATGAACAAGGACAACGAGGACGACCGCGCACAGTGGGTTGAGTATTACCTCAAAGCCGCAAAAAATGTCGGAATACACTGTCTGTGGTGGGACAACGGACTGTTTGAGGGAGATGGAGAGCGCTTCGGATTGTTTGACAGGCACACATACGAGTGCAGATATCCGAAGGTACTTGAAGGGATAAAGCTTGGAAGTTAAACTTTCAAATTACTTATTGTCTGCAGTATGCAGGGAGTGTAAAAGGGATTAAACCAGATATGTATGCTTTTTAGCCGGGAGGGGGAACCTCTCGGCTTTTGTGTTGGCTTGTGTTTCGTTGTAATTCATGTTATAATAGTGTGAAAAGAATGTTTTCATATCCGCTTTTTTGGGGAGGGTCTTCGGGAGGATACATCACATGAATAAAAAAATTCAATATAAGGGTCAGTTTAAGGTATACATTATGTGGCCGTTGTATTCAGCTATATTACTTTTGGCTTTGGATATTGTTTTGTTTACACAGAATATAACATGCGGTGTTGTGGGAGTGGCGTTCACGCTTGCATATGGCGTGTTTGCACTGATTTTCCTTTTGAGGAGACAACCGCTTCTGACAAAAGCGATGGTGGAATTTGCGGCGGACTATGCACAGGTTCAGAAAACCCTGCTGGAAGATTTTAAGGTTCCTTACGGACTCATAGATGAGAGCGGAAAGATAATATGGCTCAACAATGAATTTAAGAATCTTCTGCACAGGGATAATGTGTACAGAAAGAGCATAACGGCTGTGTTTGAGGATATGGACGTCAAGCTTTTTGACACTGACGAGAGGGAGTTCTCGACGAATATAGTATTCAATGAGCGCGATTACAGGGCGGAGTTCAGGAAGCTCTCGATAGACTCGCTTATGGAGGATAATTCACTTCTGCATGTGAAGAATGTGCCGGCACTCATGGCAGTTTATCTTTTTGATGAGACGGACACCAAGAAATATATCCAGCAGATACATGATGAGAGGATTGTTGTCGGGCTTATATATATAGACAACTATGACGAGGCTCTCGAGAGCATCGATGAGCTCAGAAGGTCGCTGCTTGCGGGTCTAGTTGAGCGAAAGATAAGCAAGTATATCACGAACGGAAACGGTATCGTTAAGAAGCTTGAGAAGGATAAGTATCTTCTCGTGTTCAACTATAAGTATCTCGAGGCGCTCAGGGAGGATAAGTTCTCAATTCTCGAAGATGTCAGAACGACAGATATCGGCAACGCGATGGCGGTTACGCTCAGTATAGGAATTGCGGCGGGATACGAGAATTTCAACAAAAATTATGAGATGGCGAGAGCTGCCATCGATTTGGCGTTAGGACGCGGCGGAGACCAGACGGTAATAAAGGAGGGCGAGCAGACGACCTTCTTCGGAGGCAAGAGTACCACCGTTGAGAAGAACACGAGGGTCAAGGCGAGAGTCAAGGCACATGCCCTCAGGGAGCTTATCGAGGTCGCAGACAATGTGATCATCATGGGACACAGGATAAGCGATGCGGACGCGCTCGGAGCTGCCGTGGGTATCTACAGGGCATCGAAGTCGCTCAACAAGCACGCGAACATTGTTTTGAACGATGTGAACAGGTCACTCAGACCTACGATGGAGACTTTTATAGGTGTTCCCGAGTATGAGGAGGACCTTTTCATAAAAAACAGCGAGGTAATGCAGTATGTGTCCGACAACACGCTCCTCGTGGTAGTAGATGTCAACCGCCCGGGCTATACGGAATGTCCTGAGCTGGTGGAGAAATGCAGGACGATAGTTGTGCTCGACCACCACAGACAGAGCGGGGATACGATTGACCATGCGGTGCTATCCTATATCGAGCCGTATGCATCTTCGACCTGCGAGATGGTTGCGGAGATTTTGCAGTATATTGGGGACAATGTCAAGCTCAAGGCGGCTGAGGCGAATGCGATATATGCCGGTATCATAGTTGATACGAACAATTTTACGAACAAGGCGGGCGTCAGAACCTTTGAGGCGGCTGCGTTCATCAGGAGAAGCGGCGCCGATATAGTTAAGGTTCGCAAGCTCCTCAGGGACGATATGAGCGAGTACAAGGCGAGAGCCGAGGCAGTAAGGCATGCCGAGGTGTATAGGGACAGCTTTGCGCTTGCGGTGTGTCCTAGTGCCAATCTTGAGAGTCCTACGATTGTGGGGGCACAGGCGGCTAATGAGCTGCTTAATATCAACGGGGTGAAGGCTTCGATAGTGTTTACCTATTTTAATGATGAGGTTTATCTGAGCGCAAGGTCTATTGACGAGGTCAACGTACAGCTTATAATGGAGAAGCTCGGCGGAGGCGGACATATGACAATAGCCGGAGCGCAGCTTAAGGATATGACGATTGACGAGGCGATAGAGCTTGTCAAAAAGACATTGGATAATATGATAGAGGAAGGAGAAATATAATGGAGATTATTTTATTACAGGACGTAAGAGCACTTGGAAAGAAGGGTGAGAAGGTGAATGTCAGCGAGGGATATGCCCGCAACTTCATTCTCCCTAAGAAGCTTGGCATAGAGGTAAATGCCAAGAATATGAACGACCTGAAGCTTCAGAAGGCACATCAGGACAAGCTTGCAGCGGAGGCACTCGCAAATGCGAAGGAGCTTGCAAAGGAGATAGAGGATAAGACTGTTGTGGTCAAGTTAAAGTCAGGCAAGGACGGAAGAGTGTTCGGCTCCGTGTCCACCAAGGAGATTGCAGAGGAGCTCAAGGCACAGCACAATATCGACATCGACAAGAAGAAGATGGTTCTCAACGATGCAATCAAGGCGCTTGGCAACTACGAGGTTGTGTGCAAGCTTCACAAGGACGTTACAGCTAAACTTGTTGTCAAGGTGACAGAGGGCTAGGACAGGTAGGCATAGATGGACGATACGTTAATAAGGCGTGTTATGCCTAACAGCGCAGAGACGGAGCAGGCGGTTATAGGCTCTATCCTGATGGATAAGGACAAGATGACAGATGTGGCTGATATTCTGGTTCCGGACGACTTCTATCAGAGCGAGTACCGCATGATCTATCAGGCGATGATACAGATTAATTCTGAGGGCAGACCGGTAGATTTAGTCACCGTGCTCGAGCAGCTCAAGACGATGAATGTTCCGCCGGAGGTCAGCAGCCTCGATTTCATGCGAGACATAGCCAACTCGGTAGCGACCTCTGCGAATGCGAAGCATTATGCCAAGATAGTAAAAGAAAAATCCCTGCTCAGAAATGTCATCAAGGTCAACGAGACCATCATGGAGGAATGCTACTCCGGGCGCGAGAGCGCTGACGCCATCTTGGAGGAGACGGAGAAGCAGCTTTTTAAGCTGCTGCAGTCGAGAGGGGCGGAGGATTTAACCCCGATTAAAGATGTCGTTATGGAGGCAATCAACCGCATTGAGGCGGCTTCTAAGCAGAGCGGAAGCGTAACCGGTATCCCGACGGGCTTTACTGACCTGGATTACAGAACCGCGGGACTTCAGCCGTCCGACATGATACTGGTAGCAGCGCGTCCTTCCATGGGAAAGACGGCGTTTGCCCTCAATCTGGCGGCACACGCGGCATGTAAGAAGCATATAACGACGGCGATATTCAGTCTCGAGATGTCAAAGGTTCAGCTTATGAACCGTTTTCTCGCGATGGAGTCCGGGGTAAGCGCGCAGAACATGAGAACAGGTAATCTCTCCGAGGGAGAGTGGGAGAAGCTTGTCGAGGGTGCGGCAATCCTTGGTGACTCTGGGCTTGTAATAGATGACACGCCGGGTATATCCATATCCGACATGCGTTCTAAGTGCCGTAAGATTAAGCTGGAGCACGATGACCTCGGGCTTATCATAATAGACTATATTCAGCTTATGACCAGTAGTACCCGCTCTGAGTCGAGACAGCAGGAGGTGTCTGAGATATCCCGTTCACTCAAGGCGCTCGCAAGAGAGCTAAATGTTCCTGTCATAGCGCTCTCACAGCTCAGCCGAGCCGTTGAGCAGAGACCGGACCACAGACCGATGCTCTCTGATCTTCGAGAGTCCGGAGCCATCGAGCAGGACGCCGACGTGGTAATGTTCCTTTACAGAGACGAATATTACAAGAAGGATACCGACAAGCCTGGCGTGGCTGAGGTAATCATAGCCAAGCAGAGAAACGGCCCTGTCGGAACAGTCGAGCTCGCGTGGATTGGAGACAGACAGCGTTTTGCAAATCTTGAGAGAAGTTAGCGAAAATTGTCGAGGGAATGTCTCGAAAAACAAAATAGTATCATGTTATTATATAGACCGGATAGAGGAAAACTTTATCCGGTCTTACTTTTTGCAGGGGGAGTTGTTTCTTAATGGAGGAAAAAAGGTACATAATATCTGAGGTCGCTGAGAGAACGGGAATAGAGTCACATGTGCTCAGGTACTGGGAGGACGAGCTTGGCTTGGATATCTCGAGAAATGAGATGGGGCACAGATATTACACGGAGAGCCAAATCCAACTGTTCAGGCAGATAAAAGAGCTCAAGGACAGTGGACTTCAGCTCAAGGCAGTGAAAACTGTGCTTGACGGAAGCTTTCAGGGACAGGCAGTGATGCAGACGGACAGCAGTGAGGTGCAGGGGGAGGCACATCTGGAGACTGCGGGTACGTCTGAGCTTACGGCACAGCCGCCGGAGGAGCTTGCCATGAAACGCTCCGAGGATAAGCTGGCACAGTTTGAACAGATTATCGGTGACATAGTGACGCGCTCGCTATTGGAGAATAACGGAAAGCTGGGGGAGAACATTTCCGCTATTGTGTCGGAGCGAGTGAGCGACAAGGTAATCAAGGAGATGGACTACATGATGCGTGTGCGTGAGGAGGCTGAGGACGACCGTTTCAGACGCCTTGACGAGACAATTCGCGGTGTCCAGAAGAGCAATAAGGAAGCTGCCGCGTTTCGGGAGCGCGGCGCAAAGACAAAGAAGCACCACGGCTTTTTCAAGAAGAAAGGCTGACAATGAGCAGAGGTGTTTTCGATGTGAAGCCCCGTAGCGGGGCAAAGTATGAGGGTGAGTAGTTATATATAAAAAATGGAGCCATACGGCGAAATATCTGTGAAACAGATATCTGCCATATGGCTCCATTTTTATGCGAATGAAAGATAATTGCTTGCGTGCGGGCAAGAAGTGATGGTATAATTTCTAATATTGTAGCGAATTTTACAAAGGAGAATAATTCACCATGAAAAAATTAATCCCATATGTGTGGTCGCACATGAAAAAGACAAAAAAGCAATTTATAGTGAGCATTTTATTTGTGCTTCTACTGACAATAACTCAGGCTATCGCTTCGCTTTCCATGAAGCAGATTATAGAGGTTGTGCAGATAAAGAGAACATACAATGTGTTAATCGTATCTATAGTTATGTATATTCTTGTATTGCTTCTGAACACGTTTATAGAGCTTGGCTGGACAAAGGCGCTGGATAAGCTGGGCGGAAAAATGTTGGAAAATATCAGAATGGATATATACAATGTGCTGTTAAAGGCTTCATACAACGATATCATGAAAATCGGAAAAGACAGATTGAAACACATATTGTATATGGACACGCTGGATATTTTCAGGTCTATAAGTTATATGAGTCTGCAAATTATTTCAAAGACATTTATAATAATTGTGTTTTTGGCTATTTCATTTTTTGTGAACCGGAAACTTACGTTGGTTTTGTTGTTGGCATCGGTGCTTGGAATAGTTATTTCAATAGCTACAAGAAATCCTATTCAGAATGCCTCCGTGAAGGTCAATTCCATGATGAAAAACGACAGCAAGACCGTTGGGGAATTTGTGGACGGAATAGAGCTGTCCAAGACCAATACGTTGGATAAATATTATCAGGATAAGCAGAAAGCCGGTCTCAGGGAATTTATAGAAGCCTCGCTCAGTGCGGACAACGTGATTGTTATGTTAAAGGGGCTAAACTCGAATTTTCACATGGTCGTGTCGTTGGGGATTGCCGCTTTTTTGTCAATGTCTGCGGGAGAAAATGTCGGAAACCTTGTATTCTATTTATTTATATCTGATTTGATAATTCAGACGAGCCAGGAGATAGAAAACACAATATATTCGCTTATGCAGGTTATGCCGGCATACGATAACGTCTTTGGTTTGCTTGATTTGCCTGTTTCGGACGGAAAAGAGAAGGTTGAACATATAAAAAGCATACGTCTTGAAAATGTATCTTACGCGTACAGTGGTCAGGCGCAGCCTGTTACCTTCAAGGATGAGTATTTCAAAGCGGGCGATGTGGTCAGAATAGACGGCAATAATGGAAGCGGAAAATCAACACTTTCCAAAATACTTTCAGGGCAGCTTATCCCACAGCGCGGAAGAGTGCTGGTGAATGAGAATATGGAGCTGAGCAGCATTGACAGTGATAACAGAAGGGAGCGTATACTTTATATCAATCAGGACGAGCTCATTCTTAATGAAAGAATTGACGATTATCTGGAGCTCATTTGCGGTAAGGAATTGTCGGAGACGGAGCTGGAAAAGCTCTATGAAAAAACTAAATTTGACAAGTCGATTAATCAGATATCTAATAATGGCGGCTCGCTGTCGGGCGGGCAGAGAAAGAAGCTTCTGATGATGAAGCTGATTGAGAGGTATAAAAACGCAAATGTTATTATTATTGATGAGATAGAGGCAGGACTTGACAGTGAGACGAGAGGTATACTCAACGACATAGAAAAAGAAATAGTAGAGAAGGGCAGCGACAAGATTATATTCAGGATAACGCACTTGGAGAGCAGTGGATTTAACAGGATTGTCAATCTTGAAAGTGTGCAATAACATTAAAAAGCGACGCCAAATAAAATGGAGCTGCGGACTTGAGGAAAACCTCAACAGCAGCTCCATTTACTATATGCATTGCAGCGCATACAGCGCCTAAATTGCATATACTAATTATTTCTCTGTGATAGCGCCAACAGGGCATGTTGCTTCACAAGCGCCACACTGTACACATACATCTGTGTTAATCTCCATATGCTCATTTCCCTCGGAGATAGCGCCAACAGGGCATCCGGCAGCACAAGCGCCGCAGCTAACACAAGCATCACCTACAACGTACATAATTTCCTCCCATCTGAAGTGAGTACACTTCTATTTACTGTTTGTTTGTATTATTCAGAGAAGCTCTGGCTTCTTTGATACCTTTGATTATAACAGATTTTGCCTTTATAACCTGTTCCTTTGTCTCGGCAGGAACTCCCTTGAGTGGGTAATCAATGCCGAGGTTCTCGTACTTTACCACACCCATTGTGTGATAAGGAAGCACGTCAAGTGCCTTGACATTCTTGAGCTTTCCGAGGAAGAGTCCAAGCTGATAAAGGTACTTCTCGTTGTCTGTTATTCCGGGTACTACGACATGACGTATCCATGTAGGAATACCCTTATCACTGAGATATTCGGCAAATGCCAATATGCCGTCGTTAGGCTGGCTGCACAGCTTCATATGCTCTTCAGGGTCAATGTGCTTGATATCGAGCATGACGAGGTCTGTGTACTGCATAAGCACATCCATCTTATCGACAATAAGCTTGTTGTCAGGCTTAAATACGATGCCCGATGTATCGATACATGTGTGTATACCCTGTGCCTTCGCCTTCATAAAGAGCTCAGTGAGAAAGTCTATCTGCAGGAGCGGTTCTCCGCCGGTAACGGTAAGACCTCCGTTCTTATAAAAGGACTTATTATCCTCGTACTTCTGTAAAATCTCATCTACAGAAATCTCTGTCCCGCCGGTCGTAGCCCATGTGTCGGGATTATGACAATATAGACAACGCATTGGGCAGCCCTGTACGAACACCACGAAACGGATTC
>SAMEA104315434__coassemble_1002_pt1 | contig 12651 bp, 15 predicted proteins | sample SAMEA104315434__metabat2_low_PE_016 | metagenome-assembled genome bin SAMEA104315434 (sample SAMEA104315434) | gut metagenome | biome: Monkey gut; feature: monkey-associated habitat; material: faeces | place: China | collected 2013
GGAATTATCAAGAAGGAGTACGGCAGTGAGGATCAGCAGAAGCTTCAGGAGCTCTTTGACCTCAACGGAATTACGGACGGCGGTAACTCGATAGCGCCGGGAGATGAGCTGCTTCTTCCTTAATATAGGGCGGCATGGGAGATTGATATGTCCAAAAAGGTTAAAGTATTGATTTTTGTGGCGGTGCTCGTCGTGCTGTTCGTGGTCGGAGCATATTTTGTGAGAGGCTTTTTCGGTAAAGCTTCGGTATATTCGGGCTATATAACCCTGCAATCGACAGACAGGGCGGACAGCCGCAGCGCGTCGTATGTGCGCTACGGTGACGGATTTCTGCGCTACAGCAAGGATGGAATAGCCTACTACAGCGCAGACAATGTTCCGCAGTGGAACGCATCGTATGAGCTCCAGCAGCCCGTTCTTGACATAAGGGAGGACTACTGCGCCGTAGCGGGCGTGGGTGGCTCATGGATATACGTTTTCAACAAGGCGGGAGCGGTCATGTCGGTGGACACGGTTCTGCCGATTGTATCGGTGAGCGTGGCGGCAAACGGCTGTGTGGCTGCAATACTTGAGGACGGGAACACACAGTACATTGACATGTATGACACGGCAGGTGACAAGGCGTACCGCATCAAGACCACGATAAGCGGAAACGGTGTGCCGATGTCCATAAGCATCTCGAATGACGCGGTCAAGCTTATGGTCGCATACACTGATATTGACAACGGCGATATCTCCACGAGCGTCGCCTTCTACAACTTCGGTGAGGTCGGAAAGAACATGGCAGAGAGACTTGTAGGCGGCTTCGACCAGTATGAGGGCATGCTTGTGCCGAGGGTGGAGGTCGTGACCGCTGACACGGCGATAGCCGTCGCCACGGGAAAGCTCAGCATATACAGCATCAACCAGTATCCTAAGCTGATGACCGAGATAGCTTTCGATAAGGAGCTTCACGGAATGTTCCATTCCTCGCGGTATATAGGGCTTGTGTTCGAGAACCATGAGTCGGGGTATCCGTATGAGGTTGTGATATACGACCTCAAGGGGACGCTTGTGGGGAGCTTTCCTATAGAGACGGACTACAAGAAATACTGTTTTGTCGGGGAGAATATCCTTATGTATGATGACAACGATGTGCGTCTTGTGAGCTTTGACGGCACGGAGCGCTTTAAACATACCTTCGATGTAGCTATCGACAGTCTGGTGCCCGTGAGCGGTGATGACACCTATGTTTACATCAATTCGAGGAAGGTTCAGAAGATAAAACTCACAGAGTAAAAATATTTTTAAAAAAATTTCATAAAAGTATTGACATCAGCAGTTTTGTTTGTTATACTGTAAAAGCTGTTGATGACATGGCGACTTAGCCAAGTGGTAAGGCGTGGGACTGCAACTCCCTGATCGTTGGTTCGAGTCCGACAGTCGCCTCTATACAGTGAAATCCTGAAGATTGATTATCTTCAGGATTTTTAAGTTGAGAGATAACTATTCAGCGTCCCGGAAGTGAGGGGCTGATATTTCATCTAAGCCGCGGGGGATGGACATGGAATTTAATTTGGGCGATATTATTACAATGAAGAAGCCGCATCCATGCGGAAGCAGGGATTGGGAGGTTCTTCGTGTAGGAGCCGATTTCAGGCTGAAATGTGCAGGCTGTGGACATCAGGTGATGCTGCCGCGCAGACAGGTCGAGAAAAATTTCAGAGGCTTTGTGAAAAAAACACTTGCATAATCCGAATGTATATGGTAGCATTTACATTTGTGATATATTATTTATTTCCTTGCTCTGTACACAGGTTACAGGGCCAGAGACCATAAGGAGGTACAAGAAAGCATGAACAAGTACGAATTAACAGTTGTTATCAGTGCTAAGTTAGAGGACGAGGCAAGACTTGCTACACTTGAGAAAGTGAAGGACATGATCGCTCGTTTCGGCGGTACTGTAACTAACGTAAACGATTGGGGAAAGAAGAAGCTTGCTTATGACATTCAGAAGATGAGCGAAGCATTCTATACTTTCGTTGAGTTTGATGCACCTGCTACTGCACCTGCAGAGCTTGAGGCACAGCTTCGTATCATGGACGGCGTCGTAAGATATCTTTGCGTTTCCGTAGAGGCATAGTCTTGTGACATATCATCCGAAAGGAGAATAGTCTATGAATAAAGTTATTTTGATGGGTAGATTGACAAGAGACCCGGACGTGCGCTTTAGCACGGGCGAGAGACAGATGTCAATAGCAAGATATACACTGGCAGTTGACCGCAGAGGAAGAAGAAGCGATAATGGCGAGCAGACAGCGGATTTCATATCCTGTGTCGCATTCGACAGGAACGCAGAGTTTGCGGAGAAGTACCTTCATCAGGGTACGAAGGTTGTTGTTACCGGAAGAATTCAGACCGGAAGCTACACCAACAAGGACGGTCAGAAGGTATATACAACAGATGTTGTTGTAGAAGAACAGGAGTTTGCAGAGAGTAAGGCTGCAAGCGCTAACAATAATGGAGGCTTTGCACCGAGCGACAGACCAATGCCTGCCGCAGCAGCACCGGCTGATGGTTTTATGAACCTTCCGATGGGTGTTGAGGACGAAGGTCTTCCTTTCAACTAAATTTTATAAGGAGGTCAAAACAATGCCAAATACCAGAGAAAATAAGTCTTCCGACGCTCCAATGAAGAAGAAGCTTGGACGCAGAAGAAAGAAAGTTTGCGTATTCTGCGGAGACAAGAACGGCGTTATCGATTATAAGGATGTTAATAAGTTAAAGAGATATGTATCTGAGAGAGGTAAGATCCTTCCTAGAAGAATTACCGGAAACTGCGCTAAGCATCAGAGAGCTCTTACAGTTGCTGTTAAGAGAGCACGTCATATCGCTTTAATGCCATACACACTTGACTAATCCGGTTGAGCGTTTAGCGGACATACATTGAAATTTGAAGGCACACCATGGAACGGATTGTTCCGGGTGTGCCTTTTTGTGCCATGTATGTATTTTGCATAGGATGTGTTTGCTTGAGATTTTTCGGTATATGTAAAGAGACAGGCATTTATCTGCCTGTCTCTAAATTGTGATATTATGATTAGTTGGTAAACGGGTTGCAGGTGCCGTCTAGGAGGCAGCGCGCTTCTCCGCCCATGACAGCCTTGATAAAGTCGCGGCTGTCATTAAGCTTGCGGTCGAACACCATTCCTCCGTAGACCATCTCGGTTGAGTGCTGGTCGGAGCCCGCCGTGAGTGCCAGATTGTGCCCCTTCGCGTAGGCGATGGCGCGGTCGTTGAACTCAGGGTGTCCCATGCAGCGGCTCTTTGCGAGCGTTCCGCTGTGTGTGGCATTCACGCCCTCAACGCCGTCTACATGCTCAGGGAACAGCCTTATCTCAGGGATATATGGCGCCTCGCGGAATGGGTGAGCGTGTATCACCATGCCGCCTGCCTCGTGAACCAGCGCGTACTGTGTAGGAATGTCGGCATCTTTTATCTCCGGGTGGGAGAGAAGCCATTCCTTGTCGAGACCATGTATGAGAAATTCGGTGCCGTGATAGCCTGATTCCCAGCCGAAGAATACCTGAAGCCCGACGCGTTTCCCCTCCTCGAGGGCATTCTCATAGCCCCTGCAGAAGCCGTTCACCCAGTCCGTCCAAGGAAGGGAGCGGTCAACGGCTGTATTGCCGTAGAAGAAGTGGTCGGTGATGATTATGCCCGTGTATCCCGCTTCCTTGTAGGCATGCACGATGTCCACAGCCTTTGCGCGCCCGCATGCACTTCCCTCGCTCGTGTGAAGGTGGGTCTCGTATATAAATTTATTGTCCATTCTGTTTGTCTCCGTTTCAGTGCTATTTTTGTTTTATCTTTTTCATTTGTCTGCCTGTTAAATCTTTTCTATAATATCAAAAACTATTCCCTTTTTCTATATGCAAAATACTGAAATTTAACCTGTTAATGTAATTTATGAGCATCATAATATATCATAGATATAAAATATATGCAGGGGTTTACAGTGTTTATAAGGTTCAGATTTATTTGGAGGTTCATAATTACTTTTAGCATCATAAATAATATTAAGATTTTTCGCGTAAATCATATTATTTTCGATAAAAATGGTAGTATTTCACGGGAAAGAAGTTAAAGAAAGGTTGCTTTTTATCAGGTGATAGATTAAGATAGATGCAGTGCTAAATGCGTGAATACACTTTTCGGAGGGATATAATGAATACTACATTAGTTATTATGGCAGCAGGAATGGGAAGCCGCTACGGAGGAATTAAGCAGATAGAGCCGGTCGGACCGAGCGGGGAGATTATTCTTGATTACTCCATATATGATGCAGTGGAGGCAGGTTTTGACAAGGTCGTATTTATAATAAGGAAGGATATCGAGGAAGCGTTCCGCGAGGCCATCGGTGACAGGATTGAGAAGCGCGTGAAGGTGGAGTATGTGTTCCAGAACATGGACGACCTTCCGGCAGGATTTTCGGTGCCTGAGGGCAGAACGAAGCCTTGGGGAACAGGTCAGGCGATACTCGCATGCAAGGACGTTGTGAATGAGCCGTTTGCGGTTATCAACGCCGATGACTATTACGGCAAGGAAGGTCTCAGAAAGATACACGAGTATCTGTGTAACCCGGCTGCCACCGACAGGAAGTTTAACTTCTGCATGGCAGGCTTTGAGGTCGGAAATACACTCAGCGAGAACGGAACAGTAACAAGAGGAATTTGTCAGGTGGAGAACGGCGTGCTCACGAAGATTGTTGAGACCAAGGAAATCGGTAAGGGTGACAACTGTGCGACGACACCTGACGGCGACGTGCCTCTCAACCAGCCTGTTTCGATGAACATGTGGGGACTCACACCTGATATTTTCCCTGAGCTTGAGAAGAGGTTTGTGGACTTCCTCGGTTCGATAGAGGGAAATGAGCTCAAGGCGGAGTATCTCATACCGACCATCATCGGCGATATGGTCGCTGAGAAGCTTGCGGACGTGCATGTGCTTCCTACGAGCGACAAGTGGTTCGGTGTCACCTACAAGGAGGACAAGGCGCTTGTTGTGAGCTCATTTGCAGAGCTTGTGGAGCAGGGCGTGTATAAAAAGAAGCTTTGGGACTAAGGGTTCTTTAGGAGGAACAGATTGGAATGATTAGACCGGGACGAAATGATTTGTGCTGGTGTGGCAGTGGACTCAAGTACAAGAGATGCCACAGTAATTTTGACGATAAGCTGGAGAGCATGAGACTTATGCATGCCGTTGTGCCATCGCATAAGCTTATAAAGACACCTGAGCAGGTGGCTAAGATAAAGGAGAGCGCGAAGATTAACATTGCGGTTCTCGACTATGTAGCAGAGCACATCAAGGCAGGAATTACAACGGAGGAGATTGACCGGTGGGTGTACGATGTGACCACCAAGATGGGTGGAATACCGGCACCGCTCAACTACGAGGGCTTCCCTAAGAGTGTGTGCACCTCGATAAACAATCAGGTGTGCCATGGAATACCGTCCCCTGACGTGATGCTCAGGGAGGGTGACATAATAAATGTGGACTGCTCGACGATACTTGACGGATACTTTTCCGACTCCTCGAGAATGTTCTGCATAGGTGAGGTGTCACCTGAGAAGAAGCGCCTTGTCGATGTCGCCAAGGAGAGCCTTAATGTGGGTCTCTCCAAGGTGAAGCCTTGGGGCTTCTTGGGCGATGTAGGTCAGGCAATCAATGATTTTGCCAAGGAGAACGGCTACTCTGTTGTCCGTGAGATTGGCGGCCACGGCGTAGGACTCGAGTTCCACGAGGACCCGTTTGTGAGCTATGTTTCCAAGGCGGGAACGGAGATGGTAATGGCTCCGGGACTTATGTTTACCATTGAGCCTATGATTAACATGGGTAAGCAGGAAATCTACATTGATGAGGATAACGACTGGACTGCCTACACGCAGGACAGGTCTCCTTCAGCCCAGTGGGAGATACAGGTGCTCGTCACGGACGACGGCTATGAGATAATCTCGTACTAAGGGCATGCATACAGCATGCAGGGGTTTAAATATGATAAAAAAAGCAATGGATTATGTCGCACTTGATTTGGAGACCACAGGTCTTAGCCCGCGCGATGACAGGATAATAGAGATCGGCGCAGTAAAATATCTGGGCGGTGAGAAGGGTGAGAGCTTTGCGACATTTGTAAATCCGGGAATACATATTCCGCCGCGCATCACGGAGATTACGGGGATAGACGACACGATGGTGCTCGCTGCTCCTGCCGTGGAGGAAGTGCTTGGGGAATTGCTGGATTTCATCGGCGAGCTGCCTGTTCTTGGACATAATGTGGCGTTTGACTACGGCTTTATATGTCAGAAAGCGCTCGATATGAAGATAAAATATCATGCGATGGGTATAGATACACATAAGATATCAAGGAGGCTGCTTTCAGGTCTTGAGAGCAGAAGCCTTGAAAATCTGTGCGGCTTCTACGGCATTGTCGAGGAGCCGAGACACAGGGCGTTCTCGGACGCGGCTGCGGCTGCAAGGCTGTACGACTGCCTTTATGAGGAGGCAGAAAGCCGTGAGGGTGAGGACTTCGGAGAAATCTTTCTTCCCGAGGACATGGCGTACACGGCAAAGAAGGACACGCCAATCACACCTAAGCAGATTAACTTTTTGAGAAGCCTTATGAGGCAGCACGGTGTAGTTCCTGACAGGGAAATAGAGAGCCTGACAAAGAGCCAGGCCTCAAGGGAGATTGACAGGATACTGTCAACCTATGGAAGAACCTTCTGATATTTTTCGTTAAGCTTGTTTACGATGGTATTTTTTATCGGTGAGTTGAGTGCCTGTGCCCGCGCGATAAGCTTTTCAATATCGCTGTATCTTCCGGCGAGTGCGTACTCGTCGGCGAGAATATAGAAGTTGCGGCTTATATCTGAGCCGGCAGCTATGCCGAATTCGAGAAAGGCTATGGCCTCGCTGTGGAAGCCCTCATCCGACAGATGGCTCCCGAGGTTGGCTATTATGCGGTACATCGCGGTGCAGGCTTCGTCGTACTCGGATAACTGCGGAAGATTGGCGACACCGTACATGAGCTTTAGGTCGGTGTTGGAAAGACCGGACAGATTGAGAAGCTTGGAGCCCTTGAGGGCTAACAGCTCCTTCTGGCAGGCGGCAATCTCACCGTGAGCATTGTCGATGAAGGGTAGCGTGTCGTATGGGATTTCAATGTACGGCAGTTGTGATATATCCTGTCTGCGTATGGTGTTGGCTTTGTCCTCACGCTGCCAGAATTCCGCCTCTCGCCTGTTCGCCTCGCGCGAATGTTTTTTGCGCTCATACAACAGCAGAAAGCCCATAACTATGGTGCAGAATATCAGGGAAACCGGCAGAGTGTGTATAAGATTGTCTATCATGGTTATGCCTCCGGTGATGCTTTTAGTTATATTATTATAGGTGCCGCCTCGGGCGGCGGAATGGAGATTATTTAAAATATGTTCAATTTTTACAGCAAAAAAAACAGAAGAGTCATTACAATAGTTATCGTTGTGATATTGGTTCTCGCAATGCTGCTTCCTATGGTCGCTGCATACCTGTAAAAAATCGTCCTTAATTAGAATACCAATAACATATCGATATGTAAAGGATAAGTATGAAGAATAGTAAAATATCAGAGTCGGTACTGAACAGGTCGGTGATTAAGCTTATCACCAACAAAAATAAGAGTGTGGTGACGGGCGGCGCGGCAGGACAGGATTGCAGCGTTATCGATGCCGGGGACAGCTACATTCTCACGTCGACGGAGTGTGCGCTCACGGGTGAGAGACTTGCGCCATATTTTGCGGTGATGCGCGCAGCCAACAATATCGCGGCGTGCGGAGGAACACCGATAGCGGCATCGGCAGCATTTATTCTGAAAGAGGATTTTGATGAGAAGCGCTTAAAAGACCTCACGCGGCTGGTAAACGATGCGTGCGGTGAGTGCAAAATACAGCTTTCGGGCGGTCACAGCGAGCTGTGCGGCGGTGTGGAGCGTGACATGGTTACGGTCACGGTTACGGGCACATGCCCTAAGAACGGACTTTTGAGCCTCAAAAATGCGTCGGCAGGCATGGCGGTCATTGAGACAGGCTGGATTGCCATGGAGGAGACGGCTTACCTGTATGATGAGCACAGGGCGGAGCTTCTTGAGAGGCTTCCGGTGGCGTATGTGGACAAGGCATCGGCGGCTGCCGGGCAGGCATGTCTGCTTGGGACGGCGAGGCTTGCGTCCGAAAATGGCGCGGCTGCGATGCATGATGTGGCGCAGAAGGGAATATTTGCGGCGCTGTGGGAGCTCTCGGTGAGAAGCGGCTGCGGTCTGGATATCGACCTGCGTGCCATTCCGGTAAGGCAGGAGACGATAGAGTTCTGCGAGATAATGGGACTCAACCCTTACGAGGAGGCATCTGCGGGAAGCATGCTGGTAGTCACTGACAATCCGGGCAGACTTCTTGAAGCGTTTGGAGAACAGGATATCCCGGCGGTTGTAATAGGTTATCTTACAGCGGACAATGACAAGAAGCTTGTCAACGGTGACGAGGTGCGCTATCTCGACAAACCATGAGATTAGGAGGAAAAAGACATGGGCGATATGAATGTTGAATATATAAACGTGTTTTTGATGGCGGCAACGCAGGTAATGAAGGACGTGTGCCATATTAACTTTGGAGTTGGCAAGCCTTATGTGAAACCGACGGAATTTGAAGCGGAGTCAGTTGTTGTCAATATAGGAATAACTGGACAGATGAGAGGTCTCGTGCTTCTGGCAATGCATAATGACGTGGCATGTGACATCGCAGGCAAGATGTGTTTTATGCCGATAGAGAAGCTTGACGAGATTTCGATGAGCGCGCTCAGCGAGTTGGGAAATATGATATTTGGCAATGCTGCGACGGTTTTGTCGACAAAGGGGATTGTTGTGGATATAACACCGCCAAGCATCATTCAGGGTAACTTCAAGCTGTCAAACGCATATACAAAGAATATCTGCGTTCCGCTTACCTACGATGGAAACAAGCTCGTGGAGCTTGATATCTCAATTAAGAAAGAGGACTAGAACCATGATGAATATTGTTCTGCATGAGCCGGAGATGCCTGCGAATACGGGAAATATAGGAAGAACCTGCGTTGCCACCGGCAGCAGGCTGCATCTTATAGGGCCGCTCGGCTTCCAGATTAACGATAAGATGTTAAAGAGGGCGGGGCTTGATTACTGGCCTAACCTTGATGTGACGGTCTACGATGATTTTGATGATTTTATGGAGAAAAATCCGGGAGCAAGGCTGTACATGGCTACGACCAAGGCAAAGAATGTGTACACACATGTGCACTATGATGAGAATGCGTATATCATGTTCGGCAAGGAGAGTGCGGGAATACCGGAGAGTATATTGCAGAAGTACCCGGAGACCTCAATCCGTATCCCGATGATTGGGGATACTCGCTCGCTCAACCTGTCAAATTCGGTTGCGATTGTTCTGTATGAGGCTCTCAGGCAGAATAATTTTGAGGGCATGAGGCTTGAGGGAAAGCCGAGAACCTTTAACTGGGATTGAAGTCTCTTCAATCCTCAGTTTTTGTCCTCGGAAGGGAGAAGATGAACTCCGTTCCGGTTCCCTCGGTACTTATCACGTCTATTGTTGTCTTATGTGCGTTTATGATTTCCTTAACTATCGATAAACCAAGTCCTGTTCCCTTCTTGTCCCTGCCTCTCGAGAGGTCGGATTTGTAGAAGCGGTCCCAGATTTTTTCTATATTGTCCTTAGGTATACCCATTCCGAAATCTTTGACGGAGATGAATATTTTGTCACCCTTCTCGTAAGTAGAGATATTTATTGAGGAGTTGTTGTTGCTGAATTTTATGGCATTGTCAATGAGGTTGTAGATGACCTGCTGTATCTTGCCGTAGTCAGCGTCAACGTATGTATTCTTGTCCGAGAAGGTCAGGTTGAACTGTATCTTCTTCTGTGAGCACACGCCCTCAAAGGTGAGAATTGTCTTGCGGATAATCTCGTTTATGTCAAAGCTGCTTATTTCAAGCATCATTCCCTGGTTCATCTTGTTGAGTGTCAGCAGGCTTCCGGTGAGCTTGTTGAGGCGCTCGGTCTCAAAGAGCACGATGTTCAGATATTTTTCATACAGCTCGGGCGGTATGGTTCCGTCGAGCATCGCTTCAAGATACCCCTTGATTGAGGTGAGCGGGGAGCGGAAGTCATGTGACACGTTCGCGATGAACTTGTTCTGGTAGTCGTTGAGCTTGTCTATCTCGCCTGCCATGAAGTCGAGTGAGTTGGCGAGCTGTCCGAGCTCATCAACGCGCTTGAAATGTGCCCTTGCGGAGAGGTCTCCGTCCGCATAGCCCTTCGTCAGCTTGGTAAGCTTCCTGATTGGAAGATATATGCGGAACATATACAGGAAGATGAAGCCTGACGAGTAAATTAACACTATAATCATAGTGATATAGTTGTAGTTGAACACGGAGTTGCTGCTCTGTTCAAGCTTTGATAAATCCTTGTGTATCAGCACATATCCGCGCAGGGTATATTGTGAGTTAATCGGGGCGATGACAGTCAGCACGTCATGGTCGAAGGTTCCGAAAAAATCGCCCTCGAAGTAGTATTTGTTACCGCTGACGGACGGGTCGAAATCCTTTATCGAGCCGATGCGGCTGTAGGTATCAGCAATGATATTGCCGTCCGTGTCCACAATCATAACCTCGCAGTTGAGATATCTGTCGACGATGGTGAGCTGCGCCGTGGCGGACTGGATATATGACTTGTTTCCGGCTATCACGCCCGGACCGTAGGCGTAGGCTATATATGACGCCTGACGGTACATGGCGGCTGACTCGTCCTTCACCGTGTGGGTGTGGTACATTCGCGGAATGAGAAGAGATATGGTAAGAAAGCTTATTATACCGAAGATAGCGTATTCCACTAACAATCTTACGAACATTTTTCTTCTCATGGCTTTTTGACCCCGAACTTGTAGCCTATGCTCCAGACGGTGCTGATGCTCCAATATTCATTATCATGTATCTTTTCGCGGATACGCTTGATATGCACGTCGACGGTTCTCGTGTCACCGACATATTCATAGCCCCAGATATGGTCGAGGAGCTGCTCCCTTGTAAAAACCTGGTTAGGAGATGAGGCGAGAAAATACAGAAGCTCAAGCTCCTTCGGTGGCATATCGACATTCTGTCCCTTGTAAATGACGGAATAGTTAGTTAAGTTGATGAGCAGGTCAGGGTACTCGACGTACTCACCTATGTTCTCGGACGGAAGTGCGGCGGCGAGGGAGGCAGCCTGCGTCTGTGTTCGCCTGAGCACCGCCTTCACACGCGCGACGAGCTCCTTCGAGTCAAAGGGCTTAATTATATAATCGTCAGCGCCGAGCTCAAGCCCGAGCACCTTGTCGAACACCTCGCCCTTGGCGGAGAGCATGATGATAGGAACATTAGATGTACGCCTTATCTCACGGCAGACCTGATAACCGTCTATGCCCGGAAGCATCAGGTCGAGGAGAATGAGGTTGGGCTGGAACTGCCCGAACTGCTCCAATGCCTTCTCCCCGTCATCGACTATCAGGGTGTCAAAACATTCCTTCATAAGATAGAGGGATATGAGCTCCGCTATATTGTTATCGTCATCGACGATGAGTATTTTCTGTTTTGCCATGTTGCGTCCTCCTGTGTTGTATTAATATCGGTATCGAATAGAAATATGCCCGCAATTACTTAAATTCTGCTATGGTAACGCCTGCATCGCCCTCGCCGAAGGTGCCGAGGCGGTAGGACTTGATGTATTTCTGGCGCTTTAAGTGGCTCTGCACGGCACTTCTTAATGCTCCCGAGCCCTTTCCATGGACAATACGCACGGAAGGAATATGCGAAAGGTAGGCATCATCGAGATATTTGTCCAGATGAGCGATGGCTTCATCGACTGTCATGCCGATGAGATTTATTTCACTTGAAAGTGTGAAGGTCTTAGATGCCTTTATGGCACCTGAACCGCCCATTCCCTTCTTTGCGGTTATCTTGTTGTTATCCTCGAGTATTATAAGATCCTTTATGTTTACCTGCGAGTTGAGTATTCCCATCGTGACACTCAGATTGCCCTTAGCGTCGGGGAGTGTGTGGACGGTGCCCTCAAGGTTCATGCTGAGCACCTTGACGCGGTCGCCTATGTGGAAATCCTTTGCGGTGTAGTTCTTGCCGGAGGACTTAGGCGCATTTTTGAGTGCAAGCTTGCCTGATACGGAGTCTAACTTCTCGCGGGCAGCCTTTCGCTCCTTCTCCATCTCGGCGGCTGATACGCCCTGACGCTCATATTTGTTGAACTTTCGTATAACCTCGTCGGCGTACTCCTTCGCATCGCGAAGAATGTCGGCAGCCTCCTCGTTGGCACGGCGGATAATCTTGTCGGAGCGCTCATCGAGGCGTTCCTGCTTTGCCTCGAGCGCCTGCTTGAGTTCAGCTACCTGTGCCTTGTAGGTCGATATCTCCTCGCGCTCGCGCTCGATCGTGACACGGCTCTCCTCAAGGCTTGCGAGAAGATCCTCGAATGCCTTGTCGTTGGTGCCAATCTGTGCTTTGGCGTTCTCTATAATATATGATGGAAGTCCAAGCTTACCCGA
>SAMEA104315434__coassemble_1042_pt1 | contig 12333 bp, 9 predicted proteins | sample SAMEA104315434__metabat2_low_PE_016 | metagenome-assembled genome bin SAMEA104315434 (sample SAMEA104315434) | gut metagenome | biome: Monkey gut; feature: monkey-associated habitat; material: faeces | place: China | collected 2013
AGGCTGCTTTAGAAGCAATGCATACATGGAGGTATGCTTTGCTTCGGTGGCGTATATTATAGAAAGCATATATCAGAGTCCTTAGAACACCTTGCTTCAAGCAACGGAGCTGATATGCATAAATGCAACACGTTATACGTTCAAAACATAAATAAGCCTATTTGACCTCAACATCATATAGATTAAGGTGGCAAAACATGCTCTATAGCCTTAATTGTGTATAACGTGTTATATTTATGCATATCGCGATTTTTGTGGGAAGCTTAGATGTTCTTAGAACTCTGTTCACTGTCCAGCCACAGTCAGCATGGAGGCTGACTGAGTTGCAAACAGCCACGGAGGGCTGGTTTTGCAACGGTGGCGGAAGCTTATAAATAACTCATATCAGAGTTCTTAGAACACCTTGCTTCGTACAACCAGAGCCGATGTGCACAAATATAACACGTTATACACTCACAGATTAAATCTGCATGTTTTGACACCTTAATCAGGTAGACGTTAAGGTCAAATAGGAAAACTTTGCCATGTATAACGTGTTGTGTTTATGCATATCACGACTTTTGTAAGAAGCATAGTTGTTCTTAGGACTCTGCTCATACCCCAGCCAAAAGCAGCATGGAGGCTGCTTTAGAAGCAATGCATACATGGAGGTATGCTTTGCTTCGGTGGCGTATGTTATAGAAAACATTTATCAGAGTCCTTAGAGCACCTTGCTTCGAGCAACGGAGCTGATATGCATAAATACAACACGTTATACATTCAAAAGCCTATTGACCTCAACATCATTCTTATCTTCCAATATTGAGCCTGTAATACAGCCCCTTCTTCTTCATAAGCTCCTCATGCGTTCCGCTCTCCGCAATTCCCCTGTCGGAAATGTAGAGTATCCTGTCCGCATCGCGCACCGTCGAGAGACGATGTGCCACGATGAACGCCGTCTTATCCCTCAGCACGATGGCAAGTGCCTGCTGTATCAGTTCCTCCGTCTCGGTGTCCACGGAACTGGTCGCTTCGTCGAGAATTATTACCGATGGATTTTTTAAAATAATTCTCGCAAAGCTTATAAGCTGCTTCTCGCCCGCTGACAGTCCCTGCCCTCTCTCGTCGAGCTTATGGTAAAAGCCGTCCGTGAACGCATTTATCCTGTCCTCTATCTTCAGAAGCCTTGCCGCAGCGATGCACTCTTCGTCAGATGCCGAAGGTCTGCCGTAGCGGATATTGTCCATTATCGTTCCCTTGAAGATGAACGGGTCCTGCATGAGAACGCCGACCTCTTTTCTGAGGGATTGGAGCGTAACGCTCCTTACATCTTTTCCGTCAATTCTTACGCTGCCCTTATCCACGTCGTAGAACCTTGTGAGAAGGTTTATGACCGTCGTCTTTCCGGCACCCGTAGGTCCCACGAGCGCTATCGTCTGCCCCGGAGTCACATGCAGGTCAAAATCCTCAAGAACAGGTGCATTCTCCTCGTACTCGAAATACACATGGTCAAAATCCACCCTGCCCTTCACATGCGCCAGCACGTCGGCATCCTTGCCATCCTCTATCGACACCGGATAATCAATCGTGTCAAATACCTGCTCCAGATTCGAGCTGACCTGTGCAAGCGACTGGATTATTCCCGCAATTCTTGTGAGCGGTTCCGAAAACAGACTCATGTAATTCGTGAACACTACAACCGTTCCGGCGTTCACCATGGCATTGCCGTTCTTTATAAGAAGAAGCGCTATTCCATAGAGCGCTATCATTCCGGCATTCCAGAACAGCATAACTATCGGCGTGTTGAGCTCGTTTCTTCTTACAATCTTCATCCACATGTCAACACTCTGCATATGAACATCCCTGTAGGTGTTTTTGCTCTGCTCAACCCTGTTAAAATTTTTTATGACCTTCTCGCCCATAATCGACTCGATTGTGAAGGCGGTTCTGTTAGAGTACTTTGCCCTGTGCGCCGGAAAAAGCTTTCTTACGGACTTTCTCAGCGCAAAAATACATGCCATCATAGGCACAACCGCCGCTACGACGACAAGCGTCAGCTGCGGACTGATTGCCAGCATGAAGAACAGCACCAGCACTATCTTCATAATATACACAAACAGCATGACAAGCTGTGAGGTGAAGAAGTTGGCTAAATCATTTATGTAGTCTGTGACCCTGACCACAATCTTGCCGTCCGGCTTCGAGTCAAAATATTCAAACGGCAGCTTTTGAAGCTTGTAAAATACCTCCTGTCTCACAGCCGCAATTATATTATGCCCCGCCTTTCCCATAAGACGCTGCTCAAAGAAATTGAGCATAATCTCGAGAAAAGCCAGCACTGCCATTCCCGCTATCACAAGAGCGAGCTCGCGGTAGTCCTCGTCGTACACGACGCTGTTGATTATCCTCTTTAAAAGCAGCGGCGATATCATCGATACAAGGGATGCGAGCACCATGAACACGCCGCTCATAATCAGCATGCTCTTATACGGATACACATACCTGAATATCTTCTTAAACTGCCCCATGTCGGGCTTCTTTTCCACCTGCTCGTCCTGAAAATATGTGTTTCGCCTAGCCATCACACTACCTCCTTGAACTTTGCATTCTCCTGAATGCGGTACACCTTGGCAAAATGTCCGTCAAGCTTCATAAGCTCATCAAAGGTACCTCTCTCGATAATTTTACCGTCCTGCATGTAGAGTATCTCGTCGCAGTCCACGACGCTCGACAGGCGGTGAGCCGAGATGATGACCGTCTTATCCTTGTAGCACTCCCTGATTTCCCCGAGGAGCTGTCTCTCCGTGCGGACGTCAAGTGCGCTTGTGGAGTCATCAAAAATCAGCACCGGAGCGCCCTTTAGAAGTGCCCTCGCTATGGCAACTCTCTGCTTCTGACCTCCCGATATTCCGATTCCCTTCTCACCGACAATCGTGGAATAGTCATCAGGGAGCTCCATGATGAAGCCGTGAGCCTGGGCATGGCGCGCGGCGTTCACTACCTCGGCGTGGCGTGCCTCCGGCTCACTGTAGGATATGTTCGCGTCGATGGTATCGGAAAAGAGAAACACGTCCTGAAAAACATAGGAGAACCTGCTTCTGAGCGACTCAAGATTGTAGTCCTTGATATTAATGCCGTTCAGGGTAATCTGCCCCTCGGATACATCATGTATTCTCGAGAGCGACTCGAGCAGTATGCTCTTTCCGCTCCCCGTCTCCCCGACGACACCTACCTTCTTTCCCCAAGGAATGTCCACCGATATATCGTCGAGCACCCTGTTATTTCCTATTTCAAGCGATACATGGTCAAGCTTCAGATTGACCGGCTCCGTTTCCTTCGCCTTCACGGCACCGCCCGCAATGTCGAGCGGTCTCTCGATAAAGCTCATCATCTTTTCACCGGAAACCAGCTGCTGCTGCATCTGGAAGATGTAGTTGTTAATCTGCGTCAAAAAGCTCATTATCTTCAATACATAGTTCGTACATGCCACAAGGTAGCCGACCTTAATCTGTCCCTTGATTACCAGAACCGCCGCAACCGCGATACTTCCTATATATGCCGCCTGTCTGATTACTCCGAACACCACCTCGAACTTCGTCGAAAGCCATATCTGGTCTATGTAGGAGTCCTTGAGCCTGTCGTTTATCTCGTCAAACTGCTTTTCCTCGACACCCTCGTTGGTGAAGGAGCGGACTAAGCGCACCGCCTCGATATTCTCCTGGACCTTGAGGCTCAGGCTCGAATTGTTCTTTCTTATCACGGTGTATTTTTCCTTCGCAAGTCTCTTAAAGCGCATAAGCTCAAGCGTAAAGACAGGCGCTAACAGCACCGGTATCCACAGCAGCGCCAAATCTATCTTCCACAGAAAATACACGGCAACCGCTATCGCAAAAACGCTGTCTATGATATAAGGTATCATATGGCAGAACATTTCCTTGAACATGATTGTATCAGATGAGAGAATATTTAACAGTTCGCCCGTGTTATATTCCGTTATTGTCTCGGAGTCGAGCTGCATGAGCTTATCGTAGGTAGCCATTCTCAGGTCCGTCTCAAGCCCGAGTCCCTGCTTCTGCTGCATTATATTCCTTATGTAGACCAGCACACAGCGCGCAAGCAGCAGTGCCATAAGGCATGCCGCCAAAACGCCAAAAAGCCGGAAGGTATGAACCTGCCCATACTTTCCGGTAAGGAGAAAGCCGAATACTCCACTCGTATCCGGCTCGCTCTCCCCTATACAATAGTCAATAAACATCTCTGAAAACAACGGCATAAGCAAATCTGCGGTCAGCACCATAAAGCTGATAAGCTCGGATACAACTGCTGCCGGGAGATATTTTTTCCAATACCTCATTCCAAATTTTAATACCTTCATATTGTCCCCACTAATTTTTCTTCAACTGTTCCTTCAAAATCTCCAGTGCCTTCTGTAACTGCAAATCCTGATCCTCAGGAATATTGGTGTACATCTTGATATCCTCAGGAAGGTCTATCTCGACATCAGGGTCAACGCCGACCTGGTGTATGCTCTTACCGCTAGGAAGGTAATAGTCCTCTATTGTCAGCTTGAGACCCGTTCCGTCCCTCAGCGAGAAGATTGTCTGTACAATTCCCTTTCCGAATGTGGTCATTCCAACCAGAGTGCCGACACCGTAATCCTTTACGGCACCTGCAAAAATCTCCGACGCACTTGCACTGTTCTCATTGATAAGAACGGTGAGCGGGACATTGAGCTTCGTCTCGGCATCAGAGGTGTACTCCTCGGCGGTTCCGTTCTTATCCTTCACGGATACAATCACGCCCTCAGGGAGAATCTGGTCAAGCATATCAACCACAATGTTTAAAAGTCCTCCCGGATTGTTGCGGATATCTATGACAAGCGCCTCCATTCCCTGCTCCGTCAGGGCATCGAGAGCATCTGAGAACTGGTTTGCCGTGACCTCGTCAAACTCATCAATCTGAATGTAGCCGATATTGTCCTCCAACATTCTGTAGGCAACCGTCTCCACATCTATCTGGCGGCGCGTTACCTCCACGTCGAACTCTTCTTCGTCGCGCTGGAGTGTTATTGTCACGCTTGTGCCCTCCTCACCCCTTATGAGTGCAACGGCACTGTTTAAATCCATTCCTGTTATATCTGTTCCGTCGACGGCGATAATTCTGTCTCCCGCCCTTATTCCAGCCTCGTAGCCCGGGCAGTTCTCATAAGGCTTGACAGCCGTCACTATTCCGGTCTGTATATTCTGCTGGACAACCACACCGATGCCACAGTAGGAACCGGATGAACTCTCAAGGAACGATGTGTACTCATCCTCAGTATAATACACCGAATATGGGTCTCCAAGTGAGTCCATGACAGCCTTATATATGGCATCAACCATCGCATCCTTGTCGTAATCATAGAGATAATAATAGTCTATGACCTGGATGAGCGTGTCAATCTTCTCAATAACCTCGTCGGTCAACTGTTCGCTGGCAGGCGTATATTTGCCGTAGGTCGCCTTCTTTGTGCTCTCCTCGGTCTGTGAGTCCGCCTTTGAATCATTCTTAGACGAATTATCCTTTGCATCGTCCTCCCCGGTTGATGAGACTTCCGTCGTGCTGTTATTCCTGTCCGAACCCGGTCCTATAAGTGACGAGATGCCGCTACAGCCAGCCAGTACCGCTATAAGAAGCACCGCTGACATCATTCCGACAGCCACGCCCTTCAAAAAACCGGAATTTTTCTTTTTCTCCGTCTTTGTTTCGTGTGTGTCATTCATGTTTTCCATTTATATGATATCCTCATTTCCGCCGTAAGCCTGCCGACCACAGCTTTTTGTTAACGTGGAACCACCACATAATCAAGTGGATTTACAAATTCACCCTTAATGATGAGTGAAAAATGAAGGTGGGGTGCCGTTGAGTTGCCCGTGCTTCCGACAAGCGCGATGGTATCACCCGCATTGACCTGCTGTCCGACAGATACAAGTATCGCCGACGCATGTGCATACAATGTCACGACTCCGCCGCCGTGATCAATTTTCACGCAGTTGCCATATCCCCAATAGCTTTGGGCGAGTATGACCGTACCGCTGTAGGCTGCATGAATAGGTGTGCCGTTAATTCCCGCCCCCGAAATATCCGTACCGTCGTGCAGCTTCTCATATCCCAGAATAGGATGTATTCGCATACCAAACTGTGATGTAATCCTATTATATCCCGGAACCGGCCAGGTAAATCCCGTAACATTTATCTCTGCAAGCTTAGCTGCAACAGCCGCATCGGCATCCTGGTTGAGCCTTGCCTGCTCCGCGAGCCATGCGGCGTATTCCTTTCTCGCTTCCTCAACACGCTGCTCCTGCTCCTCAACCTCCTTGAGTGCAAGCTGTTTTCTGTACTCCGTATCGCTCTGCTGTGACTCCAGATTGCTCAGTTCATTGTTCTTCGCATTATATAAGTCGGTGTAGGACGCCTGAAGTACTTCCTGCTCGGATTTTTTTGAGTCAAGCACGGATTTCTGATTTTCAAGCTCTGTAAGCTCCGTCTCGTACTGTGCCTCCTGCGCCTCCAGATTCTCCTTCTGTACTCCGAGGTTTGCAAGAAGCGTGCTTATCGTATCCTTAGTCTCCCCGTACTCGATAAGCTTCTGCCTGTCGTACTTGGAAATCTCAGATATGTACTCGGCATTATTCAGGAAATCCACCATGCTGTCGGACGAGAATAGTATGTCCAGAAAGCTCTCGTCACCGTTCTCGTACATGTACTGTATTCTGAGCTTCATCGAGGAATACTGGTACTCCTCGGTCGCCTGCGCGTCAGCCAGATCAATCTCCGTCTGGGCTATATTCGCCTTGACCGTGTCAATATTTGCGAGCGTCTCATTTATCTGAGCCTGCTTCGCATCAATCTCAGCCTGCTTTGCGTCAATCTCCTGATTGAGATTGTATATCTGCAATGACACATCGGATATCCAGCCGTCCACCTGACTTATATAGCTCTCCGTGTCCGAAATGTTTCCGTTCAGCTCATTGAGCTTGTTGTCAAGCTGCTGTGCCTGCTGCTTTGCATTCTCCAGCTCGCGCTCAGCCTGCTTTACCTCATCTTCAGTGATTGCCTGATACTCCTCAGGCTTCATGGGAAGCATGAACAGCAGCACTGCCGCGAACACGGCGCGCTTTATCCATGCCCTCCCAAAAGCATGTGTTTTTTTCAAGATAATTCCTCCCTTAAATGTCTCCCCATCATACCTTGAGATGCTTGCGAAGAGTCATATAGCTTCCAAGGAAACCTATTCCGACTCCTAGAATTGCCGCAACGGGCACAAGCGTCGAGAATACAGTCTCAACAGGAAGAAACGCAAGTATGTTGGACAAAAATGTAAATCTGTTAATAATGTAGTAGACAACATTCTCATAGAGATAGTATATGACAATCATCGGAAGCATCGCTCCCACAAAACCGATGACTATACCCTCAACAATAAAAGGAGCCCGCACAAAGCCATTCTTCGCACCTATAAGCTTCATGATCGCTATCTCCTCCTTGCGGACCGCAATACCCACGGAAACGGTATTTCCGATGAGAAACAACGCTACCAGGAAAAGCACTACTATCATGGTGAGCGATATCATGCTGACCAGTCCGCTCACATCGGTGAGCGAGTTGGCTGTAATCTCCGAGCGCTTGACGGAGCGCACGCCGTCTATGTTCTCAACCATGTTCGCAACCGTGCTGAGCGCGTCCGCGCTGTCAAGATAGACCGTGTACGAAGCCGAGTTGGCAAGCGGGTTATCCTCCTCAAAGCCGTCCGCAAGATCCATTCGGTCGCCAAAATACTTGACCTTGTATTTCTCCCACGCCTCCTCCGGAGAGGTGTACTCTATCATCGCCACGTCGTTCATCTGTTGTATGGTCTTTCCTATGGACTCAATTCTCGCGTCCGTCACACCCACATCAAAAAATACGGTGAGACAGGTATTCTTCTCAACCTCAGTGACCATATATGACACATTCTTTGCCACGCAGAAAAATATTCCGAAAAGGAAGATACATGCCGACATGGTAGCTACAGATGCCAGAGAGAACAGCCTGTTTCTGTAGATATTCTTAAAGCCCTGCTTAATACAGTAGCCGAGTGAACTAATCTTCATAGCCGTAATCCCCCCATCTCTCATCCGAGACAATCTCACCGTGATCAATGGTGATTACTCTCTTTTTCATAGTCTGTACCAGATCCATATTGTGGGTTACGACAACAACCGTCGTGCCCCTGCGGTTAGCCTCATCGAGAAGCTTCATTATCTCCCACGAATTGGCATTGTCCAGATTTCCTGTAGGCTCGTCAGCAAGCAGTATCTCCGGCTTGTTTATAAGCGCCCTCGCGATGGCAGCCCTCTGCTGCTCACCGCCCGAAAGCTGCGACGGAAAATTCCTGTACTTCTCGAGAAGTCCCACCATGGAAAGCATCGAGAGCACCTCCGAACGTATTCTCCTGTTCGGCGCCTCCACAACCTTCTGTGCAAACGCTATATTGTCGTAGATATTCCTGTCCTCAAGCAGCCTGAAATCCTGAAATACCACACCCATATCGCGCCTTATGAGCGGAAGCTCCCTTCTCTTGGCTCTCTCCAAATTCTTTCCATTTATAAATATATGCCCCGATGTGGGCTCAAGCTCCTTGAGCAGCAGCTTGATGAGCGTCGATTTACCTGCGCCGCTCTGACCGACGATGAACACGAACTCGCCCTTCTCCACGCGGAGACTGATATTGTTCAGCGCCGGAAAGCCTGTCGAGTATGTCTTGCATACATTTTCCAATATAAGCATGTCTCTTATGCCTCCCCTAAGTTCTTATGCATTTTCCCGGCAATACCGGATTTTCCATTTTCTGGTCTATAGTCAGCGACCACGGTATTGCCATTATACACTGACATGCAATTAATAGTCAAGCGATTCCATATATTTCATATAATCGCGTACCATGAGCGCAATCTTGAAGGTGATCGCGTCGTCAAACACCCTCAGGTCAAGCCCCGTGTTCTTCTGTATCTTGTCAAGACGGTACACAAGCGTATTTCTGTGTATGAAGAGCTGTCTCGAGGTCTCGGACACATTCAGGCTGTTCTCAAAGAATTTGTTGATCGTCGTGAGTGTCTCCTCGTCGAAATCGTCAGGGTTCTGTCCGCCGAAGATTTCCTTAATGAACATCTTGCAGTGCGACATCGAGAGCTGATAGATGAGTCTGCCGATACCGAGCTTGGTGTACGACACGACATTCCTGTCGCCATAGAAAATCTTGCCGATATCGAGAGCCATCTTAGCCTCCTTGTAGGATCTCGATACCTCCTTAATCTCATTCACAATCGTACCGTAGGCGATATGTACCTTGCTCATCGCCTCAGAGTTGAGTGTGTCGAGCACCGTGAGTGCCACCTGGTTCATCTCATCATAGCCTTCATTCGGCTTTAATTCCTTCACAATGATGATGTTCTTCTCATCGACAGCCGTGATAAAGTCCTTTGCCTTGGCTGCAAAGAGCGTTCTGAGTGTCTCAAGCGCATTGTTGTCCTTCTCATGCTTGGTCTCCACGATAAACACAAGTCTCCTCACATCGGTGTCAATGTGAAGCTTCTTAGCCCTGTTATATATATCAACGAGCAGAAGGTTATCAAGAAGAAGATTCTTGATGAAATTGTCCTTGTCAAACCTCTCCTTGTAGGCAACAAGAAGGTTCTGTATCTGGAATGTGGCAATCTTGCCTATCATATATACGTCATCACTGCCGCCCTTAGCCAGCAGCACATACTCTAACTGCTTGTCATCGAACACCTTAAAAAACTGATATCCCTGTATAACCTGGCTGTCCGCCGGAGAGCCTGCGAAGCTTAGCACTGCCTCCTCGTAGCCATCGGACTCAGGAAATGTCGTCGCAAGAGTCTTTCCCTCTGTATCCATTATGCATAAATCAATTCTAGTTATTGACTTCAAGCCCTCTATTGTATTCTGTAAAATCTGATTTGAAATCATGCGGTGACCTCTACTTTCTATATTGTCATATCTAAAAAAAGTTACAATTCATCACTATTTATTGTAAAACAAAATTGTGAAAAAAAAAAGAGGAAATACACCAAAAATAGTGTATTTCCTCAATATTTCATATTAAATTCACAATATCAATCCCTGTCAGTTTCGATATGTACAGAGTGATTAGCAAGGAATTACTAACTCTGTATCCTTATCGAAGAGATGAAGCTTAGTCATATCGAGAGCAAGCTTAATCTTGTCGCCAGGACGAGCTGTTGTACGAGGGTTAACTCTTGCTGTGCAGCTCTTATCCTCGATATCAAAGTAGAGGTAAACCTCAGCACCGAGAAGCTCGTATACACGAATCTCTGCCTCGATTACGCTGTCAGGTGAGTTAGCGATGAACATCTCTGTATCGTTGAGATCCTCAGGACGGATACCCATGATAACAGTCTTGTCAACATAAGCGCCAAGCTTCTCAGCCTTAGACTTAGGTAACTTAACTGAGTTGCTGCCGAACATGAGAACCATGTCCTCACCGTTCTTAACAAGCTTAGCATCGATAAGGTTCATCTGTGGGGAACCAATGAAACCTGCTACGAATACGTTCTGTGGCTGGTTGTAAAGGTTCTGTGGTGTATCAACCTGCTGAATGATACCATCCTTGAGAACTACGATTCTTGTACCAAGTGTCATAGCCTCTGTCTGGTCATGTGTAACGTAGATGATTGTTGTCTGGAGTCTCTGATGTAACTTGGAGATCTCAATTCTCATCTGTACTCTTAACTTGGCATCGAGGTTTGAAAGAGGCTCATCCATGAGGAATACCTTCGGCTTACGAACGATAGCACGACCCATGGCAACTCGCTGTCTCTGACCACCTGAAAGAGCCTTCGGCTTACGATCAAGGAGATGCTCGATATCAAGAATCTTAGCTGCCTCATGTACCTGCTTGTCAATCTCAGCCTTAGGAACCTTTCTTAACTTAAGACCGAATGCCATGTTGTCATATACTGACATATGTGGATAAAGAGCGTAGTTCTGGAATACCATCGCGATATCTCTGTCCTTAGGCTCTACATCATTAACCTGCTTGTCACCGATCCAAAGCTCTCCGGAGCTGATCTCCTCAAGTCCTGCGATCATACGAAGTGTTGTAGACTTACCACAACCGGATGGTCCTACGAAAATGATGAATTCCTTATCTTCAATCTCAAGGTTGAAATCCTTAACTGCTACGAAGCCGTTAGGATAAACTTTACATACGTTTTTAAGTGATAACCTAGCCATTATTATACCTCCTAAAGTATTTTCCGTTTTCACTATTGTTATTCTACAATAATGCTTGTTTAAATGCCATACCTCAAATAGCCGAAAATCTTCACTGTAATTTGGTGATTTTGTATATAGACATGATATTATTTACATTTTTATTACATTTTATACAAAAAAAAGGCGTTTTCACCCTTTTTTTCAATAATACCTTGTTAAATTTTATCATATATGTTATAAGTTATATATATGGTTTCTATTGGATTTTTCAGTGAAAAAGGAGGCGTTTTTCAATGGATATAACCGCTCTCACATCAAGCATGAGCCTTGCCGATGTCAATTCGCAGATAGGCGTTGCAGTGCTTGCAAAGAACCTTGATACCATCGAGACTCTCGGCGACGGAATGAAGAAGATGATGGAGATGTCCGTCAACCCTAATCTCGGTGCGAACATCGACGTACAGGTGTAATTCACCGTACCGCCGTATAGTTTTGTAATACTTTTGTCTCAACTAAAAATGCTGCCGCAGTGACATCTGATCACTCCGGCAGCATTTTTTATATCTGTTCTACTCCAATATGCGGCTTGTCCGCTCTGCTATTTAAGTCTTATCGACGTATCCGAAAGCTCAATCTTCCCTTCCTTCAGAAGCTTTCCGACGGCTCTCTTGAAGGACGCCTTGCTCATTCCAAGCTCACGCTTGATGACCTCCGGCGAAGCCTTGTCGCTGAACGGCAGAACCCCGTCGAACTCCTCTATCGTCTCAAGTATCTTAGCCGCATCGTCGTCGCGCTGTAAGTATCCGACCTCGCGCACGGCAAGCTCAAGTCTTCCGTCAGCGGTCACGTTCGTCACCCTGAGGCCCTTTAACGTGTCACCCACATTGAGCACCCCATAGCACTCCTTCTTAGGGATAAGTCCCTGATACATATCGTCGACAGCGACATACATTCCGAACTTCTCTATATACTGGTACGCTGTTCCGCTCACCATGTCCCCGCGCTTGTACTGAGTTGTGCCCTTGAGATATTTGTAGACATTCATCGTCGCGCAAAGTCTGCTGCTCTTGTCGACAT
>SAMEA104315434__coassemble_1116_pt1 | contig 11580 bp, 12 predicted proteins | sample SAMEA104315434__metabat2_low_PE_016 | metagenome-assembled genome bin SAMEA104315434 (sample SAMEA104315434) | gut metagenome | biome: Monkey gut; feature: monkey-associated habitat; material: faeces | place: China | collected 2013
TTTTATCAAGGTTGCCAACAAGGCAGGAAAGCTCATACTCATAATAGATATTCACAATGTACTCACCGTTGATGAGGCGGAGAACGCAAAGCAGCTTATGGAGGAAAAGTAGAATGGTAAATGTAGCAGTTCTAGGTTATGGTACAGTAGGCTCAGGAGTTGTTGAAGTGCTGAGCAGAAATGCAAAGGTGCTTGAAAAGAGTGCAGGTCAGGAGATTAATCTCAAGTATGTTTTAGACCTTAAGGAATTTCCGGGGACACCTATCGAGAAGAAGGTTGTCCATGATTTCAATATTATTCTCAATGACGACGAGGTTTCGATAGTTGTTGAGGTGATGGGAGGAGTCAACCCGGCATATTCGTTTGTGAAATCGGCTCTTTTAAAGGGAAAGAGCGTATGTACCTCCAACAAGGAGCTCGTGGCAAAGCACGGCGCCGAACTGCTCGGAATTGCCAGGGAGAAGAATGTCAACTTCTTCTTCGAGGCGAGTGTTGCCGGAGGAATACCGATTATCAGACCGCTCGAGCAGTGCATCACTGCCGACGAAGTGCTTGAGGTATCGGGAATTTTGAACGGCACTACCAACTTTATACTCACAAAGATGGAGAAAGAGGGCGCGTCCTACGATGAAGTGCTCGCACAGGCGCAGAAGCTTGGCTATGCCGAGAGAAATCCTGAGGCGGACGTTGAGGGCTTCGATGCCGGACGTAAGATTGCCATTTTGAGCTCCATCATCAGCAGAAAACAGGTAGATTTTGAGAATGTATATACAGAAGGTATCACCAAGGTGAGCGCGGACGATTTCGCCTACGCAGCGAAGCTTGGCGTTACCATCAAGCTTGTGGCTAAGAGCTGCGTTACACCTGAGGGAATGTATGTCATGGTCACACCAAGAATGCTGCGCTATGGCAAGCCTCTCGCGTCGGTGCATGATGTTGTAAATGCCGTGTGTGTCAAGGGAAATATGCTCGGCGACGTTATGTTCTACGGTGCAGGTGCAGGAAAGCTCCCTACAGCGAGTGCGGTCGTATCGGATATCGTCGATGCGGTGCGCCACGCAGGGGAGTATGTGAACAACGGCTGGTCACAGGATAAGCAGGAACTTATAGCTATCGATGAAGTGGAAAACAGCTTCTATGTACGCATGGAGGGCAATGCTGCCGAGAAGGAAGCGGAGCTTGAGAAGCTTTTTGGCGGGGTGACAATATGCGATAATGTGATTGACGGGGAATTTGCATTTGTTACCGGTTCCATCAAGGAGGCAGAGTTTGCAAAGGCAGCCTGCAGCCTCAAGGGAATTAAGAATACTATAAGAATTGAATTATAAAATAGAAGCCTAGACTACACGGAGGATATGAAAAATGTTAAAGGTTGTTAAGTTCGGAGGAAGTTCACTTGCGAGCGCAGAGCAGTTTAAGAAGGTCGCTGACATCATTCATGCGGACGAGTCGAGAAGATATGTCGTGCCTTCAGCGCCGGGAAAGCGTTTTAAGGAGGATGTCAAGGTCACTGATATGCTCTACGACTGCTACGGCGTAGCGTCAAAGGGCTATGATTTTTCCGATATATTTGAGGATATCAAGGCGAGATACCAGGAGATAATAGACGACCTTGGTCTTGACCTGTCACTCGAGAAGGAATTTGCAAATATTGAGGCGGCTTTCAGGGCAAGAGCAGGACGCGACTACGCCGCATCAAGAGGTGAGTACCTTAACGGTATCATACTTGCCAACTATCTCGGCTATGAGTTCGTCGATGCCGAGGACGTAATCTTCTTTGATACCAATGGTAATCTTGACGCTAAAAAGACCAATCAGGTGCTCTCGGAGAGACTTCTCACCGTAGACAGGGCAGTTGTGCCGGGCTTTTACGGAATAAGACCGAACGATACAATCAAGACATTTTCCCGAGGCGGTTCGGATATCACGGGCGCTATCGTTGCGAGGGCTGTCAAGGCGGATCTCTACGAGAACTGGACAGATGTTTCAGGCTTCCTTGTAGCCGACCCGAGAATTATTGACAATCCTAAGCCTATTGTCACCATAACCTACAAGGAGCTCAGAGAGCTCTCCTACATGGGCGCGACAGTGCTCCATGATGAGTCCATCTTCCCTGTCCGCAAGGAGGGTATTCCGATCAATATCCGCAATACCAACAAGCCTGAGGACCCGGGAACAATGATCGTTGAGAGCACCTCCCGCAAGCCTGAGTATGTCATAACAGGTATAGCCGGAAAGAAGGGCTTCACCGTTGTCAGCATCGAGAAGGATATGATGAACTCAGAAATTGGCTTCGGACGCAAGGTATTGGAGGTGTTCGAGAAGCAGGGACTCTCCTTCGAGCACACACCTTCCGGAATTGATACCATGTCCATAGTAATTCATCAGGACGAGTTCGTGGAGAAGGAGCAGGAGGTACTTGCTGGACTCCACAGAAATGTGCACCCTGATGCCATAGAGATTGAGTCAGGTCTTGCGCTTATCGCAGTTGTAGGACGTGGAATGAAGTCCAGCCACGGTACGGCTGGCAAGCTCTTTACGGCGCTTGCGGATGCCAACGTCAATGTCAAGATGATCGACCAGGGTTCTTCCGAGCTTAACATCATCGTAGGTGTCAAGGAGGAGGACTTCGAGAGAGCGTTCAAGGCAATCTATAAGGCATTTTATGAGGCATAGTTTATGATACAGGGTCAAAGTGACTGTCCGTGATTGCATGACAAGGATTTTGAACCATAACATCATTTTAATAAGTTATTTATCGGCTGCCCCTGCATTGATGTGCACGGGGCAGTTTTTGTTTTTGGAATAATAAAAAATGTTTATTGCAGTTTTTCAGAGAAATTCTTTGTAATAGACATTGTAAAAAAAATGCTATATAATGTTTAGAAGAAAAGCTGCACAGATTTTTTGTGGCAGCAGTTTTAACGCAGGTTAACATGCTGCTTTGCCCGGCATGGAGGCATAGGCGTGGAAAAGTGGGAATAAGGGAATAAAAAGGAAAACGGAAGGAATTTTTTGACATGGATATTATAAAGGCGATAGCCTCTGAGCTTAATGTGAAGAACTGGCAGGTCGAGGCGGCGGTCAAGCTTATAGATGAGGGCTGTACCATACCGTTCATCTCCAGATACAGGAAGGAAGCCACGGGCGCATTGAACGACGAACAACTGCGTAACCTCGACGAGAGACTTAAGTATCTCAGAAATCTTGAGGATAAGAAGGCTCAGGTTATTGCGAGCATTGAGGAGCAGGGACTTTTGACGGACGAGTTAAAGAGCCAGATCGAGAAGGCGGAGACCATGGTTGCGGTCGAGGATTTATACCGCCCGTACCGTCCTAAGAGAAGAACCAGAGCGACTATCGCCAAGGAGAAGGGATTAGAGCCGCTTGCCAATGTCATACTCCTCCAGATGACGAAGGAGCCGCTTATTAAAACGGCTGAGGCTTATGTCAGTGAGGAGAAGGGCGTGAATACGCCTGAAGATGCTGTGGCAGGAGCTATGGATATAATTGCAGAGTCGATATCGGATAATGCCGATTACAGAACCAGAATAAGGGAGATAACCTTCAAGGAGGGCATATTGAGCTCTTCGGCGAAGGATGCCGAGGCAAAGACAGTCTACGAGATGTACTATAATTTCACGGAGCCTGTCGCAAAGATGGCAGGGCACAGAGTTCTTGCCGTAAACCGCGGTGAGAATGAGAAGATACTCACGGTGAAGATAGAGGCGCCGGAGGACAGGATATTGTCGTACCTTGAGAAGCAGATTATAACAAGGGACAATGCCTACACCACGCAGACACTCAAGGACACCATACAGGACAGCTATGAGAGGCTTATAGCGCCATCGATAGAGAGGGAGATAAGAAACCAGCTCACGGAGACAGCGGAGGACGGAGCTATCAAGGTATTCGGCAAAAATCTTGAACAGCTTCTCTTGCAGCCGCCTATCTCGGGACATGTCGTTCTCGGCTGGGACCCTGCATTCAGAACGGGCTGTAAGCTCGCCGTAGTCGATGCCACCGGAAAGGTTCTCGACACGACCGTCATCTACCCGACTGCGCCGCAGAACAAGGTGACAGAGGCGAAGGCAGTGCTCAAAAAGCTTATAAAGAAATACAATGTGACACTCATATCTGTCGGAAACGGAACCGCCTCGAGAGAATCGGAGCAGGTTATCGTGGAGCTTTTAAAGGAGCTTGACACACCTGTCCAGTATATTATCGTAAATGAAGCTGGAGCTTCGGTCTATTCGGCGAGCAAGCTTGCAACCGAGGAGTTCCCTAATTTTGACGTTGGACAAAGAAGTGCCGCTTCGATAGCCAGAAGACTTCAGGACCCGCTTGCGGAGCTGGTTAAGATTGACCCTAAATCAATCGGAGTGGGACAGTACCAGCATGATATGAACCAGAAGAAGCTCGGCGAGGCGCTCGAGGGCGTTGTCGAGGACAGTGTTAATAAGGTTGGTGTCGACCTGAATACGGCATCGGCATCGCTTCTTGAGTATATCTCGGGAATTTCCAAGACTATTGCGAAGAACATAGTCGTATATAGGGAGGAGAACGGCAGATTTGACAACAGAAAGCAGCTTCTGAAGGTTGCCAAGCTCGGACCTAAGGCGTATGAGCAGTGTGCAGGATTTATGAGGATAACGGGCGGAAGCAACCCGCTTTACGCCACGAGTGTGCATCCGGAGAGCTACGATGCCGCGGACAGGCTTCTAAAGAAGCTCGGCTACAGCGCACAGGATATCACATCGGGCGGCTTGAAGGGGCTGTCGGGCAAGGTCAAGAACGTACCTGAGCTTGCCAAAGAGCTTGAGGTCGGCGAACTCACTCTCAGGGATATCATAAAGGAGCTTGAGAAGCCGGGACGCGACCCGAGAGATGAGATGCCGAAGCCTATACTCAGAACCGATGTCATGGAGATGAAGGATCTGACACCGGGAATGATTTTGAAGGGAACAGTCAGAAATGTTATAGATTTCGGAGCTTTTGTCGATATAGGAGTACATCAGGACGGACTTGTGCATATATCGCAGATAACGGACAAGAAGTTTATCAAGCACCCGCTTGAGGCTGTGAGTGTCGGGGACATAGTCGAGGTAAAGGTTATGAGCGTCGACGTGGCTAAGAAGAGAATACAGCTCACCATGATTATCTGATGGAAATGAGGTCTATTATGAAGGTAGAATTTAAGGTTAAGCTTACAAGGAAGGAAATGTTTTCTTTTCTCATCAACAATGCATACCGCAAGCCTATGGGCGTGATCATGTTCCTTTTCGGCATAGGCTGTTTTGTGGTTGCGGGAATTACATGTAAACAGATGGGACTGCAGAGCACACTGTTGCTTATTCTGCTCGGCTCGATTTACACCATAATACAGCCGATTATGCTCTGGAAGAGCGCAGGACGGCAGATTGCAAAGAACCCGGTATACAAGGACGAGTTGAGCTACAGCTTTGACGACAAGGGCATAACCGTAAGCCAGGGAGAGAATGTCACATCAAAGGGCTGGGACGAGTGCTACAAGGCAGCCGATTACGGCAGGATTGTGGTAATATATATCACGGTGAACAACGGAATAATACTGCCGAAGGCTGCGATAGGTGAGCAGTACGGCGAGTTTGTGAAGCTTGTCGGGGCACATCTGCCGGGCAGACTGAAGCATTAATAGTGCTAAGATGGAGGAAAAAAGTGAGCAGCGACGTGAGAACTATAGAGACATTTTCATATGAGGACACATACCGTCTCGGGCAGCAGCTCGCGAAGGAGGCGGTTCCGGGACAGGTTATATGCCTTACCGGGGATTTGGGAACCGGAAAGACGGTTTTTACACAGGGGTTTGCGGACGGACTGGGCGTCAGGGACTATGTTGACAGCCCTACCTTTACCATAGTCAAGGAGTACCACGACGGGAGAATGCCGTTCTATCATTTTGATGTCTACCGCATTGGCGATGTCAGCGAGATGGACGAGATTGGCTATGAGGAATATTTTTACGGGGATGGAGTATGCATTGTGGAGTGGGGACTTATGATTGAGGAACTGCTCCCGGAGGACTGCATATTTATTGAGATTAAGAAGAATGTTGACAAGGGCTTTGATTACCGCCTTGTGAGCATTAAGGAGGGAAGATAACAATGAAAATTCTTGCGATTGAGAGCTCATCGCTGGTTGCCTCCGCGGCAATAGTCGACGATGATATTCTTGTGGCAGAGTACACGGTTAATCATAAGGTGACACATTCACAGACATTGCTTCCGATGATAGATGAGATACTTAAGATGACGCAGACGGACAAACATTCGCTCGATGCGATCGCGGTGTCGGGCGGACCGGGCTCCTACACGGGGCTGCGTATAGGCTCTGCGACTGCGAAAGGACTTGGAATGGCTCTTGACATTCCGCTCATACATGTCCCGACAATAGATGCCATGGCTTACAACGCCTACGGTTACGCGGGGCTTATCTGCCCGATTATGGACGCGAGACGCTCTCAGGTGTATACCGGAATATATGAGTTTTCCGACGGCAGCTTTAACACGCTGCTTGAAAACAGTGCCATAACCTTTGACGAGCTTATGCAGAAAATCGATGAAGTCAATAAAAACGGCAAAAAAGTAATGTTTATCGGAGACGGAATACCTGTGTTCAGGGACAGGATTGACGAACATTTCAAGGGTACCGGATACGAGCTTGCGCCTGCCTCGCTGAACAGGCAGAGGGCGGCTTCCGTTGCCGTGCTTGGAGAGATATACTACAGAGAGGGAAAGACGGAGCCGGCTTCGGAGCATCTTCCTGATTACCTGAGACTCTCACAGGCGGAGAGGGAACTCGCTGAAAAGAGGGCTTTAAATGGCTGATATCATCATTGAACCAATGAAGCATAGAGATGTCGACGAGGTCGCTGCCATAGAGGCGGCGTGCTTTTCGACACCGTGGAGCTGTAATGCGTTTGCCGACGCCGTGGACTCGGAAAATTATGAGTATATAGTGGCTCTTGACGGGAACGACGGAAGTGTTGCGGCGTATGCCGGAATGCAGGTCGTCCTCGACGAGGCGGAGATTACCAACATCGCGGTAGATGAGCGCTATAGGAGAAGAGGCATCGCGGGCAAGCTGCTTGAAGGTCTTGTGACCTTGTGCTTAAGAAGAAACGTAAAATATCTTCACCTCGAGGTGAGGGAGAGCAATACCCCCGCCAGAAGTCTCTACACAAAATGCGGCTTTGAAATTGATGGAATGAGAAAGAACTTTTACCAGAAGCCGACGGAGAATGCCGTGCTTATGACAAAGCAGTTATAAAATATACCATTTTTGCAACTGTTTCCCACTGGAAAAATGAATATTTTTTTATTTATAATGACATTGCGAAACAAAAAACTACACTGTTTCTGTCAGTACCTTAGTCTGACAGTGGCAGGGAAGGGGACGATGTGATATTTATGAGAAAATATAAGGGAAATTATCTTACGGCGGTTATCTGCAACTGCTGTGGCAAAAATCTGGTTGTGGCTAACGGAATTGTCAGGGAGGGCGTGGTGCACCTGAATGCGGAATGGGATTATTTTTCCGAAAAAGACGGGGAAAACCACAGCTTTGACATATGCGAGGAATGTTATGACCGCTTTGTCGGGGGCTTTAAGTACCCGGTAAGCGTAGCACAGCGCACGGAGCTGCTGTGATTTTGATGGAAGAATATTTTTTTGATTGATGACCGATATGGAATATTGATGACAGAATTGGAATTTTAGGAGGAAACTGATGCTTGACGTTTGTCTGTTAGGAACAGGAGGAATGATGCCGCTTCCGGGAAGATGGCTTACTGCGCTGTCACTGCGCTATAATGGCAGTCAGCTCTTGATAGATTGCGGCGAGGGCACACAGGTGGCGATGAAAAAGGCGGGAATAAGCTCAAAGACGGTCGATGCTATATGCTTTACGCACTATCATGCCGACCACATAAGCGGTCTGCCTGGCTTCTTGCTGAGCATGGGCAACGCGGAGCGCACGGAGCCGCTCACCATAATAGGACCTAAGGGAGTGGAGCGCATTGTCAATTCGCTTCGTGTTATCGCGCCTGAGCTGCCGTTTGAAATTAAATTTATTGAGCTTACACAGCCGGAGGAGGAGATAAGGCTCAACGGATATGTTATAAACGCCTACAAGGTGAACCACAGCATACTGTGCTACGGCTACAGCGTCCGCATTGAGCGTGCGGGAAAGTTCGATGCCGTGAAGGCGCGTGGACTTAACATACCGATAAACCAGTGGAATGTCCTGCAAAAGGGCAATACAGTGGAACTTGACGGAGTTACCTACACACCGGATATGGTCATGGGCCCGCCCAGAAAGGGAATAAAGGTGACCTATTGTACGGACAGCAGACCGACGGATACCATTGCGGAGTATGCGAAGGACGCTGATTTGTTTATCTGCGAGGGAATGTACGGTGAGCCGGATAAGCTGGCAAAGGCGAAGGAGTACAGGCATATGACCATGTACGAGGCGGCTTCGCTTGCGGCGAAAGCGAATGTGCAAGAGCTGTGGCTTACGCATTACAGTCCGTCGATGGCGCACCCAGAGGAGTTTATGGACAAGGTAAGGGAGACCTTCCCTGCCGCTGTGGCTTCGAGGGACGGAAAGAACACGACCCTCAAGTTTGAGGAAGATTAAATAAAAAATAGTGGAGGAGGATTAGTTATGAAGGACAAATGGAGAATACTGAAAACAATTCTTGTTATTACACTGATGGCGAGTGTCATTTTGGCATGTTACATCAAGCTGACCTCCAAACCGTCCTCGGGAGATGAGCCGGTGGCGGACACCTCGGAGGTAGGACAGATTCTGGCAAAGGATATGGATTTGAATTACCCTTCCAATCCTCACGATGTTGTAGTGTTTTACAGCAGGGTTATAAAGGCATTTTATGACGGCGAGTATAATGATGACCAGCTCAACGGGCTTGCACAGCATGCGAGGGCGATGTTTGACACGGAGCTGCTGGCCTACAACGACTACGACGAGTACATGGAGAGGCTCAGAACTGAGATAGACTCGTATAAGCTGAACAATAAAAAAATAGTGGAATATACCGTGCAGAGGGCATCGGACATAGAGATGCTCACCGACAACGGAAAACAGTACGCAAGAGTCAAGGTGATATATTACACGGCTGAGGATGGAGCAAAGAGAACCAAGGTGTATGAGCAGTACACTCTTAGGCAGAATGATGAAGGACAGTGGAAAATACTGTTCTGGGAGGTTATTCCTGAGACGGGAGTGGAAGGTGAATAGCGCCCTGAAAACACATCTATGATTGGCGACGGCATGGAGGATTGAGATGAAGGAAAACATACAGGACAATAAAGAGAATAACGAGAAAGAAAATATCGGCGTGATGAATGAACCGGTCGATGTTGAGGAAAAGAAGGACGTGCTTATTCTGGCGATAGAGAGCTCCTGCGACGAGACTGCCGCATCGGTTGTCAAAAACGGAAGAACGGTGTTATCAAATATTATATCTTCACAGATAGATTTACATACGCTTTACGGCGGTGTTGTGCCTGAAATAGCATCGCGTAAACATATGGAGCAGGTAAACCAGGTGACGGAGCAGGCACTCAGGGAGGCGGGTGTCACGCTCGATGACATAACGGCGGTTGCGGTGACATACGGTCCGGGACTTGTCGGCGCGCTGCTTGTAGGAGTGGCGTTTGCGAAGTCTCTCGCTTTTGCGGCGGATAAGCCGCTTGTCGGAGTGCATCATATAGAAGGACATATAAGTGCGAATTACATAGAAAATCCTGACCTTGAGCCGCCGTTTACCTGTCTTGTGGTATCCGGAGGACACACTAACATTGTGCTCGTGGAGGATTACGGGATTTACAAGATAATAGGCAGAACAAGGGACGATGCGGCAGGAGAGGCGTTCGATAAGGTCGCGCGCGCTGTCGGACTGGGATACCCGGGCGGACCTAAGGTTGACAAGCTTGCCAGGGAGGGCAATAAGGACGCCATCGCCTTTCCTAGGGCGAAGGTTGATGGGGCACCTTATGATTTCAGCTTCAGCGGCATCAAGTCGGCTGTCCTCAATTACATAAATCATGCAGAGATGAAAGGCGAGGAGATTAACCGCGCAGACCTTGTGGCGTCGTTTCAGAATGCGGTGGTTGACGCGCTTGTCTCGCGTGCTGTGATGGCTGCGAAGGAAAACGGCTGCAGGAAGCTTGCCGTTGCAGGCGGTGTGGCAGCTAACAGCGCTCTCAGGGCAGCACTTGAATCGGAATGTAAGAAGAACAACATCAAATTTTACCACCCGTCACCTATATTCTGCACCGACAACGCGGCGATGATAGGTTCAGCGGGCTATTATGAGTATATGGCAGGAGTACGCGCAGGCTGGGATCTGAATGCGGTGCCTAATCTCAAGCTTGGAGAGAAGAGTCTCAGGGGAAAAATGGACAATGAATGATTGTATGCATATAGCGGTCGTGCTCGCCGGAGGAAAAGGCAGCAGAATGAAGAGCAGTATTCCGAAACAGTATATTATGCTTAACGACAGACCTGTTCTGTATTATTCGCTGCGGGCGATGGAGGACAGCTTTATTGATGCTGTCGTCTTAGTGTGCGGGGCGCAGGAGGAGGAATACTGCAAAAAGGAGCTTATAGACCGGTACGGGCTTAAAAAGGTCGTATCCGTAGTGTGCGGCGGCAGGGAGCGCTATGACTCCGTATATAACGGACTGAAGGAGATTTACCGTCTTGGGATTGCGGGGGATGGTGCATATGTATATATTCACGACGGTGCGCGCCCGTGCATTGATGGGGAGCTGTTGAATGGGTGCAGGACGTCGGTTGAGGAATACGGTGCCTGCGTGCCTGCCGTGCCTGTGAAGGATACAATAAAGATTGTTGACGGCGAGGGTTTCTGTGCAGGTACGCCAAAGCGCTCTACGCTTATGGCGGTACAGACTCCGCAGTGTTTTCGGTTCGGCACGATATACAGGGCGTACTCTGCCATGTCAGCGGCTGTCTCAAAGGGGGAGGATATCAGCGATATCACGGACGATGCGATGGTGGCAGAGCGCTTTGCGAATGTCAGGGTAAAGCTGTGCAGGGGCTCATACCACAATATTAAAGTCACGACTCCCGAGGACATAACGACAGCCGGAGAGCTTATCGAATTACATGAATAATACATTTATTCAAAAAAATTAAAAAAATTTGTAAAAACCTGTTGACTTTATGATGGAATGGTGATAATATAAATCTCGCGCTGAACAAGGCGCACAAAACTTGGAGAGGTACCGAAGCGGTCATAACGGGGCGGTCTTGAAAACCGTTTGTCTTCACGGGCGCATGGGTTCGAATCCCATCCTCTCCGCTCTGATCCGGAAATCTGGATTCGATAACAGAATATAACTTTTAAGGTTAGGCTGTTTGGAGAAGTACCCAAGAGGCTGAAGGGACACCCCTGGAAAGGGTGCAGGTCGTTAATAGCGGCGCGAGGGTTCAAATCCCTCCTTCTCCGTTCGATTCCGGAAGGAATCAGAAAAAGTCAAAAACTTTTCAAAA
>SAMEA104315434__coassemble_1180_pt1 | contig 11104 bp, 8 predicted proteins | sample SAMEA104315434__metabat2_low_PE_016 | metagenome-assembled genome bin SAMEA104315434 (sample SAMEA104315434) | gut metagenome | biome: Monkey gut; feature: monkey-associated habitat; material: faeces | place: China | collected 2013
ACGTCACACTCATTCCTTATCTCAAGTCCTCGGGCGAGATGAAAACGAAGCCTACGCAGGCGAGCGTAAAGGAGCTTCAGGGAATGGGAATACAGCCAGACATCATCGTATGCCGTTCCGAGTACCCACTCGACAAGGGCATAAAGGATAAGATTGCCCTCTTCTGTAACGTGCCGAGCTCACATGTACTCCAGAACCTCGATGTAGAATATCTCTACGAGGCACCTCTCGCAATGGAGGAGGAACACCTCGCACAGGTTGCATGCGAGTGTCTCAATCTTCCGTGCCCTGAGCCTGACCTTGCTGACTGGAAGGCTATGTGCACCGCTCTCAAGCACCCTCACGGAGAGGTATCCGTGGCACTCGTCGGCAAATACACACAGCTCCACGATGCATATATCAGCGTTGTCGAGGCACTTAAGCACGGCGGCATCGCAAACGGCGTGTCCGTCAGCATAAAGTGGGTTGACTCAGAGAAAGTAACCGCGGAGAATGCGGCAGAATTTTTTAGCGATGTATCGGGAATTATCGTTCCGGGCGGTTTCGGTGACAGAGGCATTGAGGGAATGATCCAGGCTATACGCTACGCAAGGGAAAACAAACTCCCGTTCCTCGGACTCTGCCTCGGCATGCAGCTCACCATCGTGGAATTTACAAGAGATGTCATCGGCTTCAACGATGCTCACAGCGTCGAATTCCTTCCGGGAACCACCCACCCTGTCATTCATCTCATGCCAGACCAGGAGGGCATCGATGACATCGGCGGAACACTCAGACTCGGCTCGTACCCATGTATCCTTGATGAGACATCAAAGGCATACGCTCTCTACGGCGAGAAGGAGATCCACGAGAGACACCGCCACAGATACGAGGTCAACAACGATTTCAGAAACGTGCTCACCGAGAACGGCATGATGCTCTCGGGAATGTCACCTGACGGAAGAATTGTCGAGATGGTAGAGTTAAAAGACCACCCATGGTTCATCGGAACACAGGCTCACCCTGAATTCAAGTCCCGCCCTAACAGACCGCACCCGTTATTCCGCGGATTTATTGAGGCGGCGCTCAAGGAGCAGGAGAGCAGATAATCAATATAGTAATTGAATGAACATAATACCATTATGAAAAAATACAGTACCCGGCAGGGCGCTGTATTTTTTACTCTTACACTTTATTATTGTGAATATTATTCAAGTATATACTCCATCATGGTTTCCTTCGGCTTCATTCCCATCTTTTCATAGAAATGTCTTGCACTGTCGTTGCCCTCCCACACGTTGAGGGTCAGCTCGTAGCAGCCAAGCCTCTTTGCCTCCTCCTTCGCGAACCCGAAAAGCGCACTTCCCACATGCATTCCCCTCGTGTCGGCATCGACGCACAGGTCATCTATGAAGAGGGATTTGAACGGCACCATGTTGTTCGAGAACGGCTGCTCTTTTATCGCGCAGAACGCGTAGCCCAGCACCCTGTCGGCATCATCGACCGCCACATAAACGGGCTTGTCATCATCACGCAGCATCGCACGAAGCTCATCGTATGTGTATTTTGTCGTGCCTGGTATAAATATATCAGGTCTTATCCCCGCGTGAATTTCGAGCACCTGTCCCAGCAGCTTACTTATCCTGTCAATATCCCTGTCCTCCGCCCTGCGTATTCTCATCACAATTCCTCCATATCGTCAGCAATACCAATTATGTATCATATAAATCATATATCAACTATATTTTCAGTAACCGTATAACGGTAATCACAGTACTCCCTAACCGCATACGCATCAAAATACTCCTTCTCCCTCGGTATCCACTTGTCCTTAAACAGCTTTAACCGCTGCTCGCCGACACGCTTTAGCAGGCGCTCCAGCCGTATATCGTCCTCAATGTCAAGAAAGAGCGTTATCACCCTTCTGTCCGCGTTTTTCCCATAGAACCTACGCAGCACCGGGTGGCAGGAGTATGTACCTTCTATGATATTTATTTTCGTCGCCTTTAACGGTGTGGCTTCCATATAGCTCTGGCTGATGCACCCGAAGGGTCTGTACAGGATATCCTGTCCTTTCGCTAGCGGCGCCTCTACCTCAGCCACAAATCTATCAAAATTGATATTTCCGCCCGGCTCACTAAGCCTCTTTTCAGTCTGCATCACCAGCGGCAGATAGAAGTCGTCGATGTGAAACACATTGCAGCAAAAACGCCTGCCGAGCTCGTCGGCGAGGGTCGTCTTGCCGGAGCCGCACATTCCGTCGATTACCAGCAGAAGCTCCGTCCCTTCCGACGCGGCAGCCTCTAACTGCCGCATTATCTCTTCAATTATCTGACTCATAACTTTATTTTCCCGAAACCTGTCCTGACACCGTGGAGCTGCTCTCATTTCCCATGCTCAGCGGCACGACTTTGGCGCGCTTTAAAGCCACCATGATAACCGGAATGAGCACAAGCTGTACGATAATTCCCGGAATGGCGTTAAGAAATGCGCCCGATATGAACATCTTCCATGTAAATGCGTTTCCGCCTATTCCAAGCAGAATAACCTCGGCAAGAGCCCACACTGCTCTTCCTGCCAACATCGCCGTTATGAGTGATATGTAGAGCATCTTTGTGCACTGCCACTTGGCATGGCTGTACAGAAATCCGCTGACGAAGCCGTACATGGCCATCTCAAAAGCCATCGCAATCGCCGTCGGATATATCGGCGGCATTCCAAAGAGCAGACCTCTTACAATCGGGAGCAGAAAACCTATCGCGGCACCGTACTGCCAGCCGACGATAAAACCACACAGCAGCACCGGAATGTGCATCGGCAGAAGCATCCTTCCTATTGTCGGTATCTGACCTATGAGAAAAGGCAGAACAATTCCCACAGCGAACAGCATCGCCGTCACGGCAAGCTTTTTTACTTTGTTCATCACTATATTCCTCCTAAAAAAAATTGACCCTTACCCCCGGCGATAAATATACACCTAAAGCTGGGTTTAGGGTCAATAGTTTTTATACTATGTTTTTTATTTTAGTAGTGTGTTTTCTTAGAGAAATAGAACACGGTCAGCAGGTCGGACACACCGTTGTATATAAGCGCGATACCTATTATTCTGAACAGAAGCGCCGCAGTTCCAAACGGATTTATCAGAATGAGGATACCGAACACAAGGCTCAATATCGCGATAATGAGCACCGTCATGCTTCCGTCAGCCTTGTACTTCATCATGTCAAGCGCCTCCTGGAGCTTCACAATTCCGCTTATAACGACGAGAATACCAAATATAAAAGGCACTATGGAGATGATAAAGCCCGCTCCAAAGTAAAGAAAAGCTGCTATTAAAAAATATACGACTCCCTTTATGACACCGCCGTTCCCGACACTGTATTTATCCCTGAAATATGACACAAGCGACACAATTCCCATGACCGCCGCAAGCAGTGCGAGGATACGAACTATAGTTACAAGTGCCGTACCCGGCTTAATCAAGAGTATAAAGCCAAGTATAAGATAAGCTATTGATGACCACACTACGTCCTTACGGATTTTTTCAAATAAATTCATGGTTCCCTCCGTTTCTGTGAACATCTGTGTACTTCCTGCTCCTGCCGACACAATGTCCACAAATATTTTTTCTATTGTTTCCTACAAGTATACCATTGTTTTCTGAAAATAACTATTATATTTTAATAAAATTAATTAAAACATATTGCAAAACTCTATGTCCCATTCGCCAACTACAGCCATCTTCTAATCGGCTACGCTCTTCGCGTTAGGATAAATTTTCTCCATCTTGGCATCGTCGTAGTGCTCGTCCATCCACACCTGCCATTTATCCGTCGCCTCTACACCCTTTCCTCTCTCGTCGTATCTTATGAGGGCAAGCCCCGAAACAGCTATATTACACAGCATGAACACGATAAGCAGCCAGGTCGCTATCTTTCCGACAAGAACAGGTATCTTCTCGATGAGCGCCGATGCCCTCGGATAAAGAAGCTTGAACCACACGACCGCCGCTATTCCCCAGAAAAAGCAGTAGAGAAGGTTAATTCTTCCGCCGAGATTGAACGGTATCTTGCTGTAGTCCCAGAACACCTTGCCGAAAACAATCTCCGTGAACACGCTGCACAGGTACTCATAGGCACCTCCGAGGAGCGTTCCCGTCCAGAAGAGGAAGCTGTCGCTCTTGTTTCTGTACTTGTAGAGCATCGCCGTTGCCGCCGCGATGGCGAGTCCCCACACTATGCTGAACGGTCCCCACACCACGCTGCTCCTGCTCATCCACACTCCCGCCGTTATGCGGCAGAATATGGTCTCCGTTATGTCACCTAAGAATGCGCCGATGAAGAACAGCATGACCACCTTATAGAAATCACAGCCCTGCGCGAACACCTTCCTGTCCCTCGGCGCGGCTGCCACCTTGGCTGCCTTCGGGTACGCCCTGTGTATACGCCTGTCCATGGTGCGGTCGATTGCCCTTGCAAGCCTGAAGCCCACGGACGCTATCGCATCGTTTGCCTCCTCCCATCTCTCAGGGTGCCTGCTCTTTCCCTTGGCAAGAATGTACGATGCGAGCACATCGACAACTAGCACTGCCACAAGCACAATCAGCACAATATGTAAAAGAAGCTGCGGAATTACACCAATTATATTTAACAGAAGCTTGTTTGCAAACCTCACCACCACATAGCCGAGTGCTCCCTTTATAAGAGAAAAAGGCAGGCAGATATAGCCGTCAAGATTCCACTTTATATTGCTGTAATTCCACCATCTCTCATGGTATATCCGCTCTATGAGCTTTCCGGCCGCGAGCTCGATGGCAGCCGCGTACACCGTCGCGAACAAAAACAGCCAGAAGCCGCTAAGCTCATGCAGGCCTACCGTCATAAGCACCGCACCGATACCGTACACGATACACAGCGGTCCGCTCACAAGTCCTCTGTTCACAAAATGCTTCTGTCTTATAGCCGCATAGGTGGTCTCAAACAGCCACCCAACAAAGGAATATATGAAGAACAGCCACAAAAGCCCGTATATAGAAATATTATTCATCGCCCGTTTCCTTTCATACTTTCATAAGTTATTTTACCGCTTCAGGACAGCACGGTCACCTTTTCCCCCTCCATGCTCCTGCATGTAAAGTACAATATCTGTGCGTCCGCCGCATACTCCTTGAGGTATCTGAGTGCATTCTCCGCCCGTTCATCATCATATTGCAGCAAAACATCGTCGAGCATGAGCGGCAGTCTCTCTCCTCCCTCTGTTATGAGCTCCGTCATCGCAAGCCTGAGCGAGAGATATGCCTGGTCCGTCGTGCCGTTGCTGAGATACTTCCACTCGTGATAGCCGCCGTCCTTAGGCTTAGCCTGTATGGAGTATTCTTTGTCGACCATGACTTTCTCATATCTTCCACCTGTCAGTCTGTCAAAAATCTGAGCCGTCTTTTCGTTGAGTATCGGTCCGAAGCTCCTGCTTATATCGTCCACTGCTGCCTGCATATTCTCCTGCGCGAGCACAAGCGCGTCGTAGAACTCCTTCTTGCGCTCATACTCCTGCGTCAGCTCGGCTGACATTCTCTTAAGCTCGTTCTCATCGTGCTCGGGACTTCTAAGCATCAGTGCCAGCTCGCCAAGCTGTCCCCTTATATCCTCCATAGCTGACTCATTGTCCTCTATGGCGACATTTATAGTCTGCGTGTCAAGCTCTGACGCATCGCAAGACATGTCCTTAGCCAGCTCCTGCATCTGCGCCCTCAGCCCACCGCACTTTTTCTCATTGACCGCAAGCTGCTCATCAAGCCCGGCTATGATGCCTTCAAGCTCCCTGTAGGATTGCACGTTCCCTGCTTGAGCCCTGAGCTTTCCGTCAAACAATGCCGCCTTTTCCCTCAGTCTGTTGTACCCGGTACGCACTCTCTCCGGTTCATCGTCTCCTACAAAGCTTCTGTACTCCTTCTCCGCCCCGGCAAGCTCTGCCACCGCCGCATCGTACAGGCTCTTGTTGACCGTCGCCTCCTCATTCTCCTGCGCCAGCCTCTCAAGCTCTGCCAGAGTGGCAACGCCGTATTTTGCATATATGCCGTCAAGTGTCCTGCGGCACTCTGCGAGCTTGTCCCTCGTTATCGCTTCAAAGTCACAGCCCGTATCGGGATACAGTCCATCGCCCTTGTCAAAGAGTCTGCCCTTCTCACGCTCAAGACTGTTGTTCGCATCCGTCCTCTCCTGTGCAAGCTTTTTTACAAGCTGCTGTGCATCATTCAGACGGCGCGCATGCTCCTCCGACTGCCTCTTATAGCCCGAGAAAATAACCGCGCCTATTCCCGCAAAGACAAAAGCACCTATAAGGCAGAATATTGACACCGTGAATGTCAGCACGGCAGCCACAACTGCGGCAAGCAGGAACGCTGCGCTCACTATGAGCCTCGTCTTTTTTACCTCGGGTATTTTCTCTATCAGCCTGCGTGCGTCAGCCTCCTCATTCTTTGCTGCCTGCTTTCTTGCGAGCGCCGGTCTGTAGCTGTCGCTTATCCTCTCACTCAGGTAACACAGCTTTTCCCTGGCTGTCTCCTGTGTTCTCGCGAGCATCACGTCCTCCCTGCCCACCGCTGCGCCCGAGATTTTTCTCGAACCGAGCTCCTCGACCTGTGCCTGCTTCGCCGACATGACATGTCTGAGTTCGTCTGCACGCCTCATATATTCCGACACCGTGTTATAGTTATAGTTCTGTCCTCTGAATGAGTCTGACTCCTCCTCGAGCCGTCTGCCCTCTGCCATAAGCTCGTCAAGCTGTCCCCGCCTTTTTTCGAGACCGGCTTTCTCTGCCACGCACTGCTCCAGGGTCTCATTTAACCTGACAAGCTGCTCCTCGCGCTTCAGGCTGCTCCTTTTCCTGCCGCACTCGTCCAGCTCAGCCTCTAAGCGCGACCTTCTCTCCATATACTGCGCCTGCTGCCTCACCAGCTCCTCATTCTTTAGAAGCTCCGCCTGCACGCTCCCAAGCTCCTCCGTAAGCTGCACAAGCCGTCCCTTACTGCCGCTCTTTGACATCAGAAGCTCCTTCGCCCTTGTAAGCCTCTGAAGCACGGTCGACTGCGAGACCTCCTCGTCCATCGTGGTCACGAGATTTGACAGTCTGACCGCTATATCCTCGTTAGTCTGACCGCCGCCCGTAAAACCGCCAAAGCCGCTTATGTAAACACTCTTTTCAAAGCTTCCGACATCTATCCCGAAGAAGCGGTGCCCTATCTCCTCATCTCTCCCCAGCTCGAGCTCCTCGCCCGTCTGTGCGTCATACAGCCTCACAATGTCCGTCTTTATGGTCTTTTTGAACACCTTGCGTATTCTGTACTGCCGTCCCGCGTAGGTAAATTCGAGTTCTCCGCACATAGCCGAGCCGTCCCACGGGGCATATTTTTTTCTGAGGCTCTTGCCTATGTCCGAGCTCTTCTCCTGCGCCGTCCTGCCGTAGAACATCATCTCGATAAATGCCATTATGGTCGATTTGCCCGCCTCATTGTCACCGTAAATAATGTTCATTCCGTCGTGGAAGTCAAGCCTGTAATTCTTGAACTTTCCGAAGCTTTCTATATAAATACCGTCAATTCTCATCTACTCCGACCTCCCCGTCAAATGCCCTTATTCCGAGCTCGAGCGCCTTCCGGTAAAGACGTGCCCCCTTCTCATTGCCCGCCTGCTCCTGCGCCCTTATGCCGTCCAACATTCTCGCTGTATACATGCCCTTTAAGGAGTTCTCCTTCGCAAGCTCCTCGTAGTCGAGCATAAGCCTTGTGTTGTCCCGCATTTTTATATAGAAGAATTTTCCTGAAAGCTGTGCCGACAGTTCCTCCGCGGAGACTGCCGCCTCCTCGCCTATATCCCCGGTCAGCGTTATCTTGTAGAGGTTGTCCTCCACCCTGTTCTCCGACAGGAGCACTGTGAAGGCATCGTCCTCCGTCACGCTCTGCGCCGCCCTGCATATCCTGTCGACAACCTCAGCCCTGTCCGTGGCTCCCGATACGTCGACGTTCACATGATAGTAGCGCCTCCTCGATGTGCTGACATACTCGGTTATCAGCTCATGTCTGCCAAGCAGGAGCTTGGAGAGCTCTCCCGTGTAAAAGCCCTTTATGCCGTCCTCGTCAAAGCCCTGTCCCTCTATGGTTCCGGAATATGCGTACAGCGTGTCGCCAATTCTGTGCACTCTCGTCTGCTTATGGACATGTCCGAGCGCGAGATAATCCATGCCGCTCTGTTCGATGTCCTCGTCCGTAATCGCATTGTACTCACTTTTTCCGCTCTTTCCGACAAGCTGTCCGTGGAGTATTCCGATATTTATAAGCTCGTCCTTCGGCAGTCTGACACCCATCAAAAGCCTGTCGGTCACATAGCAGCCCTCAAAGCCGCAGCCCCATATACGGTAGCCCTTCTCCCTGTTTTCAATCACCCTCGGCGTACCGCCAAATATCGTCACATTGTCGCTCCAGCCGCCCTGTCTGTACGGCGATGTTATGGTGTAGGGGTCGTGATTGCCCGGGGCTATGTAGATATCCGTCGCCGGAATGGTCGAAAACGCGTCCTTAATCTGCTGCACGACCGCCTCCTCGACGTTCTCACTGTCAAACAGGTCACCCGCAATCAGCAGTATATCCACCTCCTCATCGCGGCAGTACTCCACAATCCGGAGAAAGCTCTGCAAAATCTCCGCCTTTCTCTGCCTGCTCCTTAACCTGTTGAGTGCAAATTCCATACCGATATGCACATCGGCGCAATGAACAAATTTCATACGTCCTCCTCATTTTATTTATTACATGCAAAACTAAGATTGCCAAATTACACATAAAAGCGTATATTATACTTACATTTGGAAAAATAATACATAATACATCAGGTAATTGATAAGGAGTCCTCTTATGTCTGAGAACCGGAAAACCAATTTTATACGTCAGGGCACCATTCTTGCCATGGCATCGATAATTGTACGAATGATAGGCATTGTGTACCGCATACCCGTCGCCAACATCATCGGCGATGAGGGAAACGGCATCTACGGTGCCGCCTATGAGATATACAATCTGGCGCTTATCCTCTCCTCCTACAGCCTGCCTCTTGCCGTGTCGAAGCTTCTGTCGGCACAGCTTGCAAAGGGCTGTTACAGAACGGGAAAGAAGATATTCATCGCCGCACTCATATTCTCCTGCATATCCGGCGGTCTCATGGCTCTGCTCATTTTCTTCGGAGCAGGCTTTATAGAGGAACACTTCTACAGCAATTTTATAGGAATTGCTGTCCCATTAAAAGTACTTGCCATAACAATTTTCGTCGTCGCACTGCTCGGAACCCTGAGAGGCTTCTTCCAGGCGAGAAAGACCATGATACCTACCGCGATATCGCAGGTGCTTGAGCAGATTGTAAACGCCGCGGGAAGCATATTCTTCGCGTGGTCCTTCATACGCGGACATGCCGGCTCAGAGATTGCCGCAGGCTGGGGTGCCGCCGGCTCCACGATGGGAACCCTGCTCGGTGCCGCCACCGGACTCTTCTTCCTCGTATTTGTATATATTATATATCATCCTATTGTAAAAAAACAGGTACAACATGACCATACCATTGACGACACAACGTATCTTGAAATATACAAGATGCTGATTGCAACCATCATACCCGTCATTCTCGGTCAGACCGTGTACCAGCTAAGCGGAGTAATCGACAGCATGATGTTCTCCGGGCTCGCCGTGGGAGACAATGTATCAACACTGTACGGTGTGTACAGCACCAAGTATAAGCTCCTCGTGAACGTGCCTATCGCCATAGCCTCCGCCATGGCATCGTCGCTCATACCTACGCTGGTTGCCGCCTTCACCAAGGGCGACAAAAAGGGCATGAAACAGAAGATAGCCGTCTCGATAAAGGTGAATATGATTGTCGCATTTCCATGCGCCTTCGGTCTGACCTTCCTCGGCGGTCCGATCGTGCGTATGCTGTTCCCGTCCTCAGATTATAAGCTTGGCGGCTGGCTGCTGGCAGCCGGAAGCACAGCAGTCATATTCTACGCGCTGTCGACAGTCACCAACGCCGCACTCCAGGGCATAAATCTCATGCGTATGCCGGTAAAGCATGCCGCGATATCCCTCGGAATACATGTGGTGCTCGTGTTTGTACTTCTTAAGTTTACCAAGCTTGGAATATACACCCTCGTAATCGGAAACGTGACCTACCCGCTCGTGGTGTGTATCCTCAACGCCATCTGTGTAAACAGACATCTGCACTACCGACAGGAATATAAGACGACCTTCATAATTCCTGCAATATCGAGCACTGTGATGGGAGCCTGCGCGTACCTGATATACCGTCTGGGCTACGCCACCATACACTCAAACACCATCTCCTGCCTCATCGCGGTAATAGCCGCGGTCATCATCTATTTTGTACTTATATTACTTCTGGGTGGATTAAAGGAGAGCGACCTGCCCGACTTTCCTATGGGAATGCGTATCGGACGTGTCGCCAGGAAGCTTCATCTTATGTAACGCTTATTGATTATTGATAGAATTTAATCTGTGCCTTCCACTGACAGCGGGACTAGACCCTGCTGTCAGTTTTTTTATTCTCAAAATACACGAAGCTGTCTATGGCATCTAAGATATCCTTAAAGGTATCACGCTTTGCCTCCTCGATATATCTGTTGAGTATCTCCCTCTCGCGCTCACCCTTGTAGCGCCCATAGAAGATGTCATACAGATTATGTCCCCTGACATATATCCGTATATTCTCCATATTTTCCATGATATCCTCGCGGCTCTCTATCTTAATGCCAAGCCGTTCGCACATATTTTTCATGCTCTTTAGCTTAAAAAGATATTCCTTATACTTCGCGTAGAGTATGTCGTAGAACTGGTCTACGCTCTTGACCACGCCGATTTTCGTCATTATCTCCGGGTCAAGAAAATAGTTCTCAAAAGAATAATACTTGAGTATGAGCACATTCTTCTCCGTCACGCGCGGAAGATTTCCCTTGTCAGCCTTTCCCCTGTCCCTGTAGTAGCCGCAGAGCTGTCTTTTCAGCTCATCGGCGTCCTTCGCGTCGCCGTCGCGTATCATAAGAAACTGATCCTTTATGTAGAGCTTATTGATGT
>SAMEA104315434__coassemble_1209_pt1 | contig 10921 bp, 5 predicted proteins | sample SAMEA104315434__metabat2_low_PE_016 | metagenome-assembled genome bin SAMEA104315434 (sample SAMEA104315434) | gut metagenome | biome: Monkey gut; feature: monkey-associated habitat; material: faeces | place: China | collected 2013
GGAAGTGTGAGTGAGATATCAGCTTTAAAAGGCGTAAATATATCGAGTATGTTTACATATGGCGGCTCGGTTTGGTATTCGAGATATTATAATGATGGATATTATATTTTTGAGATAGATGAGAAGGGGGAAGTTGTACAGAGAAAACCAGGCTTTCCTAACGGTTCTATGAGCGGAATTATTGGAGGTAAGCCTGTTGTACGGGGAGATACGGGAATTTTTGTATACAATCCCGACACGGAGGAGGCGGAGGAACTCTTTTCATGGATAAATATTGATATGTTAAGCGATGAAGTGGTTAATACCTATGTTGTAAATGACGATTGCATTGCGGTTGTGGAAAATGACAGTATTGAGTTTGTTGAGAGAATAAAAAAGACCGATTATGTGGCTGATGACAGGGAAGAGCTTGTCTTAGGCTGCCTGTACGGCTCAGGTGATGTTGAGAGAAATGTTGTGGAATTTAATAAAAGTCAGGACAAGTATCATGTGACGGTGAAAGCATATAATAACAGGAGCAGCGAGACGACAACAGATGAGGCTATGAACAGATTTAACCTTGATTTAGCGTCAGGAAAAGCACCTGATATAATGGATATCCAGTACTTTGATATGGAAAATCTGGTTCATAAGAGGCTTGTGGAAAATCTTGAGGACTATATTGAAGCCGATGCGGATATTTCTCGTGAGGACTATATTGAGGGTGTGCTCAGAGCGTGTACCATCGATGATGTGCTGTTCACAATCCCTATGGAATTTGTGGTCAATTCCTATGCCGGAAGGGCATCAGAACTTGGTGAGGAACCGGGCTGGACACTTGATGACATTAAATCGTATCTTGAGAATGGGGATAAGGTTAAGGCTCTGCACTCGACAAGAGAATATGCTGTTGTTGAACTTCTTTCATACGCTTTAGACGAATTTGTTGATAAGGAAAACGGGGGCTGCAATTTTAATACAGATAGCTTCAAAGCTCTTCTTGAGATACTAAGCGGACTTCCGAGTGAGGAAGAATATTCATGGACATCAATGGAGGATACGCAAGCTATTATGTGTTCCACTTATTTTATGGACTTTCGGAGTATACAGGAGCAGCTTGAGCCGCAATACGGAGAGGATTATGTGATAAAGGGATATCCTACATCTGACGGAAGAGAACAACATGAGCTTGGAATTGTAAATGCTTACTCTATCATGTCAGCTTCCGCAAATAAAGAGGGTGCATGGGAGTTTATAAAGTTTTCACTGCAGAATATTTCAGCAGATGAACCTTATTCCTTCACTGCGGACAAGAATGTTATGCAGGAGTTGATTGACGCGGAGCTTGCACATGCGGGGGAGGAGACACATAAAGAATATTATACGCAGTGGGGAACATTTTATTACCATTATGCTACCCAGGAGGAAATCGATACTGTGATGCGTATGCTTGATCATGTGAGTATCTATTCAAAGTCAGACGCACAGATAATTGACATTATAAAGGAGGAGATTGAGAGTTACTTTGCTGGAATAAAATCGGAGGAGGAAGTGGCGGCGATTATACAGGACAGGGTTCAGATATATCTGGATGAACAGAAATAATTAAGTCGGAAGAAGGGTAGATTGGTAAAATTGGTCTGACATATACATTGCATTTAGGCGGTCTCAGGGTTTTGAGACTGCCTTTTTTGCTTTTAAACGTAGTACATAATGCCTAAAAATAAAAAAATGGACTATTATAATTGAAATAATTTGATATGTGTGGTATTATTTAGTAAAAATTGGGATTAATATGGGAGTGTAAAACAAATGAAGGATAAATATATAGCGAATATTTTAACCGGAGAGAGAAGAAAGCGTGGGTTGTCCGCGGAGGTGGTCAGAAGTGGGCTGTGTGACCAGAGTACATACAGCAGACTTGAGAGCGGTGAATATATCGGGAACATACAGCTTGTAATTATGCTGCTTCAGCGACTTGGATTGAGCGGAAACAGGGCGGGCAGATATCTTTGCAGAGATGAGTATGAGGAGATGCGGGCGCGTCTTGCCATACTTGAGTACATAAAGGTCGGTAAATTGGAGGACGCAAAGAGGGATATAGAAAAATATATGAAAACATACTGTGCTGACAGTCATCTGAGCAGGCAGTTTGCCGACTATATGCGTGCCAGAATGTCGGAACTTTCGGGTGACAATGAGGGAGCACTGGAGCTCTATAAAAAAGCGGCGGACTATACTATAGATGACTACAGCGGCAGACCTTCTTTTGTATGCATGTCCCTGTGCGAGTATTTTATTGTTGCTGATATAGCACGGCTCACAGCGGCGTTGGGCGACAAAGCGGAAGCAGTGGAGCTCTACGATAAATTGCTTGCATATTGCAGGAGCACCGGGATTGAAAAGTGGAATGTGACATGTATGTACGCTAAGACAATATGTGAAATGTTGCAGATATATCCGCCTGAGGAGATGGGCATGCGTGAAAGGCACAGGTGGCTTGAGGAGTGCGATGCCGCAGTCAAGACGCTGCGTGAAACGTCGAGACTTCATTTTATGGTTCCGCTTCTGAAAAACAGACAGAAGCTGGCAAAGCTTATTGGGTATGAAGCATACAGGAGATTAGACGGTTTTCTCGCATGCTGTGAATGGTTAAGGGAGCACTTTGGCATTGGGGGAGATTTGTTTGAGTGGTATCCGTATTACATTGACTGTGCTTTTTATCCGGTGGAAAAGCTGATTGACGAGCGCAGGGAACTGCGGGGAATGAGTAAAGAGAAACTGGCTGAGGGGATATGTTCCGCCGAGACGGTGAGCAGAATAATCAATCGAAAGGTATCACCTAAATATGGCACTGTTGTGGCATTGTCCGATAAGCTGGGATTGCGTGGTTTTCTGCATGAATATGTTATTGTGTCCGATGACATGACCGCGCACAGTCTGTGGGACGAGCTTGTAAGGTGCAATGCCGTTGGGGACTATGACACTGAGAAAAAGCTGTATCATAGGTTGTCTGACAGATTAGATGACAGTTGCAGTATCAATAAAATTGTTTTACAGTATTTAAAGGAGGAAATTGAGAGGACGGGGCGGAGCGCGGATTATTGGCAGACGGCTTGCGAATGTCAGAAAATGCTTGGCTTGTCAGTTGAAGATATAAAACATTTAACCATATTTACAAGAATTGAAACCAAGGTTATCAACAGAGTTTTTTATTGTTATGACAAGATTAAAGATTATTCCGAATTAGATACCTATGAACAGCTGTGCAATGCATATCACGGCAGCGGTATAGGTAAATATTTTGCCAATGATTACGAGGAAATACTTGCAAGGTGCGCCGATTATACAGGAAACAGAGAAGATTTTGTGAGCTCGGGAATTTATTCGGAGCGTGGAATTATGCTGGAATTGGAGACGGAGAGAATGAATACGCTTTCCGATTTTTTATATCGCACACTGCAAAACAGAGCAGCAAGCGGAAAAAGCGTCACAGGCGACGATATAGAACTGTGCAGGTGTGCATGCCGCGTAGCGGATTTCCTCGGGGAAGAAACCAAAAAGCAGATATATCAAGGGTGGCTTGACAGTAATCGGTTATAAGGGGATAATGAAATTATGAGAAAAATATTTGGTGTATTTATTATTGCGGCGTTGACATGTTCTGCCTGTGCTAATGATGTGAACCGATTGGGAACGACCGGCGAAGCCGCTCAATCGACAATGTATGAAAACTCTGAGAGCGAAGCAATTACAGACGACACAGAGACTCAGGCTGTGTGTGATGTGGAGACATTAAAAAAATGGCATGAGGTACAGGAAGAGGAGGCGTATGAGCTTATAAGAAAGGTTCTGCTGGGCGAGCAGGTATTCTATTATTATGGGGATATATCAGGCAATAATAGTGGTTACATGGATATGCCGAAACTGCTTGATACAGTGTTTGAAAACCGTGCGGACACAAGTAAGTGGAAGCTGGTTTTTGTTGACCTTGACGGCGACGATGCGATTAAGGAATGTGTTCTAAGGTGTGAGGACTCGGAACGGCATTACAACATAGTGTTCCATTATTTTGCCGGAGTGGTGTATGCCTCTGAATTGACATACAGGGACGGAACCTTCATTTATGCCAGTGGAATAATAGAGGGAAGTGGTTCCGGATTTAATGCATATTGGTACAGATTGGGTTATAATTGGGGCACGGAGGCTACGCATAGACAGGTAGCGGGCTGGAATTATTGTAGAAGCATTACAACCTCGTTAGACCTTTCAGACTATGTAACAGTGCCTATGGGCAGCCGGACGGAGGCATGGATAACGGTGGATGGAGTGCTCACTGAGGTGCCGGGAGATGTATGTAATGAATGGATGCGCGAGAATAATTTTCCGGGTGAGTTGGCGGAGGAGTATGATTTTACGGAGGAGAATATAAATAGGTATATTGTTTATAAAAACACGCAGGAGGAAAATTAATGTACAGGTACATCACAAAAAACACGGGAACATACACAATGTATGTAGTTTTTCTGGTTTTATCTTCACTGTTCAGTGTCCTATTCTCATTTGTCATGGGTGGAATTATGGACGCGGCGGTGCAGGGGAATTCCGCACTGCTTCTTAAGTATACCGTTGGCGGAACAGCATTTCTTCTTATAACGATTGCGACGGAATATCTGTATGGAGTTGTCAAGAACAGGCTCATAAAAAAGGCGAGGACAGGCGTGAAGGAGGATATGCTCGCAAGACTTATGGAGCGCGACACGTTGTCCTTTGAAAAAGAAAAGACTTCGGTGTATGTCAGCAATTTTTTACAGAATTTGGATATGCTCGAGAACCTGTATTTTAACAATGTACTTGAGACCCCGATGGTGATATGTTCATTTGGCATAGCCATAGCGGCATGTCTTTACATACAGCCTGTTATGCTGCTGTTAATCATTGTCTTTTCGCTGTTGACGACAGCGGTAGTGAAGCTCACGATGAAGAGGCTGCAAAAGAGCACGAAGGAGTTTTCCGAGTCACTCGCAGGATATACGGGTGAGATTGAGGATATACTTGGCGGACACCGCCTTATAAAGCTGTATGCCATAGGGGAAAAGCTGCGTGAGCGCCATAGAGCGGCAGATATGCTGGTTGAGGGCGCAAAGGAGAGAAATCTTAATGACAGGGTTGGCTTCGGTCGTGCCAATGAGCTTGTCGGCATGTTCACGACGATTGCCATAATGTCGATAGCCGCATTTTTCGCGATAAGAGGCGATTTCACCATTGGATTTGTGCTCGCGTTTGGTCAGTTATCGGGAAAAATCATATCGCCGATAATGAGCGCCTCCGATATGTGGATGGGTTTCAAGTCGTCAAAGCAGATTAGAAAGCAGTATGAGGAGCTGCTCTGTGAAAAACCGCAGGGACAGTCCGATGCCGATGCGGGGTATGGTGACATTAAGCTTGAAAATGTGTCGTTGAAGCTTGGCGGAAAGACGATAATAGATAATTTTTCATACACCTTCAAGAAAAATCACAAGTATCTGCTGACGGGGGAGAACGGCTGCGGAAAGAGCACGCTTCTTTCGGTCATCGCAGGTCTTTACAGGGCTTATGACGGTCAGGTTCTGTATGATGGTGTTGAACTCAAGAACCTTGACAGCGCGAAGCTTTCAGAGGTCGTTACGCTTGTGAGTCAGGAGCCGTATCTTTTTAATGATACTTTGAGAAATAATATTTCGCTTTACGGAGATTATTCCGACGAGGAGATTTTGGCGGTTATGCACAAATGCAAGTTAGACAGAATGTTTGCGGCTCTCCCGGACGGGCTTGACACCGTGATAAGCGGAAACGGAGTGAACTTCTCGGGAGGAGAGAAGCAGAAGATAAACCTTGCAAGGGCACTCTTGCATGACAGAAAGGTATTTCTGCTGGACGAGATTTCGTCAAATCTCGATGCGGAGAGTACGGAGCAGATTGAGAACATTGTTCTAGACATCGAGGATAAGCTTGTCATATCCGTGACGCATAAGCTGCCGGAGAAAATGAGGAGCAGGTATGACGAGATTGTGACGTTATACAAAAAAAGCTTGCAATTTTAAATAACCTATACTAGAATATTCACAGATTTAAAGACTACGACGGAGACAGTAGATATCATCTGAAAGTCACAGAGAGCCGCAGGTGCTGGGATTGCGGTACGATTAGGGCGATGTTGAATATCACTCCCAAGTCGCTGTACGAAAGTGTATATTGTATAGAGTGCCATGTAATCGCCGATAATGCGGTTAGGGATTTCTATATGAGCGCACGAGTAGATACGGACGTATTCCATACGTTACATGGAACGCATATGATGGTATGTCGGTGAATATGATAAGTATTTTATGACCTCTGCCATGGGAATGTGCAGGGGTTTTATTATGCTGGAACATACTGTGAGTATAATGAATTATATTTATTCATATTGACTCCGTTGTGCGAAGCAAGATGTTCTAAGAATTCTGATATAGTTTTTTCAATGTGCGCCATCGAAGCAAAGCATACGTCCATGTATGCATTGCTTCTAAATCAGCCTCCATGCTGATTTTGGCTAGGTTGTTTATAGAATTCTAAGAACATCTAGGCTTCTTACAAAAGTCGCAATATGTATAAATATAATTCATTATACATAAAAGTTATGAAATGATTTTGACATAATAAGCTATCATTCAGAAAAATGGAGGAATTAAAGATGTACGATAAGGTATCGGCAAATCGTAACGTCGTCGAGAGCGAGAAGGCTGTCGAGAAGTTCTGGAAGGACAATGACGTATTTAAGAAGAGCATGGAAATAAGGGAAGGCTGTCCGACATATATGTTCTATGATGGACCACCTACCGCAAATGGCAAGCCACATATCGGACATGTGCTCACGAGAGTTATCAAGGATATGATTCCGAGATACAGGACAATGAAGGGCTACCTTGTGCCTCGTAAGGCAGGCTGGGATACCCACGGACTTCCTGTTGAGCTCGAGGTTGAGAAGATGCTCGGTCTTGACGGCAAGGAGCAGATTGAGGAGTACGGTCTTGAGCCTTTCATCAAGCACTGTAAGGAGAGCGTTTGGAAGTATAAGGGAATGTGGGAGGACTTCTCCGCGACAGTCGGCTTCTGGGCTGATATGGACAACCCTTATGTAACTTATCACAACGATTTCATCGAGTCCGAGTGGTGGGCTCTTAAGCAGATTTGGGACAAGGGACTCTTATACAAGGGCTTTAAGATTGTTCCTTACTGCCCAAGATGTGGAACACCTCTCTCATCACACGAGGTTGCACAGGGCTATAAGTCAGTAAAGGAGCGTTCGGCAATCGTCCGCTTCAAGGTTAAGGGTGAGGACGCATATTTCCTCGCATGGACGACAACACCTTGGACGCTTCCTTCCAACGTAGCTCTCTGTGTGAACCCTGAGGAGACTTACTGCAAGGTGAAGGCTGCTGACGGCTACACCTACTATATGGCAGAGGCGCTTCTTGACAAGGTCCTCGGCGGACTTGCAAAGTCTGAGGATAAAGAGGCAGGCACACCTGCTGTTCCGGCTTACGAGGTTCTTGAAAAGTATAAGGGAAGCGACCTTGAGTACAAGGAGTATGAGCCACTCTATGCATGTGCAGGAGAGGCTGCTGCAAAGCAGAACAAGAAGGGTCATTATGTTACCTGTGACGGATATGTAACCATGTCAGATGGTACAGGTATCGTTCATATCGCACCTGCATTCGGTGAAGACGACAGCAGAATCGGACGTAAGTATGACCTTCCGTTTGTACAGTTTGTAGATGGAAAGGGTGAACTCACGAAGGAGACACCTTATGCCGGATTGTTTGTAAAGAAGGCAGACCCATTGGTATTAAAGGACTTAGAGGCAGAGGGCAAGCTCTTTGACGCGCCTAAGTTCGAGCATGACTATCCTTTCTGCTGGAGATGTGACACACCTCTTATCTACTACGCTAGAGAGAGCTGGTTCATCAAGATGACAGCCGTTAAGGATGATTTGATTGCTAACAACAAGACAATCAACTGGATACCTGAGACAATCGGTACAGGACGTTTCGGCGCATGGCTTGAGAATGTTCAGGACTGGGGCATCAGCCGTAACCGTTACTGGGGCACACCGCTCAATATCTGGCAGTGTGAGTGCGGACATATGCACTCCATCGGAAGCATCGAGGAGTTAAAGAGCATGTCAGACAACTGCCCTGACGATATCGAGCTTCACCGCCCATATATTGATGCAGTGACAATCAAGTGTCCAAAGTGCGGAAAGCAGATGAAGAGGGTTCCGGAGGTTATCGACTGCTGGTTCGATTCAGGTTCAATGCCTTTTGCACAGCACCACTATCCGTTTGAGAATAAGGATTTATTTGAGAAGCAGTTCCCGGCAGATTTCATCTCCGAGGCTGTAGACCAGACAAGAGGCTGGTTCTATTCACTGCTTGCTATTTCTACACTTTTATTTAACAAGGCACCTTACAAGAATGTTATCGTTCTCGGTCATGTTCAGGACGCTGAGGGTAAGAAGATGAGTAAGTCCAAGGGCAACGCGGTTGACCCATTTGACGCACTCTCACAGCACGGAGCAGATGCCATAAGATGGTACTTCTATGAGAATTCCGCACCGTGGCTTCCTAACCGTTTCCACGACAAGGCGGTTACGGAGGGACAGAGAAAGTTCCTCGGAACACTCTGGAACACATACTCATTCTTTGTGCTCTACGCCAACATTGACAATTTCAACGCGAAGGATTACACACTTGAGTATGACAAACTTCCGGTAATGGACAAGTGGATTTTGTCAAAGTTACAGACAGTTGTTAAGACGGTTGACGACAACCTTGCAAATTACAAGATTACGGAGACGGCAAAGGTTCTTGAGGACTTTATTGATGAGCTCTCCAACTGGTATGTAAGACGCTGCCGTGAGCGTTTCTGGGCAAAGGGAATGGAGCAGGACAAGATTAATGCTTACATGACCCTTTACACCACACTTGTTACCTTCTGCAAGGCAGCAGCTCCGATGATACCTTTTATGACAGAGGAGATTTATCAGAACCTTGTGGCAAAGCAGGACAAGGACGCTCCTGAGAGTATCCATCTTTGCAGCTTCCCTGTTGCAAACGAGGCGTGGATAGACAAGGATCTCGAGGCGAGCATGGAGGACGTGCTCTCAGCGGTTGTAATCGGAAGAGCGTGCAGAAATGCTGCAAACATCAAGAATCGTCAGCCAATAGGAAAGATGTACATTAAGGCTCCTTGGACACTCTCAGAGTTCTTCGTTGAGATTATCGAGGACGAGTTAAATGTAAAGAGCGTTGAGTTCACTGACGATGTCAGAGCTTACAGCTCCTACAGCTTCAAGCCGCAGTTAAAGACTGTCGGACCTAAGTACGGAAAACTCCTTGGTAAGATTCAGGGCGCGTTAAAGAGCATCGACGGCAACGCAGCCATGGATACATTAAATGAGAAGGGCGCACTCGAATTTGACTTTGACGGTCAGAAGGTAGAGCTCACCAAGGACGACCTTCTCATCGAGATAGCTCAGACAGAGGGCTATGTATCAGACTCCTGGAGCGGCGTGACGGTAGTTCTTGACACTAACCTCACACCTGAGCTCATCGAGGAAGGCTTCCTTCGTGAAATCGTGAGCAAGATACAGACCATGAGAAAGGAAGCAGGCTTCGAGGTAATGGATACCATCACAATTTACGCAGACGGAAGTGACAAGATTAAGGCACTTCTCGACGCTAAGGCTGACCAGATTACCACGGAAATCCTTGCAACCAAGGTTGTTACAGGCGAGCTTGACGGATACACCAAGGAGTGGGATATCAACGGCGAGCAGGTGACACTCGGAGTTAAGAAAAACTAAGATTAGGTCCTGCGGCTTCGTGAAGGCAGCTATCATATAATACGGACGTGAAAAACGCAGTTTCCTTTTTGGGGGACTGCGTTTTTTACATAATGGGAAATTTGCTGAAATTCCCTAATATAAACGGTTGAATGTTTATTCTTTGACAATTATTGCCTTGTGATTATCTCCTGATTGCAGTAGATGCATCGGTATTTCTTAGACGAGGACATTCTGAATATGTGCTCACAGTTTGCTTCGAGGTTGGTAATGCAACGCGGGTTTTTGCACCTGATGACATTACGCAGTTCTATCGGTGGGACGGGGTGAAGCTTCTGTACGACCTTGCCGTCTTTTATATAGATGAGTGTGATTTTGTCATCGAGATAGCCGAGGATATCAAGCTGTGGCAGCATGTCTGAGCCCTCAATTTTTATTAAATCCTTTTTGCCGTATTTTTCACTTTTCACATATTGGAGAAGTGCAATGGAACGGCTGATATTTTCAAGGTGGAGAAACTTGTATATTTCAAGACCTTTTCCCGCAGTAATATGGTCAATCACTATTCCGTTCTGAATGGACTCTACATGATAAAACCTCCTCTCCTGTTACCGGGTCGGGAATGCCGAGCAGTGCCATGATAAGCGCCATTCTGACATAGACACCGTTCTGTACCTGCTGGAAGTAAGCCGCGCGCTTGTCAGAATCGACATCAAGCGATATCTCATCTACCCTCGGAAGCGGGTGAAGCACGGGCATGTCTGCCGGCGCAAGCGCAAGCTTGTCTTTGGTGAGCATGTATATTCCCTTTAGGCGGACATAGTCCTCCTCGTTGAAAAAACGCTCCTTCTGCACGCGCGTCATATACAGTACATCGAGCTTGGGAAGAGTGGCTTCAAGGTCATCAACCTCGTGATAAGGAACCTTTGCCGGCTTCAATGTGTCCTCAATCAGGTATTCGGGCACGCAAAGTTCGCTTGGGGAGATAAAATAAAACTGATTATCCGGGTATCTGACGAGGCTGTTCACGAGCGAGTGAACGGTGCGCCCGAACTTTAAATCGCCGCAGAAGCC
>SAMEA104315434__coassemble_1213_pt1 | contig 10891 bp, 9 predicted proteins | sample SAMEA104315434__metabat2_low_PE_016 | metagenome-assembled genome bin SAMEA104315434 (sample SAMEA104315434) | gut metagenome | biome: Monkey gut; feature: monkey-associated habitat; material: faeces | place: China | collected 2013
GTTCACCATGAGGGACGGACATTCCTGCGATGTGGTGCGCCATGAGGTGCCTAGCGGAATACTGACCGTGAAGCTTCCAGAGTACTCGTCGGCAGTGTTCGTGAAGAGGGCAAAAAATTAAATCATTCAGAGCACTGTGTGATTTTACAATATTTATAATTATAAGGGGAAAGAGATATGCAGCCCGGTGGCAATGAATTATCTGTAAACAAAAAGCTATTAAATCTTGATATAATACGCGCGATTGCGGCGGTTATGATCGTGCTTGTGCATCTTGACACGGCGTGGAGCTGTTCCTGCTTCTGACGGGATATACGGCTTTTCTGTCGATAGACAGGCACAAGGACGTGTCGCCGCTGTCGTACTATAAGAGAAGGCTTGCGAGGATACTTCCGAGCTACTACGGCGTGGTGCTGATATATTTTTTCATATATCTTGTGGTGCTCGGAGAGAGATATCCGGCAAAGCAGATAGCGGTGAGCCTTGTGAAATATTTCACGCTCACGACCACATTCTTTCCGCGTGACCTGCTGTTCTGGTTCTACCTCGGGACGACGGGTACGATAGTGACGATTATGCTATTCTATATAATCGCGCCGTTTTTGTACAAGCTGATAAACAATTTCAGGCGCTCGGTGATTGCTCTTATTGTGGCTTTTGTGGTGTGTCAGGTGTGGGTGCGCTTTCTTGAGATAATCTACGCGGGAACGGAGTACGCGGGCAGGCACCCGGCATATTTCATATACCTGTGCTTTTTCGGCGTGGCGGCTTATTTTGCGGTCAAGGAGAAAAAGATTTTTGAGTACATCACGGTGCTTATGCTCATGGGTGTTGCCTTCCTCATTCTCGATGTGAGCAACACGAAGCTGTACTGGATAATCATGTTCACGACGCTTCTGCTCGTGACGATGGACGTGGAGAAGTGGATACCTGACAACGGTTTCTGCCGCGGTGCGGTGTCGGTGGTCAGGTTCATATCGAAGTATTCGTATGCGCTCTATCTCGGGCACCCGATAGGAATACTCATAATGAAGAGTATCTTCAATCCGGACACGACGACCATGCCTATCGTGCTGTACAGGGTGATTGAATTTGGATTTTTTGTGCTGATGACCTTTGTGGTGTATGTGTTGTTTGAGAGACCGGCGGCGAAGCTCTTTGGTGAAAAGAAAAAAAGGTGATGTGACACTATCAAAGAAGTATTTCACAAAAGTATGAAAAATGGGGATTGATATATGCTTTTTAATTCGGTTAGTTTTGCCGTCTTTATGACGGCAGTGTTTTTGATATACTGGAATATTCCTCCAAGGTACAGATATCTGGCGGTGCTTGCTGCCAACTGTTATTTTTATCTTGGCTTTGGCGTAAATAATTTTTTGCTCTTGTGCGTGGTATGTGCCGTCACCTACGCGGGGGCACTTCTCATGGAGAGGTGCGAGGGCGGCATGAGAAAGCTCTGCTTCGGGCTGCCGTTTGCGGTGGCGCTGGGGCTTCTTCTGGTATTCAAGTATTTCAATTTTGCGGGACAGGTATTTGCGGGAGCTCTCGGAATTTTCGGCATCGGATTTACCCCTGCGGTGCTTAAGATAGCGGCGCCGATTGGAATATCCTTCTACACCTTCAAGGTCATAAGCTATATGGTCGAGGTATACAGAGGAAAGCTTACGGCGCAGAGAAATTTTGCAAAATACGCCACATACGTTGGCTTCTTTCCGCAGATAGCCTCGGGACCGATTGAGAGACCGGCCCCTTTTTTTGAAATGCTTGATAAGCAGGGAAAAGAAGATGGCGGCTTTTTCGGCTTTAACGGATTTTCGTATGAGAAAGCGTCCGATGCGCTCAAGCTCATGGGCGTGGGCTTTTTTAAGAAAATGATAGTTGCCGACCTTTTATCGGGGTATGTGACCAAGGTATTCTCGAACGTGGACGCGTATGACGGTTTCGCGCTCATGGCGGCGGCGTTCCTATTTTCGATACAGATATACTGCGATTTTGCGGGATACTCGGATATTGCAAACGGAGCGGCGAAGCTGCTCGGCTACGACGGCGCGAGAAACTTCGAGTATCCGTATTTTTCCGCGTCGGTCAAGGAGTTCTGGGGAAGATGGCACATATCGCTGTCGACATGGTTCCGCGATTACATCTATATACCTCTCGGCGGAAGCCGTGTGGGAAGTTTAAGATATGCCCTCAATATAATGATAACCTTCATGGTGAGTGGTCTGTGGCACGGCGCAAGCCTGACCTTTATCGTGTGGGGAGCGCTTCACGGCGCGGTTCAGGTGCTCGAAACCTTCGCGCACAATGCATGGGCGAGGCTTCGCGGGCGCGACCCGAAGGACAAGTCCTACAAAAAGAAGGGCGCGGCGCGCATTGTCAGCATCGTGCTCGTATTCCTGTTCGCGACGGTGGCGTGGGTGTTCTTTGAGGCGGACAGCCTCGGCGATGCGATGTACGTCCTCACGAATATGTGGCATGGCATTGCATCTCCTGTGGGATATATAAAGGGCGGCCTGCAGTCCATCGGTATTAACAGCGGAATGATGCTGCACCTTATAATCGTGATTGGAATGTTGTTTGCCTACGACCTTACAGCATATATCGCATCACAGAAGGGAAGCTCGATTTTTGCATGGTTTAACAGACTGCCTAAGGTGGTCAGATGGCTTGTGTACATTCTGGTGGTTGACCTGATGGTGATATGGTTCATGCAGTATGGCGCGGACAGCAGTTCGTTCGTGTACTTTGAATTTTGATACTGCGCTTCAAGGGAAAACAGGCGGTGAGGCATTGCGGGTGTATAATGAGCTATATTTATATATATCGGCTCCGTTGTACGAAGCAAGGTGTTCTAAGGACTCTGATAAGTTATGTTGCAGCGTCCTAAGAACAACTATGCTTCTCCAAAAGTCGTGATATATATAAATATAACTCATTATACACGGCGAAGTTGTTGAGCCTGTTTTGCCGGTGAGGTTGTTTTGATGGCAAGATGAAGAATGGCTTAGGCATACGTTATGTATGGTTAGAGTGTTGAGATTGTTTAGGGGATGGATAATGGAATAGTTTAAGTGCGATTATGCATGGTTAAAATGTTGATTTTTTGGCGTAATGGTAAGTTATGTGAGATATTCGGTGTTTGTATAGTAGATTAAAATTTGGTAAGGGAATGGTATGAGAGAGAATAAATCGGGTTTTATAAAATTCATAGTGACGGTGCTGGTGTTTGTGTTGCTGGTCGTGGTGTCGCTCGGCGGCTATTTTGCTGTGCAGTATATAAAGGGTAAGAACAGCCCTTCGAGCTTCGGGCCGGAGCTCTATTATGCGCTTGACCTCGCGGAGGAGAAAACGGAGTACACGAAGGTCATCGTAGGCGACAGTGTGGCAAGGCTTATCTTTTCGCCTGATTATCAGGACGAGACGGACACGACCTGCTATCTTGCGACAAACCAGGCGATAACGGTGCTCGGCAACTATATTTTGCTTAGCCGCTACCTTGAGAACAATCCGCAGACGCAGGAGGTCTGCTATATTGTCAGACCACAGAGTCTCGCGAACCCGCTGTGGTTCAACTTTTCGTTCCAGTATTTTATTGTGCCGTTCTACAATGACACATACAAGCAGTATATAGACCACGACACAAGGCAGTACATCGAGGACAGGTTCGGGAAAATGTATGCGACGAACGACATTGTGAAGAGCTTTATCGAGAACAACGCCTACTATATGGACGTGTACCTCAACAATGTGCTTGAGCAGCAGCTCGAGGTACGCGATGAGAAACATTTAAGCGACCTCACAATAAAGTATCTTCCGAAGATTAAGGAGCTCTGCGACGGCTACGGGGTTGAGCTGAAGGTGATGGCGGCGCCGCTCCCGGACACGGAGGACAATCACGACTGGGCGGAATTTGAGCAGCAGATTGTGGACAACGGGCTGTCAGACCTGCTCGGAGATTATATCGAGGGCATAGACTATTACCCGGTGAGCGCGTTCGGGGACGAGGCGCATTTTACGCAGGAGTATCTTGAGGCGGAGAGGGACGGGATTATTGAGAGGCTCTTTAAGTAAATGTTTTATTCGGGAAAATTTATTGGTGATGAGAGAAATTCGCAGGATATAAAGCTCGCTGAGCTTGCACGGGGCTTGTGTTCAACGGCGCAGCTTGCAAGGATTGAGAGTGGCATAAGAAGTGCGGAAAAGCTTCTTTTTGACAGCCTGTATGAGAGGCTTGGAAAAAATACGGAGAGGTTTACCGTGCTTTTAGACTGCGATGAGTATGAGCAGCTTCTGGAGCGGATAAGAATATGCGACTGCATCGATGCCGGAAGATATGAGGAAGCGCGGGAACGGATAGAGGTGTACAAAAAGACCACAAAAAATAATATTCATAGGCAGTATCTTTGTCTTGTGGAGTGTGAGGTGATGCACAGAACCCATGCATCTGTGGCTGAATGTATGGATAAGCTCATGGAGGGGATAAGATACACCTGCCCGGATTTTGATATAGACAACATTCGCGGGTATTATCTGAGTACCATGGAAATGCTGATTGTGCAGCAGTGTGTAAGATATATTGAACAGTCCGGGCAGCGTGACAGGGCGGCGGGGCTGTACAGGGATATACTTGAACTTCTTGACAATGACAGGTACGACCGTGTTGTGCGCGCGAAGCTGTACGGCTATGCGGGATACCGGCTTATGGAGTATTACATTGACCTTGGACAGTACAACTTTGCGCTTGAAATGGGCGAAAAGACGTATGAGTGCATTACAAACAGGGAAAAGTGGATTTTTCTGACGGAGCTGAAAGCGGGAATTATAAGGTGCAGGGAAGCATTCGGGGAGGATATGTCCGATGCGAAGAGAGTTTTGTCAATATTGCAGAAAATGAATGACAGATACGGTGTGAGACGCGCGGAGGACTATTTTCCGAGATATGCGGAGGAGTATGCCGTAAATGTGAATGAGGTTATCCGCAAAAGACGGCTTATGTACGTCATGACGCAGGAGGAGCTCGCGGAGGGAATATGCGATGTCACCACGATATCGAGGCTTGAAAATAATAAGCATAATCTCAACGATGAGCTTAGAAGCAGACTGCTTGAAAAACTTAAACTTCCGATTGATAAATATTCGCCATGCGTTGAAGATAATTTCGATGATAAAATGAATGAGAAATTAAGAAGGGCATCAGCCGCCATAAAACGGGGACAATACGACAGGCTCACAAAAATGCCGGACATGACCGGGGATAAAGCGGTTTCTGAGGCATTGAGACAGGTGTCGGCGCTTGGCAAAAGCAGTGATGGAATACTGGTGTTTGAAAATGAGTGGGGAATTATTGATGATTTGGTATTTTACTGCGGCAGTGCGGGAGGACGAAGCAGGATAGAGCTGTACGGTTCGGTGTTCAAGCCGGCTTATATTGACCCGATGCCGTATGAGTGTGAGATAGCGGGCGTGCTGAAAAACATGGAGGAGGGAGAGCTGTTAAGAGAACTTGGAAATATTAAGGCGGCAGGCGAAAAGTTCGTCGGGGCGATTAAGCTGGCGGTAAAGGTTGACGAATTTGAGTGGCTTTCGCGGCTCTTTTTTTTATACGCACAGAATATTCTCGAGAGAAATGGCGATAGCAGCGCATTTAAAGCGGATGAATGTGTTGAGCTGTTGGAGTATTCATATGCGCTTGCCTGCGTTTACGGTGACAGAAGGAGAATTGATGCGATTAGAGCTCTGGGCAGCAGGTATGATTTGAAGGTTACGGATTTTTGCATTTAAAATAAAAACTAAAATATTAATCGAAAAACATTTTTCCGGATTTGCCATGGTCTGTTTTACGAGGGCGTGATAAGGTTATAAATGTCAAAGCGCTTGAATAAAAACGAAGGGACAATTTTCATGGACAAATCAAAAAACAGGACAATAAACTCATATTTTTACCAAAATAAGCTGTGGTTTACATTGCTTATTCTGGCTGATGTAATTCAGGCGCTGGCGGTCGTGGCAATATCATATTTTATATCGCGCGTGTTTGCGGCTGTCGGAGAGGTCAGCATGGACAGCATTATAAGGCTTATTCCGCTGGGGGTGGTCACGCTGGCATTTTTCTTTGGAACACAGTGCCTCCAAAAGTATGCACTGAGAGCTTTTCTGAAAAAGACGGACACGCAGATAAGAGCTGATGTTTTTTCCGGAATTATGTCGAAGGATTTCAGGGATTTCGGCGAGAAAAATACGGCGGAATATATCTCGGTTATGAACAATGAGTTTGAAAAGGCTGAGAGAAATTATATGTCAATGATGCCGTACCTTTTAGAGACAATTATTTTGACGGTAATATCGGCGGTGGGACTCTTTTTCTATTCGGTCGATATGGCACTGGTAATAATTGTGACCGCGTTTACAACAATCGCGGTGCCTGCATTATTGGGAAAATATACATCTGACGCGACGGACTCATACATGCAGGGAATGTCCGCATACAATGTCAGAATTAAGGATATTTTTGCCGGTTACGAGGTTATAAAAAGCTTTGGCGCAGAGAAAATAATTAAAAAAGTGCATGATGACACACTGTCGTCCATGGAACAGAAAAAGTATAAATACCGCTCGGTAAATGACATGTTTTCCTGCTTTGTGATACTGATTACATATCTGATTATCATAATACAGTATATTGTTGCGGCGTATCTTATAACCAAGGGGAAAATAACCCTCGCGCTTGCCATGGGAACGCTCGACCTTGGACATACCGTAAATAATCAGGCGCGTGAGGCGACAAGCGCGTTGCTGTCACTTAAAGGTACAAGGAAAATCCGGGGAAGAATAGAGGCACTTTTAAGTGGTGCAGATGAGCCCGAAAATTTTGATTGTCATATTGAGGCACTCGGGGATATAAGCGTAAAAAATGTCTCATTCGCATATAGTGAAGGAAAAAATGTACTGCATGATATCAATTTTACATTTGAGCGCGGCAGAAAGTACGCTATTGTCGGAGGGAGCGGCTCGGGCAAATCCACATTCATAAAGCTTTTGATGCAGTATTATGACAATTATTGCGGAACAATATTCTGCCAAGATAAAGATAAGAATATTACAGATATAAAAAATATTCCGAGGGAAGTCTTGTACGGCAGAATGGCGATGATACATCAGAAGGTGTTCATGTTTGATGATACACTAAAAAATAATATCACCATGTACAAAAATTACAGTGAGGCAGAGATTTTGCAGGCTGTCAAAAATGCGGGCTTGGAGGAGGTTGTAAGAAATAACTCTCTTGGACTTGAACAGAATGTAGGTGAGAACGGCAAAAATCTGTCGGGCGGTGAACAGCAGCGGATTGCGATTGCAAGAGCCCTGCTAAGAAAATCCGATGTGCTCATCCTAGACGAGGCTACCTCGAGCCTTGACAATGAGGTGGCATCAAAAATTGAGAACACGGTTCTCAACCAGAAAGACATAACAGCAATAGTTATCACGCATAAGCTTGTGGAGAACATACTCAGGCAGTACGATGGAATAATTGTGATGCATAAGGGGCGTATTGCGGAGTACGGCACGTTTGACGAGCTCATGGAGAGGAGAGAGAAGTTTTATGGGTTGTTTATGTTGAATAATTAGATATTGCTTCTGATTTTCCCAAGGAATATAGTGGTTCAAAATACACCAATAGCCTAAAAGGTGGTAATGCAAAGGCTAAAGCAAATGCTACATCTGGGATACCAGAGATAATTAAAATTGCAAATGGAAAGTACTATAGGGAAAAGTTTGAAAATAAAATTTTCAAACTACTTATTGGTGGCAGTACTGCAAGCAATGCTTGCAGTATGCAGGAGTATAATAATGAAGAAAAACATGCTTGGAATGCGAGAAATGGCTGGTATCGATATAATTCCAAGTTTGCATTACCGGTGTACGATGAAAATGGAAATATTGAGAGATACAATGTATTTCATGCATCAATACTTGTCAGACATTCAAATGATGGAAAAATGTATTTGTACGATATTATAGATATAAAAAAAGAAACGAGCAACCCGTTGGAGTCATAGACTTTACTTGGCAAAAAACCCATTTCTTTTGTATTTTATGATAAATTAAGCAATGGTGTTTGTCAAGATTAAAAATAAAGAATGTGTAAAGGTATTTTACATATATTTGTATATCAGATACTCCATACCTTAGCAGCGAAAATTTTACATCCTTTATTTGCGACAGAGGATAACGGTGAAAGAGTATTATTTCAGAAGAATATGAAGGATATATTTCATATTTTGATGGAACACGGTAGTCCGAAACTGGCGAAGTATTTGCCGGAGGAATTGAAACATAAGTTTATAGATGATGTGAGAGGATATGTCAATCTGAGCAATTAAGCTAAATTAGCTAAATTTAATTTACCCATTAACTTAAATATAATATAATACCCATAACAACAGTTATTTTGGAGGAGGTTGTTATGGGTATTTTTTTTGATGAGGAGTCGCGCTCCTTTAAGCTTGATACGAAAAACAGCAGCTATGTGATTTCGGTGGTCGACGACGAGGGTTTCATCGGTCACGCATACTATGGGGACAGGATAAGCGATGCGGACGTGAATTATCTTCTGAGGACGGACGAGAACCCGTTTGTGCCGTCGAAGAATAACAGGGAGAGGGGCTCATTTTTCGATGCTTTTCCGTCGGAGTATCCGGGAAACAATGTGGGTGATTACAGAGAGGGCGCCATATCGGTGCGCTGCGAGGACAACAGCCGCGCGGTGAGCCTTGTTTACGCCGGGCACAGGATATATGAGGGCAAGCCCGGGTTAAAAGGACTTCCGGCGACATTTGCAGGAGATAAGGATAGCAGTGCGGATAATGACAATAAGGTGTATACGCTCGAAATCGACGCGCTTGACCCGTGCATCGGACTTGGGGCGACATTTTTCTACAGTGTTTTTCCTGAGCAGGACGTGATAACAAGAAGTGTTAAGTTAAAAAATAATTCGGACAAAAATATTTTTATCACAAAGGTTATGTCCGCGGCGCTTGACCTGCCTGACGAGGGCTACGAGCTGCTCTCGCTTCACGGCTCATGGGCGAGAGAGCGCAAGATGGAATTTAGGAAAATCGGCTACGGCAAGCAGAGCGTGGGTTCCATCAAGGGTAAATCCTCACATCAGGAGCACCCGTTTATCGCGCTGGTTGATAATGGGGCTTCGCAGAAGAGCGGTCATGTCTATGGCTTTAATTTTGTGTATTCGGGAAATTTTCTTGCACAGGTCGAGAAAAATCAGTTTGACAGCCTGAGGGTTCTCATGGGTATCCACCCGGAGAATTTTGAGTGGAAGCTCGAACCGGAGGAGGAGTTTCAGGCGCCTGAGGTGGTGATGACGTATTCAGCCTCGGGACTTGGCGCAATGACGAGAAATCTGCACGACCTTTACAGGGAGCACCTTATAAGGAGCCCGTATAAGGACAAAAAGCGTCCGATACTCATAAATAACTGGGAGGCTACATATTTTAATTTTGATACGGAAAAGCTTCTCGCCATTGCGCGCGAGGCAAAAAAGAGCGGGATAGAGATGCTTGTCATGGACGACGGGTGGTTTGGTCACAGAAATGATGACAGCACGAGTCTTGGCGACTGGTTCGTGAACGAGGAAAAGCTGCATGGCGGGCTCAAATACCTCGTCGACGAGGTGAACAAAATCGGTCTCAAGTTCGGAATATGGTTCGAGCCCGAGATGATTTCCCCTGAGTCAAAGCTCTACGAGGAGCACCCTGACTGGGCTATCGCCATTCCGGGGCGCGAGGCGTGCCGCTCGAGAAACCAGTATGTGCTCGATTTGTCGAGATCCGAGGTTGTGGAATACTGCTATGAGGCGGTTGCCGGAATACTCCGCAGTGCCAATATCGAGTATGTGAAATGGGACATGAACCGTGAGCACACCGACCTTCACAGCAATTACCTTCCTGACGACAGGCAGGGCGAGCTCGAGCACAGATACATGCTCGCGGTGTATGAGCTTCAGGAAAGGCTCACGAAGGAATTTCCTAATCTTCTGCTTGAGAACTGCTCAGGAGGCGGAGCGAGATTTGACGCGGGAATGTTGTATTACAGCCCGCAGATATGGTGCTCGGACGACACTGATGCCATCGAGAGGCTAGCTATACAGGAGGGAACAGCCCTCATTTATCCGCTCTCCGCGATGGGCGCGCATGTGTCCGACTGCCCGAACCACACTGTCGGCAGGGTGACACCGTTCAAGACAAGGGGAGATGTGGCTCTTTGCGGAACCTTCGGCTATGAGCTTGACATCACAAGGATACCGCAGGAGGACAGAGCCGCCATTCCGGGGCAGATTGCAGCCTACCACAAGTACAACGACCTCGTAAGAAACGGCGACTACTACAGAATTGCCTCGTATCAGGAAAATAATCTCTACGACTGCTACATGGTGGTGGCAAAGGATAAATCAGAGGCGCTCCTGACCTACGTTCAGGTGCTTAACAGACCGAATTTCAAGAGCAGAATAATCAAGCTTGACGGACTCGCACCTGATAAGGAATACAAAATACTGTATGAAGGGGCAGATGCCGAGGGCGACAACGACGGCAATAAGGCTCCGGTGCTTCACGGCAATACCCTTATGAGCGCGGGGCTTAAAATACCTGGCATGTGGGGGGACTTTAAGAGCGCGCTGGTGCATTTGAAGGAGGTACTCAGGTGAAAAAATCAGTGCGCCTTGCGGACATAGGCGCAAGGCTGGGCGTGAGCACGGTCACGGTGTCTAAGGCGCTCTCTGGACAGAAGGGCGTCAGCGATACGCTCAGAAAACAGATAGTGGAGCTTGCCGACAGCATGGGCTATGTGCCGCCGTCGAAGGAGCCGAGGCAGGCAA
>SAMEA104315434__coassemble_1215_pt1 | contig 10870 bp, 6 predicted proteins | sample SAMEA104315434__metabat2_low_PE_016 | metagenome-assembled genome bin SAMEA104315434 (sample SAMEA104315434) | gut metagenome | biome: Monkey gut; feature: monkey-associated habitat; material: faeces | place: China | collected 2013
GACAAGGAAGGGTATTTTCTCTCGGTTGGAACCATTGAGCCGCGAAAGAATTACACGACGTTGCTGAGAGCATATAAGCTGTATAAGGAGAAAACCGGCGGCTACAAAAAGTTGTGCATAGCAGGTGGTTATGGCTGGCTTGAGGAGAATTTTAAAAAGAAAATTCAGGAGCTTGGACTGGAGGAGGATGTCATTGTTACGGGTTATGTATCGGACAGAGAGCTGGCAAATCTGTACAGATACTGCTTTGCATTTATATATCCTACATGGTATGAGGGCTTTGGACTGCCTGTGCTTGAGGCAATGAATTTTAATAAGCCTGTGCTGGCAAGCAAGGTTACAAGTATACCGGAAATTGTCGGTGAGAGCCCGGCACTCTTCTCGCCGGACGACGAAAAGAGGATAGCACAGCAAATGTGCGAAACCGAGAACAGCAGCTACTATTCTGAGATTGCCGCATTGGGAAAAGAGAGAATTAAAAAGTTCTCGTGGGACTCATCGGCGGAGCAGATAAAGGGTATATATGAGAATTTGTTAAAATAAAGCTAACGTTCAATAAACGAAAGGGAGACTTGATGAAAAAGGCATTAATTATAGGCGCAGCCGGATTTGTCGGGAATTATTTAATAGACTGTCTGAATAATGAGTTTGGTTTTGAGGTATATGCCACCAAACTTCCCGGAACGGAATATTCCCATGATAAGGCACAGGTGTTTGAGCTGGATATTTTAAATAAGGAGGATATATCGGAGTTGCTTTACAAGATACTCCCGGATTATATTTTCCATCTGGCGGCACAGAGCTCAGTTGCGGTGTCATGGAAAAATCCGCTTCTCACCATAGATGTCAATATCAACGGTGGAGTCAATGTCCTTGATGCGATAAGGGAGCTATACTATAAGCCGAGAGTACTTTTTATTGGCTCGGGCGAGGAATATGGACATATAGCTGAGGGCGAGACTCCGATAAATGAGGATACGGCACTGCACCCGGGGAATATATATGCGGCGACAAAGGTATGTCAGAATATGATTGGAAGCATATATGCAAAGGCCTATGATATGGAGCTTATGCTTGTAAGGGCATTTAATCATGTCGGACCGGGACAGGCACCGCTGTTCGTTGTCTCAGATTTCTGCAAACAGGTGGCAGAGATTGAGGCAGGGGTAAGAGAACCTGTCATTCGTGTGGGAAATCTGAGCGCTAAGAGAGACTTCACGGATGTGAGAGATGTAGTTAGGGCATATGGTCTTTTAATTGAGAAGGGCAAGGCAGGAGAGACCTATAATGTCGGAACCGGAAGAGCCGTAGAAATTCAGTATATTCTGGATATGATAATTTCCATGTCCTCCAAGGACATAAAGATAGAGGTCGACCCTAACAAGATAAGACCGGTAGATGTACCGATTATCGAGGCAGACATCTCCAAGCTGAATGAATGCACGGGCTGGGAGCCCGCAATTACAATTAAGCAGACAATAGAGGAGACTCTTAATTACTGGCGAAGCAGAATATCTTCGGACAAAAATCAGAACTAAAGGAAAGGTAACATTATTTATGAACATTATATTATTATCAGGTGGTTCAGGTCAGCGTCTCTGGCCGCTTTCAAATACGGTACGCTCAAAGCAGTTTATTCCGCTGCTAACTAATGAGGAGGGCAGTCAGGAGTCAATGGTGCAGCGTGTTTACCGTCAGATTACAACAGTGGAACCTGACACCAACGTGGTAATAGCTACCGGAAAAAGACAGGTAGGAACGATAAAGCATCAGCTCGGCAACAAGGTATCAATCTGTATCGAGCCTTGCAGAAGGGACACCTTTCCAGCAATAGCTCTCGCAAGTGCATTTCTCGCAAGTGTGAAGAATGTTGACCCGGACGAGCCGGTTGTGGTGTGCCCGGTTGACCCTTATGTCAATCTTGACTACTTTGAGGCTGTAAAGAAGCTCTCAGAGCTTGCAGCAGACGGACAGTCCAACCTGTCACTCCTCGGAATAGCGCCGACATTCCCAAGCTCCAGCTATGGTTATATAATGCCTGAGAGCAAGGATACGGTGAGCCGTGTGAACCGTTTCATAGAGAAGCCGAATGAGGAGGCTGCAGCAGAGTATATTGAGCAGGGTGCACTCTGGAACGGCGGAGTGTTCGCTTACAAGCTCTCCTATCTTCTCAACATCTCAAGAAAAATGCTCGGAAGTGCAGATTACCAGACACTCTACGATAATTATGAGAACCTTACAAAGATAAGCTTTGACTACGCTGTTGTAGAGAAAGAGTCAAACATAAGATGCCTGAGATTTGAGGGTGAGTGGAGAGATGTCGGCTCATGGGATGCCTTTACAGATGTGATGGACGGCCAAGCAATAGGAAACGTGCAGATGGCTGACTGTAAGAACACAAATGTAATAAATCAGCTTGATCTTCCTGTTATCTGTGTAGGGCTTGATGATGTTGTGGTATCAGTGGGCTGTGACGGTGTGCTCGTGTCCGACAAGGCAAAGAGCAGCACCATTAAGCCGTATGTTGATAAGCTTGACCCGATGGCAAGATTTGAGGAGAAGGCATGGGGAAGCTTCACAATTCTAGACATACAGCCTGAGTCGCTCACCATCAAGATTATTCTCCGTCCGGGCAATGAACTCAAATATCACAGCCATGAGCACCGAGATGAGGTGTGGACAGTGCTGTCGGGAACGGGCTATGTCATGGTTAATGAGGTGAGACGGGAGGTCAAGGCAGGAGATGTGGTTTCACTTCCGATTGGTTGCCGTCATACAATTCATGCGACGACGGAGCTTCAGGTAATAGAGGTTCAGATGGGAACACAGTTAGATGCGGATGACAAGATAAAGTACAATAACTAAAATTCGCGGCTCCAATTTAAAATTAAAAATCGAGGAGACAAATAAATGAAATTACCAATAGCAGTAATGATAACGGCAGCTGTGCTTTCCAATCCGTTGATTGGGACACAGCTTGTGGACAATGTTGATAACGGAAATACGGATTATACTTCAGATGACGAAAGCATGTACGGAGCAGGATATATCCCGAGTGAACTTGACAGCAATGTTCCGGTGTATGAGCCGGAATATGAGGTATATTCACAGCTTCCGCAGAAATTTCCGGACAGTGTGGACAACATAACGTCGAATTACCCGGCATCTCGAAATCAGAATCCATACGGAACCTGTTGGGCTTTTTCATCAATAGGTCTCGCAGAATTTGATTTGATAAATGACGGAGCGGTAGACAAAAACATTGATTTAAGTGAACTGCAGCTTGTTCATTTTGTCTTTAATTCGGTTCAGGATCCGCTCGGAGGCACCACGGGTGACTATGCCAAATACTATAATGATTATGCCGAGAATATATATCTTAACTATGGCGGCAACTACGAGATGGCATCGAGAAGATTTTCACAGTGGGTTGGTGTAGCCAACGAATCAGATGTTCCTTATACCAATGCGGCAGCAGCCGCTGAGAGCGGAGTTGACAGCGCGTATGCATACGGTGCTGATGTAGCACATTTAAAGAATGCTTACATTGTGAATATTAAGCAGGACCCTGATGCCGTGAAGCAGATGATTATGGAGCATGGAGCAGTCGGGATAAGCTATTATCACAGTGATAACGGTATTGGCTGGAGCCATATCAGCACTGATTGTACATATTATGATACGGAGCTTAGCGGCTACGGACATGCAGTAATGGTGGTCGGCTGGGATGATAATTATTCCGTTGACAACTACGTCACACAGAAGCCGGCATCGGACGGAGCATGGCTTGTAAGGAACAGTTGGGGAAATTACTGCAACTATTTCTGGATGTCATACGAGACTGCCTCGTTAGCTGAGGCGGCATGGGTATTTGATTTTGATGCAAGCGATGAGTATGACAACAATTATCAACTTGATGGCGGCATCGAGACGTACACAAGTCCGTATACTACAATGGCTAATATCTTTGAAGTAAAAGAAGATGACGAAGTGATGTCCGAGACATTAAAGGCGGTGTCCCTGTCATTTACAAGGGCAGCCAATGTAAATTATACAATCGAGATATACACAGACCTCACAAACTCAAGAAATCCGCTCAGCGGAACCAGACAGGACAGTGCGACAACTCAGGGCACAACAGCCTATGCCGGTATATATACGGTGGAGCTTGCTGATACGGTTAAGCTCACTCCGGGAAGCACATTTTCAGTTGTAGTGACGGTTGATAAGGCTGCGATTGACTGCGAGGAGGCTCGCGTAATAACGGACAGCTCATTTGAAAATATAATATGGGATTGCGCTGTGAGCCAGTATGACTTAAAGACATATTATATGACAAATGACAGGTTCTATGCATATCCGAGAAATATATGTGTAAAGGCATTCACCTGCGACAACACAGACAACGGGGATAATACGCCGGAGGTGCCTGACGACCCGGATACCTTACGTAGAAACGCGGTCACAACATTTGTGGAGGGATTTTATAAAAATATTCTCGAAAGAGATGCGGTTTCGTCCGAGGTTGAGGGCTGGACAGACTCCCTGCTGAATGGTAACTGCACGGTGGTTCAGGCTACGGACGGTTTCATTTTTGGTGAGGAATACGAGAGCAAACAGACAGATGATGAAGCCTATGTAAAAATGTTATATCGCGCTATATTGGAGAGAGAGCCTCAGTCCGATGAGGTCGAGGATATGATAACTGTATTAAATTACGGAGTTTCCAGAAAATATGTGTACTCATTGTTCGTATCCTCAGACGAATTTACCGCAAAATCCAGCAGTATGGGCTTAACTTCGGGGGCTGTGGTATTAGATGAGGACAGGGATAAAAATGTCGGTGTAACCAAATTCGTGGTTCGTTGCTATGAGAAGGTTTTACAGCGAACATACGACGTGGACGGTTTAAACGGCTGGTGCTCGGTACTTCTGTCTGAGAGCTTATCACCGGCAGAGGTTGCAGCAGCAGGCTTTATCAATTCAGATGAGTTTGAAAGCAAGAATGTTTCAGATGAGGAATTTGTAACTATTCTGTACCGTACCTTTATGGACAGAGAACCGGAACAGGAAGGACTTGCGTACTGGTCGGGAGAGTTGTCTGACGGAATGTCGAGGGATTATATCATTCATGGCTTTACCGAGTCTCAGGAATTTGCAGATATATGCTCAGTATATGGAATGAACAAGGGAAGCTATAATCTCACCGCATATTACGACCAAAATCCGGGTGTGACCAAGTTTGTTGTGCGCCTGTACAGAAAAGCACTTGGAAGGGAGCCGGAGGACAGCGGCTTAAACGGTTGGTGTGAATGTATCTTATCAGGAAATATGGCTCCCGCAGATGTGGCAAAGAATGAGTTCTTCGGTTCCAAGGAGTTCATTGATAAGAACCTGAATGACGAGGAATATGTAAAGACCTTATACAGAACCTTTATGGGAAGAGAGGCTGAGGAGACCGGATTGGCGGGTTGGCTCAACTGCCTGCAGGTTCAGGGCTGGAGCCGCGACGAGGTTCTCGAGCAATTTGCAGACTCGCAGGAGTTTAAGGACATTATGGCGCAATATGGATTGTAAAAATTGAAATTTTATAGGATGCCCTGCCGGGAGTGGTGGGGCATCTGGTGCATGTAGAGCTTATTTATTTTTATATGTATATGTTTGCGGATAATCGGTTTTTATGATGGGAGGAAAAAATGGATTCAATCTATGTGGTAATGCCTGCTTATAATGAGGAACAGACAATAAGAGATGTTGTAGAACAATGGTATCCAATATTGAATGGGAAGGCGGAAAATTCGAGGCTGGTAATTGCTGACAGTGGCAGTGTGGACAAGACCCATGAAATTTTGGTAAGTCTCAAGAAAGAATATCCGAAATTAGAAATATTAGAAGACACACTGAAACAGCATGGACCTAAGTTGATTGCTTTATACAAATATGCAAGGGATAACAATATAGATTATGTATTTCAGACCGATTCTGATGGGCAGACGAACCCTGATGAGTTTGAAGCCTTTTGGAATTTAAGATATGAGTATGATGCAGTATTGGGAAACAGAAGCGTAAGAGGTGACGGCAAATCCAGAGCGTTTGTGGGAAAGGTAGTCTGCCTCCTGCTTAGAATAATTTTCGGCGTCAAAGTTCCCGATGCAAATGCACCGTTCAGATTGATGAAAGTCAGTGTAGTAAGCAGGTATATTGATTTGTTTGAAGAGGATTATAATTTGCCGAATATAATGCTCACAACATTTTTTGCACACTATAAGGAGAAATTAGCTTTTAGAGAGGTATCTTTTAAGCCAAGGCAGGGTGGAGTTAATTCCATAAATATTCCTAAGATTGTGAAAATTGGCTGGAAGGCACTGGGTGACTTTAGAGCGTTTAAAAAAATGATGGAGCAAGTGAACCGGCGGGAAGGATAGCAGAACATTCGGTTTATTTGTATCTGATTTGTGATTGGTGAATTAAGCCTTGAATTAGAAAGGAAAATCATGATTTATATTTTTTATTATCTTATATGTATTATAGGGATTTTTCTGGTTGGGTATCCTGTGTTTGTCTTTTCAGGACAGGAACAGAGAAAAACCTTGGTGTATCCATTTTCATTTTTGGTCGGTGCTGCTGAAATCATATTTGTATCTTTTTGGTTCAGCCGTTTTGGAATGGCTGCTAAGTACATTGTTAATGTTATGACATTAATTGTTGTTGTGCAATGGGTATTACTTTTTGTCAGAAAGAAAAATGTAAAATTCTGGAATACAACAGACAAAATGGATTATTTTATTCTGGGGGTATGTCTGCTTTCAGGAGTTCTTCCTATGGTTCCTATGATTTTTTTTAAGGCATGTTTTCCTTATGGTGATGGATTTACCTATGTCAGTATTGCAGACTGGTTGGTAGAAAATGGATTTGGAAACCAGGTCACGCCTGATGCTTATCACCCGTGGCTTTCGCAAGTGTATTTATATCAGGTCTATCACCTGCGAATGGGGGCACAGTATTTTTTTGCTTTTTGGACAGCTTTTTTCCAGGTAAAATACTCAATCTTTACATATGCATCAATTTCCGGCGTTGGTGTATTTCTACTCGGAAATTCTGTAGCGCTTTTCACTTCACATGATTCTTCGCTTGATAAAAAACATGTAATTTTTGCAACTGTATTTTCCGCATTTAACGTGCCGATAATCATCTGGAGCGCCATATATGGTTTCTTCCCGCAGCTCTTTGGAATGGTGTTCATAGCGGCCTCACTTGCGTGGATAAAAAAATCTTTTGAGATAGAAGAGAAAGGTTTTAAGACAGATTATATTGTTGCAGCATTTTTTGTGATAACACTTGCGCTTTGCTATAGCGAAATGGTTCCATTTTTTGTTCTCGCTGTGTGTGCCTGGCTTATTTACTATTCAGTGCATAACAGGAAGTTTAAGACGTACTGTTTAAGGCTCATTGTCATTGCTTTAATTGCCTGCATATTCATGGGGAAATATACTATAGAGATGGTGCAGGCCATACTCTCACAATTTGGAGCTGTAGTTGGCGGAGACAGATCTGAAGGCTGGTTTACTTATCTTGGTTATATTTTGTCTTCGGTCAGCGCTGGCTTTAATTTTACAACAGGTATGTATGGAAGCATATATAGGATTATATTTGCGGCAGCTACATTGATGATGCTTACATTTTTGATTGTAGGATGTGTAAGAAGCGAGCGTGCGGATAAAAAAGAAGCCTTGATGGATATGACTGTGCTCACAATACCATACTTTCTGATGCTTATTTATTTTACATCTATAACCGATAACCCTTTCGGAGACGGGGTAGGCAACTCCTGGGGAACATATAAGCTGGTACAGTATTATGCTATAATTCCGTTTATCTGCATATTTTCATTTTATGCAGATACATTTAGAGGAAGCAGACGTATCTTCAAGTCCCTGAGTTATATATTGCCGTGTGGTTTTATATGTTTTGGGTGCCTGAGTACATTTGTGTACAGCAAGTCAATAACCGCTCCCATGCGTGAATATACAGGCAATTCGGAAGCACCTCTGGAAGAATATGTCGAACTTGCAAAAAAGTATGAAGGTATAAATTCTGTAATTAATATTTCGTCCGTCCCGGTTAAACATAGACAGTTATTAACTTATTTCTTAAGAGATAACAACTTAGCCAGCGATTGGAGCAGTGATGATTACTTCCTTATCATGGAGGAAATAGGAGATCCACCATACGCGTCAGATGGTATTATCCTGACTTACAATCCTGTTGACGACAACTCTCTGGCGGGCATGGTTGAAATAGGAGAGTCAACAGCTAAGATCATAATTGAGGTGGGAGCCGGCGTCGGGGCGATAGAGTCAGACGAGATTAATTCCTGGACGTGGAATGATCCAAAATCAGAGTATGTAATAGAGAATTTTTCGGGGCAGGATATTGAACTTGAGTGTGAATTGATGGCAGCCGGCGGTAATGCGACAGTTGATATTTATGTGGATGATGAATTTTACGCCACGATAAATGTGACAGCAGGCGCGCCTACAGAGTGCAAAATCGGATTGGGTTCCGATGAGGCAGAGCAGGTCAGGTTTGTATATAACGGAGCGTCTGTCGGACCTTCAGGGAATGATGACCGCGTTTTGTGGCTGCAGATTATGAATATGAAAATTACAACTGCGAATAATTAAGAGAGCGGCGAAGGGGTGTGATGAGGACAAGCGGGAGCAATTAATTAAAAGTAAGTAATTTTATGTTGGCGGTTTTTATAAAAAATGCTGGGGTGTATGACTTTTAATTGTACACCCCAACATTTATTATATTTATCAATTTTACAAATTAACTAACTGTATATTTATAGCTTTTTTTCTTTTGGTAACTGCATCTGTTGTTATATCAAACAAGACGTCTTTATTTAGTAAATTGGAGTAATCCAACCCACCATTATCACTAGAGTGGAAAAAGAACCTACCATTACTACTAACAATATAACCATAGTAATGTTTATATTTATCAAGAGATATTTTACATACAACCCCGCGATATGATATGTTATTTTTATTAGAGACCATCAGTTTATTTAATAAAAATTTTGTAAAATCAGCAGAATCTTTTATTGCATATTTATAATCGTCGCCTTTTTCCTTAACCCATTCTGTAACTGTTTTGTTAAATACAGTTATTGCCTGTGCAACATAACTTTTAAACATATTATCGTCGTATATTTTAGGTAAAAGATTATTGCAGTATGTATCAATATTCTTTTCATTATTTATGTCATACTTATAACCACCCGCCAAAATACGAATAATCATTTGGATTTGAGATTTATATGTTTTTACATGGTTATATATATTATCTTTTTTGAATATTTGATCCAATTTAACGCTTATCAATGCAGAAACATAATAAGGGAGCTTTGACTGTGTATCTATAAATATTTTTCCTTTGTATGATTGTAGTAAACGTGACTCATGCTTGTGTCCCATGTGTGGTTCATTTAAGAATATGCTAACAAAACTTTGAATTAATATTCTAAATGAAACTTTTTGATAAGATTTAATGGATGTATTATTATTGTATTGCTTTGATCGTCTTTCATAATATATTTTATCTGTGCTTTGATTTTCTGATAATGCTGAAAAAAGTTCTTCAAGTAACTTGTGAAAGTCACGAGTACACTCAAAGGCCTCATCATATACTATATTTTGTCGATTTGTGCCTCGAATAATTTTATTTGTAATTTCCGAATTATTTGTGGATATGATTTTTCCAGAAAGTACAACATTGGTTATATCTATTCCTGCCCGGTAAGCATTATATAAAACACTACATGTTTGGCATCCATTTACAATACGAGGATTACGAATAGTTACTTTTCTATTTCCGGGAATTATGGCTGAACAAATAATTGTAACGCCATTGTTCATTAATACAAAACTTTCTGGATCAGTCTTTATTGTATTATAAATGTCTTGATTAATAGTGGTGTTTCCTTGATAGTCGCGTACGTTGTCATTAAATAATCCTTTACGTAAAATTCCATCGTCAGTTACTAGAAGTTTCATTAGTTCTGGCGCTGTACAAAGAATTATACTTGAGTTATCTACGTCCGTTACAGCGGTTAATGAGAAAGTGTCTATTACGTTAATTACCGCGGAAAACTGGTTGTCATTATCGTCACATATTTTTTTAAAACGGTTTGTATCAATATAATTTATAAAAACTTCTCCATACATGTTTAGTGCATCTATATCATCTCTAAATTTTTTTGAAATGGCTTCAATATGGATGCTGTTATTCCATGTTCCCATAACAACGTAATATAAACGAATTATGGGACTAGTATTCCATATAAGCATTATATCATTTCCTGTTAAATATTCTTTAATTGATAACCAACTTTTTATTTTATCATTCATAGGTTGGTAATGTTGTTCACCCAGAAAATCTGTTACACCATTAATAAATTTAGCGTATTCACCAGAATCAAATTTATCTTTATATTTTGACTGAATAAAAATAAATTCTATTTCTGCAGAATTATGTGTTTCAATAATATCTTTTGCATCATCCAAACTTTGAATTAGTATACCGTTCAATTTAATGCACAAGCCATCCAGCCCCATATCGTCAGTTCCACCGATATTGATGGTTGCCAATAACTCATCGCTGATACTACTTCCATTAGGTTGATGATTGTTCAAAATCACCTCATTTGAAAAATATTCAAAAATAAGACTATCTTTGGCTGAATCGAGTTCATGAATATTTCTAAAACGAATCATTTTAGATTTTATTATTGGTTGTAATTGCATAATTATACCTTCCTATTCTGTCAAGCCTAAATCTATTGATTTTACTGGCTTTGACGATT
>SAMEA104315434__coassemble_1219_pt1 | contig 10841 bp, 5 predicted proteins | sample SAMEA104315434__metabat2_low_PE_016 | metagenome-assembled genome bin SAMEA104315434 (sample SAMEA104315434) | gut metagenome | biome: Monkey gut; feature: monkey-associated habitat; material: faeces | place: China | collected 2013
AATTAAAGACAATATCTTCGCCGCAGGCTGCGGTCACATAATATTTTTCATCATACCAGTCAGTGTAAGCGCTCCAGTCCATTACCGCCACGCCCTCGGTGAGATTGATACTGACATCAAAATCTTCAATTTTTACCGGCTCGTCCGGATTGTTCCACACAAAGTCCTCCGAGGTGAATGTATCAAAGATTTCAGCGTCGCCGCTGTAATAAGAGACTTCAAGTCTTAGGTAATATGTGCCGCTTGGAAGTGAGGATAGGTCGACGGAGTCGGAGTAAGCCTGATTCATTTCCGCAGAGCCGTTTGCAATCCTGTTGTAGTCCGATACATCGGATGAGTTGACGGCATATAATTCATAGTCGTAGTTGTAGGTATAGCCGTCGCTGTCCGCCTCAAACTCTATCTTAAGAGAATTATCTGACTGCACCTTTGCGGCAAGGTACTGTATCCATATTCCGGCATTTTCGTCAAGTATGGAATACTGGATCTCGGAATTGCGTTTAAGGTCGTATTCGACATACCATTGACCCTCCTCGGCAGATTTTATGCGGTAGGTTGCCCACAGCTCGCCCTCGGAGTAATCAATCTTTTCGGTGTCAGCTTTTGTGTATTTTTCGCCTGACGGGGAGATGAAGGTGATATCGACATTCTCCCTGTCAAAGCTGAATACGATTACTACGTCCTGTTCCGAATAGGCGTAGAAGATTTCTGCCTGTTTTGATGCTGCGAGAACAGGCAGCGCCGTAAACAGACATATTATGGTGGTCAATAAAAGCAATAAGCATGCAGTTTTCTTTTTCATATATTTCTCCTTTGTCATATTAATTCAAGGTTCCGTGTTTGCCATTGTGTAAGCCGTTTTTATCTATGAAATAGAAGAAGCCCTTGATTTTTCCCTTACTATCCTGGTAGCGTCCCTTAAGGATAAATTCCACGTCTCCGCGGCGGGTTGTGTGAAAGCCGATGGCTGATGTCATCTCCTCCTTGGACTCATAGTTGAACAGCCACCAGTTTATATCGAACTTTGAAACTCCGTCAAAAATGGTTCCAATGAACTTTGAATGTGCATCAAGTTCTCCGGTTCCCGTTATCTCGACAGACGCGCGCTTGTTTTCGGAATCCCATTGAAATCCCTTGCTGAGACTTGCCGATAAACCGCTTACCTGCTCTGAGTCAAGTTCGAGCAAAGCATTGGTGTAGTCAAAGGTTCCGACCTCGACCGCAGCCTTTGCAAGAGTTATTTTCTCGAGGAATGTAAGCGATGCCTCGGCACCTATTTTAAACGGACTTATCTTAAGTGAAAGGGTGGTATCCGGCATTTCAAGTATAGTGTTAATTCCGATAAATGAAGCTATCTTAGGAAATTCGGACTTAAGATTTCCGCATGCAAGCGTGAATTTTCCGGTGAGGGAAATCTTCTTAAAGTCGTTATTTTCAACACAGTCCTTGATATCCGATACGGAAGCGGAAAACTTAGTAAGGTCAATCGGAATAGCTGTCGGAAGTTTCAGCGGAACTCCGGGCTCTATTTTTAATTCAACCGAGTCGGCGACGAGCTTTGTCTTTTCCTTTCCTGTTTTGCTGTTCTTTACAGTGGCCTGTTTAATTCCTATTTCGGCACCAAGACCGGACTCTTTTGCAAGCATCGCAAAACGTACCATGCCACCGATGCTGTATTCATTCTTATAGGTATCCAACGCTAACGACAGATGACCGTTAAAGTGCACGGGATTGCCGAAAAAATAGCCCTTTATGGTGGAGAAGGTCTTTTTGTCACTGTCATTTTGCAGCTTGAATTCACATTTTATTCCCACATTCTTACTGCTTACGGATATGTTGTCAAAATCAAAGGAAAATAAACTATCGTCCTCATCCTCGATATTCAACAGTTTTTTGACTCCCGGGAACAGGGCTGTGCCCTTGGAGTTATATAAGCCTATATGGTTAGGGTAAAGTCTTATATTGATGTTATCAAATTTAATAATCTCGTAAATGATTAAGGTGCCTGCGGCTATATCGTCCACCAGGTAGTCCGATTCGTCAAACTTGCTGCTTTGGTCGTTGTAGAGCGTAAAGTTGTACAGCTTAGGTATTCCTATATCGATGCCAAGGTCAGCCATAAGCTTTCCTAAGCCGGTTGCCTTTGCCGGGTCGAACTGCACATAGGAACCGGAGCCATCATATACTGAGATGGAACCGTCATTGACTAAATCACCTCTGATCGCAATGCTGCCATTGAAGTGGAGCCAGCCGTTGAGAGTCACATTTCCGGAAAGGATTATAGTGTCGGCCGGGTCGACGGTTCTCTGCGCTGATGTGAACACATATTTTCCGAAGGTGGTTGTAATTTCCTTGCCTTTATCTAAGACGCTGAAGCCGTTGGAGATAATTTTCTTTTTGCCGTTGATTATGACCTCGACATCGTAGGTTCCGGTGGCGATGTTTGAAGGGATATTCAGTGCATAAGTTTCTGCATCCTCGTATATCGGGTTGAGCGTGTAGGAGGCTTTTCCTGACAGCCTGACGGATATATTGTCGTTCTTGTCAAAGGAGCTTCCTTTGAGCTTTACAGATGTAGCCTGAAGTCCCTTGTATATGGATGAAGGCTTTAAGCCGGTTATGGACAGTCCTGAAATTGTAAGTGCATTATCGGGGCTTTCAGCTTCACCGCCTAGAGAGTAGGTCTTGACTGCCGTGAGACCCTGTGCAGGCAGCGCAGTTTCAAGGGTACGGTTGGAGCTTGTCATTGTATCGATGGCATTGTAGGTGAGCTCATACTGGCTGTACATCTGGGAGTGAAGCAGGTCGTAAAAGGTTGTTAGGCTCGTGCTGTCGGAAACATACACGAACTGGCCGTTTCCGCTGCCGGCAATCGTGTTAAGGTATGAGGTATCAACATCGTCGCCGAGTCCCATGGTGTATATCGTGACATTGTTCTGGCTTGCGAGGGCACCTATTGTCTCATATATCTCATCGTTTGAATGGGAATAGTTGTCCTGGCCGTCGGTCATCAGTATGAGAACATTATTTTCGTTCTTATTGGCTGTAAAACGATTAATGCAATAAACGACGGAGGAGAACATATCCGTTCCGCCCACAGCGTACATGGACTGTGCAAATGAAATCAGCTCGTCATCGGAGGTGTTGAAATCCTTGAAATCCTCGATCGAATCGCTGAAGGTTGCGACTGCGAGATTTTCGTCGGAGTTTTTATCGTTTATGAAGGTTGTGACGGCAGCTTTGAGGTTGTCTATGCTTTCTGACATACTGCCTGACACGTCGCACAGCAGAATGATGTTGGAGGCGCTGTAGTCAATCTTTTTAAGGTCGTAATCGGTTATCTTGTTGTTGCAGTCATAGACCTTGAGGGCAGCCTTCAGGGCATCAATATCCTTGATATCCGAGTCAATCTGTATTCGGGCAGTTATCTTTTCAAATTCGGAGCTGTCAATGGAGCCTATGAATATGGCGCTTTTTACGCGGCTTACATAGTTTATGGCAGTCTGCGAAAAATCAAGCTGTTCTTTATCGGATTTATCCGTGGCGTTGAGTGCCGCCTGAGCGGCTATATATGGTTCGACATTGACTGTCAGCGAGTGTGCGAGAGCCGTGTCCACATATTGAGGGACATTTTTTATCTCATCTGAGACCTCGGTGCTGTCTATTATGGATATGAGCTCAAGCATGGCAGAGGAATAATCCCTGTCATCTGAGTTCTGTGAGGTGTTGAGTGCCGACTGTATGTACGCCTCTGCTGAGGTCTCGTTTCCGAAATAGTTGTCAATCTTGGCGGCCTGGAGCAGAATCTTGGAGGTGTCGGCTGTTTCTGCGGAGCCTGACGCGGCTACCAGCTCGTCCTTGATGGTGAGCAGGGCGGTATCGCTTAACTGCGTGGAGAGTGCATTGACGCGGGATTTTAGCTGCCTGCGTTCCTGCTTGTTAAGACCTTTTGCTTCTTTTTGATAAATTTTTGACAATGCCTGCTTTACAAGTTGGACTTCGGAGGAATTAAGCTGTTTGTATTCGTCCGGAAAGCTTGAACGTGAAACTAAATCAGCCATATACAGCTCCGATGCTGCCATAAGCTCATGGTAGGAGGAACTGCCGTCAAGGCTTCTCACAAAGCCCGAGTAATCACCGGAGAGAACGTAGGTCTGGATTCGTGCTTTCTGAACGCACTCCAGGGTGAGATATTCAGGGCAATTTTTTTCAATTTCCTTGAAAGTATCCTTATAATCTGAGATGAAAGCTGCATCGTCAGAGACGGAAGTGTCGGCGGGAAGTCCGCTAAGCACTGCAACCAGGTGTGCATATTCCGACACCAGAGCGGAAGAGGGATAATTGTCATCAATGCTATTTTGTATACTGCGATGTGCGTCGGTATCGGACTGAGAAATTACATTGCTTATCGTCCCGTAGGATTCCTGCGTGTATCCGTAATCCTCAAGTTGGACGCCTGACTGGGTGAGGTATTCGATTGAGATGAGGTCGTTGATGTCCGTTGAAGCCTTATTTGAGGCAAAGACCACTTCCGTGTCACCGGCGTTTACAAGGGCTGTGTTGCTGCACAGATAGCCATATAGGACGGCAGCGCGTTCGTAATCGGCGTCGGACAATGCCATGCGGGCATATAAAAGCCGGCAGGTGTCGTCGTAGCCGTACTGCCTGCTGTATTGGTCGATGACCTCTTCAACCTGAGTGTATGCGCCTTCTGAGTACAGCGCGTATGCAAATTCGATTAATTCGTCTTGTGAAAGTGTGTGGGTGGCAGGGATTTCTTTTAGTGAGTGGGATACGCCGAAGAAGAGGGAGGTTCCGCAGCCGGAGATCAGTAAAAGAGTGAATAGTATTTTCTTAAATCCTATGGCGCGTCGTTTTATAAGAAAAAATACGGCGCCGGCGGTTCCGGGCAGCAGCCCGAGTCCAAGCTGTAGTAAAATGTTCATGTGTTATCTCCTGTAAATTTGTAAGGTTATTCTAACCTTAACATAATGATACAAAAAAATAAACAATATTTTATAAAGTTGACTTTAAGGCGTATAAGAATTACTCTTAAGATAAAATCAGAAATGGGGATTTGTTATGGAAGAATATTTTCAGTCACCGTCACCGTCGGTGTCGTCAAAGCGAATACTCTACACGGCAAGCAGCTTTGCGAAAAACAACCTGATTTTTTTGCAGGAGACGGGTTCATTGAGGGCGATAAGACCGCATGTTTCAAAGAGGGATCATCTGCAGTCATATCTGTGCATGATGGTGCAGGACGGTGCGGGGTATATTGAATACGGAGGACAGCGCTATGATATGAAAAAGGGTGACTGTGCCTTCATAGACTGCATGAGAAGCTACAGCCACAGCACGGGAATGGGAGGCACCGAGGCATCGGCACAGCTCTGGTCATTGCAGTGGGTACATTTTTACGGAGAAAATATGCCTGCCATATATGAAAAATATGTTGAGCGCGGGGGACAGCCGGTATTTACCCCGGAGAACGCCGGGCAGTATGGTGAAGTATTTTTCAAGCTGTATGACATAGCGGGGTCGGAGGATTATATAAGGGACATGAAGCTCAATGCGGCGCTTGGTGAGCTGCTCGCAGTGATTATGGCACAGTCATGGCACCCGGAGAAGGCGGCGACGGGGAAGAAGAGGCGCGAGCTCATCGATGTGAAAGCGTTTCTTGATGAGCATTACACGGAGAAGATCACGCTCGACTATCTGTCCGCATCATTTTATATAGATAAATTTTATCTTAGCAAAATATTTAAGGAGACCTACGGTGTCACGATAAATTCCTACATTCTGTCTAAGAGAATAACGCAGGCAAAGAGACTTCTGAGATTTTCTGATTTAAGCATAGACGAGATAGGCAGCAGGGTGGGAATGAACGACGCCAACTATTTTAGCAGGAGCTTTAAGAAGCTTGAGGGCATAAGCCCGAGCGAGTATAAAAAGACCTGGGAGAATAAACCAAGATTGTGCTAATTTTTCTCTATATATGCGGTTACACTAAGTATATACTTGATATAGAATTTTAGAAAATGTGAAGAAACATAATGGCAGTCGGTGAATTAATTCACTGCAGATATAAGAAATGATTATGAAAGAAGAGGTTATTTAGATGAAAAAGGCTTTAATTACGGGAATTACAGGACAGGACGGTTCATTTTTGGCAGAGTTCCTTCTTGAGAAGGGCTATGAGGTTCATGGTATCACAAGAAGAGCCTCCATATCTAACACAGGAAGAATTGATCATCTTTTGAGAGCGGGCAGCATTACTTTACATGACGGAGATCTGTCTGACTCCATTTCACTCATCAAGATTATTGGTGAGATTCAGCCGGACGAGATTTACAATCTTGCGGCACAGTCACATGTCCAGGTATCCTTCGACGCACCTGAGTACACGGGAGATGTTGACGCTGTGGGCGTTCTCCGCGTGCTTGAGGCAGTAAGGGTTCTCGGTCTTACCAAGAAAACCAAGGTATATCAGGCATCTACCTCAGAGCTTTACGGCAAGGTTGAGGAGGTTCCTCAGTCTGAGACCACACCTTTCCACCCATACAGCCCATATGCAATCGCTAAGCAGTATGGTTTCTGGATGATAAAGGAGTACCGTGAGGCTTACGGCATGTTCGCCGTAAACGGTATTCTTTTCAACCACGAGTCAGAGCGCCGCGGTGAGAATTTCGTTACAAGAAAGATAACACTTGCAGCGGGAAGAATAGCAGAGGGACTTCAGGATCACCTTGAGCTCGGCAATCTCGACTCCCTCAGAGACTGGGGCTACGCCAAGGACTATGTTGAGTGCATGTGGCTCATTATGCAGCAGGACAAGCCGGAGGATTTCGTCATTGCAACAGGTGAGCAGCACACAGTAAGAGATTTCACCGAGAAGGCGTTCGCTTCTAACGGAATAACACTCCGCTGGGAAGGAAAGGGAATTGACGAGAAGGGCTACGATGTGGCTACGGGCAGGATGCTTGTATGTGTAAACCCACAGTGGTTCCGCCCTACAGACGTAGACAACCTTTGGGGAAATCCTACAAAGGCTAAGACTGTTCTCGGCTGGGATCCGCAGAAGACCTCCTACGAGGAGCTTGTAAGGATAATGGCAGAGCATGACAGGGAGCTTGCAAAGCGTGAGAAGCAGCTTATAAAGTAATAGTGCTGATTTATTGAATGTGAGGAAAAGAAAGTTATGATGGAAAAGAATGCGAAGATATATGTTGCCGGACACCGTGGAATGGTTGGCTCTGCAATAGTAAGAGAGTTAAACAGACAGGGCTATGAGAATATAATCACAAGGACACACAAGGAGCTTGACCTTTGCAGACAGGAGGACGTTGAGAGGTTCTTTGCCGAGGAGAAGCCGGAGTATGTATTCTTAGCAGCAGCAAAGGTCGGCGGTATCGTGGCTAACCAGGAGGCACTTGCCGATTTTATGTACTACAATATGACGCTCGAGATGAATGTTATACATTCCGCATGGCAGAATGGCTGTAAGAAGCTTGAGTTTTTGGGCTCCTCCTGTATTTATCCGAGAATGGCACCACAGCCTATGCCGGAGAGCTGCCTTCTTACCTCAGAGCTTGAAAAGACGAATGAGGCGTATGCGCTCGCCAAGATATCGGGTCTGAAGTACTGCGAGTTCCTCAACAGACAGTATGGAACAGATTATATATCGGTTATGCCTACGAACCTCTACGGTCCGAATGACAACTACCATCCGACACACAGCCACGTTCTTCCGGCGCTCATCAGAAGATTTCACGAGGCTAAGGAGCAGAAACTTCCTTATGTTACCTGCTGGGGCGACGGAAGTCCGTTAAGAGAGTTCCTCTACGTTGATGACCTTGCAAACCTCTGCGTGTTCCTTATGAACAACTACAGCGGCAACGAGACTGTCAATGCAGGAACGGGCAAGGAGCTCACAATCAAGGAGCTTACGGAGCTTGTCGCAAAGGTTATCGGTTACACCGGAGAAATCCGCTGGGACGCTTCCAAGCCTAACGGAACACCGAGAAAGCTTCTCGATGTATCGAAGGCGACGAAGCTTGGCTGGACCTACAAGACGGAGCTTGAGGACGGAATAAGACTTTCCTACGAGGATTTCCTCAACAATCCTATGAGAGCTGAGAGATAATATTTACAAAAAATGTGCGGTTTGTTATAATCAAGTCGCACGTTTTTTTTGCATATTAATTGTGATAGGGAATATATATTATGATGTTAGGTGAAATGGTTATTTGACCTATGATTGATTGCATAAGGATGAAAAATAAGTCGAGTTGAAAAGAGGAAAGTTATGGGCAAGTATTTCGGAACAGATGGTTTCAGGGGAGAAGCCAATGTAAATCTCACAGCCGATCATGCGTTCAAGGTCGGAAGATTTTTGGGCTGGTATTACGGAGAACTCAGAAGAAGAAACGGGGACAATGAACCTGCCAGAATAGTGATAGGTAAGGACACGAGACGCTCAAGCTACATGTTTGAGTACTCATTGGTGGGCGGTCTTGTGGCATCGGGGGCTGACGCATATCTGCTCCATGTCACGACGACACCTTCCGTAGCGTATGTTGCGCGCACGGACGGATTTGACTGCGGTATTATGATTTCGGCAAGCCACAATCCTTACTATGACAATGGAATTAAACTTATAAACGGACAGGGCGAGAAGATGGACGAAAAGACCATTGAGCTCGTGGAGGCGTATATCGACGGCAGACTTGAGGTGTTCGGCGAGAAGTACGGGGAGGTTCCGTTTGCACATAAGGACAGGATAGGCTGCACGGTGGACTATGTGGCGGGCCGCAACAGGTATATGGGCTACCTTATTTCGCTGGGTATCTACTCTTTCAAGGGCGTGAAGGTAGGTCTTGACTGCGCCAACGGAAGCGCGTGGAACATAGCTAAATGTGTGTTTGATGCTCTCGGCGCCAAGACATATGTCATAAATGCTGAGCCTGACGGAACGAACATAAACATGAACGCGGGCTCGACGCATATAGAGGGGCTTCAGAAGTTTGTTGTGGAGAACGGTCTTGATGTGGGCTTTGCCTACGACGGCGATGCGGACAGGTGCCTGTGCGTGGACGAGAAGGGAAATGTCATCACGGGAGACCATATCCTGTACATATACGGCAAATACATGAAGGAGAGAGGCAAGCTCGAGAACAACACGGTTGTCACGACGGTAATGTCCAATTTCGGATTGTACAAGGCATTCGACGAGGTAGGAATCGACTATGCCAAGACTGCGGTGGGCGACAAGTATGTCTATGAGTACATGTGTGACAACGGCTGCAGAATAGGCGGAGAGCAGTCGGGACACATCATTTTCTCCAAGTACGCATCGACGGGCGATGGTATTCTCACCAGCCTCAAGATGATGGAAGTCATGATGGCTAAGAAGAAGAAAATGAGCGAGCTGTGTGAGGGTCTCTCGATATATCCTCAGGTATTAAAAAATGCAAGAGTGACGGATAAACGCGCCGCTCAGGAGGATGCAGATGTGCAGGCTGCGGTAAGGCAGGTCGCTGAAAATCTCGGCAATTCGGGGCGTATTCTCGTGCGTGAGTCGGGTACGGAACCGCTTGTCAGGGTTATGGTCGAGGCTGAAACCGATGAAATCTGTGCTAAGTATGTCGAGAGTGTAATCGATGTAATAAGAGAAAAAGGGTATATGTGTGAGTAAAATCCGCTCCAAAATTTAACTGCGGTTAAACAAAAATTAAACTATAGATTGGGCTTATTAAAGACTATGTACTGAACTGGTATGTAGTCTTTTCGCTTTTTCTGTGCTATAATGGGTGTATAAATGGGCAGTGTCGCGTCAGAAAAGGTGGATTTTTGTGAAAAAGCACTGTATGGTATAATATGAGAATTATTAATTTTCATTTTGAGAAGGATGATATGTATGGTTTATGACAGTTACGAATTTGGCAAATATCTGATGGAGCTACGGCGGAAGGACAATCTTTCGATGAGCGTAATCTGTGAAGGTATCTGCGATGTGAGTGTGATGAGTCGTATTGAGAACGGTGAACGAGAGGTAAGCAAGCTGGTGCAGGACAGGCTGCTTGGCAGGCTTGGAGTGGCATCGGAAAACTTTGAGAATATGGTGTTTTCGGATGAGTATGACCGCTGGCGCATCAGACAGCGGATTATCAGTCTGATACAGCACGAAAGGCTTGACGAGGCGGACAGGCTCCTTGAGAAAATGTTTGTCGACGACAGGCTTGTCGATAGAAGGAAATCGGTTGAGGATCTGGACGCTATACTTGAGCTGCAGTTTTATCTTGCCATGAAAGCACAGATAAGGAGACAACAGCAGGCAGATGACAAAGAGCTCAAAGCACTGTTTGATGATGCTCTGCGGCAGACGGTGACGGGCTTCGAGAAAAATCAGGGTTTGCGTGAGTTCTTCGCATGTAGAAGATTTTCAGTTGAGGAATTAAATCTGCTCATCGAACATGGAAGGTACCTGCCGCCGCTCAGGGGTATTACCTTCTTAAACCATGTGATAAGTTATATTGACAGGAGCGGTCTTGCTAATTTGGCGAGAGCGAAGGTATTTCCGAAAGCGGTCTATTATTTGTATTTGCAGTGCGTGAACAACAAGGCTATAAGCGACAGACAGCTAAAGCACCTTCTCGAGCATGCGACAAGGGCGATAGAGGATTTGCGCCTTGCTCTGCGTTCGTTCTATCTGTGTGAACTGCTGGATATGAAAATGAAGTTGATTTCCGACAGCGGCGGGCTTAGTGAGAACGACAGAAAACGTATAGATGAAACACTTGCAGGCGGAGTCGTGATTGATAGAAATTATGCGGTTGACT
>SAMEA104315434__coassemble_1226_pt1 | contig 10808 bp, 6 predicted proteins | sample SAMEA104315434__metabat2_low_PE_016 | metagenome-assembled genome bin SAMEA104315434 (sample SAMEA104315434) | gut metagenome | biome: Monkey gut; feature: monkey-associated habitat; material: faeces | place: China | collected 2013
AATTTAGAAAGGACTCCCACATGAACAGTTTTGTATATCCGCTAAAGCACCTCGCGGTCTTTGAGGATATGAAGAGAGATTTGAATAAGCATGGCAAGGCGGTTTTGGTGACAGGGTGTGTTGAGCAGCAGAAAGCACACCTTGTTTTTGGCGTGTGCGATACGCCGTTCCGTCTTGTCATCACGCACAGTGAAATCCGCGCGAGACAGCTCTACGAAGAGTACCGTTTTTTTGACAAGGACGTGGTCTACTATCCCGCGAAGGATTTCATCTTTTACAATGCGGACATACATGGAAACCTCATTGTCAAGGAACGAATTAACGCGATAAAGCATATCGCGGAGCAGAAGAAGGCACGGAGGGAAAATCAGAGCGAAGCAGCACTAACGGTAATCACAACCATCGATGGCTGTATCGACAAGCTCCTGCCGATTGAGTATATCGAGAACAATGTGATGACGCCTGCGGTTGGTGACGAGGTAAATCTCACCGAGTATGAGAAGAAGCTTGTCAAGCTCGGCTATGAGAGGTGCGCGCAGGCGGAGAGCCCGGGACAGTTCGCGGTCAGGGGCGGAATTATCGATGTATTTCCGTTTACGGAGGAGACTCCCTACAGGATTGAGCTGTGGGGTGATGAGATTGACTCGATAAGAAGCTATGACGCGCAGAGCCAGCGCTCCATCGAGAATGTCGATGAGGTGTCATTCTACCCTGCGACGGAGCTGATCTTCTCGTCGGGGGATATTTTTGCCGCGCTGAAAAAGATTAAGGCGGACACGGATAAGCAGGCGAAGCTTTTTGAGAAGGAGAAGAAGCTTACCGAGGCGGCGCGCATAAGGAATAAATACGCGGAACTCGAGGAGAGGCTTATGCTTGACCCCGATGGCGTGAACGGCTCGATGGGTATTGAGAGCTATATAGGGTATCTTGCAGACTATACGGTGTCGTTTGCGGAATATTTTTCGCCGGAGGACACGACATTCGTGCTCGACGAGCCGGGAAGGATTGCCGAGAGACTCAAGGCTGTGCAGTATGAGTTTAGCGAGAGCATGTCACACAGGCTTGAAAAGGGCGATATTCTGCCGAAACAGACAGATGTACTTTATGATACCTCGTATGTGTACGGGAAGCTGTACAAGGGCGCTCTGCTTGCACTGTCCGTTCTCGATACGAGGGCTGAGGGGCTTAACATCGGCGGAAGATACGATATCGGCGCGAAGGGGATAAGCTCTTACAACAACAGCTTCGAGACGCTTGTTGGCGATGTCAGAAGGTACAAGAAGGAGGGCTATGTGACCATTCTCGCCTCCTCCTCGCGAATAAGGGCGGAGAGGCTTGCGGCTGATCTGCGGGATAATGATGTCACGGCGTATTTTTCGGATAAATATGACAGGGAGCTTTTGCCGGGCGAGGTTATGACGGTGTTCGGAAATCTCTCGAAGGGCTTTGAGTACCCGCAGATTAAGTTCGTGCTCATTGCGGAGAGCGATATTTTTACGCAGGACAAGAAAAAGAAGAGGGCTAAGGCAAAGGCATACGAGGGCAAATCAATCTCCGATTTTGCCGAGTTGTCAATCGGCGACTATGTGGTGCATGAAAACCATGGAATGGGTATCTACCGCGGTATCGAGAAGGTCGTCGTCGACAAGGTCGAGAAGGACTATATCAAGATTGAGTACAGCGGCGGCAGCAATCTATATGTGCTTGCCACACAGCTTGACAGCATACAGAAATTCTCGGGGCCGGACGGGCACAAGCCAAAGTTAAACAAGCTCGGAACGGTCGAGTGGTCCAAGACCAAGGCGAAGGTCAAGAGCGCGGTTGCGGGAATTGCAAAGGAGCTTGTGGAGCTGTATGCGATAAGGCAGAACAGGCAGGGCTACAAGTTCGGACCTGACACGGTATGGCAGCAGGAGTTTGAGGAGATGTTCCCTTACGAGGAGACAGATGACCAGCTCACGGCGATTGCCGAGACTAAGCAGGACATGGAGAGCACCAAGATAATGGACAGACTTCTCTGCGGAGATGTCGGTTTCGGAAAGACGGAGGTAGCCATGCGCGCGGCGTTCAAGGCGGTGTGCGACAACAAGCAGGTCGTCTATCTGGTGACGACCACGATACTTGCACAGCAGCATTATAACAGCTTTGTCCAGAGAATGCAGTCGTTTGGCGTGAGGGTGGAGCTTCTCAGCCGTTTCTGCACGCCTACGCAGGTAAAAAATACGCTCGACGGTCTGAAAAAGGGAACGGTTGATATCGTAATCGGTACGCACAGAGTACTCTCGAAGGACGTGAAGTTCAAGGATTTGGGACTTATGATAATCGACGAGGAGCAGCGCTTCGGCGTAACCCACAAGGAGAAGATTAAGCAGCTAAAGTCTGACCTTGACGTGCTCACGCTCTCGGCGACACCTATTCCGAGAACCCTGCACATGAGCCTCGTGGGTATAAGGGACATGAGCGTGCTGACGGAGGCGCCGGTCGACCGAATGCCTATACAGACATTTGTCACGGAGTACGACGAGGAGCTCATAAGGGAGGCAGTCATAAGGGAGCTCTCAAGGGGCGGACAGGTGTACTATGTGTTCAACATGGTGAAGGGCATTGAGGACGTGGCGGCAAAGATATCAGCCATGGTGCCGGACGCAAATGTGGCTTACGCGCACGGACAGATGCACGAGAGACAGCTCGAGAAGATTATGTATGATTTTATAAACGGTGATATCGACGTGCTCGTGTCGACGACGATTATTGAGACGGGACTTGATATTCCGAACACAAACACGATTATCATTCACGATGCCGACCGCTTCGGGCTCTCACAGCTCTACCAGCTCAGGGGGCGTGTCGGGCGTTCTAACCGTACTGCCTACGCGTTTCTTCTCTACAAGCGCGACAGAATGCTGCGCGAGGAGGCGGAGAAGAGGCTGTCGGCGATAAGGGAGTTCACGGAGCTCGGAAGCGGCTTCAAGATTGCGATGAAGGACCTTGAAATCCGCGGAGCGGGCAATGTTCTCGGCGAGGAGCAGCACGGACATATGGCTGCCGTGGGGTACGACCTCTATTGCAAGATGTTAAACGAGGCGGTGCTCACACTCAAGGGGTATAAGAAGATTGAGGACGAGTTCGAGACGAATGTTGACCTTCCGGTTGACGCATTTATCCCGGCGACCTATATACGAAGCGAGGCTCAGAAGCTCGACATATACAAGCGCATCGCCGCCATCACGACGAGGGAGGAGCTTGTGGATATGCAGGATGAGCTCACCGACCGCTTCGGGGATATGCCAAAGACCGCGATAAATCTCATGCGTGTGGCGTTTATCAAGTCAAACGCGCACCTTGCGGACATCATTGAGATAAAAGGCTCGCAGGCACAGATTATAATAAGGCTGTACCCGCAGGCGAGGGTTGATGTCAACAAGATACCTGATTTTGTAAAAAAATACGACGGGCGCGTTCAGTTCAAGGTCGAGGCAGTGCCGTATTTCAGGTACACTCCTGCAAAGGATGAGCTTAAAACCACGGACAGATATCTCGACACCGTGACGGAGCTTGTCGATGGCGTTGGAAAGCTCAGGCTCGAGGAAGAGCCGGCATAATGCCGTTTTACAGCTCGGATGTAGAAAAAAGATATGAATTTTCGCTCAGCTTGAACAGCTCGTTGTTGAATGAAAGAGGGAGCACATATATGAGAACCGCAGCAATCAGTATGACAATCAGCGCGATTGAGGCGGTTGACAGTATGTGCTTTCTTTTTTTGTCCCTGAAATCGTCTTAATTTTACGCGGCGCGAGCGCAGAAAGACATGTAAGCCCACCGTACATAATATGGAAAAATAGATAATATGCGTTTTAAATGCAATCGTTAAAAAAGATTGACAAAAATATTGGATATTGTATCATTAGAAATATATAGAATTAGATATTTTGTCCTTATCAGGGAAGCACCGAAGCGGATTGCACAATCCGGATGCCCTGGTAAATATCTGATTAATAAGGAGAGCATATCTGCCATGAGTACGAAAGCTGTAAAAAACAAAAAAGAGAAAAAAGAACGAAAGAAAATAAATCCGATATTCATAATTCTGGGTGTTCTGGCTGCGATTATTCTGATTGTGGTTATAGTATTTATAGCGATGAGGGAGTCGGGAAAGCATAAGCTGTATTCTAAAGCCACATCGGCAGAGGTTACGGACGGTGATTTTTTTGACACGCAAAAGGATATAGAGTATAACGGACATACCTATCATTATAATAAAGATATAATGACATTTCTTGTGCTTGGAATAGATACGGGAAATGCGCTTCCGACTGTTGATGAGAATACCAATTATCATCAGGGCGGACAGTCCGATGCAATCTTTCTTTTTGTCATGGACCCGCATGACAAGACGATTTCGGTGGTTGCGGTCAACAGGAATACAATGACAGATATTTATATTTGTGATGAGCACAATAATTATGTAAAGACTGCGAAGGCGCAGATATGTGTCCAGCATGGCTACGGCGATGGACTGGAGCTAAGCTGTGAACGTTCAAGACAGGCGGTATCAGGACTTATGTACGGCCTGCCTATCAATGGGTATGTATCGATAAGGATGCATGCAATCGCTACGCTCAATGACATGCTTGGCGGGGTTGAGGTGACACTTCCCTCGGATTTCCCGGAGCTCGGGCTGAGTGCGGGAACAACGGTCAGACTTGACGGTGAGCAGGCGTACACCTTTGTGAAGTTCAGAGATGTCACCGTGTTCAATTCCGCAGGGACAAGGCTGGAGAATGAGAAGGTGTATCTCAAGGCCTTTATGAAACAGGTGTATGATATAACCAAGACCAACATCACATTCCCGGTTGGAATGTACCAGCAGATACTTGACTATACGGTTACGGACATCTCTGTTGACGAGATGATGTATCTTGCCTCTGAGCTTTTGGGTTACTCGGTTCTGGAACCTGAGATTTATACACTGCCGGGTGAGACCCAGAAGGTCAATGCTTTCGAGGAATTTCATGTAGATGAGCAGGGACTTAAGGAGACAATACTCGATATTTTTTATGAGATTACGGATTAGAAAACACGCAAAGGCGCGTTTTTTATTAATATTTGAGCTGCCGTCTGGCAGCGGAGTGAGGATTAATTATGAAAACAATAATTTTGGCGGGCGGTTTCGGAACGAGAATAAGCGAGGAGAGCCATCTCAAACCGAAGCCTATGATAGAGATAGGCGGTATGCCTATGCTCTGGCATATAATGAAGATATATTCACACTACGGCTTTAACGATTTTGTGGTGTGTTTGGGATATAAGCAGTATATGGTCAAGGAGTTCTTTGCGGACTATTTTCTGCACACCTCCGATGTGACCTTTGACCTTGCGGCTAATAACATGATCGTGCACAGTGTAAAGACCGAGCCGTGGAAGGTCACGCTCGTGGACACGGGACTGAAGACCATGACGGGCGGACGTATAAAGAAGGTTCAGGAATATATAGGAAACGAGCCGTTCATGCTCACCTACGGCGACGGAGTTGCTGATGTGGATATTAACAAGCTTCTTGAGTTCCACAGGTCACACGGGAAGCTTATGACAATCACTGCCATCAATATCGGGCAGCAGTTCGGAGCGCTCGACGTGCGCGAGGACGGCGTTATAACGGCGTTCCGCGAGAAGCATGACCTCGACGGGCGGGTTATAAACGGCGGCTTCATGGTGTGCCAGCCGGAGATTTTTGACTACATTGACGGGCCGGACACGGTGTTCGAGAAGGAGCCGGTTGAGAGGCTTGTCGCTGAGGGACAGCTCATGGCTTACCATCACCCGGGATTTTGGAAGAACATGGACACACAGAGGGACAAGCAGAAGCTCGAGGCGCTGTGGGAGAGCGGAAATGCGCCTTGGAAACTGTGGGATTAAGGAGCGGATATGGACTATAAGAGGCTGATGGAATTTTACAGGGGGAAAAGAGTGCTGGTCACGGGGCACACAGGCTTTAAGGGGAGCTGGATGTGCCGGGTGCTCTCACTTGCGGGGGCGGACGTGTGCGGATATGCGCTGGAGCCTCCTACCAAGCCCTCACTTTTTGAGCTTGCGGGCATCGCCCAAGATGAGAGGATCAGGTCGGTTGAAGGCGACGTCAGGGACTATGAGTATATGAGGTCGGTGTTTGAGGAGTTTAAGCCCGAGATAGTCATTCACATGGCGGCGCAGCCCATTGTGAGGGAGTCCTACAAAAATCCGAGGTACACCTTTGAGACGAATGTGATGGGTACGGTAAATGTCTGTGAGTGCGTGAGGCTGAGCAGGGAAAGCGCCTGTGCAGGGTACGACGGCGTGAAATCTTTCGTGAATGTCACCACGGACAAGGTTTACGACAACAAGGAGCGCAGCGAGGGCGGCTACAGGGAGGACGAGCCTCTTGACGGCTACGACCCGTATTCCAACTCCAAGTCCTGCTCGGAGCTCGTGACCCACAGCTATGTGCGCTCGTTTCTTGCCGACGCGGGCGTTGCCGTGTCCACGGCGAGAGCCGGAAACGTCATAGGCGGCGGTGATTTTGCTGCCGACAGGATAATTCCCGACTGCGTGAGAGCCGCACTTGACGGCCGTGAGATAGTGGTCAGAAATCCGTACTCCGTACGCCCGTATCAGCATGTATTAGAGCCTGTCTTTGCCTACCTTATGCTCGCAAAGGAGCAGTATGGGAACAGAGCGCTCTCAGGCTGGTACAATGTCGGTCCCGACGACACGGACTGCGTGACGACGGGCGAGCTCGTGAACATTTTCACAAGCTGCTGGCAGGGAACTAAATGGCACGTCCAAGGCGACGCCGGACCCCACGAGGCAGGCTTTCTAAAGCTCAACTGTGACAAGCTAAAAGCCACCCTCTTATGGAACCCCGTCTGGAACATACGCACCGCCGTACAGAAGACGGTGGAATTTTCAAAGCTGCTTGAAGGAATGAAGGACAACAATGCCACAACAGCATCAATAAGAGAAACCGCGGCAGCCACTTCAACAGAAAAATTTTCCCAGTGCATGGACAAGCAGATTTATGAATATATATCTGATGCCTCTAAGGCATAACGACTGACACCTAATGTCAGAATTTATCGAGTAGCTGATTGCTATATTACTTTATTTTATAATGGCATATAACACAATTATTGATACAGAACAAAATAATATTAAAAGTTAGTAACAACTAGCCCAGTAAAGCAGTGAGGGCAAATAAGGCTTCGGGAACCTGCACGATAAATTATATCTATACATGCAAACGACTTTTGTGAAATGCCTAGATGTTCTTAGAGCTCCGCTCGTTAAACCAGCCAAATCCGGCATGGAAGCCGGATTAGCCGCAACGCAGACAAGGAGGTCTGCTTTGCGGCGTTGGCGGCAGATGCCAAAAACATCACCGGAGTTCTTAGAACACCTTGGCATTTCACAACCCAAGAGCGCATGTATAGATATAATTTATCCGCATATAACACATTAGCCTTATTTGACCGGACTCGGACTAAATATTTATAGAAAAGAAAAGGAGTTCCACATGTTTGAAGGAAAGAGTGAAAAGGAAGCGCGCGCGCAGATATTGGAGCTTGTGAGCGAGTACTGTGACCGTTTCCATAATCAGAATAAAGAATACAATGAGGGGGACAGGCTTCCGTATGCGGCGCGTGTGTACGACCATGACGAGATGGTAAATCTTGTCGACTCGTCGCTCGAGTTCTGGCTCACCTCGGGAAGATACACGGCACAGTTTGAGAGCGAGTTTGCAAAGTATCTTGGGGTGCGTTTTTGCAGCCTTGTAAATTCCGGCTCGTCTGCCAATCTTCTCGCTTTCATGGCACTCACATCACCGCTTCTCGGTGAGAGGGCAATCGGGCGGGGCGATGAGGTAATCACGGTGGCGGCAGGCTTTCCGACGACGGTGACTCCGATTATACAGTACGGCGCAGTGCCCGTTTTTGTCGATGTGACCATACCACAGTATAATATTGACGTTGCGAAGCTTGAGGAGGCTTACTCTGAGAAAACCAAGGCGGTTATGATTGCACATACGCTCGGAAATCCTTTTGATTTGGGCGCGGTCAAGGCTTTTTGCGACAGACATGGCCTGTGGCTTGTGGAGGACAACTGCGATGCGCTCGGCTCTGAGTATACCATTGACGGGGAGACGAAGCTGACAGGAACGGTCGGGGATATCGGCACGAGCAGCTTTTATCCGCCGCATCACATGACGATGGGTGAGGGCGGGGCCGTTTACACGGACAACCCGCTGTTAAATAAGATTGTGCGTTCATTCCGCGATTGGGGAAGGGACTGCGTGTGCGCGTCCGGTCAGGACAATCTATGTGGGCACCGTTTTGACGGGCAGTACGGTGAACTGCCTAAGGGCTATGACCACAAGTATGTTTACTCACATTTCGGCTACAATCTCAAGGCTACGGACATGCAGGCTGCCATCGGCTGTGCACAGCTCAAAAAGTTTCCGTCCTTTGTCGAGAGAAGAAGAGAGAATTTCAAGGTGCTGTATGAGGGCTTGAAGGATTTGTCGGAATATTTTTATCTGCCGCAGGCATGCGACAATTCCAATCCGAGCTGGTTCGGCTTCTGCCTGACCTGCAAGCCGGGAACCGACAAAAATAAGGTTGTCGGATACATCGAAGGACACGGAGTCCAGACGAGAATGTTATTTTCGGGCAATCTCATAAAGCAGCCATGCTTTGACCGGATGAGAGCCGCGGGCACGGGCTTCAGGGTGGCAGGAAGCCTTGAGAACACGGATTTGATTATGGAAAACACCTTCTGGATAGGAGTTTATCCGGGAATGACACAGCAGAAGCTGTCATATATGATAAAAGTTATACACGAGGCAATAGAGTGATGGAGGATTGGAATGAGAATTAAGGTATCAGATTACATTGCACAGCTTGTTTCCGAGCTCGGAATTACGCGCGTGTTCACTGTGACGGGGGGCGGTGCAATGCACCTTAATGACTCCTTCGGCCACAGTGAAAAATTGAGATGCATATACAATCACCATGAGCAGGCTTGCGCGATCGGGGCAGAGAGTTATGCCCGGATTGCAGGGAAGCCTGCTCTTTTGTGTGTCACGACGGGGCCGGGGGGAACCAATGCGCTCACGGGAGTGCTCGGCGCGTATTTAGACTCCATACCGATGTTAGTGATATCGGGACAGGTGCGCTATGACACCACGGCGAGAAGCACGGGACTTAACATAAGGGCGATGGGCGACCAGGAGTTTGACATCACGAGGGCGGTCGCGTCGATGACGAAGTACTGTGAGCTGGTGACGGAGGCGGACAAGATACGTTTTTATGTGAAAAAGGCGTTTCACATCGCGACCACGGGCAGACCGGGACCGACGTGGCTTGATATTCCGCTGAACATTCAGGGTGCATATATAGACACGGACGAGCTGACGGACTATGACGAGAGCTGTGAGGACTATATTCAGTATGAGAGCACGCTAGCGCCTAAGGTTTCACGGGAGCTTGTCATGGAGATAATCGACAGGATAAAAAAATCCGAGAGACCTGTGCTGAACGTGGGAAACGGTGTGCGTATAGCCGGGGCGGCAGAGGCTTTTGAGAGGGTAAAGACTAAGCTTAACATTCCCGTTGTTACGGGCTGGAACAGCATAGATTTGTGCGCGGACGACGATGAGCTGTATGTCGGGCGTGCCGGGATAATGGGTGACAGAGCCGGCAACTTTGCGGCGCAGAACAGCGATTTGTTCCTGTCTGTCGGAAGCAGACTGAGCATAAGACAGGTTGGGTATAATTATAAGAGCTGGGCGAGGGCGGCTTACACGATAGTCGAGGACGCTGACAGCGAGGAGCTGAAGAAGCCTACGCTTCATGTGGATATGCCTGTGTGGGCTGATGCGTTCGATTTCCTGACCATGCTTGAGAGCTGCCTTGACGAGGTGTGCGGCGCTGACGGAAAGCTGTTTCCTGACGGAAGCTGGCAGGAGCTGTGCCGCGGCTGGAAGAAAAATTATCCCGTCGTGCAGGCTAAGCACTATGAGCGCTGTGTGGAGAATGGCGCGGAGTACGCCAATGTGTACGCGTTTATCAAGGAGCTAAGCAGCAGGCTTGCACCGGGGCAGATTACGGTTGTCGGAAACGGTTCGGCATGTGTTGTCGGCAGCCATGCCTATGTAATCAAGGAGGGGCAGCGCTTTATAATCAATTCCGCCGTGGCGTCGATGGGCTATGACCTTCCGGCTGCGATAGGAGCGTGGGTGGCTGATACTGAAAGTAGTGGCAATTTGGGTGGCAGTTATGGTATAATAAAAAATAATGCCCACAGTGACATAATCTGCGTTACCGGGGACGGAAGCATACAGATGAATTTGCAGGAGCTCCAGACCATAATACATCACCGTATGGGTATGAAGATATTTGTTATAAACAACGGAGGATATCATTCGATACGACAGACGCAGAAAAATTTCTTCGGTGAGCCACTGGTCGGCATCGGCGAGGACAGCGGCGACCTGAGCTTCCCTGACATGGGAAAGCTTGCGTGGGCTTATGGCTATCAGTATCGCTCGATTAACAGGAATACGGATTTTGCGGTGATAGATGAGGTGCTGGCGCTTGAAGGACCTGCTATCTGCGAGGTGTTTGTCGGCAGGGAGCAGAAGTTCGAGCCTAAGTCGGCGACGAAGAGGCTTGAGGACGGGACGCTCGTGTCTGCGCCGCTCGAGGATCTTGCGCCGTTTCTTCCGAAGGAGGAGCTTGAGCGCAATTTGCTCATTCCGCCGTACAACGAATAAA
>SAMEA104315434__coassemble_1233_pt1 | contig 10782 bp, 9 predicted proteins | sample SAMEA104315434__metabat2_low_PE_016 | metagenome-assembled genome bin SAMEA104315434 (sample SAMEA104315434) | gut metagenome | biome: Monkey gut; feature: monkey-associated habitat; material: faeces | place: China | collected 2013
CCCAAAATCTTAATATCCCCCGCCGACAGGGAATTTACCTTGTCGTACTCCCGGAGCATCAGATATCCCATCTTTATGTCCCAGTCATATTTTTCCATGAGCTTACGCATGAAGCCGTAGAGGTCAACGAGCCGCAGGTTCACGCAGCTCTGCTCAAAGCCGCAGATATAGCCGCACTGCCTTCTGACAAATATATTGTGATAGTTGAAATCTCCGTGGCACAGCCGCCCCGTTCTTACGGCATCGTCGTAGCCCTTGTCGTAGCCCGAGCCCGCTATTATCCCCGACGCCTCGAGCCCCTCCTCGAGAAACGACTGGCACTTGGCGGCTGCCAGCAGCTCGAAATCATTCTTCTTTTTCTTCGCCTTGAGATAATTTCCTATCATCTTGAGTTCCTTGTTATGCTTATCATACACTTCCGTAAGATTTCTTGCAATCTGAAATTCCTGCCCGTCGCCGCCCCGCTCCTGCCTTGCCTGATATGTATAGCCCTCTAGTGCCCTGTGAAGCTGCGCGAGAGCCGCCATGGCTGTGCAGACATCCGAAAAATTCTTTATGTCGCACTCAACCGCATCGAACCAGGTGCTCACTATGTAGCCCGTTCCCGACAAATCCACCGAGACATACTGCCCTTCATTATTTTTTAAAAGATAATCTACATTGATGCCGCCGTCCGCAAGATACTCAAGCAGCGCAGCCCGCGCCTTTATCTTATCCGGGCTTCCCCCATACTCACGCAGAAGCAGTCTCCCGCGGCTGGTCTCGCATATAAATGCCCCCCGCCCTCTCGATGTAGAATACAATTTACAGTCGTACTGCTCAAGTACGCTAAAATCCCTTTCTGCCACAAAAATAACCCCTTTCCTAAGTGCCCTGACTACGGGCTATCTAATCTTATGAAAGGGGTTTTTCTTTTATGAATTTAAAATTTTCTATATCAGGTCATGCCAAATCACAGCATTTTCAGGGCTTTTTCAGCCAGCACGGACTTCTCGTTAAACTGGGGGTTGTCCAACACCTCCATGAGAAGCTCATTCAGTATCGCACCCATCTGCCGTCCTGCCGGAACGCCGAGCGCGATGAGCTCCTTTCCCGTGATGGCAAGCATCTTTAATGATACACAGTCGCCGCGTTCAAGTATACTAGAGCATATATCAATAACCTGCTTTATGGGAGCCGTGTCGTTCCCGGCACATACCTCGTAGGCGAGCCTGAAACGAAGTATTCTGATAATGTTCGCGTCCCCCACATTATATATGAGGTGGCGTAACTGCGCCTCGTCCGTGGTGAGCGTGACATTGCACCAGCGCACCAGCATCGCCGCCGTGTTTATCGTGTCATTGTCAAGTTTCAGCCTTTTTAAGGCACGCGCGCATATATCTGCGGCGCTGTCCTGCTGCCCTCCCGACAAAAGAAGCATCGCGGCGTATCTCTCCGGGAGCTCGCACGCGCACTCTTTTGCAAAACGCCCCGCAAACTCCTTATCCGCAGCGCTCATGCCATGGTACTCGGGAAGCACCATCTCCATTATGCCTATCCTGTCAGCAACCGCAAAATAGTCGGGGTGGTCGGATTTCAACATCTTGTTAAATTCGGTGTGTATTCTCTCGCTGCTTATCTTCCTGAGGTTAGGCGAGAGCTCCTTTGCCGCCTTCGCGGTCTCCTCCTCGATTTCAAAGCCGAGCTGCGCCGAGAAGCGCACCGCCCTGAGTATCCTGAGCGCGTCCTCCTCAAACCTGTCAAGGGCTCTTCCGACACAGCGGATAATGCCTCTCTCTAAGTCCCCCACGCCGTCAAATATATCGACTATGCCATGCTCGTCGTTGTACGCCATGGCGTTTATCGTGAAGTCACGGCGCTTTAGATCCTCCTCGAGATTCGGCGTGAACTCCACGCTCTCGGGGTGCCTTGAGTCCTCATATCTGCCGTCTATGCGGTAGGTGGTCACCTCGTAGCCGTTCTTTCCGAGCATGATTGTGACCGTCCCGTGCTGTATCCCCGTGTCAATCGTGCGGCGGAACAGCTCCTTGACCTGCATCGGTAGCGCCGAGGTCGTGATATCCCAGTCCCCAGGTGTCCTCCCCAGTATGCTGTCACGAACACAGCCGCCCACGGCATACGCCTCGCAGCCGTGGGTGGAAAGTGTGTCTATTATATATTTTACGTCCTTAGGAAGGTCTATTCTAACCAAGGTATCGCCCTCTCTTGCCTGAAAATCTTAGTACGCCTTACCCCAGTACACAAGCTTCTTAGCCGGCTTTCCGCAGCATACGCATACGTCGCTTATGTGCTCCTGCTCGAAAGGCATACATCTGCTCGTAGCAGTTGTCTCTTCCTTAATCTTATCCTCACATGCCTGGTCGCCGCACCACATACCCTTCACGAAGCCCGGCTTGTTGGCAATAATGTCCTTGAACTCCTCATAGTTGTGAGCCTCGTAGGTGTGAGCGTCGCGGTGTGCTCTCGCTCTCTCGAGCATCTCTGACTGCATCGTGTCGAGAATTTTCTGAAGCTCCTCCTCAACATTGTCGAGTGATACAATGTACTTCTCTCTTGTGTCACGTCTTACGACAACTGCCTGATTCTTCTCGATATCCTTCGGTCCGATCTCGATACGGGTTGGGATACCCTTGACCTCCTGCTCTGCGTACTTAAAGCCAGGTGTCTTTTCGGAGTCATCGAAATCAACCCTGAAGCCTGCTGCCTCAAGTCTGTCTCTTAACGCTCCCGCCTTCTCGAGTACTCCCTCCTTGTGCTGTGCAACAGGGATAACTCTTACCTGAACCGGAGCAATTCTAGGCGGCATGACAAGACCGCTGTTGTCTCCGTGAACCATGATCATTGCGCCGATAAGTCTTGTTGTTGAGCCCCATGAGGTCTGGTGAACATACTGAAGCTTGTTCTCCTTGTCCGTGTACTGGATACCGAATGCCTTTGCAAAGCCGTCGCCGAAGTTGTGGCTTGTTCCCGACTGGAGAGCCTTGCCGTCATGCATGAGCGCCTCGATCGTGTATGTAGCCTCCGCACCGGCGAACTTCTCCTTGTCGGTCTTTCTTCCCTTTATAACAGGCATTGCGAGCACCTGCTCACAGAAATCAGCATACACATTGAGCATCTGCTGTGTTCTTGCCTCTGCCTCCTCGGCTGTAGCGTGAGCTGTGTGTCCCTCCTGCCATAAGAACTCTCTTGAACGAAGGAACGGTCTTGTCTCCTTCTCCCATCTTACGACGTTGCACCACTGGTTATATACCTTTGGCAGATCTCTGTAGGACTGTATCTCGTCCTTGTAAAAATCACAGAAGAGTGTCTCAGATGTAGGTCTTACACAGAGCTTCTCCTGAAGTGGGTTGAGTCCGCCCTGCGTAACCCATGCTACCTCAGGTGCAAAGCCCTCAACGTGATCCTTCTCCCTCTCAAGAAGGCTCTCAGGTATAAATACCGGAAGGTATACGTTCTGTACGCCTGTCTTTTTAAAGCGCGCGTCCATCTCCTTCTGGATATTCTCCCATATAGCGTAGCCTGCCGGCTTGAATATCATGCAGCCCTTGACGCTTGAATATGCCATAAGCTCTGCCTTCTTAACAACATCTGTGTACCACTGCGCGAAATCCTCCTCCATAGGGGTGATTGCTTCCACTAATTTCTTATCGTTTGCCATCTTAGTTCTCCATTTCTGAATATTTTGAATATATTATTTACTTCTCAATGCTTACTTCCCTGAGTGCGGACATATCTGCGCCCATACTTTAATTCTCATGGTACTTCTCTATGGTGTAGAAATATCCCATGTCCTCCATTCTGCGGCAGAACAGTGTGTCCGTCTTTTCCTCGGTGCTGCCCTCCTTGACACCGCGCCAGTAGTAGTTCATATCCACGTCCGGGTCAAAGGTGTACGGGTTTCCGCCCAGATTGACGTATACCCAGCAGTGCGGTGTGGTTCCGCCGTTGTATGATGATACCTGACCCGAGAGCAAATGTGCGTCGTAGCCGAGATATCTCATAATATACATAAATGCCGACGAGTAATTATAGCAGCAGCCCTGATATGTATTGAGCAGATCCGTCGCCCACAGCACCTCCTCAGGTGTCGTCGCAGGGTCCGATGTCGAATACTTTCCGGCATCGACATTCATTCCTCTGTTGTAGGTTATCCTCTTTATAAACCAGACATATATGCTGTGAACCTTCTGATAGTTGGACATATCATCTGTTATCGTGCCCTCGCTTTTGAGCATAACCATGTATGCTTCTATCAGCTTGTCAAGCTCCTCATAGCCCGAGGTCGTCGGATTGAGCGGTTCATTGTTAAGCAAATCCCACGCCTTGACCTCCTCAACATACTCCGTAGTCTCTGTAACTGTCTCAGTGACCTCCTCGGTAGTCTCCTGCGTGGTCTCCTGTGTGGTCTCCGTGACAGTCTCCGTCGTCGTCTCCTCAGCAGAGGTGTCTGTCTGCGTTGTCGTCTCCTTCTCAGTGCCGGGCTGTGTCGTGTCAGCCTCCGATGTCAAAACTATCTCCCCACCCTTATCGGGCTCCTTCCCGCAGCCGGCTACAAATATCACGCTCATCACAAGGAAAAGCATCATAAATGAAGCCTTCTTAATTCCAATTTTCTTCATATTTTTCTCCATTCTGCCGCCGGGCGGCGGCACAAATAGTACCGAAAAACGCTCTTTTGCGTTTTTCCTGTGTGAAATCTTAATACATCTTAGACAATGTTTTTTATTGTCTTAGATGTATTTTTCACACTATTTCCTCCTGTGGCTCCGGACAAAAAATTCCGAGCCGTCAAAATGAATTACTTAACATCCATTCCGTATCCGTAGTATTGTACCACATCATTTGAAATAAAGAAATACATATATTTATCATTATCCTTGTCCTGATAATATTCGTACATTTTTCCCGAGACGGTGTAGTCGCTGCCGTATACAGCCTCAACCTGTGCGAGTGTGCTTCCGATGCCAATTCCCTTATCCGTCTTAATCGTCTCGGAGGATATATTGACGTCCTGGATATAGTCGCCGTCCTCCTTAGGGTAAGTAGTAATCTCGTAGCCCTCGTAGGTGAACACCTTGTCAAGCCCCTCAAAATAGCAGCTTGCAGCCTCCATGTATGCCGTAGTCTCAGGCATGCCCTCCGCGTCCGCATTGAACTTGACTCCCGGTGTCAGCAGAACACTCCCGTTATTGTATCCGAATGTGTCCGACGTATCCTTCTTTGTGCATGCCGCAAGCGCAAGCACCATAACCGCCATCACCGCAGCGATGACTATATTTTTCTTAAATCTTCTCATAATAAACCTCCATATTCGTCTCCTTGGCTGTACACTGTCTTTTCTGGAAATATACATTATAATTCTAATCCTGTAAAGTAAGATTTGCTGGTATCTCTATATATTCATTACCATTTTTAACTATAAATGCATATTCTGCCACATCAGACCCAGCCTCCAATATATCGGCATCTTCCTGCATAAGATAAAGAGTAAAATCTCCGCCCTCACCCGGAAGCACCTGATACACCGCGCTGTCCTTCGCGCTCTGACCGGAAAGCTTCAAATATATATATGCATAATTCTCCAGCTCACCACAGCTTCCGGCAAGCTCCACTAGCCCGTCCGCCGTCCTGTTAAGGCGCACCACAGCCTCCGCCGTATCCGCCCTCTTAGTTACATTGCCGAAATACTCCGTTCCGAGGTTCCACGACGGAACAACAGGTGTATAGCTCAAAAGATTGCCAAGATTTCTCTCAACCAGCTCGACCGCCACAAGCTCAGACTCCTCTGCCGCCTGATATATATTGTAAGGTATTTCCCTCTTCGCTGTGAGCGAAGTGTACTCGTTGGCGAAGAACCAATAAAGCGCATTGCCAAACGAGTCGCGGAAAAGTGTCGCGCTCTTATCCACAGCGGCTGTCTGATTTCCGGTGCTTATCACCAGATCGTCCACACCTCTGAAACGGTTCGTGTACTCAAAGCTCTCGTACACGTCAAACTCAATCTGTTCGTCCTTCTTATGCGACCCCGGGAGAAGCATCGCCTCCAAATCCCCGGAGAAATTATTCTTCACGGTATAATCAAGGCTGCTGTACCTCGTGTAAGCTGCATACTCCCCACCATACACCTTTGCGAGCTCATCTGCCATCGTCTCATAGGCAATCGCCGCGCCGTAGTTGTTCCAGTGTGAGTCAAGCCTGTGGTAGAGCTGCACGCCGTCAAGCTTCTTCGCCGAAAGCGTATTTTTAAGCTGAACCGTATTCACGCCAAGCTTTGTCAGCCTGTCATGGAGAAGCTCATAGTTGCCCGAATCGTTTCCTTCTATATAATAGTACGGCATGTACTCACCGTACACGGACATCTTGTTCGGCGCCGACACGAATATGAACTGCCCGCCCTGACGCTCGACATACTCCTGCATCATAAGCACAACGGCAGCCATGCGGTCAAGTGCCACCTCGCTCTGCACACTCGTCCCGAGATAGTCGTCGAGTGCCCGACCGTAAAACAGCCAGCCGTCCTCGCCGACTATCACATCGGACTGCCCCGAGGTCTTAAACAGCTTCTCCTTGAGCATATTCTGAACATAAACGAGCCTGTTTCTGAAACCGAAATTCTGTGCAAAATACGAGTCAATATTCGCCGTAAGTTCAACCCCGTCCGACAGCTTCGGCGTCTCCGCCTTCGTCTCATTTCCTATCGCCGCCTGCTTATTTGAAAAGAAGAAGAGCGGCACAAGGCTGATTACAAGGAAAACTGCGATATATATTATATTAGGAAGTGATTTTTTGTCTAACTTTTTCATATTCTTCCTTTCACGCTGTTAAAATCTGAAATAGATGAACGGATTGTAGCTGCCAGCCGCTATCTCCATGATGCACAGCAGATACAAAATGACCGTCGCCGCTTTTCCCGCGAGCTGCGTCACCCTGTTGTCCGGCAATCCTTTGATCACCGGAGTGCACGCCACCATAGCAACAATCGTCGTTATTATAAAGAGCGGGCTCATAACCGATGCCGCCGTCATGGTTCCTGCCGCCGTCGCGCCAAATGAGAACATGCTCACGATAAACCGCCACGCCTGTCCCATGCTGTCAGCCCTGAATATAACGAAGCCTATCATCACGGCAAGTAGCGTATATATATGACCTAACACGTTTAGCGCCTTATTTTTGCTCACGCCGCCCGCAGTCATGGAATTGTCATTTTTACCTTTCACGCTGATGCCCGCGGCTTTTTTATCCTTAACCAGAACCGTCTCGAGCATTGTCAGCAGCCCGTGGTAGACTCCCCACACGACGAACGTCCAGTTCGCGCCATGCCATATTCCCGTGCACAGGAAAACAAAAAATCGGTTAAAGAGCGTCCTGCCCCTGCCCTTTTTGTTGCCTCCGAGCGGAAAGTACAGGTATTCCCTGAACCATGAGGTGAGGGAAATATGCCATTTTTTCCAGAACTGTCTTATCGAGCAAGCCGTGTACGGGTAGTCGAAGTTCTCAGGGAAGGTAAAGCCGAACATCTTACCCATTCCGACTGCCATGTCGCTATAGCCCGAGAAGTCAAAATATATCTGGAGCATGTAGCACACCGCACCGACCCACGCCGATGCCATGTCAAGCTGCGCCGCCTCAAGGGCAAACATCTTGTCGACAGCGACCGCCATCACGTTTGCAATAAGCATCTTTTTTGATAAGCCCACGATGAAGCGCTGTATTCCGGCTGATATTCCCTGTGCAGTTACCTCTCTGTGCCTTAGCTGCTCACGCACGGAATTGTATTTTACAATCGGCCCTGCGACAAGCTGCGGAAAAAGGCACACATACAGCATCACATCAAGAAAGCTGCCCGGGCGTTTCTTCTCGTCCCTATATGTATCTATGACGTAGGACATCGCCTGAAAGGTGTAAAACGATATACCTATAGGCATGCTGACCGCCGGAGCGCTCAGGTTCACAAACGGGAGCGCATTTATCGTGTCCACAATAAATCCGGCATACTTAAACACTATGAGGAATGTGAGATTTATTACGACCGCCGCCACGAGGACGGGCTTTCTTCCCCACACAAACCTTCCCAGCACGAAATTGACAAGGATTGATGCCAGTAAAAGAAGCACATATACCGGCTCGCCCCATGCGTAAAACAGAAGGCTCGCTACGATTAACAACACATTTCTCGCGGTCGTGTTCCTTATCACGGTGTGGAGAAGGAATACAATCGGAAGGAATGCGAACAAAAATACTGCTGAAGAAAAGACCATGTTGTTACCTCTTATTCGGTGAAGCTGCGTGCAAATAGGCTCATGCGTTTCAAATGTATAATGGAAGCTGTTTATGCATAGAGGCTTCGGTTGTACGAAGCGAGATGTTCTAAGGGCTCTGATTATTGTTACATAAGCATACGCCAACGCTGCAAAGTCGCCCTCCGTGGCTCCGTTGCAGCTTTTCCAGCCTCCATGCCGGAAATGGCTGTGTTACGGGCAGAGCCCTAAGAACATCTAGGCTTCTCCCAAAAGGCGCTCTATGCATAAACAGGTTCCGTTATACATAGCACAGTTTTATGATGCCTATTTGCACGCAGCTTCACTTTTATATATTTTTATATTTATAATAGCATTAATATACTATCCATACACCATATTATCTAATACCACTTAAACATACAGATTATAACCTACCATGATGCCATGATACAAGAAAAATTTATGATGATGCTTGGCGTTGGCGGATATAGTTTATGAGTTCTTTGATTAATATGAATGCGAGGGGTCCGGTGATTACGCCGGCTACGCCGAAGAGGACCAGTCCGATGTATACGGCGGCGAGCATGCCGAGTGGGTGTGCCCCGAGTCCTTTTCCCATGAGTTTCGGTTCGAGGTATTCACGGCTTAGGTAGCTTATAAAGCACATCGCCATAAGAACGGCGGCGTACCGGTATTTTCCGCAGAGAACGGACACGACCGCCCACGGGGTCAGGATTGTTCCGGTTCCGAACACAGGCAGGGCATCGACCAGACCGAGCACTATCCCGAGCAGAAGCCAGTAGGGATTGCGGAGCCAGAGAAGTCCCACACCGCATATCACCATGGTTATTCCCATGATTATGAGCTGCGTCTTTATGAAGGTGTATATTATTTTTCCCGTCCTTGTGTAGAAAAAGTCGAACTCCTGCGCGTACTCCGAGGCTGCCGCGCGCTCGAGCATTTTGTCATAATCTTTGAGGAAAAAATACAGCGCCATAAAGAAAATCACGAACACACCGGAGAAGGTGATAAAGCCCTTGAGTGCACCGATAGAGCCTCCCATTATTGACGGCATTATCTTGTCGCGCGTCGCCTCCATGATGCCCACAATTCCCGAATCAATGTACGCGAGCGTCGTCCCGCCGTCAAAGCCCATGAAGCCGTCCACACCCGCACAGAAGCTGCACATTCCATCATTTATATATGCGTAATACAGCTCGTAGTTGTCTATGACATTTTTAATCTGGGTGATGAGCATTCCGCCGAGCAGCCAAAGCACCGCGGCTATTATTCCGCCCCAGAATACCATGAGCACCACCGCGGCAATGCTCCTCTTAAACCTCAATCTGCCGCTTAAGAACCGCATCTGCCCGTTAAGCCCTGCCGCAAGCAAAAAGGCAATAATAAAAGGAGCTGCCAGCGGCATAATATACTTAAAAACCAGATATACAACTGCTGTAACTCCTATATATATAATGACATTCTTTTTTCTGCCCATACTTCCCCCATGTCACCGCCCCGCAATGGCAGATAACACCTATTACATTTAGAAAATACTGCTTTCGCGTATTTTTCCATATAGGTAGTATGTACGCAGACCACTCTACTTATTCTGATTTATAAAGGGCTCGAAGCCCTTTCCCTTTGGCTCTGTCTCAAAAACCAGCTTCTTTTTCGTGACGGGGTGGGAAAATACAAGCCGGTATGAGCAGAGGGCGAGATTGTCGCCGTTCTTCCCCTCCGCACCGTACTTCGCATCGCCCACCAGAGGCATGCCCGCATTAGCGAGCTGCACCCTTATCTGATGATGTCTGCCGGTGTGAAGCTTCACCTTCAAAAATGCTGTTTTTTCGTCGGCGTTCACGTCGAGAACCTCATATTCGAGCACCGCCTTCTTCGCGCCCTCGGTGTCCTCAGTGACAACCCGCGACATGTTCGTCCTCGCGTCCTTCAAAAGATAGTTCTCAAGGGTTATTTTCTTCTTATCGTGCATAGCCCTTTCGACCGCTTCGATGTCAGACACATTTACCACGGCATAGTAGCACTTGTCCACCTCGCCATTTGTAATCTGCTTCGTGAGCGCGGCTGCGGCACGGCTGTTCTTCGCATACAGCACAAGCCCCTCGACAGGTCTGTCCAGGCGGTTCACGGGCGCTATAAACGGAGTCTTGTTGCCCTTTTTCTTCTCGTAGGTCAGCAGTGCGCTCACCATGTCCTGCGAGAAGCCCCTGTCCGACTGCGTGAGCATGCCCGACGGCTTGTGGCACACGCAGATATCACTGTCCTCATATATTATATGTTCTCTTATGTCTTTCATATATCACCCAAGCTTCCGCCCCTCCCTTGCAATGTTTCTATAATAAGGAAGCATCTGCCTGTACTTTACAAATTCGTCATAAGGAATAACCGTAGGTGACAACACAATCTCATCACCATATACAGCTCTATAGCACTCCACCATAGCCTTTAAAACCCTATTAATCTGTGCTTCAGTACACACCTTCCTCCCCCTCCTTCTTAAATTATACTTTAATAGACGTTT
>SAMEA104315434__coassemble_1356_pt1 | contig 10077 bp, 7 predicted proteins | sample SAMEA104315434__metabat2_low_PE_016 | metagenome-assembled genome bin SAMEA104315434 (sample SAMEA104315434) | gut metagenome | biome: Monkey gut; feature: monkey-associated habitat; material: faeces | place: China | collected 2013
TCGGTGAGCGTCCACTCCACCACATGCTTTGTGCCGTTCCACAGCCACATGCACATCGCCGAACCGATGAACAGCAGCACTGTGCTACCAAAAAGGGACTTCATCTTGTCCGCTGCAAACGAAACCGACAGTTTCTCGAACCTTCTGCTCCACACCATAACAACGCCGACCACGCCGGCAAGTCCCGTCACCGCAGCCGCAGCCGAGGCAGCATATATATTTTTCGTGACCCATGCCACCGCCGAGAACACAGCCATCACAGCGAGTGTACGAAACGCCATCGACATTCCCGATATGTCTATCCTGTCATTCCTCTGAAATTCGCCCTCGAACACGTCCGCAACGCCGTCGAGCATTTTCAGAATACACAGGGTCATAATCAGCCCAAAGCCTGCGCCGTCCGCCTTGCCGTTTGCGACATACACAAGCCCGACCACGACACCGCCAAGCAGCATCGCAAGACAACTCAGTGCCCTGAAGCCGAAATATTCCTCCGGCTTGTACTGCCCTCTCACGTCCGTCACCTGAAAAGGACGTATCTCAAAATATCCTATCGTCAGAAGCATCTGTCCCGTGGTAAAAGCCATGTAGAACTTCGCCCCCGCCTCCTCGCCCACAATCCTCTTTGCGAGCATAACAAATATCACCGTCGCCAGCGAATATATACCGCTGCCGAGCATATTCCATATAAACTTACTTTTATTCATAATTATATTTTTCCGCAATCCTGACTATTGAAAATTCCATATCAGCCGCCTGAGTGTCTATTTGCAAAAACCATTCGTGCATGCACTTCTCATTGTGCAAGTTGACTTTAAACCGCCTTGTGTTATACTATTTGTCAGGTCAGACGATTTTTTCTGACCAGGCTATTATTAACTGTTTCAGAAAGGAATACCCATGAAAGAACTCGATACAAATACAAAGCTTGCACTTATGAAAAGAATAGACGACTTTGTGGAGAATGAGCGTCCTGACCAGCCGGGTGTGCCGGACACCACAATTATGATGCCTGAGCTCAACCGCGTAGCCGAGGAGTATTCACTCGATGTCTCTGACCTCTTTATCGCCTACCTCGACCACATCGCCATCACCAACAAGCGCGTGGCTCAGGAGTCCGAGGAGGAGCTCGATTTCACCAAAATACAGCGCTTTTACTAAGATTAATGCCGGGTCAAAGCACAGGAAAGCATTCTGCGCCCGTACTTTGACCCGTGGCTTTAAAAGCGCATTTTAGATAAATCTGCAAAATATCTCTGATTAAAGGGCAAAGAATGCAACCGCGATGGCGCCCGGTCCCACATGTGTTCCGATGGCACCGCCAACTGACATTATCTCAAGTCTGTCAGTGTGTTCCTTCCAGATATGTGCGCTGTCCGCAATGTATTTTTGCAGTAGCGTGTCGTCAAGCCCCGCATAGCCGAGGTAATACGGCCTGGAAAAATCTATTCCGCCCGCCTTCTCAATCTGCTGCACCAGAAGATTGTTTCCCTGCTTCGAGCCTCTAGCCTTTCCGAGCATCGCAACCTCACCGTTTTCAATGGAAATTACAGGCTTTATCGACAACATTCCCCCGACAAACGCAACCGTCTTTGATATGCGTCCGCCCTTTTTCAAATACTCAAGAGTGTCCAAAAGACCGACAACATGGATATTTTTCTTCTCCCTGTTTATCGTATCGACAATCTCCTGCATATCCTTTCCCGCGTCCACAAGCCTTATGGCATACTCGACAAGCGCCCTCTCGCCGACCGTCACGTTCTCGCTGTCGATAACGCGCACCATGTCCTCATAGTCAGCCGATGCTATGCACGCACTCTGGTATGTCCCGGAAAGCTTTCCTGAAATGGTTATGACTATAACCTGCTCTCCTGCCTGTCTTGCCTTCTCATATGCCTCCTCAAAGGCGAACGGCGCGACCTGGCTCGTCGTCGGAAGCTCCTCATTCTCGATAAGCTTCTCGTAAAATTCCCTGTGGCTTAAATTCACTCCATCGAGATACTCCTCCGCTCCAAATCTCACATGGAGCGGTACAACAGTCACATCCTCCCTGTAATCATATGGCATGTCAGATGCGCTGTCAGTTATTATTCTTATATTTTTCATCAAATATTCCCCGCCGGTTTATGTTATCTTAAATTATAACTAATTGTTTTTACGCACAATGGTCTTTATAATATCAACCATCTTATCCATTGACTGTATGCAGACATACTCATATTTTCCGTGGAAATTATGTCCACCCGTGCTCAGGTTCGGGCATGGAAGTCCCATGAATGACAGACGTGCGCCGTCCGTGCCTCCGCGGATTGGCTGTATAATCGGCTCAACGTCATTTTCACGCATAGCCTCAACAGCACGGTCAACTATATACATATCCGACTCAAGCTTTTCCCTCATATTGTAATAGGAATCCTTCATATTGAGAGTTACTGTTCCCTCACCATACTTTTGATTAAGATATGCTGTAATGCGCTCAAGCATAGCCTTTCTCTCAAGGAACTTGTCCATACTGTGGTCACGTACAATGTAATCGAGATATGCATTCTCCTCATCGCCGCTCATACCACACAGATGGAAAAAGCCCTCATAGCCCTCCGTGTGCGCCGGTATCTCAGCCGGAGGCAGCATCGAGTTAAACTCCATAGCAAGAAGCGATGCATTCTTCATCTTGTTCTTAGCCTCGCCCGGGTGAATATTCTCGCCCTTTATATGAACCTTGGCAGATGCCGCATTAAAATTTTCGAACTCTATCTCGCCGAGCATACCGCCGTCAACCGTATATGCGTAATCCGCGCCAAAATGCTCCACGTCAAAGCGGTCCGCGCCCCTTCCGATCTCCTCATCAGGCGTGAACGCTATGCATATCTTACCATGTGCACTGTCTTCCCCCGCCTGTGCGTCATCCGCAATTATCTCGGCTGCTGCCGTCATAATCTCGGCAACTCCCGCCTTGTCATCGGCACCGAGAAGTGTCGTTCCGTCCGTAACAATAAGGTCCTGTCCGACATAGTTGGTAAGATGCGGAAATGTCACCGTATCCATCACAACGCCGAGCTTCTCATTGAGCACGATATCCGCACCGTCATAGTCCTTTATAATGCGCGGCTTGATGTTCGCGCCGGACATCGCCGGAGCTGTATCCATATGTGCGATGAGCCCTATAGCCTTCTCATTCTCTGCCCCCTTCGTGGCAGGAATACTTCCATATACATAGCCGTCCTTATCGACATGTGCGTCCGCAACGCCAATCTGCTTTAACTCCTCCACCAAAGCCTCGGCAAGCACAAGCTCCTTAGGCGAGCTCGGGCAGGTCTCGCTGCTCTCATCAGATGTAGTTTCATAGCTTACATATTTTAGTAAACGCTCATATGCTCTCACAATAATTATCCTCTCATTCTGCCGCACGCGGCGAAAATTCAACAGCCTGCAAAACGCTGAAACGTAGTAAGTATAGCACATTAATCAGTAAAAATCTACTGTGGCATATTCCGGTGCTGTTTTGCACTTTTTGTTACACTCTTTTGCACCTTTTGTTGCGTCTTTTTGCACTTTTTGTTGCGCCTTTTTTGTACTTTTTGTAAGGCTTTTTTGCACCTTTCGTTACACTTTTTGCATTCTTTGTTATGCTTTTTTGCACCTTTTGTTGCACCTTGACAGTTTAAAGCTATATAGAATAAGGCTTCGCGACATCCATAAAGTATTTAAAATAATATAAATTATATAAAAATAACTCCTCCATTTATTTCTCTTCTTTTATCTAAAAAACAGTTTGCAGGTTGAGGAGTCATCAAATATTTTATGCATGCAAAAACATGTTCCTTGGCAACTGAATATACATACGTCAAACAATATGATATTCTGATATCGCGGCATTTTGTTCCGGGTGTGCGGATATCTGCCGCCAAAAGCAATATATTTATATCTAATTTTACACACATATCACATATATGCATATTGTTGTGTGCATAAATCTAGTGTATAATATAGACAACAAAACAAGAGAAGGGGTACTTCCAATGAGAAAACTTAAATCCAAGAGACTTATGACCGCCATGCTTATCACGGCAGCAGCCATCTTAGCGACCGCCTGCAACAAGGCATCAGCTCCTATAGAAACACTCCCGATGGGAACCGAGAAGCCTGTTGAAAATTCCGGCGAGGGAGTTACAGAAAGTGACACAGCAGTAACCAATGGCATCGCTGCTGCAGACAATGAGAAAAATAACTCCGAAAGTACGGCTTCCAGTAAGACAGACCAGAATACGTCAGGCAAAAACAATAACAGTACCTCATCGTCGTCAAAGAATGACAAAAACGGCTCCGGGACTTCGGACTCAACAACAGCCAAAATCGACAGTACAACAGCCGCTTCCACTAAAACCAGCGAGTCCTCCGGGACAGACAGCCACAACCAGACCTCAGCAGTTCAGAATGAGACAAGCACTCAGGCTGAGAGTACTTCACAGACTGTAACCGAAAAGAACACTGAGAAGCCAGCCGAGAGCACCACCGAGACTGCGGGTACTTCTAATGAAGTCACTACCGAGGCGGCGACTCAGAAGCCAACCGAAAAGGCTACGCAGGCACCTACGGAGAAAACTACTACCCAAGCTTCAACTGAGGCTCCGACGCAAAAGCGCAGGCTCCTACCACTCAGCCTGAGACAACCACACAGGCACCTACGGAGAAACCTACACAAACACCAACTGAAGCTCCGACGCAGAAGCCTACCGAAGCTCCGACGCCTGCACCGCATGTGCACAGTTACATATCAGCAGTGACAAAGGCTGCCACCTGTGCTGAGGAAGGTGTGATTACCTACGCCTGCTCATGCGGAGACAGCTACACGGAGAGCATTCCGATGACCGCGCATAGCTTTGGTGATTACATATACAATGACGACGCCACCACCGAAGCTGACGGCACCAAGACCGCGGTCTGCTCCGTATGCGGTGCAACGGATACTGTTACCGCCGAGGGCACGAAGAAGTCGCTGCCTAGCTGGTATGATGAGCACAGCCAGCAGCTTAATGTGGCGACGGGAAGTCAGCATGATGGGTCGCTAGAAGTGTACATGACCGATTTTGACTGGACGGCGGCATCTTTAGGTTGCTGGGATTTTGGATATAGTAGTTACATAGAATATATAGGGCAATATGCCGAAGGCAGTGTATATCATGGTTGGTTAAGTAAAGATTGATAAATGCAAAACATTTAATGATACTATATAAGCAAATGTTCTGAATTGCAGATTTTTATTTTCGAGTATATAATAAAATATGCTACCAATGATTAGAGGTATTTATGCACATATATCACGGAACTATTTCTACGGGAGCAGAAAATATAATAAAAAATGGAATTGTATTGGAAAAAGGTAAACCCAAAGTCGATTTCGGGCAAGGATTTTATACTACCTCATCTTATACTTTTGCTCAAAGCACAGCAATTAATAAAGCAAGAAAAACAAATACATATAATCCAAACGCTCATGTAGAGCCATACATTTTAGTGTATGAATTCAATTATACAAAAGCAAAAAGTAATTGCAACATATTATCATTTTCTAAAATGGACACAACATGGGCACAATTCATTATCAATAATCGAAATGGATTTGAGTATATGAATGCGGTTGGGTCACACTTTCATAACAAAACTCATAAATATGATATTGTAAATGGTTTCATTGCAGATAATGATATTGTCCTTTTAGCAAGTACATTAAAAACATTAAATAAAAGAGTTCAAAAAGACGATATTGACAGTATGACTTATAATTATTTTACAAATCAAATATCTTTTCATACAAAGGAAAGTTTAGCGTACATAAAATTGATAAGATGTGATATGATAAAAAGGAAAGGAGATGTTGTAAATGGATAATTTAAAAATTGAACAATACAAATTATTATTGATGGAATATTTAGTTGAACATCATAATATAACAGCCCCACAAGCGCAACTTATAATAGCTAAATCCACAATAAATAAAATGCTTAAATCCTCACCTGAGTTTACAATGCATTATTCAATTGAAGATAATGCTGACGAAATTTGGAATGAGTATATAGGTATTCCTATAGAAATGTAAATATGTGTACAATAATATCTAAACTAAATAATTATATAAAAAGACGTATGTATTTTAATTACATACGTCTTTTTTGTTAATTTTCTTTTTAAATCAGAAACAATTTCACATATATAGTTGTAAATTATAAAAATGATAAGGAGAACAACTCTATGAATAGTAAAAGAAAACCAATAATAAGATTATTTGCCCTATTGCTTACTGTTATTTTTGCTACCTGTAACATATGTGTCGAAAATGTCGCAGCATTTTGGAACCAAGATAATCTGAATGATGGAACGAATAAAAAATATGTGCAAATGCAGGTTCGTTTAATGCACTGTAACTATCACGATACTCATTATAAAGATGGATTACATATTAATGATACATCCGGGGATACACAAGTACGGAATTTTCCCATTTCTCCACGTGTCAACAATGACACTGCTGCCGGCACCGCTCTCCCCGACACCAACAAGTACATCTACGAATATGAGATGTCCTACGCCGAGGGCAGTGAAGTTGACTATGCATTAGTCACACAGCCAAACATCACCCATTTCAGCCATGCCGATGCGGCAAAGGACGGCATTGTTGAGACACACTACCGCATGTACTGGATAGGTGAATATGAAGGCTCCATCACAAAGCTTGAAGATAAATGGTCTGAGGTAAATACTGACGGTGGCAAGACAGTTATTAATGTGCCGGGCGGCGGCATAGACTGGTGGGATTTCCAGTACGAGGCATTCCCGACTATCGATATCTCCATCAGCCAGCAGACATGGGAGACTGTTGAGAGCATGAACAATCAGGACGAACGTACATTCATAATGAACCCGAACATTGGCGATGACGCAGCCAACGGTCAGAGGTTCATCTATCTGCTTGAAGGAACCTACATGAACAAAAATATAGGTGACTCCAACCACCCCGCATTACAGCCAACAGGCAAGCCCGGATACGCCGGCGAGCATATCTATGGACTGGTTGGGCTTGTATTTTACCGTTCACTTGAATTTAATGCAAATGGCGGAACGCTTGCCGCCGACTCCATTATGAACATGAAAGTTTATAATAACAGCTCTAAAGCCCATTCCTATATTTTACACGCTGACAATTCAGGTAACTGGGTAAACGATATCAACGCCTCCTACCCAACCGCCCCCAACGGCACCACATACATCAAATCCCCCACCCTCACCAACCACAAATTCCTCGGCTGGTATGCCCCTGAGCTCGATGACGAGGGCAAATTCATCTATGACAGCGACGGCAGCATAAAGCTTACGGATATTCCTATCTATGACACGGACGGCAGGGCTGTCCTTACCTACACGGACAGTAGCGGGCAGACTAAAGACTCACCTTACTTTGACAAGAACGGCAACTGGATTTACAAAGGCAATGTCACTGCAGTGGCAAAATGGCAGTATGTCGGTAACTACACACTCAAATACAGCATAGGCGAGTCCAACAACACCATACTGGTGCCGCCGGCGAGCGTGGACCTCACTGTTGGCAGCGACGAAAAGGCAGTGCTTGCCGACGGTTCATATATGACCGGAAGCGATTACACAGTTAATTTTGAAGTATATACCAACAACGGTAGCTCCGTTGTGGAAGTTGTTCAGTCCATCACAGGGCGCTTCCCGTTCAAGCAATGGACGATTGAAGGGAAAAATTACAACAGCGGTACAAAGTATTCAAAACCAAATGCTGTAAAGAACGAGGTAATAACAGCCACGGCGGTTTACAGGGATTTCAGCTTTACACTGCCGTCCACATCGGTACTTCCGTCTCCGGTAAATCCGTCTGCATCAGGCAGGAGCGGCTACACCTTTGACGGCTGGTACGACTCATATGATAAGACAACACAGACCTTCGGAAACTATGTTGGAAAAGCCGGTGATAAGTATACCATTGCCACAACAAAGGACTCAGTAAAACTGACGCTGTATGCCAAATGGTCAAAAACAAAGACTCAGCTCGGTCTTGATTACAATGTGCCAAAGAAAGCAAAGAACAGCCCGTTAGGATACGTCCTTACCGGAGACAGCGAAAAAACGAAAGATGTATACCTTGATACTCCTGTCGGCACGCTCCCGGAACCGGAGCTCACCGGGTATGTGCTCGATGCATATGACGATGAGGAAGAGGGCTGGTCAAAGATGCCGAACACCGCAGATGACAGGCAGGTGTATGTGCCGGTCACATCGGCCACGCTATATGACGGCTCATATAACACAGTCTACGCCCAGTGGGAGGCTGTATATTACAGCATTCTCTATGATTTGGACGGCGGCACGGCATCGGGTAACCCGATGCAAGCCAACTATTACGATGAGATCACGATAAACAACCCGACAAAATCCGGCAGTAAGTTTTTAGGCTGGGAAATACAGCACATGGACGGAAATAAACATATCATTGACGGTGTGAAAACCACAGATACAGATACGACCATTGATATTGACTCAGAAAAGACAGCATCAATAAAAGTGCTCGGACTCCGCGCAGACGCAGAGGACGTAGTGCTTGTGGCTATGTGGGAGGACGACGAATACAGTCTGACGTATGACTACAGACGAACCACTGACAGCCGGGCTCTTACACCGACCGCAGATGCCATCGCAGCCGCGGGAAACCCGGAGACCTACACAAGGAGCACTCCGACCTTCAACCTCAAGGTGCCTTTCGTAAAGGGCTACACCTTCAGCTCATGGGGCGGAACGGAACTTACGGAAAAGATTCCGACCGTTACAATTCAACAGGGAAGCACCGGTGACAGGGCGTACACGGCATACTACAGCCCATTGGCATACAACATTATTTATGACCTTAACGGCGGCTCATGGGATACGGACGCAAGCCACCCGAATACAGCCTACTATGACATTTCCTTTAAAGTCAGCAATCCGGTACTAAACGGCTGTGTATTCGAGGGCTGGACAATAACGGATATGTGTGATGACTGCGTACATATTTTAGGAAGTGCCTCAAGCACATCTCAAACAGTTGACGTATTCGGAACAAAAGAAAACGCAACGGAAGCTTCAGGCATTACAGGAAGCATCTTCAAAAACCTCCGCTGTGACGGCAGCAAAACAGTAAAGTTCACCGCCGTATGGAGCAAGGTTCCCTACACGATAAAATATAACCTTAACGGTGGCAGCGCTGCACCTGACGGCTCATACCCGGACACGGTGCTTACCTACTCCTCCTTTGACATATCCAATCCGGTCTATAAAGGAAAGACCTTCCTCGGCTGGAGCATAACCGGAATGGACGTCGGAACACACTACCTCCCGAATATAGGTACCACATCTTCCGAGAGTGCCTCGGGCATAGGAACGGGCGTACTTGACGGCATGGCACTCACATACGGAAATCTACGCTACAGTGCGGGAACAGTCACTTTCACGGCTGCATGGGGCGATACCGACAGGCAGCTTCTGTTCTTCGGAAACGGCGGCACCATGACGGGACAGAGCGTGAATGATGACTGGACAATGCGATTTATAAAGTTCGGGAACAGGAGTTTCTTTAAGAAGTACGCTTTCGATACCGACTGGGGAACCGACGTGCCGGCGGTGTCAAAGACCGGCTACACCTTCGCCGGCTACTACGACAGCCTGACAGACGGCAATCAGGTATATGCAAACCTTGGCGGGGAACCCGCAAAGAAAACGGGACTCTACTGGGCATCGGACGGCACATGGGTCGGACCAAGCCTCATACTCTACGCAAGGTTCATACCAAATAACTTCACTGTAACCTTTGACATCAACGGAGGTTACTGGACATCAGATGACTCCACAGGTGACAGAAAGCTTGGAGTAACCTATGACAGCACCAGAAACAACCGCGGCTACGGAATAACCGACCTCTACAGACCGGGCTATACCTTTAGCGGCTGGACAACAAACGCAGATGGCACAGGATACATGGTATACGACATCAACGGCTATAACACCGATGAGGGCGGTTACTGGTCG
>SAMEA104315434__coassemble_1393_pt1 | contig 9961 bp, 10 predicted proteins | sample SAMEA104315434__metabat2_low_PE_016 | metagenome-assembled genome bin SAMEA104315434 (sample SAMEA104315434) | gut metagenome | biome: Monkey gut; feature: monkey-associated habitat; material: faeces | place: China | collected 2013
GCACGAGACTCATTCTCGTGGGCGATGTGAACCAGCTTCCCTCCGTGGGACCGGGAAATGTCTTAAGGGACATCATCGACTCGGAGAAATTCACGGTTGTGAAGCTCACCAAGATTTTCAGGCAGGCAAAAGAGAGCGACATCATAGTGAACGCCCACAAGATTAACGACGGTGAGCGCTTTAAGATAGGACCGACAAGCAAGGATTTCATATTTATAAAGAGGGAAGAGGCCAACAATGTGATAGGCGCCATGATAACGCTCGTGTCACAGAAGCTTCCCAAGTATGTGGATGCCAAGATATTTGACATACAGGTGCTCACTCCGACAAGAAAGGGACTGCTCGGCGTCGAGAAGCTCAACTCCGTTTTGCAGGAGTATCTCAATCCCAAGGACTCCTCCAAACAGGAGAAGGAGAGCGCAAATGCATTGTTCCGCGAGGGCGACAAGGTAATGCAGATTAAGAATAATTACCAGCTTGAGTGGGAGATGCGCGGAAAGAACGGCATACCTACCGACCATGGCATGGGGGTGTTCAATGGTGATATGGGTGTCATAGACAATATCAATTTTTATACGGAGAAAGTTACGGTTCGGTTCGAGGACGACAGATATGTCGAGTACCCCTTCAAACAGCTTGATGAGCTCGAGCTCGCGTATGCGGTAACGGTGCACAAGGCGCAGGGAAGTGAGTATCCGGCGGTGGTGATACCGCTTCTGTCGGGACCGCGCATGCTTATGAATCGCAATATACTCTATACGGCTGTGACAAGAGCCAGAAAATGTGTTTGTATCGTCGGAACGGAAGAGGTGTTCTATGACATGGTTGACAATACCAACGAGCAGAAGCGCTATTCAACTCTTGCACAGAGGATTAAGGAATGTAACTAAGCTGCTGTACCCGTACAGATGCCCGATATGTGAGGCTGTGGTGGAGGAGCGGGGCGGCGCATGCACGGAATGTATGCAGAGCTTGCGTTATATCGTCTCGCCCTTCTGTCTGGTGTGCGGCAAGCAGCTCGACGATGACACGCTGGAGGTCTGCGGTGACTGCGGCAGCAGGAGGCATGAGTTCATAAGAGGCGTTGCAGCCTTCTCGTACACGAAGGAAATCAAACAGTCGATGTACAGATTTAAGTACGAGGGACAGCAGGAGTATGCGTACTTTTACGCGGACATGCTGTACAGGCTCAGGGGCAGGGCTATTGCAGGCTGGAAGCCCGACGTGCTCGTTCCCGTCCCACTTCATAGGAAGCGCTACAGAAAAAGGGGCTACAATCAGGCGGAGCTTATTGCGAGGAGGCTTGGGGCACTGCTTGACGTTCCCGTTGACGAACAGCTTATCGAGAGAACTAAGAATACGCTGCCCCAGAAGGCGCTTGGGGACAAAGAAAGAGCAAAAAATATAAAAAATGCTTTTCATGTAACACCGAATATAGTAAAATATAAGAGGATATTATTGGTAGATGATATATATACCACCGGGGCGACGCTTGATGCGTGTGCACAGGCACTTAATGAGGTACGCAGGGTGGAGGTGTATTTTGCTTCGGTATGCGTGGGAAGAGGCTTTTGATATATGCGTTAATCAATGGTATCGTAAGATGGAGGTGTATTTGGATGGAAGTCAGAAATTGTAGAGGTTGTGGAAGGCTATTCAGCTATATTCAGGGAGGGAGCTATCTGTGTCCTGCATGTCAGGAGGAGCTCGAGGAGAAGTTTCAGGTTGCCAAGAAGTACATAAGGGAGAACACTTCTGCCAGCATACATGAGGTTGCGGACGCTGCCGATGTCAGTGTGAAGCAGATTGAGAAGTGGATACGCGAGGAGAGACTTGCGTTTGCCGACGACTCACCTGTGGGAATTGCATGCGAGAAGTGCGGAAAGATGATACGCTCGGGAAGGTTCTGCGAGAACTGTAAGTCGAGCATGGCATCTAATTTTTCGGAGCTCTATGAGCAGCCTAAGAAGATTGAGCCTGTAGTAAAGAAGGACGCTAAGGAAAACAAGATGAGATTTTTGTAGACTTAAGCGGTCTGACCAAGGCGCGTAAGCCCGAATATACGGCTTACTGTGCGTTAATATTCGATTGATTGAGCTTAGAGGATTTTGAAATTTTTTCATTTTCCTCTAAGTTTTTTTTTATGTATACCGATACATATTACAGAACGTAGATTTTTTCAGTTAGAAAGGGTGGTTAATATGCGTATAGATGCCTATAATCAGGTTAGCATGGTATATGCGGCAGCAGGAATGTCACAGACGAAGAAGGCTGCCAAGACCTCCGCAACAGAAGATAAGCTTGAGATTTCGCAGCAGGGAAGAGACTATCAGGTAGCTAAGGCTGCAGTGGCACAGGCAGATGATGTCAGGGAAGACAGAATTGCAGCGGTCAAGGAGCAGTATGAAGCCGGTAAGTATGATGTGTCAGCGAATAAGCTCGCAGCTAGGCTGTTGGAGAAATATAAGACGATTGAGTTTTAGGAGGGTGTGACCGGATAAGTGGCCAGTCTGATTGATGTACTAATAGATACTTTGGAAAAAGAGAATACGGAATATGAGGGTCTTTTAGAGCTCGGACTCGAGAAAACGGGTATTATTATCCGCAACGATGTGAACGAGCTTTCAAGGATGGTAGAAAAAGAACAGCTTGTGATGGAAAGAATCATAGCGCTCGAAAAGAAGAGAACCGAGGTATCGGACGATATCGCGGACGTTCTTAACAAGGATGTTAAGACCTTGACTCTCACCAGACTGATTGAGCTTCTCAGCTCACAGGAGAAGGAGAGGGATGCGCTTAGTTCAATCCATGACAGGCTTTCTTTGACTATGAAGAGAATGGTCGATGTGAACGAGCGCAACAAGGCACTCCTCGACCAGTCGATGGAGATGTTACAGTTTGAGATGAATCTTGTGCAGAGCATGAGAAGAGGACCCGAGACTAATAATTATGGAAGAGATGCATACATAAGCAACAATTATGCACTTCCTGAGACGAAATTTGATAAGAAACAGTAATTATTGGAGGATATAATATGGCAAATATGTCTGCTTTGTATATAGGTCTGTCGGGCTTGGTGAACAGCTCCAACGCGCTTAACACGACAGCCAATAACATGGCGAATGTAAATACAAAAGGATATGTAAGACAGCAGGTTGTCTTTGGAGATACACAGTATAATGTTTTATCAAGGTTTGCGACGAACACTCTCCAGAGAGGTAACGGTGTTACCATACAGCAGGTGGCTCATGTCAGGGATATTCTCTTAGATGAAGCCTACAGAAGAGAGAACGGACGCTACGGCTTCTACGATAAGCTGACCAATGCGACGGACGAGATACAGACACAGCTCGGTGAGCTCAACGGAATATCGTATCAGAATTCGGTATCCGACCTTCTCTCAGCCATCAACGAGCTTGCCAAGACACCTGATGACAACACGGCGAGAGCGGCACTTGTGCAGAGCGCAATCAGCTTTTTGGACCGTTCACAGTCGATATATAAGGGGCTTGTGAGCTATCAGGACAGTCTCAACACCGAGATTTCCAAGATAACGGAGAGAATTAACACGATCGGTGACAGAATACAGTACCTTAACGGTCAGATATCACTGATTGAGTCGGGAGTGGAGACGGCGATGACTCTCAGGGATGAGAGAGATAATCTCCTTGATGAGCTCTCAAGCTATGTAAAGATAGATTACAGCGAGGACGCTAACAATGTGGTGACGGTCATGGTGGAGGGCAATTTCTTCTGCGATAACCTGAGCGTGTCACATCTTGGACTCAGCACGGTGGAGGGAACGGATTTCTACATTCCTGTATGGAAGGAGATGCAGAATCACCCGCTCTACAATATGGAGCTGACGATGTCGACGGCGAAGAACACCGACATCGGTTCACTCAAGGGTCTGTTGGCGGCAAGAGGAACGATTTCACCTACATACGCCAACATGATCGAGCCTGACCAGGTTGTTACGGAGAAGCCTGACAGGGCAGATTACGGAACAGACGAGGAATACAATGCGGCGGTTGCGGCTTATACAACCTACAGAGATTATCAGAGCTTTATAGGCTGTAAAGATTACTCGGTTATGGCAAGAAGCATTGCCAACTTTGACAAGATGGTCAACAGCATCGTCGAGCAGATTAACAATGTGCTGAGCCCTATGAAGGACGCGACGGTGACATATATTGACGATGACGGCAATACGGTGACCTACACCGGAAAGATACTTGACATGGACAAGACCGATTACGGTCAGGACAATGACAGGACACCGGGAACGGAGCTGTTTTCAAGAAAATATACCGACAGGTATAAGATGGTTACGGGAACGGACGGCGAGACCTATTACCTGTACAACACGGTGAGTGAGCTCGGTCTCGACTCAAAGTACAGCATAAGCAATATAGAGATTAACCCGACCGTGCTCTCGGATTTCTCATACATACCTTTGGCACAGGCTGACGGTAAGGTCGACTATGACAGGGCGAAGGAGCTGACGGCGCTTTTCTCACAGAAGAGCATGTACTACAGGGAGGGCAGTGAGAGCCTTACCTTTGAGCAGTTCTACGAGGCGCTTGTGGACGATGTCGGAAGTGAAGGCAGAGTGTACGAGAGCATGACGGACAACGAGCAGAGCTTAAGCAACGGCATTGATGACGGCAGACAGCAGGTAATGGGCGTTTCCTCGGACGAGGAGCTGACCAACATGATACGTTACCAGCAGGCATACAATGCGGCTTCGAGATATATCAATGTGATTACCACGATGATGGATACGGTTATTCAGATGATTTAAGCAGAACGGAAGGAGGCAGTGAGATGCCGAATACATTTTTTGGAATGACAATCGGTGCTTCGGGACTTTTTGCCAGCAATGCGGCAATCAATACCACGGCACATAATATTTCAAATATCAATACGAAGGGTTACACACGCCAGTCGACAGTGCAGCAGGCAAGCTACGCCATAAGAGTGTACAAGCCTTACGGTGCGGTAGGCACGGGCGTTTCGCTCATTGATATCGAGCAGGCGAGAAGCGAATATTACGATGAGCGATACAGAAACAATAATTCCCAGTGCGGTCAGTACGAGACACTCCAGTCATACTCGGAGCTTGTACAGACATACCTTGACGAGTTTAACACGGATGGCTTTATAACAGAGTATAACAACCTCTTTAAGACGATTGATGCGCTCAAGTCAGACCCGAGCAGCGATATAAAGCGCGGTCAGATGCTTAGCTATCTGTCCAGTATATGTGAGTACTTTAATACCCTGTCCTCCAATATGCAGAATACGCAGAATGACATCAACGAGGAGATTAAATCCTCCGTGTCATCTATCAACACCATGGCGGAGCAGATAGCGGCACTCAACAAGCAGATTAATACCATAGAGGCATCGGGCGGCACGGCAAACGATCTCAGGGATACGAGAAACCTCATTGTCGACCAGCTTTCCTACTATGCGGACGTTAAGGTTGATGAGCGCGATATCGGAAACGGTGTCACGGATTACACAGTTGCCTTTAACGGTCAGAATCTTGTCACAGGTTACACCTACAGCACACTGCATTGTGAGGCAAGAGAGAACGACAACAAGAGAAACGCCAGCGATGTGGAAGGTCTTTACGATATAAAGTGGGACAACGGAAACCCATATAATCCTTATGAGGAGTCCGGAAGGGGAAGCCTGAAGGCTCTGTTTGACATGAGGGACGGCTGTAATGACTCCTATGAGAAGGTGCAGACAGATGCAAATGGTGACCAGTACCTTGAGGTAGTTGAAGATGCATACAGAAATCCTTCCTATAAGGGAATACCATATTACCAGTCACAGTTTAACCGCTTTGTGACGACGCTTGCCAAGGAATTTAACGACATTATTCTCAAGGGTGAGCTTGCTGACGGAACAGCCAACACACAGAAGCTTCTCGTATCGAAGTACGACAACGACGGCTATGTGACAGCGGGAAATATCAGTGTGAATGCGGACATGATAAGCGACCTGTCAAATCTTCCGTTCTCCTATGACGTATCGCGCGGTGGCGAGAATTCGGATATGGCAGATGACCTCTACGCACTCAAGGACAAGACGACAATCAAGAGCGGTACCTTCTGGGATTTCCTCTCATCGACAGTGTCTGAGATTGCGGTCGATACCAAGAGAGCGACGAGCTTCAGCACGAACTACACGAATGTAAAGAATGCAGTTGAGACCCAGAGAACGTCCATATCAGGCGTTGACGAGGACGAGGAGGGTATTGACCTTGTAAAGTTCCAGCATGCGTATGATCTCTCGTCGAAGGTTATCTCGGTAATGAACCAGATTTACAATAAGCTTATAGAAGAGACAGGACTCTAATAGAAACGGAGGCAGAATATGCGTATAACTAATACCATGATGACTAATACGACAATGCGTAATGTCAATAAGTCCAAGAACAATTTATATACAACAGAGCAGCAGATGTCCTCGCAGAAGAAGATATCCAAGCCGTCGGACGATCCGATTATAGCTATCAGGGCTCTCTCACTCAGAACAAGCCTTACCGAGGTTGAGCAGTATCTCAAGAAGAATGTTCCCGATGCAGATGCATGGCTGACGCTTACGGAGACCTCACTCAAGAATATGGACAGTATCTACACGGATATATTGAAGTACTGTACACAGGGTTCAACGGACTCCTACGAGACGACCAACAGAAGCGCGATTATACAGAGTATACAGCAGCTTAAGGATGCGATGTATGCTGAGGGAAATGCGGACAGCTCAGGCAGATATATATTTACGGGCTACAGAACGGACAGATCGCTCACCTTCCAGAACGACGGCGAGATTAACGGGGTGTCCTACAGAATTAACCAGAGCTTCACGGGTGATGATTTCACCACAACGAGATACATGAAAAACAGCGTGGATATAGATAATATAGCATCAATAAGTGCATCGGATACACCGGAGACGCAGGAGGTGTACAGAATAAGGCTTGCGTATGACGACTGTGCGTATGATGCGGCAGATGCGACTACACTTCCGGAGATCACCGTTGACGGTCAGGCATACACCGGAAACGTGGTGGCGGTCAGCACTTCGGAGCTTCAGGACATCATCAGTGCGGGCGGTCCTGCCGATAATACGGCATATTATGTGTATGACAAGGGCGAGCTGGTATTCTCAGAGGCGTCACAGCAGGCACTCAGCGGCTCAAGCATAGATGTGTCATACCGCAAGGACTCATTTGCAAAGGGCGATTTAAGACCGGAGCATTATTTTGACTGTGAGGATCTGACCAACGGAAAGAAGTATTCGCTTGCCAGCAGGGACGGCGATGACAGCCAGGATATTGAGTACACCATCAATTTCAGCCAGACACTCAAGGTTAATTCCCGCGCCACGGATGTGCTCAGCTATAATATAGGAAGAGATATTGATGACCTTGTGAACAGCCTTTCAGCGGTTGCCGACATAGAGGAGAAGATAACGAAGCTCAATAACATGAAGGAGTCTGACATGTACGCAGGTCAGGCGGAGGAGCTCGAGTCCATGATAGAGGCTGCCACCAAGGAGCTTGACTATGCAAAGAACAATATGGAAACACTTTTTGCAAAGGGAATCACCCAGATGAAGGGCTATCAGTCAACACGGAGCTTTCCGATGTCGGAAGCCGTGAGGTAAGACTAACGCTCACCAAGACCAGACTCACACAGCAGCAGAGCACATTCAAGGACCTCAAGTCCAAGAATGAGGACGTTGAGCTCGAGGATATTGCGATTGATTTTGCTGCGGCAGAGACGGTGTATGATGCGGCTATCGCGACAGCGTCCAAGACGGTGAGACAGTCGTTACTTGATTACCTGTAAAAACGTGTGCTTTGAAACAGTCTTACGGGGTTATGAAGGTATGAAGTTAAGACAAGGAGAGATTAAATGAAAGTCAATACAAGATTATTTGGGGAAATTGAGGTAGCACAGGACAGGATTATCACATTTACCCAAGGTTTAATGGGCTTTGAGGAGTATACACACTATACTTTGATATATAATTCGGAGAAGAAGGGCAAAATCATGTGGCTTCAGTGCCTCGATGAGCCTAAGCTCGCCTTCACCGTCATCGACCCGATGAATGTCATAGAACAGTACAATCCGGTTGTTGATGATGAGTGGCTTGCGCCGCTAGGCGAGGCTGAGTCGGAGGCAGACTATTTTCTCCTTTCGGTGGTGACGGTTCCGTCAGACCTCACGAAGATGACGGCTAACCTGAAGGCACCAGTGGTCATCAACATGAACACGAAAAAGGCATGTCAGCTAATTGTGAACAATGACGAGTACGAGGTTCGTTACAATGTGTACGATTATATCCAGAAGATGAAGGAGGAGAAGTGATGCTTGCTTTATCGAGGAAGAAGAATGAGTCCATTGTAATCAACAACGACATAGAGATAACGGTGCTCGACATCAAGGGAGACCAGATTAAGCTCGGCATCACGGCGCCTAAGTCGGTTCCGGTGTACCGCAAGGAGGTATATGTGCAGATTAAGGATGCCAACAAGGCAGCGAGTGAGTCCGACGGAGCGGAGGCACTCAGAAATCTGCTGGGGTAGTCCGGATTCGGAGACCGCGTTACTCTTATATCTTTTAAGACAAAACTAAACTTTTTATCCGGGTATGCCGAAATAGAAATATGAGAGTATGAAGAACTATAGGGCAACACATACAACAAGAAACAACGTCAATATTTAATAAATGAACACACGGAGGTGTCTTAAAATGGCGATTGAAGGAATTAAAAGCGTGGCAGCGGCTAATGCTGCAATGAGTGCTTCAAACAATATTGCGAAGCAGAACACTACTGTTACCGAGACCAAGGAGGTCAGTGTACAGCAGAACAAGCAGGAGTCTGTAAGCTCACAGACAACCAACGCTAACAAGAGCAGCCAGCAGCAGAGCAGAGATAACACGGCTGCGGACAACAGCAAGAATATTGAGCAGGATATCCAGCTCAATGAGAAGGCTCTCAAGCAGCGTATATCAGAGATTAACAGCAAGCTCAACAACAACACGGTTGCTGAGTTCGGTTATCACGATGAGACCAACAGAGTGACAATCAAGATAGTTGACAAGGATACCAAGGAGACCATCAAGGAGATTCCTCCTGAGAAGACTCTCGACCTTATCGCTAAGGCATGGGAGCTCGCCGGAATTCTTGTAGACGAGAAGCGTTAATACTACGTTTTCATGGTGAACAGAACCATCATAACATGGTGGAAAGGAGTAAATTATGGCACTTAGAGTCAGCGGACTTATATCAGGACTTGATACAGACTCCATTGTACAGGAGCTCGTATCGGCGTATTCAACCAAGAAAGAGAAGTACGAGAAGGCGCAGACCAAGCAGGAATGGAAGATGGACGCATGGAAGACCATGAACAGCAAGATATATGGCTTCTACACATCAAGCCTCTCGTCAATGAGATTGTCGACGGCGTACAGCCTCAAGACAAGCTCCGTATCCAACAGCAATGTGGCTAAGGTTACGGCTTCGTCATCTGCGGTAAACGGAACACAGAAGATGAAGGTAAACCAGCTTGCATCTTCCGCATACATGACGGGCGGAAAGGTAGCACAGTCAGACGGCTCGAAGGTTACAGGCAGCACGACACTTGATGCCATGGGCATACAGACCGGAAGTAAGATAGCTGTCGGGGCTAATGGTAAAGACACAGAGATAGAGATAACAGACGGAATGACGGTCAATCAGTTTATCAGCAAGCTCAAGAGTGCAGGTGTCAACGCGAACTTCGATGAGACCAACCAGAGATTTTTCGTCAATGCCAAGGAATCAGGTAAGGACGGAGAATTTACGCTCACCGCGAACAATGCCGATGGACTCGGAGCATTGCAGTCACTCGGACTGTTTGCCGTGAAGGATATTGACGGCAACGACACGGCTG
>SAMEA104315434__coassemble_1429_pt1 | contig 9794 bp, 7 predicted proteins | sample SAMEA104315434__metabat2_low_PE_016 | metagenome-assembled genome bin SAMEA104315434 (sample SAMEA104315434) | gut metagenome | biome: Monkey gut; feature: monkey-associated habitat; material: faeces | place: China | collected 2013
AAAGACAAATCCCCAAAACAAACCCCCCGCAATTCAATCCTGCGGGGGTTCGTTTCATTTCATGCCTAAGCACTTTTTTGGATTTTATAGAAGCTTGTTATTAACTTAGTTGGACGCATTTCTCTTAGCGCGGTATCTTGCCGTACCGTCGAGAATTTTCTTGCGGATACGGAGGTTCTTAGGTGTAATCTCAAGAAGCTCGTCGGTGTCGATGAACTCGAGAGCCTGCTCAAGGCTTAACACTCTAGGAGGTGTGAGACGGAGAGCCTCATCAGCGCTTGATGAACGTGTGTTGGTGAGCTGCTTCTTCTTACATACGTTGACTTCGATATCCTCAGCCTTGCCGTTCTGACCAACTATCATTCCGCCGTATACCTGCTCGCCAGGACCTACGAAGAGAGTACCTCTCTCCTGTGCGTTGTAGAGACCATAGGTTACGGTCTCGCCGGCTTCGCTTGCGATGAGGGAGCCCTGCTTACGGTACTGGATATCTCCCTTGTATGGACCATATCCGTCAAATGTTGTATTTAAGATACCGTTACCCTTGGTATCCGTCATAAACTCACCTCTGTAGCCGATAAGACCACGCGATGGGATTGAGAACTCAAGTCTTGTGTAGCCGCCGTTGGCAGGGGACATTCCGTTTAACTCTCCCTTACGGTTGCTCAACTTCTGGATAACAGTTCCGGAAAACTCATCTGGAACATCGACATAAGCGATTTCCATAGGTTCAAGCTTCTGACCACGCTCGTCATAGTGGTAGAGAACCTCTGCCTTGCTTACTGCGAACTCATAGCCCTCACGGCGCATGTTCTCAATGAGAACGGAGAGATGAAGCTCACCACGTCCTGATACCTTGAATGCCTCTGTCGTTTCTGTATCCTCAACTCTTAAGCTCACGTCAGTGTTGAGCTCACGGTATAATCTGTCGCGAAGATGACGGGAGGTGATGTACTTACCTTCCTTGCCGGCAAGCGGGCTGTCGTTTACGATGAAGTTCATGGCTATTGTAGGCTCTGAAATCTTCTGGAAAGGAATTGCAACAGGGTTGGTTACTGAGGTGAGTGTATCGCCGATGTGAAGCTCTGCAATACCTGATATTGCAACGATGGCACCGATTGTAGCCTCGTTTACCTCTTTCTTGTTGAGTCCCTCGAACTCATAGAGCTTACCAATCTTTACCTTCATCTTCTTGTCAGGGTTGTGATGGTTGACTAACATAAGCTCCTGATTAACCTTGATTGTACCGTTGTCAATCTTACCTACACCTATTCTTCCGACATACTCATTGTAGTCGATTGTGCTGATAAGTATCTGTGGGTCTGCATCAGGGTCGCCCTCAGGTGCAGGGATATGCTTTAAAATTGTCTCAAAGAGAGGAGTCATGTCAGTTGACTCGTCCTCAAGGTTATACTTTGCAAAGCCTGCCTTGGCAGATGCAAAAATGAACGGACAGTCAAGCTGCTTGTCGTTTGCGTTGAGGTCCATGAGAAGCTCTAATACCTCGTCGACAACCTCGTTAGGACGTGCCTCAGGACGGTCAATCTTGTTGACACAGACGATTACGTCAAGGTCGAGCTCGAGAGCCTTTCTGAGAACGAACTTGGTCTGTGGCATTGCGCCCTCGTATGCATCCACAACGAGGATAACACCGTTGACCATCTTTAAAACTCGCTCAACCTCGCCGCCGAAATCGGCATGTCCCGGGGTATCAATAATATTTATCTTTGTATCCTTATAATATACGGCAGTATTCTTGGAAAGAATGGTAATTCCTCTTTCACGCTCAATGTCATTGGAGTCCATTACTCGCTCTGCCACTTCCTGGTTAGCGCGGAATGTACCGCTCTGCTTTAACAGCTCATCTACTAATGTTGTCTTACCATGGTCTACATGGGCGATAATCGCAATATTTCTGACATCATTACGGGTTGTTTTCATAAATTTCCTCATTTCTGCGCCATGGGCGCTCCTAAAAAACGTAAACCTAATTTTCAACTTTACTAGTTTATCACATTTTTTCATAAATACAAGTAGGGAATTGAGAAATTTGTAGTAAGAAATGTATTTATATTACAAGTAGTAATTTAAGAAATCTGCAAATAGGAAATGTAATTATTAGTACAAGCGGTGATTTGAGAAATTTATAATAAGAAATGTATTTATATTACAAGTGGTGATTATAAGAAATCTGCATATAGAAAACGTAATTATTAATTACAAGTAGTGGATTGAGAAAATTCTTCCCACGTTAACCTTGCATCCTATGCAAAATTAGACGTCTGCGAAACGAAGCAAGCCGCACAAATACGGCATTATTTGTTACTAAAATCAAAAATCTCCTCACGGTCTGTGACATAATGAGCGCCAGAGAGCAGGAGGAAGCCTGCTCACCATGGCGAACGGCGAAATTATTGAGGAAACTTACTCAAGAGAAAGCTTCCTCATGAGGAAACCTCCTTATGAGGAAAACTCCTCATGATATAGAGGAGTTGTTCAGAAACGAATTACCGCCTGACTGGACAGTTTTCACACAACAGCGGTAAAATATATTCTATTTCCTGTATTTCAGTTGTATATTACCGCTTGAGTGCCTTTGCTATTCTAATAAGCCGTATACTTTTTTGTATATCAGCTCTTTTTGTGATGATAAGGTGTTAATTTTACCGCCCGAGATAGAAATTTGTTAATGCAGGCGGTAAGTATAGCTATTTTTTCTTTCTTTTGACGTAGTTATTACCGCCTGATAATGTGTATTAAGCTTTTAAGCGGTAATCATTAGGTAAAACTCATGTTACCGGGCGGTTTGCACTGCATTTTGCAGTTCCACGGCAGTCTCAAGCTCCCCAAAGGCTGTTAAACTCAGGTTATCGACTACTTTACGCTTACTGTCTTTCTGCGTTTCGCAATCACTTATATATAACGCAATCACTTATATATAATATGTAGAAATCCCTCACAACTCCCGTTTTTTTATGTGGATTTAAAAATTTTTTATTTTTTTTTAATGTTTTCGTGAATATTTGAACACATTTTGCATATATATTTAGGGATAAAGATATTATCAGGCGTACAGTATCACCATGATGCGGAGAAAAAAGCCTTTGCTGTGGTGGTGCCGCCAAAAATGAAGGGAGAAACAGAAGAATGCTTGACAAAGTAATTGAAAACAACAGGGTAACAATCATTGGTGAGGTAGTATCAGACTTCACCTACAGCCATGAAGTCTTTGGGGAGGGATTTTACATGGTTGACATCGCAGTAAATCGACTCAGCAACAGCGTGGACATTATCCCGCTTATGGTTTCTGAGAGGCTGGTCGATGTGACGGAGGATTATCGTGGAATGATTATCGAGGCTACCGGACAGTTCCGTTCCTACAACCGCCACGAGGAAAATCACAACCGTCTTGTACTTTCCATCTTTGCAAGGGAATTTGCCGTAGCGGAGGAGACTCAGGAGGCTACCAACACGAACCAGATATTCCTTGACGGATATATCTGCAAGCCGCCTGTATACAGAAAAACTCCTCTCGGTAGAGAGATTGCCGATATTCTTATCGCTGTCAACCGTCCGTATGGCAAGTCGGACTACATACCTTGCATTGCGTGGGGACGTAACGCAAGATATGCTGCGGGCTTCAAGATTGGTGAGCACATCCGTATATGGGGACGTGTTCAGAGCAGGGAATATACAAAGAAGCTTGATGAGGATACCCAGATTAAGAGAACGGCTTACGAGGTTTCGGTAAGCAAAATTGAGTGTGTAGATGAGGATGATGAGCAGGAATAAGATTCCTGCGTGGATGAAGGTGGTTTGGACCCCGCGGGCATGGGAATGTGCCTGCGGGGTGTTTTATATAATGGGATTTGGGTGTAAAAATGTGTAAATTTAAGCTGTGAGTGTATAACGTGTTATATTTATGCATATCAGCTCCGGTTGCTTGAAGCAAGGTGTTCTAAGGACTCTGAAAAATGATGTTTATAAATACGCCACCGAAGCAAAGCATACATCCGTGTATGCATTGCTTCCAAAGCAGCGTCCGTGCTGCTTTTGGCTGGACAGTGAACAGAGTATTGAGAATATCCGGGCTTTCTGCAAAAGCCTTACGGGCGGGAACGCAGTGTAGCGGAGCAAAATAAGTGCGCCGCAGAGTCTAAGTTATCTTGCACATTTGCCTGTAACGTGTTAATATTTAGGATATATTGCCATATTTATGAGCGTTATGAGCGGGTATACATTTTAAAGGGATTGAGAATATCCATTTGCAGATATCCGCCTGACAGGTAGGAGGGATATTTTTTTGAGTGAATATGTATTTTTGTTCGACCTTGATGCCACGATCACGAAGGCGGAGATACTGCCTGAGATAGCGGTGAAGATAGATAAGGAGCAGCAGATGAGGGAGCTGACCGAGAAAACCATGGCAGGCGAGATACCGTTTGACCACAGCTTTCTTGAGAGGGTGAAGCTGCTTTCCGAAATTCCGGTGAGCACGGTGAGAAGCATTATCGCCGGGGTGCCGCTCAATGAGAAGCTTGTGGAGTTTATCCGCCAGAACAGGGAGCGCTGTTATGTGGTCACCGGAAATCTGGATATCTGGATTGAGGAGCTTATGTCAAGGCTTGGAATGGACGGACATTACTTCTGTTCGAGAGCGACGGTGAAGGACGATAAGATAGTGAGTGTCGACCATGTGGTTGACAAGGGCGAGGTCGTGGCTGAGTTTAAGGACAGACCTTTTGTGGCTGTCGGTGACGGCAATAACGACGCACAGATGATTGCGGCAGCGGAAATCGGAATTGGTTTTGGCGGCGTCAGGGACATTGCACCGGCAGTGCTCAAGTGTGCGACACATGCAACATATTCGGAGGATAGATTATGTCAGTTTCTAAGACAATTGTTATAAGCTGTGCCGGAATGGGAACGAGACTTGGAATAGGCTCGACAAAGGCACTCATAGATATCGATGGAAAGCCGCTCATAATAAGACAGCTTGAGCTTTTGAAGGATTTCGAGGATATCCGCATCGTGGTCGGCTACCAGATGGAGAAGGTTATCGAGGTCGTGAACTCATACCGCAAGGATATCCTGTTTGTATTTAACCATGATTACAGAAATACAGGTACGGGCGGAAGCTTCTCCCGCGCGATTAAGCATGCGGCGGACCTGGTTGTGTCGCTTGACGGGGATTTGTTAGTCCACCCAGACGACCTCATGCGCGTGCTGCATTCCGACAAGGAGTGCGTGTGCGGCGCGATACCGTGCACTGAGGACCCGATGCTTATGAAAACACTCACGCAGAACGGACAGATATACGGCGTGGGCTTTTCAAGGGAGGAGGGCGAGTACGAGTGGACGGGGCTTGCACAGGTTAAGACGGCAAGACTCACACCGGGCGACCACCATGTATGCGATATGATGGTTCCGCTTCTGCCGCTTCCGATGGAGCTTATAAGAACCAAGGAGATAGACACCATGGCTGACTACGAGCATGCCGTGGCATGGGTCAAGAGCGGATACGCAGATTAATTGTGCCTTATAGAAGGCTTATATAAATTTATGGAGGACATGCAATGCAGGCTGTGATACTTGCTGCCGGAATGGGCAAAAGACTTAAGGAGCACACCAAAGATAAGACCAAGTGTATGGTCAAGGTGGGCGGTCAGACGATAATAGAGAGAGGACTTAGGATACTGGATGCCGAAGGGCTGTCGCGCATAATTATCGTGACCGGCTATAAGGGAGAGGGTCTGACGGAGCATGTGGCTTCACTTGGACTTTCAACACCGGTTGTATATGTCAACAACGCTGATTACGCTTCGACAAGCAATCTGTATTCACTCAATCTTGCGGGGGAATATCTTAAGGAGGATGACACTCTTGTCATAGAGTCTGATATCATTTATGAGAAGGCTGTTGTGGATAAAATGTTGGAGTCCGACGAGGAGTGTCTCACCCTTGTCTCGAGACCGAAGCCATGGATGGACGGCTCAATAGTGACGCTTGATGACGACGGCTATATCAATGATTTTATCGGTGCGGATAATTTCAAGTTCCAGGATATGGACAGCTATTATAAGACTGTCAGCATGTACAAGCTGTCAAAAAATTATCTCAACAAGGTATACCTCCCGCTGCTTTCAGCCTATGTTCAGTCGTGGGGCAACAAGACACATTTCGAGTCGGCGATCAAGGTGGTTGCATTTAAGGAGCAGAAGGTTCTGAAGGCTGTTGTGCTTGAAAATGAAAAGTGGTATGAGGTAAACGATATTCAGGATATGGACATCGCTGAGAGCATATTTGCCGAGGGCGACGAGAAGCTCACGCGCTACATGAAGCGTTTCGGCGGATATTGGAGATACGAGGGAATGTATGATTTCTGCTACCTTGTAAATCCGTTCTTCCCTAACCAGCGTTTTATGGACGAGATGAAGGCTAATTTTGAGACGCTTATAAGGGAATATCCTTCGGGAATGGCGGTCAACAGCCTTCTCGCGGCGAAGTACTTTGAACTGCGTCCGGAGCAGGTGTGCGTGGGAAACGGAACGGCTGAGCTTATCAAGTCGCTCATGGAGAATTTTTCTGGAAATATAGGACTTATCTATCCTACCTTTGAGGAGTACCCTCACAGAAAAAAGAAGGAGCAGCTTGTACCTTTCTGGGTAATCAACGAGGATTTCACCTACACGGTCGATGATATCATGGATTTTTACAAGGACAAGGACATTCAGGCGATAGTGCTTGTAAATCCGGACAACCCTTCGGGACATTTTATTGTGAGGGACGATATATTAAGGCTTGAGGAGTGGGCGGCAAAGAGAGATGTCAGCATAATCGTTGACGAGTCCTTCGTCGATTTTGCCGATATACCTGAGCAGACACTTCTGACGCAGGATATCATAGACAATCACAGAAAACTTATCGTGTTGAAGAGTATCTCGAAGTCCTTCGGGGTTCCGGGGCTGAGGCTTGGAATAATAGCGTCAGCGGACAAGGACATGATTGCAGCCATGAAGAAGGACGTCGCCATCTGGAACATCAATTCGTTTGCCGAGTACTACATGCAGATAATCGAGAAGTACAAGGACGACTATGAGGACGCGATGAGACGTTTCATGGACGTAAGGCGCCGCTATGTGGCTAAGCTTGAGAAGATACCTGCGCTCAGGGTTTTCCCGTCGCAGGCAAACTATATCATGTGCCGGCTTGAGAACGACATGTCCTCGAGAAAGCTTGCGGATATTATGCTTAACAAGTATAATATTCTTATAAAGGATCTTTCAACCAAGGAGGGACTCAACGGAGGTAATTACATCAGGCTTTCCGTAAAGACCGACGAGGAAAACGATGTGGTTGTGAAGGTGCTTGGCGAGCTGCTGTGATTGTACAGGGTACGTTATTAATTAAGTAATGTATTTTACAGTTATCTAATTAATAAAAAGGAGGTCTTTCCTATGAAAAAACGGCTGTTATTTATTTTTAATCCATGGTCGGGTAAAGCACATGTCAAGGACCATCTTTTTGATATTACGGATGAGTTCTCAAAGGCGGGGTATCTTGTGACGGTCTATCCGACGCAGAGGGCGAAGGACTGCTACGATTACCTGAAAAAACACACGAAGGACTATGAGGTCATAGTGTGCAGCGGAGGTGACGGAACGTTAAATGAGGCGGTCGCGGGCATGTTGGACAGCGGCGCTGACAGACCAATCGGCTATATTCCGAGCGGCAGCACGAACGATTTCGCGTCGAGTCTGCTTATCCCTAAGACCGTAACCCATGCGGTGAAGAATATCGTGGACGGGACGGAATATCTGTGCGATGTCGGTTCATTTAACGGGCGCTGGTTTAACTATGTGGCAGCCTTCGGACTTTTTACCGAGGTGTCCTACGCCACGCCGCAGCAGCTTAAAAATCCCTTTGGACATCAGGCGTACATAATCGAGAGTGTCAAGAGCTTTGCGAGCCTCAAGGCATATCAGCTCAAGGTAAAAATTGACGATAAGGTTATTGAGGACAAGTTTATTTATGGCATGGCAGCCAACTCTAAGTCGGTCGGGGGCATGAAAGGTATTACGGGAAAAGAAATTAAGCTTGACGACGGCTTATTTGAGGTTATACTAATAAAGGGACCGAAAAATCCCGTTGAATTCCAGACCATGTTTAACGGCTTTATTTTTCAGAACGACAACAGTATGGTAATGCATTTTAAATGCAGTGAGATTTCGTTTTCAAGCGAGGAACCTATACCATGGGTGTTAGACGGTGAGTTTGGCGGGGATCAGACGGACGTTGATATCCGTGTGGAAAATAAAAAGGTCAGATATCTGCTTGCAAAACATCCGTAAATGTGATAACTTAACCAGAGATGTTTAGCTGTTTTGCTTATAAGCAGGGAGCGGGAGCGGATTGCTATTGTTCGCCCGGCGTCAGAAAATGAAAAAGAGAAGATAAAAAGAGAAGGAGGAATTGACAAATGCAAGAGCAGCCAAGAAGGCAGCAAAGGCAAAGGAAGCCCAGACAAAAGCAGTAGAGGTTAAGACAGCAGAGGCAGTAGAGGTTAAGGCAGAAGAGCCACAGACCGTTGAGACAAAGGCAGCAGAGATTAAGGAAGAGGTAAAGACTGAGGCAGTCGAGATAAAGGCAGAGCCGGCAGAGGTTAAGGAGGAGCCGAAGGCAGAGGAAGCTAAGCCTGAGGAGACCAAGCCTGTAAAGAGAGTCGGCAGACCACGCAAGAACACTGAGGACGTAGCAAAGACAGTTAAGGCAGAGAAGAAGCCTAGAGCAGTCAAGGCAGCAGCAGCTAAGCCTGTTAAGGAGACCAAGGTAGCCAAGACAGAGCAGGAAACAGGCGTCAATGTCATCGTTGAGTTCAACGGCACACAGCGCAAGGTTGACGAGATCGTCAACAAGATTAAGGACGAGTGGGTTGCAGCAGGACACAGACTCTCAAGCATCAAGTCACTTGACGTCTATGTTAAGCCTGAGGACTATACTGCATACTATGTAATCAATGGCAAGGTGACCGGCAAGGTGTGGATGTAATAAAAGCAATAGAGAGGTGTCAAAACCTGCATACATATTGACGAGTATAATGTGACAAATATATGCACGGCAGCTTGGAATGTACGATGCTAAGATGTTCTAAGAACTCCGGGAAGAGTTTTACATGTGTACGCCACCGCTGCAAATCAGCCGTCCGTGGCTGATTGCAGCTATTCCGACCTCCATGTCGGAATTGGCTGGGTCGCAATCGGAGTTCTAAGAACATCTAAGCATCTCCCATGAGTCGCTGTCATGCATATATTAGCCACATTATACGGCAAGTGTGTGAGGCAGGTTTTGACACATTCAGATACAATATAGGTATTAAGAAGCCGCATTGGTTTAAAATTCAATGCGGCTTTTTTGTTTTATAGGAAAGACCGTTGTTGGCGTTCTGTTGAATTGAAAATAGCTCGCACAAAGACGGGCATGACGTAAGCGATACAGAAGGAGTTATCTTGATGTTATTTTCCGCATTTCTATACACTTCTTCTCCGAGCACTTTTTTTATTTACAAAAATGTGGGTTTGAATGTCGGTTAAATGTCGCATTGTTTAGATGAAATATCTCCATCAGTGCCGGATAGATTGGTTTTCAGAATAAAAACACAAATTCTGTTGATAAATCAAACAAAATGTAATATACTACTCTTATATAAAAAATAAAAACATAAAACACGTTAATAAATTTGGAGGCAGTCATGAAACTTCTTCGTATTACAGCGGAAGGATTACCGTTATTCAAGG
>SAMEA104315434__coassemble_1430_pt1 | contig 9793 bp, 8 predicted proteins | sample SAMEA104315434__metabat2_low_PE_016 | metagenome-assembled genome bin SAMEA104315434 (sample SAMEA104315434) | gut metagenome | biome: Monkey gut; feature: monkey-associated habitat; material: faeces | place: China | collected 2013
GGAATAGAGCCGCTTAACCTTATCGGTCCTGACGGAAAGGACATGAAGGAGGGGCTCAGCATGCAGCCGTCCTTCAAGGAGCAGGATAAGATTTTCAAGGAGCTCCATAACAGATACGATTTCATGGCTATAGCCCGTCATGTGCGCTATGTGCACACGGGAAGCGAGAACTCACTCAAGGCATATCTTTGGTATGACGGTGAGACCTACGAGAGCAAGACCTTCAGATTTAACATTCTCGACCGCGTGGGCGGCGGAGATGCGTTCGCGAGCGGTCTTATCTACGCTCTCATGGAGAAGATGGAGCCGAAGGATATTGTTGATTTCGCTGTCGCAACGTCGGTAATCAAGCACACGATACATGGCGATTTCAACATCATTGATGACAAGAAGTCAATCTACAATCTCATGAGACAGGAGTATGAGATTAAGAGATAACAGTGTGAATAGAAGGGAGCGGGAGAATGGCAAATAAGAGAGAATTTTATTTTAAGTCGTGTGACGGAGTCAATCATATCCACACGGTTGAGTGGTCCCCGGAGAACGGCGTTGTGAGGGCTGTGCTTCATATCGTGCACGGCATGGCGGAGCGTGTTGAGAGATACGATGATTTTGCGCGGTTTATGGCGGACAACGGTTATCTGGTAGTCGGAGATGACCACCTCGGACATGGAAAGACGGCTGCTTCTCCTTCCGATTTCGGATATATAGGTGAGGACGGAGCACATCTGCTTGTGAGGGACGAGCACAGGTTACAAAAACACATGAAGGAGCTGTACCCGGTTGTTCCGTACATCATTCTCGGACACAGCATGGGAAGTTACATCACGAGAAGATTTATCTCCGTGTATGGTGCGGATGTTGATGCCTGTCTCATTCTCGGAACGGGATTTCAGACTCCTGCCGAGACAGGTGCGGGGCTTACCGTTGCGGGTATAGTCGGAAAGCTCAGGGGGGAGCGCCACAGAAGTGATTTCCTTACCGAGCTCGGATTTGGAAAGTACTGTTCGCGAATTGAAAATCCACGCACAGAGAGCGACTGGATGTGCAGGGACGACAAGGTTATAGATGATTTTAAAAATGATCCGTTGTGCGATTTTATTTTCACAGTTGACGGTTTCAAGGCACTTCTTACTCTGGTTAGAGAGGACTGCGATGACAGAACCGCACAGAAGGTTCCGAAGGAGCTTCCTATATATATTCTGTCGGGGGCTGAGGACCCTGTCGGTCAGTACGGCGAGGGCGTTATGAGAACCTACGAGCAGTATAAGCAGGCAGGAATAGAGGAACTTCAGGTGAAGATATATCCGCAGATGCGGCATGAAATTCTCAACGAGTTCGGCAAGGAGGAGGTCTACCATGACATACTCCGCTGGACTGAGGAGAGGATAGCCGAGTGTGCACAGGACGAGGATTAAAGATAAAAATTGCGTTGTCAGCGCGGGAAGAGGATATGTATGATTAAGTTAGGCACTGCCGGAGCATGGCTTTTAAACGGAAAAGAGGTTGTAGAAGATGGACCTGAGGCAGCGGCTGTCATCAAGTCAAAGACAGGTCGTGAGGTTTCAAAGGAGGCTGCCGCAAAGGAGACCATCGCCTATTCAATTTTGGAGAAGCACAATACAGCAGATAGCATGGACAAGCTGAAAATCAGGTTTGATAAGCTTACGTCACATGATATTACATTTGTCGGAATTATACAGACTGCGAGAGCTTCAGGTCTTGAGAAGTTCCCTATGCCTTATGTACTCACCAACTGTCACAACAGTCTTTGTGCGGTCGGCGGCACGATAAATGAGGACGATCACATGTTCGGACTTAGCTGTGCCAAGAAGTACGGCGGTGTGTATGTTCCTCCTCATCAGGCTGTCATTCATCAGTTCGCGAGGGAGATGCTTGCAGAGTGCGGAGCGATGATACTCGGCTCTGACTCACATACACGTTATGGTGCGCTCGGAACAATGGCTATCGGAGAGGGCGGCGGCGAGCTTGCAAAGCAGCTTCTCAACAAGACCTACGATGTTGCCATGCCGGGAGTTGTCGCTATCTACCTCACAGGTGAGCCGATGAAGGGTGTCGGTCCTCAGGACGTGGCGCTTGCTATTATCGGAGCCGTGTTTGGCAACGGATACGTCAAGAATAAGGTTATGGAGTTCGTAGGACCCGGTGTTTCCAATCTCAGCGCGGATTTCAGAATAGGCATCGACGTAATGACGACGGAGACGACCTGCCTCTCATCTATATGGAGAACCGACGAGAAAGTTAAGGAGTTCTACGAGGTACATGGCCGCGGTGAGTGCTACAGCGAGTTAAATCCGGGTGATGTCGCATACTATGACGGAGTTGTGTATGTTGACCTTAGCACAATCAAGCCTATGATAGCCATGCCTTTCCACCCGAGCAACGTGTATACCATCGAGGAGCTCAATGCAAACCTCATGGATATTCTCGACGATGTAGAGAAGCGCGCTGCAGTCAGCCTCGACAACAAGGTTCCGTTCACCTTGAAGGACAAGGTGAGAGGCGGAAAGCTCTATGTTGAGCAGGGAATAATAGCAGGCTGTGCGGGCGGCGGCTTCGAGAATATCTGTGCTGCGGCGGACATTTTAAAGGGTAAGAGCATAGGCTCGGATGAGTTCACTCTCAGCGTATATCCGGCAAGTACACCTATATATGCGGAGCTCGCGAGAAACGGAAGGCTCGCTGACCTGATGACGACGGGTGCCATCGTAAAGACTGCATTCTGCGGTCCATGCTTCGGTGCCGGAGACACACCTGCAAACAATGCGTTCAGTATCCGCCATTCAACCCGTAACTTCCCTAACCGTGAGGGCTCTAAGCTGCAGAACGGTCAGATTGCTTCGGTTGCTCTTATGGACGCGCGCTCAATCGCGGCTACTGCAGCCAATAAGGGATATCTGACAGCGGCTACGGACGTCGATGTAGAATTTACAAATCCTACATATCATTTTGATAAGACAATATATGAGAACAGAGTATTTGACAGCAAGGGTGTTGCGGACCCTTCTGTTGAGATTAAATTCGGTCCTAATATAAAGGACTGGCCTGAGCAGGTTGCGCTCACGGACAACATTCTCATCAAGGTTGTGTCCGAGATACACGACCCTGTCACGACGACGGACGAGCTCATTCCTTCGGGAGAGACCTCATCATACCGCTCCAATCCTCTTGGTCTTGCAGAGTTTACACTCTCAAGAAAGGACCCGGCATATGTCGGGCTTGCCAAGGAGATGAGAGCCGCCGAGGAGGTAAGAAGAAGCGGTGCGTGCCCTATGGAGAGCAACCCTGAGGTTAAGCGTGCGTTTACGGTAATCAAGGCTGAATATCCTGAGCTTAAGGTTTCCGAGACGGAAATCGGAAGCACAATCTTCGCTGTAAAGCCGGGTGACGGCTCTGCGCGTGAGCAGGCTGCGTCCTGCCAGAGAGTGCTCGGCGGTCTTGCTAACATCGCAAACGAGTACGCAACCAAGAGATACCGCTCCAATCTCATCAACTGGGGACTTATTCCTTTCATAATAGATGAGGGTGAGCTTCCATTTAAGAATGGCGATTTCATCTTCATTCCGGGAGCTGCGGCAGCGATAAGGGATAAGGCTTCGACGGTGAAGGCTTATGTTGTGAAGGACAAGCTTGAGGAGTTCACATTGAAGATTGGCGAACTCACGGACGACGAGAGACAGATAATACTCGACGGCTGTCTTATCAACTATTACAGGCATTAAATAAAAAGCAAGTATTAACAATCTGCTTGATTGCAGGAAGGAAGGTAAGTATGGGGGACAACGGTTTGATTTTTCTTCAGCCGGTTTTTAAGGAAATGATATGGGGCGGCAATCGACTGGCTACGGAGTTCGGCTACGACATTCCGGGAGACGACACAGGTGAGTGCTGGGGAATAAGCGCTCACCCAAACGGCGATTGCACCATTAAAAATGGTGAGTATGCGGGAATGAAGCTTTCACAGCTCTGGAGTGAGCACCCTGAGGTGTTCGGAAGAGCCAAGGCGGAGGGTGTGTTTCCTCTTCTCACCAAGATAATTGATGCGAAGGCTGACCTGAGTATTCAGGTTCACCCTTCCGATGACTACGCGAAGGTTCACGAAAACGGTTCACTCGGAAAGACTGAGTGTTGGTACATACTCGACTGCTCTGAGGGTGCGACGTTGGTTGTGGGTCACAATGCCAAGGACAGTGCGGAGTGTGCACAGATGATACATGAGGGCAGATGGAGTGAGTTTATCCGCGAGGTGCCTGTGCACAAGGGTGATTTCGTATCCATCGTGCCGGGAACCGTTCACGCCATCAAGGCGGGAGTCATGCTTCTTGAGACACAGCAGAACAGCGACATTACCTACCGAGTATATGACTATGACCGCCTCTCAAACGGAAAGAAGAGAGAGCTTCATGTGGAGAAGTCCATTGATGTCATCAATGCTCCAGCTTCCCCGGCACAGGACAGTATTCACAACTTTGCCGTTGTGGAGAAGAATAAGCCTGTTCTCATGGAAAAGAGTGCATATTACAGAGTATGGAAGCTGGTTGTCGACGCAGGTGCCATGCAGAGCGCAACGGCTGTTTCCGATGGCGGAGCGGCATGTCCTTGTGCCAATTCCGTTCTGAGTCTGTCACTTGGAAAGGATTTCGAGTCAGACTACCTTCTTGCGAGCGTTGTGGGCGGAGAAGGCAGCGTGAACGGTGGGGCAGTCAAAAAGGGCGACCACTTCATAATTCCAAAGGAATGTGACAGGCTTGAGCTTGGCGGGGACATGGAGCTTATCGTGTCTGCCGAGGTATAGTGTGAAAAATATTTGCGCCGTAAAAAGGCAACATGTTATGAGGTCATAGCTACCTACATTTATCTATTTGAAAAGAGGATATACATGACAGAGCAGGAACTTGATGAAATGATTGCGAGGATAAATGAACTCGCGCGCAAGTCAAAAAATGAGGGTTTGACGGAGGAGGAGGCTATGGAGCAGACAGAGCTCAGAGGAAAATATATAGCGAACTTCAGAGCCAACTTCCGCAAGCAGCTTGATAAAATTGATGTGAAGGAAGCCGATGGTACAATCGTAAATCTCGGAGAGAAGTACAGGAAAAAGCATTAATATACTTCACTGCCGATTTGATTGTCGGTTTTGTAAATAAGGATTAGGGTGTCAAAGCATGCTGATTTAATTTGTAAGTGTATACCGTGTTATATTTATGCACATCGGCTCCGGTTGTATGAAGCAAGATGTTCTAAGGGCTCCGATATATTTTATATAAAGTGTTCGCCACCGTTGCAAAACCAGCTCTCCGTGGCTGTTTGCAACTCAGTCAGCCTCCATGCTGACTGTGGCTGGACAGTGAACAGAGCCCTAAGAACAACTAAGCTTCCCACAAAAGTCGTGATATGCATAAATATAACACGGTATACACAGTTAAACCTATAGCGCATGTTTTGGCACACTAATTAAATAAGGTAATAAGGCGCAGGTGCCCGGAATATAATTGAGCAAGAAATGTATTGGCTGCGGAGAGCAGGCGGTGGCAGCGGTATGGCTGCCACGGGGCTTGTCCTGTCCGCGCTGTGAGAAAATATGCTTAATTATATCTGGGCATTTATGCTTTTAATAGGGATAGTGTATGGGGCGTGGTCGGGAAATATGTCTGCGGTGTCAGATGCGGTTCTCGACAGCTCGGTGCAGGCCGTGGAGCTCGTCATATCCATGGCAGGGATAGTGGCTATGTGGTGCGGGCTCATGGAGATTGCGGACAATGTGGGAGTAGTAAGGCTGTTGTCGAAGGGGCTCAGACCTGTTGTGCTGTGGCTCTTTCCGGGACTTAGAGGTGAGGAGGGCGAAAAGGCTGCGGAGTATATCACCCTCAACTTCATTATGAATATGCTCGGTACCGGGTGGAGCGCAACAGGTCCCGGACTTATGGCAATGGAGGAGCTTGATAAGCTCAACCGGAAAAGGCAGCCCGACAGCGCCGACACGGCATCGAATGAGATGTGCACCTTTTTGGTTCTGAATATATCATCGCTACAGCTTATCCCTGTAAATATAATAGCGTACCGCAGAGCCTACGGGTCTGTGGAGCCCGCGGGAATAGTTGTCCCGGCACTGATAGCGACGGGCATAAGCACGCTCGCGGCGGTCATATTCTGCAAGGTCATGTGTAGGTGTTCATATAAGTCCGGTATCTGAGCGGCATGAGCTGCTGTTGAAGCTTCTCGTTATGCCGCGCCTCTATGGAAACTGACGAGCGGAAGGTCTCAAAGAGTGCTTCTATGGCTTCATTGCTGTCGATGGAGGCGGTGCCGGTGTGCTCGCGGGTGGCGTCGACGAGCGTGTCGAGGTATTCGTCGGTTGTATCGGAAAAGATATATTCGCGGCTTCCGGCGCGGTGTATGGAGCAGCGGTGTCTTGAGGTGTCGGCTATAAGCCAGTTTTCATTGTACAACCTGTCGGCAAAGTGATGTGATATCAGGTCAAGAATATCGTTGCGCGGTGCAAAGCGTGCAAGCATGAAGCTTCCCTGTGCGTCACGGTACTGTCCGAAGCGCAGAAATCCGAGAAAGTTATGGGCTTCGCGCCTCACGTTGCGGTCAAGCTCAAACACGCGCATGACGTAGGGATTGACAAGATGGTTGACAATTCCGGGTCCGACCTTAAAGGCATCTATCAGGAAATGATATATTGCATCGCCTCTGTCCTCCTCATACGACAGGGAGGCATTGTACACCTGAGTGTATATCTCTTGTGACAGCTTGCGGCTTATGCTCGAGGCAACCTTGGCGGCAAGCCCGCTGTCAGCTTCAAAAAATCTGTATTCTGAGAACAATTCCATATTATCACCGTCGGTCACGGATATGGCAGTGCGGGAGGTTCCCAGCTCCCAGGCGCGGTATATCGCGGTAAAGATACCGTCAACACTGCCGTCGCAGCAGCAAATAATCATGTTAATCTCCATTTACTATACATTATTGTAAATCGGCGCAGTAAGCGGTGCGTAGTTCTCGTTATTGTCGTCGAAGAGCGAGAGCTGGCGGTACAGTCCGTTCTGCGATATTTGCAGGGCATGCCGGTGTTCAGCACCCATAAGCTGTGATACGATATAGTCCTCGTCCTGTCTGAACAATTCGTCCGTTTTCCCATCACAGGTAATAAAATAGCGTGCGCGCTTCATCACTACACCCATTCGCGCTATGTCGGAAAAGGTGAGACGTGCGTGGCGGCGCGCCTTTAGAATACGCTCAACGGAGCGCGGGCCGACTCCGGGGATACGCAGAAGCCGCGACTTTGGAGCGGTGTTAATCTCAACCGGAAAATCGCCGAGATGCTGTAGCGCCCAGTCACACTTAGGGTCGATAAAGGTGTTGAAGTTCGGATGGGCTTCAGACAGCAGCTCCGCAGCGGTAAAGCCGTAGAAGCGCAGAAGCCAGTCTGCCTGATAGAGGCGGTGTTCACGAAGAAGAGGCGGTCCGTCCTCGGTTGACGGGAGCGAGCTGTCATTGTTCACATTCACAAATGCGGAGTAGAATACGCGCTTGAGATTGTAGTTCCTGTAGAGTGCTTCCGCGATGGTGACAAGCTGATAGTCAGTCTCGGGCGCTGCACCTATTATCATCTGCGTGCTCTGACCGGCAGGGACGTATGTCTTGGGACCGCTGCGGGGGTCGCGCACCTGCGGGTGGACAGCCGGCAGCGGGTGGTAATCTGTTGCCGGTGAATTTACAGCGCAGATATCTTGGGAGGCGGAACAATCGGCAATGTGACCTGAAAACAGGGAGTCCGAAATATTATCGAAGACTCTGTTACCGGAGCTTTCGTGTGTAACTGAATCTGCAAATGAATGAGAATCCGAGTGGTAGTCGGCGATAAGCTGTTCATTTCTCCTTATTCCTAGCTGGATCTGCCTCATGGGAGTGAGGATACTCTTGCGTGACTTGTTGGGGGCGATGGATTTCAGGGCGTCGGCGGTGGCAAGCTCTAAGTTCACGCTCATGCGGTCGGCGTACCACCCCGTCTCCTCTATGACCGATGGGTCAGCGCCCGGTATTCCCTTCACATGTATATAACCATTAAAATCATACACAAGTCTCAACATTCTCACGGTCTCAAGCAGAAGCTGCATGGTGTGGGTCGGTGACACGATAATGCCGGAGCTGAGAAAGAGACCTTCTATATAATTCCTTCTGTAAAAGTCCATCGTCAGACGACACACCTCGGGGGTGAAGGCGGTACGCAGAACATCGTTGGAGCGGCGGTTCATGCAGTAGCGGCAGTCAAAGATACATTCATTGGTAAAGAGTATCTTGAGGAGGGATATGCACCTTCCGTCAGCGGCAAAGCTGTGACATATACCGCTGCTCACTGTATTTCCGACACCGGCTCCGGAATTATCACGGCTTGAGCCGCTGGAGGTGCAGGCGGCATCCTACTTGGCGGAGTCCGATAAAATTTTAAGTTTTTCCTTGATGTCCAAATCTTCTTTTATTAACATTTCTGATACAATCTCCTTGACAACCGAACATTTGTTTGATAGTATAATAGCACATATGTTCGAATATGTAAAGAGGGAAATATAGGAATTTAATTTAATGTAAAAGCCATTGGATTTAGGCGTTAATGTAAAAGGCCATTAAGTATATTCGGTTGACTAATATGCAATATGAGTGAATATAGTAGTAGAGATTGAGTTTTGAGGGGCAGTATGGCTGGAGTTATAGCACAGGGAATTATACCTATTATAATTTTTGTGGTTGTTTTGTGGGCGACAGTGTCGGGCGGGAAGGTGTATGAGCATTTTACCAAGGGGGCACTGAAGGGACTAAAGATTGCGGCGGAGCTTCTGCCGACGCTTATAGGACTTCTTGTCGGGGTAGGAGTGCTGAGAGCTTCGGGAGCCATAGAGACATTCTGCAATATTGTGGGGAGAGGAACCAGGTACATAGGTTTTCCGGCGCAGGTGGTTCCCGTCGCTGTCATCAAGATTTTTTCCTCTTCGGCGGCTACGGGGCTGATGCTCGATATATTTAAGAGCTGCGGCGTCGACTCGTATGAGGGACTTCTGGCGGCGCTTATCCTGTCGAGCACGGAGACACTGATGTACACGATAAGCATTTACTATATGTCTATAAAGGTGACAAAGACGCGCTGGACAATAGCGGGTGCACTTTTTTCCATGGCGGCAGGGATAGCCGGAAGCGTGCTGGTTCTTCAATTTGTTACAAAAATGTAATATTTCAAGGTATTGACGAACAGTGTCTGCTATGTTATCATAGCTATGTCAGCGTACTATGACAGATAATACGCGAGGGAGTGTTTTTATACAATACATGATTGGCGTAAGGGAGATGCGCCGGTCGCACGTCATTGTGAGTGCTGCGGCATAGTGATGAGAAATAATGCAGTATGGAAGAGAGGTTGATTATGAAAAGGATGAAGAGTTTCAGGAAAGTGGCGGTTCTGCTGATGACCGCGGTCATGTGTTTCGGCGCGGCGGGCTGTAATAAGAATGCAGGCAGCAATGAAGTGCCTACGGGTGATGTGTATGCACCTACTTTTTCAGAGGTATCCGCGGACATAGATTATGTAGCTAATGTAGTGTCCAAGGGAAACAAGATTCAGGTTCTTGGTCAGCAATATGACAGTGATACCTATGAGATGCATGATAGGCTTATTACGATTGATATGACTACGGGCGAGCAGACAACCAGGGATATAGCTGTCGACTCTGATAAGACGAATGAGAATGAGATTGTCTCTTTGCAGACACTTTCA